>Ga0209013_10000797_pt1 | contig 28773 bp, 24 predicted proteins | sample Cruoilmetagenom2_FD_187291 | JGI IMG/M metagenome (GOLD analysis project Ga0209013, IMG submission 187291) | Oil polluted marine microbial communities from Coal Oil Point, Santa Barbara, California, USA - Sample 2 (SPAdes) (version 2) | ecosystem: Environmental > Aquatic > Marine > Oil seeps ...
ACGTCCTAAAAGCGATGTTTCCGACGAGGACTACAACAACTTCTATACCACCCTGAGCTACGACCCGGAACCACCGATGTCCGTGCTGCATAACCACGTCGAAGGCAAGCTCGAATACACCTCACTGCTGTATATCCCGGCCAAGGCACCCTACGACCTGTGGGACCGCGAACACCGCAAAGGCCTCAAACTCTATGTACGCCGCATCTTCATCATGGACGATGCCGAACATCTGATGCCGCCGTACCTGCGCTTCGTTAAAGGCCTGGTTGATTCTGCTGACCTGCCGCTCAACGTATCGCGTGAGTTCCTGCAGAAAAATCGTGAAATCGACACCATCAAATCTGCTCTCGTTAAACGCATCCTCGGTGAACTGAAAAAACTGGCCGGAAAGGACAGCGAAAAATACGCAGAATTCTGGAAGGAGTTCGGTAAGGTCATGAAGGAAGGCATCATCGATGATCATGACAACAAGGATGCTATCGCCGCACTGCTGCGCTTCGCCACCACGCAGGACGACAGTGAAGATCAAACTGTCTCACTGGCCGACTACATCAGCCGCATGAAGGTCGACCAGAAGGAAATATACTACGTCACGGCAGAAAGCCATGCGGCTGCCAAGTCATCACCGCATCTGGAAATCTTCCGTAAGAAAGGCATCGAAGTGCTGCTGCTGTCTGACCCTATCGATGAATGGCTGGTCAGCCATCTGCATGAGTTCGACGGCAAACCTCTGCAGTCTGTCACCAAAGGCGGCCTGGATCTCGAAGAAGATGTTTCCAAAGAGATCAAGAAAGAGGCAAAGAAGAAATACAAGGACCTGATCAAGGGCATTACCAGTGCGCTCGGTGAGCAGATCAAGGAAGTGCGTATCAGCAACCGCCTGACCGATTCCCCGGCGTGCCTGGTTGCCGATGAAAACGACATGGGCGCCAACATGGAACGCCTGCTCAAGACCATGGGCCAGGACATTACAGGTTCAAAACCTATCCTCGAGATCAACCCGGACCATGATCTGATTGTACGGCTCAATCTGGACCAGAAAGATGTTGATGACTGGGCCCAGGTGCTGTTCGATCAAGCACTGTTGAGTGAAGGCGGTAAGCTGGCTTCACCGGCGGAGTATGTGCAGAGGGTAAACAGGCTGCTTACCGGGAAGTAATTCTTTCCAGACATTTTTATTCGCCGCGGGGGCGCGCCTCCCACAATATCTACCACCACTGTTCAATGGTGAGGTGTTTTGTGGGAGGCGCGCCCTAGGTAACTGCTCCATGCGTTACTCTACATCCTGCATCCATGCAGTCGTCGCGGCGATTTTGTTTGATGTAGTAGTGCCATTCTCGGTACAAAGCAGTTAGGATCCCCTGATGCTTACGAAACTATTTAATACCATCCTCTTCACCGCTGTACTGACGACCCCATATGCCTTCGCCAAACCGGACAACCTGGCACCCGACCAGACCTTCCATCGCGGCAACGGCACAGAAGTACAGACACTCGACCCTCATAAGGCTGAAGGTGTACCCGCTTCAAACATCCTGCGCGACCTGTACGAAGGCCTGACCATCGAGGCACCCAACGGTGACGTGATCCCCGGGGCAGCTGATTCATGGGAAATCAGCGCAGACGGTAAACTCTACACATTTCATATCCGCGAAGGTGCCAGATGGTCTAACGGCGATTCCGTGACTGCACACGATTTTGTGTTCGGGCTGCGACGTTCTGCCGATCCGGCAACCGCTTCCAAGTACTCGCAAATCCTGTCGCCTATTGAAAATGCGGAAGCCATCGTTGCAGGAAAAATGCAGCCTGAGTTGATGGGCGTAAAGGCCATCGATAATCAGACACTGGAAATTCGCCTGAAGGCACCGACGCCCTACTTTCTCGGCCTGCTGAATCACTCGACCACCTACCCTGTACACGCAAGCAGTGTAAAAACACATGGCGGCCAGTTTTCCCGGCCCGGCAAGCTGGTAGGAAATGGTGCCTATGTTCTCAAAGAATGGGTTATCCAGTCACACATCAAACTGGAGCGCAATCCACAGTACTGGGATGACGCAAACACGACTATAAATACCATTTACTATTACCCCATCGAAGACCAGTCGACCGAGTTGAAACGCTACCGTGCCGATGAGCTCGACTACACCAATGAAATCCCCAGCAACCAGTTCAAGTGGATCAAGAAAAACCTGCCGGAAGAACTCCACGTCGGTCCGTATCTCGGCACCTATTACTACGGCTTCAATCTGACCAAACCACCCTTCAAGGACAACCTGAAGCTGCGCGAAGCACTGTCGATGGCGATCGACCGTAATATCATTACAGAAAAAATCACCGGTATAGGCGAGGTCCCGTCCTATTCCTGGGTGCCCACCGGTATTACCAACTACACCAGTCAGAAACTCGACTATGCAGACCTGACTCAGAAGGAACGCATCAGCAGGGCAAAAGGGTTGTACAAGGAAGCGGGATATTCAAAGGGCAATCCGCTGAAAGTGGAGATTCGCTACAACACTTCCGAAAACCACAAGAAGCTGGCTATCGCGATTGCAGCGATGTGGAAAATGAATCTTGGCGTACAAACCCGACTGGTCAACGAGGAATGGAAAGTATTTCTGGAGAACCGTAAACAGAAGCAGGTCACACAGGTGTTCCGCGCCGGCTGGATCGGTGACTACAATGACCCCTACACCTTTTCAGAACTCATGCACAGTACACATGGCATCAATGACTCTGCCTACAGCAACCCCGAATATGACAAACTGCTGGCTGAAGCCTCCCTGGAAGCTGACCTCGATAAACGACGTGAGATCCTGCAGCAGTTAGAACGCATTCTGCTGCACGATCACCCTATCATTCCCATATACAGCTATGTTACCAAGCACATGATCAAACCGTGGGTTAGTGGTTATGTGCCGAACATTCTGGATCATACCTATTCGAAGGATTTGTGGATCGTGGAGCATTGATCGCTTGCTGCGCTACTCCATAAAACGCTTCATCGGGGCATGGCCCACACTGCTGATCCTGATGACGCTGGCGTTTTTCATGATGCGTGCAGCACCCGGCGGGCCGTTCGATGCAGAGAAGACCCTGCCGCCGGAAATCCAGGCCAACCTGGACAAAAAATACCACCTCGATGAACCCCTGATTCAGCAATACGGCCGCTACCTGCTGGATCTTGCCCAGGGTGACTTCGGACCGTCATTCCAGTACAAGGATTACAGCGTCAACGAACTGATCGCGACAGGCTTCCCGGTCTCGTTACGGCTCGGTGGCACAGCCATACTGCTAGCCTTCCTGATCGGCACAACGCTGGGTACGATTGCTGCGCTCAAACAGAACACACGCACCGACTACACCGTCATGGCCACAGCAATGACAGGCATCTCAATCCCTAATTTCGTCATGGCGCCGCTGCTGATCCTGCTGTTCGGTGTATACCTGAAATGGCTGCCCGCAGGCGGCTGGAATGGGGGCGCCTTCGTCAATACGATCCTGCCCATCATTGCACTGACCCTGCCCTACATCGCCTACATTTCTCGCCTGATGCGCGGCTCAATGATCGAGGTGCTGCGCAGCAACCCGATCCGTACGGCGCGCGCCAAGGGCCTGCCTGAACGAACCGTCATCATGCGCCATGCCATGAAACCGGCGCTGCTGCCAGTGATCTCATTTCTGGGTCCAGCCGCTGCAGGCATCATCACCGGCTCAGTTGTGATCGAGCAGATTTTCGGCATCCCCGGCCTTGGCCGCTACTTCGTACAGGGAGCACTCAATCGCGACTACACCCTGGTCATGGGCGTCGTGGTCTTCTACGGCATCCTGATCATCGTCTTCAATCTGATCGTAGACCTGGTCTATGCATTACTCGACCCGAAGATCCGCTACTGATGGTGATGCAAAAACAGAATGCCGCCGTGCTGGATGCTGCGAGCACAGAAGCAGAGATCAAGGGCCGCAGCCTGTGGTCTGATGCAAGATATCGTCTGTTGCAGAACAAGGCGGCCGTTGCCAGCAGCATCATCCTGAGCATCATTGTCCTGCTAGTTGTCTTCGGGCCTGCCTTAAGCCCTTTTGCCTTCGACGATGTCGACTGGGAGCTGATATCGACGCCGCCCAATATCGATAGCGGCCACGTCTTCGGTACCGATGCGATAGGTCGTGATCTGTTCGTGCGCACACTGCACGGTGGCCGCATATCGCTGATGGTAGGCATCATCGCAACACTGGTCAGCCTGATCATCGGCATCACTTATGGCGCCACGGCCGGCTATCTCGGCGGGCGGGTCGACAGCATCATGATGCGCATCGTCGACATCCTGTATGCCATGCCGTTCATGTTCTTCGTCATCCTGCTGATGGTGTTCTTCGGGCGGCATATCTTCCTGATCTTCATCGCCATCGGCGCGATCAACTGGCTGGACATGGCACGCATAGTGAGGGGACAAACACTGTCGCTGAAGCGCAAGGAATACATCGAGGCAGCACAGTCCTGCGGTGTCAGCACCTTCCGCATCATCATGCGCCACATCGTGCCCAACCTGCTCGGCATCGTCGTCGTTTACGTGACGCTGACCATCCCGCAGGTCATTCTGGTGGAATCCTTTTTGAGCTTCCTGGGGTTAGGCGTACAGGAACCCAACACCAGCTGGGGCGCGCTGGTCAATGAGGGCGCACAGGACATGGAACAGGCACCATGGGCACTGATATTCCCGGCCGGCTTCCTGGCCACAACACTGTTCTGTTTCAATTTCATCGGCGATGGTCTGCGCGATGCGCTGGACCCGAAGGACCGGTAGACCACCCGTGCCCCTGCTGGAAATTAAAAACCTCAATACCCGCTTCCAGATCCGCGATGGAGAAGTGTCGGCTGTCAACGATGTATCGCTGACGATGGAGAAAGGTGAAACACTCGGCATCGTCGGTGAATCTGGCTCCGGCAAGAGCCAGCTGGTATTGAGCATCATGGGATTGCTGGCATCCAACGGACAGGCAACAGGCAGCGTGCACTTCAATGAACAGGAACTGCTTGGTCTGTCACTGTCCGAAATGAACAAGGTGCGCGGCAACCACATTGCGATGATCTTCCAGGACCCGATGACCTGCCTGAATGGCTACCTGACCATCGCCCGCCAGATGACCGAAGTGCTGACGCTGCATAAAGGCATGAGCTACCGTGAGGCGAAGAAGCGCTCTATCGAAATGCTCGATGCCGTGCACATCCCTGATGCCAGCAACCGCATCAACCGCTACCCGCACGAGTTCTCCGGCGGCATGCGTCAGCGTGTCATGATCGCAATGGCCCTGCTGTGCGAACCGGACCTGCTGATTGCCGACGAACCGACCACAGCACTGGATGTTACTGTGCAGGCGCAGATCATCGACCTGATGAATGAACTCAAGGCCGATATGGGCATGAGCATCATCATGATCACGCATGACCTCGGCGTCATTGCCGGTATTTCTGACAATGTCGCTGTGATGTACGCTGGGCGTGTCTGTGAATACGCCCCCGTCCGAGCCATTTTCAACGACCCGCAGCATCCTTACACGCTAGGTCTGCTGCAGTCTGTTCCACGACTGGATGCTGTCGAAGCAACTGCCCTGCATGCGATACCCGGCAACCCTCCAAATCTGCAGCACCTGCCTGCAGGCTGTAGCTACCAGGACCGCTGCGAGTTCATGCGTGACATTTGCGTCAGTGACCGGCCTGAACTGCACCGCATTAGTGACGGGCGTTCTAAGGCCTGCCACCTGGAGGTGCTGTAATGGGCGCACCACTGCTGGAGGTAGAAGGTGAAAAGGTCTGGTTCAAACTGCCCGGCCAGGGGCTGATCAAACCGAAGGCACTTACGCTGAAAGCCGTGGATGGTGTCAGTTTCATACTGAACGCAGGCGAGACAGTGGGTGTAGTCGGAGAATCCGGCTGTGGGAAGTCGACCCTGGCACGCGGCATCCTTGGGCTGGTGCCGATAACAGAAGGCAGCATTCGCCTCGAAGGTGACGAACTGACCACGCTGGATAAAAAATCCATGCGGGCTAAACGGCGTGATATGCAGATCATCTTCCAGGACCCGCTCGCGTCACTGGACCCGCGTATGACCGTACTGGAGATCATATCGGAGCCACTCCTCGTTTATCACCCTGAGCTGTCGAAAAAACAACGCAAACAACGCGTGCAGCATATGATGCAGCGCGTTGGCCTGCTGCCCAACCAGATCAACCGCTATCCGCACGAATTCTCCGGAGGCCAGGCACAGCGTATCGGTATTGCCCGTGCATTGATTCTAGAGCCGAAAGTTTTGATCTGTGACGAACCAGTCAGTGCCCTTGACGTTTCTATCCAGGCACAAATCGTCAACCTGCTGATGGAACTGCAAAAGGAACTGGGGCTGTCGATGATCTTCATCGCCCACGACCTGTCGGTGGTCAAACACATCAGCCACCGTGTCATGGTTATGTATCTGGGCAAGGTGGTTGAAGTCACCGATCGCAACAAACTCTATGACCACCCTCGGCATCCCTACACACAGGCACTGATCAAGGCCATTCCGGTACCCGATCCGGACATCGAACGCGCCAAGCGCGGTGCGCCGCTGACCGGTGACCTGCCCTCTCCGATGGATCCACCGAGCGGCTGCAGTTTTCGTACACGCTGTCCGAAAGCGACGGAACGCTGTGCTCGCGAGGTACCTTTATCGGAAGAGAAAGCGCCGGGACATTGGGTGGCGTGTCATTATTCGGATTGAAAACAAATGTCAGAAACTACTTGTGGGAGGCGCGTCCTCGCGGCGATCATATAACCATGAGAAAAACTTTATCACCGCGAGAGCGCGCCTCCCACAATGAATAATGGAAAACTCCTCCTCCTGCTAACTATCACTGCCCTTGCAGCCAGCTGCTCCCTCACTCCATCCAAACCCGGTATGGGCAAGGCAATAGACTGGGACGATCTGCCGGGCTGGAGTAAAGACCACCACGCCAAGGCCTGGCCTGCCCTGCTGCAGAGCTGTATGAAAATGCCGGCTAAGAATCCGCAGTGGCAGCCAATCTGTGAAGATGCGCAAGCTGTGGACGTTCTCGATGATGAGACCGCGCGCATGTTCTTCGAGCAGCACTTCGTCGCACACCGCTTCACAGGCTCCGGCAACAAGGGCAAAGGCCTCGTCACCGGCTATTACGAACCACTGCTGTATGGCAGCCTGAAAAAAACCGCACGCTATAAATATCCCCTGTACAAACGACCCGATGACCTGCTGCGCATCGAGCTCGGTGACATGTACCCTGAACTCAAAGGCAAGAAGGTTCGAGGCCGGATAGTAGACAAGCGTGTAGTGCCTTACTACGACCGCAACGAAATCAACAATGGTAAAAATCCGTTGGCGGGCAATGAACTGCTGTGGGTCGATGACCCGGTCGCCGTATTCTTTCTGCATATCCAGGGTTCCGGACGCATACAGATGCCTGACGGCAGCTACACAGGTGTTGGCTATGCCGATCAGAATGGTCAGCCGTATTCGTCCATTGGTCGCATCCTGATTGAACAGGGTGAGATTAAAAAAGAAGACATCAGCATGTTCACTATCCGCGACTGGCTGAAAAACAACCCGCAAAAGTCACAGGATATGCTCACCCGCAACCGCAGCTATATTTTTTTCCAGTTGCGTGAATCAGCCGACACCAACCCGGTCGGGTCACTGAATGTACCGCTGACACCGGCGCGCAGCATCGCTGTCGATCCGAAAAATATACCTATGGGCTCTCCTGTATGGCTGGATACCAGCTGGCCGGATGAGAACAACACACCGCTGCAGCGACTGATGCTGGCGCAGGATACCGGCGGCGCAATCAAGGGTTATGCACGTGCGGACATGTTCTGGGGCAATGGGCCGCGTGCTGAAAAGCTCGCCGGTGAGATGAAACAGGAGGCCAGGTTCTACGTACTGGTACCGCGTACGCAGCAAGTCAGCGCAGCAGGTTCAGAAAAAGCTTCCAACTAGGAACCGGCCGATGCCAGTCCCATGTTCCATATCGTCACACGATTTCTGCCTGAATTCTTGGTCGCATACATTGCCATGTCGGCTCGCTTCAGGGCCGATTCCGTCGTGATGTCACCGTCTTCCACCTGTGCGATGCCAAACGATGCCGTGTAGCTGGTCTCCCTGCCATCATCACTGACCAGCGACCGTTCCATTTGGTCTCGCAGTCTTTCGGCAATCTCTGCAGCCTGCCCGGAATCTGTTTCGGGCAACAAAATGGCAAACTCCTCGCCTCCCATGCGCCCAACCGTGTCGATTTCCCGAACAGCGTCCGTTGCCAGTTTTGCAGCATGGTTTATAACCAGGTCACCGGCCTGATGTCCAAAGCTGTCATTGATATGTTTGAAATGGTCGAGATCGAATACGATAACTGCCAGGTCACGATTGTGCCGGTGTGCCCGGGTGTATTCCTCTCTTGCTATCTCCTGGAAGGAGCGGCGGTTGGCAACGCCAGTCAGTCCATCGATGCGCGCCAGCCGCTCTGCTTCCTCTTTGGCTTCCAGCAGGTCTTGCGTACGCAGTGCCACCTTCTGTTCGAGAGTATCTTTAGCCCGTTGCTGGATACCTTCCTGTTTGATATGCGTCAGATTTATACGATCAGCCATCGCCAGCGACAGCAGCACCATATCCGCAAGCAAGCCGAATTCAACTGCGTGAAAGGTCAGGAATGAGTAGGGCAGGAACCCGGAAACAGTCAGCGCACTGAAGAACGCACCGACCAGTGTCGCCAGCGATGCGAGGACAAAAAACCGTGCCGCACGAAAACCTTTCAGCAGTGCCACGATACCCGCCAGCGCAACCAGCGGTGAATAGATGAATATGGAATAGATGGGCACCATATTATAAAAAACACGATCGCCAATCAGATATGTGAGTGGCGGCGCAATTATCAGAAACGCCAGGAAACCCTTCATCACTGAGTACATATGCGGCATACGCTTGCGCGGGTTCAGAAAGGAAAAGGCAAACAGCATCCCGGTTATCTGGAACAAATTTATGAACAGGCCGTATGAGTAATTAGCCCATCGTGGCGAGTCCGGCCACAGGTACTGATACGCGAAACCGTTGTAGGAAAAATTCATCAGAAAAAAAGCCGCCAGATACAGGCAGTAGAAAAAATACCGCCGGTCGCGTATCGACAGAAAAATGATCCCGTTATACAGGAGCATGATCAGCAATCCGCCATAGAACATTCCGTAATAAACACCCTGCAGCCATTCCCGTTCATCGAAGTCTGCCGGTGCCCGCAATGTGATCGGCGTCATGAACGGGTCACTGGTATTCACACGCAGCAAGTAGCTTGTTGACCCCGGCGGAACGACCAGCTTGTTGAGGAAATGATGATGACTGATTGTGCGCTGCTCGAATGGCAGCTGGTCACCCATTACGATGCGCTCGTAGGCATCAGCAGGAGTGGCGACGTATAACTCAACATTGTCCAGCCACGCAGCATCCAGGCTAAGAATTCTTACCCGTGATTGCGGGTAGGGGTTGTTCAGCGTGAACTTGTACCAGTAAACGGATTTGGTAAAACCCAGGCCGAAATAATCTTCACCCGCATCATGGAACCCCATCGACGCAGTCCCGCTTGTGACGTCTTCGAGCGCCAGTATGCCCTTTTTGTCTTCCAGAATTTCGATGGATGAGTGGACATACTGATAGTCCACTGAATCGCTTATTACTAGTTCACCAGCCCCGGCAGGCATCACCCAGAACAGGGTGACAAGAATTATTAAAAGGGACCGCATCATCCCGACAATACTTTAGACTATTAAGCGCTTTTTTCTAGCTGCTCCAGCAATTCCTCTCCGATGGCTTCCCTGCGCCAGCCCTGCAGAACATTCAGAGAACGCTCACCCTGAACCATCGCCATCAGATCACGGCGTGTGGCGAGCAGTGATGCCGGGATGTTGAGCCGCCCGGCTTCATCATCGAGAATTTTAGCCAGTTGTTTGCTCAATGCCTTCTCACGGGCATCGGGGCGAATATTTTTAGGCGGTTCTAACGCTGTGTCGCCGGCATCAGTATCAGAAATCACAGACAGCAATTGCTTGCCGCGGTGCTTGAGCAAACCATCCGTCATGCCTTCAATCTCAGCGAGTTCCTGCATATCCGCTGGTTGTTTCTGAGCCAGTGCGACAACCACCTGGTCTGCCATGATCCAGCGGCGCGGCATATCACGGCGACGCGCCGTTTCCTCGCGCCAGGTGGCAATCTGTTTCGCAACATGGAAACTGCGGCCACTTAGTGAGCGAATCGCACCAATACGCTTCCAGGCATCACCATTGACGATCTCAAAGCCCGATACATCAGTCAGACTATCCATACCTGCTTCGAACCAGTTCGCACGCTCCAGTTTATTCAATCCGTCGGCAAGGACTTCATACATATCAGGCAGATAGCGTACATCGTCTTCAGCATAACGAATTTCCTCATCGCTCAACGGACGCTGGCACCAGCGTGCACGAGTATGCGCCTTTGAGAGAGTGATGCCCGCCATCTCTTCAACCAGCGCCGCATAAGAAACCTGATCACCATGGCCACAGAAGGCGGCTGCCAGTTGGGTATCGAACACCGGGCCGGGAATGGCATCGAACAGCTGCAGCAGGATTTCGAGGTCCTGCCTGCAGGCATGCATGAGCTTGACGATGCCTTTATCGAATAGGACCGCGCGCAGCGGAGCCAGATCATTGATGGCCAACGGGTCGATGCAGGCTATCAGACCATTGCCAGAAACTTGAATCAGGCAGGGCTGCGCGTAGTAAGTCTTCTCGCGCAGAAATTCAGTGTCGAGTCCGATACAGTGGGCGCCACCCAACATGTCACAGAAGCGCTTTAACTCATCCTCTGTATCGATATAAAATGTCTCGCTCATTTGCATACTCATTTCCCTATTCACGCGGACGGATTATCCGGTACCGCACGGCCACCGACAAGTTATCTCATTGATCACCATACTCAAATATTTCATTGAACTCTGCCTGCTGCGCAAAGGACCGCAGGATATACCTGCGTCGCAGATACTGCTGGTCAGTACAGGCTCGTTACTGATACTGACCGCCATACTTAGTGACCAGCTGCACGGTGACCTGTTAGGCAAACTCGGTTTTGCACTGACCCAGGTTGCCCTGCTGTCCGCAGTTGTCTGGGCAGTATTGTCGATCCGCAAGGTATCGGAACGAACAGTGCAGACCCTGACTGCCCTGTATGGCAGTGGGACGCTGATTCAGCTGCTTATCTGGCCGTTTCGTGCACAAATCATTAACATGGAAGATCCCCAGCAGGCACAGGAAGCCCTGCTGCCGCTGATGGCCATCGTGGGCTTCGCGGTCTGGTCATTCATCATCATGATTCACATTTATCGCAATGCGCTCGACATTACGAGAGGCAAAGCCATCATGGTCAGTATCTTCACGCAGGTCATCGTCGGCATGGCCATGTTCAGTATGTTTCAGGACCTGCAACCCTGATGCACGTACACATACTTGGTATCTGCGGCACATTCATGGGTGGCATAGCAGCACTCGCACGTGAAATGGGCCACAAGGTAACGGGCTCGGACAACAACCCCTACCCGCCCATGAGTACCCAGCTGAAAGCGCAGGGCATAGAGGTTGCCCGCTACGACCCTGCCAATCTCGACCCCGCACCTGACATAGTTGTAATAGGTAATGCACTGTCACGCGGCAACCCTGAAGTTGAAGCCGTGCTGGAAAGTGATCTGCCCTACACTTCAGGCCCGCAGTGGCTGGCCGAGCATCTGCTCAGAGGGCGCTGGGTGCTGGCTGTCGCCGGTACTCATGGCAAGACGACGACCAGCAGTATGCTGGCGTGGATCCTCGAATACGCTGGCCTGGAGCCTGGTTTCCTGATCGGTGGTGTACCGGAAAACTTCGGCATCACTGCTCGCAGCGGTGGCGGGCGTTATTTCGTCATCGAGGCCGATGAGTACGACACGGCATTTTTCGACAAGCGATCCAAATTCATCCACTACCATCCACGAACCCTGGTACTGAACAATCTTGAGTTCGATCATGCAGACATATTCAGTGATCTTGACGCCATAAAGCAGCAATTTCACTTTTTAATACGCACTGTACCCGCTACGGGCCAACTCATTATCAATGCCGATGACAAAGAACTTCCCGATGTGCTGGCCAAAGGCTGCTGGTCGCAGCAGCAACAGATCAGCTCACAGCTCGGTACGGATGCCAACTGGCAACTAGCCAATACCAGCACGGACTACTCGGCATTTGACGTTATGCATTCTGACAATGCCTGTGGCAGGCTGGAATGGAGCCTGATAGGTGCCCACAATGCCGCCAATGCCCTGGCGGCTATTGCTGCGGCCAACCATGCCGGCATAGAACCCGCACAGGCCATCGAGGCATTGAAGGCATTCCAGAACGTTAAGCGTCGCATGGAGGTACGCGGCATCGTCAACGGCATCACTGTCTATGACGATTTCGCTCACCACCCGACAGCAATAGCCACGACACTGGACGGCCTGCGCAGGCACGCATCCGGTGGACGCATCATTGCGGTGCTTGAGCCTCGCTCGAACACCATGCGCATGGGGGTACATAAAGACTCCCTCGGCGCATCCTTGCTGGCCGCTGATGAGATATTCATGTACGTACCCGGTGATCAGGACTGGGATACATCGACACTGCTAGGGGAACTTGGCGAGCGCCTGGCAATCCATAACAATGTTGATGAATTGATAGCCGGGTTGATGCCGGCCGTGCAAAGCGGTGATCATGTTCTAATCATGAGCAACGGCGGCTTTGAAGGCATACATGACAAGATTCTGGACCGACTTGCAGATTTAAACCTTAAACGGAGTATGAAATGAGAAAACTGATTGTCCTGCTGGCACTGCTGACCTTGTTGCCGATGACCGCGTGGTCCGAGTTTGAGGAAGGTGTGAACTATACGCGCTACCCTCGTGCATTCCCGGTTGCCACTGGCGATAAAATCGAAGTGCGTGAAATCTTCTGGTATGGCTGCCCGCATTGTTACAACATCGAGCCAGAGATGCAGCGCTGGGAAAAGAACAGCATGCCGGACAATGCTGAACTGATCCGCATGCCAGGCATCTTCCGTGAATCCTGGGTGCCTTATGCGCGTGCGTTCTACGCCTTCCAGGCAATGGGAATCCTCGACAAAATGCACGATGCGCTGCTGATCGAGATCCACCAGAAAAAGAATCGCATCACCACCCGCGAGCAAATTGCCGACCTGGTGGAAGCGAAAGGCTTCGACAGAAAGGCCTTCCTGAGTGCCTATAACTCCTTCAGTGTCGATTCACAGAGCCGGCAGGCAGCCATTATGACCAAGCGCTATGGCATCACCGGCGTGCCGGCAATTATCGTAGATGGCCGTTTTGTAACGGGTGCAGGTCAGGCAGGCGGACAAAAGCAACTGTTTGAGCTGATTAACCACCTGGTGGGTCTCGCCACAGAAGAACGCGAGAAAGTCGCCGAAAAGTAAGAAAATGTCAGGAAGACAGCCATTCGCCTTACGGCAGAATCTGGTGTATAAACAACGCAAGAGAAATAAATAATAATCCAGGGAGCTTGCACGATGTATCTGCCAAAACCACTATATGAAGCGAAACCTTATCTCTACTTGCTGACGGGTATTCTGGTAGCCGTAACGTGGGGCTTCAGTCCATTTTCTGTCATCAGTTCAGCGGCACTGATCATCGGCGGCCTGTTCATCATCTATCTACGAATTGTGTATCGCAAAAAAGCCCAGGCCGCATCTGCAAGCACCGAAGCCGGTTCTGCTGATGCGTCAGAAAAGGCAGCCGAAGACTAACCAACCGGGTCTATTCATAACTTGTTAATACCTCACATCAAGCCTGTCTCCGACAGGCTAATCGCCTCTGCCTTACTGATTTTCTCTTTCACGGCCACGGCTACGGCTGAAGCCAGCGATGCCACCTCGCTGGGCAAGGCGCTGGAAAACCTGATCGTAGATCGAACGACCGACCCCATCGCAAAAAATCATCGCGCGATTCGCGTACTGGTCTCCTATAACGCTACCAACTACTTCGTCGTCAAGAGCCAGCAGCACGGCCTTGAATACGAGTTGATGGAGAATTTTGCCAAAGACCTCAACAAGCATCACAAGCAGGCGGACAAAAAACGCCACATGATTTACATATCCGTGCCGTTCAACCAGCTGATTCCCAGCCTGCTTGCCGGCAAGGGCGATATTATTGCCGCAGGCCTGACCGTCACGCCCTGGCGAGCAAAGAAAGTTGGCTTCACGAACCCCTATCGCACTGACATCAGCGAAGTCGTCGTACGCTCTGCCAAAGCTGCAGCCATAGAAAATGCCAATGAACTGTCGGGCAAGACCGTCCACGTCATGCGAGGAAGCAGTTATGCAGATCACCTGCGCGACCTGAATTCGAAGTTGAAAAAACAGGGACTAAAACCGGTAAAAATCATTGAAGCTGATAAAAGTCTCGCCAGCGAAGATCTTCTTCAGATGGTCAATGCCGATGTCTATCAGTACACCATAGTAGACAGCCACATTGCGGACCTGTGGGCACCCCTGCTGGAGGGTATCTATGTTGAATCCGGTGCGGTCATCAATGAAAGCGGTAAAATTGCCTGGGCAGTGCGCAAGGAAAACAAACAGCTACTAAACAAGTTGAACGCCTTTGCCAAAAAGCATCGCCAGGGCACGCTAATGGGCAACATCCTGTTCAAGCGCTATTACGAAGACACTAAATGGATCGTCAACCCGCTGACAGAAAGCACCATGAAACGCCTGCAGCGTTATCAGGATTCTTTTCAGAAATATGGTGCTGAATACGGCATTGCATGGGTAATGCTTACCGCCCAGGGCTTTCAGGAATCACGTCTGGATCAGAAAAAGGTCAGCCGGGCCGGGGCAGTTGGCGTCATGCAGATCAAGCCGTCAACGGCTGCCGACAAGAATGTCGGCATTACGGGTGTCAGGGAGGACCCAGACAAGAATATCCACGCGGCGATCAAGTACCTAAACTTCATACGATCACGGTATTTTTCTGACCCGGGCATAGCACCCGTTGATCAGATCGCCATGTCGCTGGCCGCTTACAATGCCGGCCCTGCCAGAATCGCATCGATGCGAAAAAAGACCAAACAGGCGGGCTTGAATCCCAATGTGTGGTTCAACAATGTGGAGCAGATTACACGTAAAAATGTGGGCAGCGAACCAGTCAACTACGTCGCCAATATTGTCAAATACTACATTGCATTCAAAACGACGCTTGATACAGCAGTGCAGCGCATGGATGCAACCGAGAAACTGCGGTAATTTTTTCTATTTAACAATCTTGGTGAATTTCAAACCTTCCAGGGTGAGGTTATACATCAAGCCTTTGTTGTTGAACACGAAGCCGATAATCGGATCCTTGATGTCAGTAGTATTGATATCTTCTCCAACGCCCCATTTGATCACTGCCACTGATCCATCAACACCTGCCTTCCAGCCATCGCTCTTCCTGAAATCTTTCAAAGCCTGGCTTTCCAGAAATACCAGGATGACGGACTTGGCCTGGGCACCGAGTTGAAAGCCAATCGATGCAGCAACGGTATTGTAGTATTCGACCGTATTGCCACCGATACGCAGTGCCCCTTCACCGTATTCACCGCCAATACCGATACCTGCCTTATAGACTTTCGGGAAGACCAGCACGCCCTGCGCCTTTTTCAGAAAGACATCACCACCTTCAACATCTGCATTGAATTTTCTTAGTGTCTCGTTGACGCTGACGTTGATCTCAGCGGCAGAGGCCGCTGATGCCTGGTGCTGCATACCGAAGCAAGGCACGAGAATTAACACCAAAACGTGCAGTACGCGCTTCATAACAAACTACTTGCTCTTGTCCAGCAGGATGAACTTCGAACCTTCGACCGAAATGTTTGCCATCAGGCCCTTGGCACCAAAGACGAAGCTGATAATGGGATCCTTGGTATTAATGGTATCTACGTTTTCTGCTTTTCCCCATTCGGCAGCTGCCACTGAGCCGTCTACACCTGCCCGCCAGCCTTCGCTGTTGCGGAACTTGGTAAGTTCTTCATCGTTGAGAAAGATCAGAATCATTGACTTGGTCTGGGCACCAAGCTGAAAACCTATCGAAGCCGATGCTGTGCTGTAGTAGTCGACTGTCTTGCCATCGATGCGTAGAGCACCTTCACCGTATTCACCACCGACGCCAACACCTGCCCGAAATACTCGTGGGAAAATCAGTACGCCTTTCGCCACGCTCAGATACTGAGTTGCTCCAGGCACCTTGGCCTTAAAAAGCTTAAGTGTGGCATCGGCCTCAATATCAATTTCATGTGCCGTCGCCGCCATGGAGCGGGTTGGCAAAGATGAGAAAACAAACGCGAGCAGCGCAATGGAAAAAAGTAGGCGGAACTTGCGATTACTGAATTGTGACATGCGGAAACTCCGTGGGGGATATCAATGTGACAGGGAGTATATGTAAATCACTCACAATCTTCCACGGGCTTGTCAGCTGGCCGGTATTCATTTGCCAATGCCTGGTATTCGATCCCTTTCTGGGCATCAAAAGACACGACATACCCGCTCAGGTACATCTTTGACAGGTCCTGTGCCGCATCCATGTGCTGATTTTCAACTGCCTTTTCCAGCCAGTAGACACCTCTTTTCTGGTCTACGCCGGGAACGGCCTTGTCAATGACCATACTACCAACGAGATACTGGGCCTCGGCATTTCCTGCCTCGGCCAGTGGCTCAAGCAGGGTATACCCCTGCGCGTAATTTCCTTTTTCTATTTCTCGCAGTGCATCTTCATACGGACCTGCGTAAGCGGCCTGCATGGCAATTGCCAGATTCATAACAGCCAATATTTGAATTAGTTTCATTAGAAAGCCAGTGACTTACATCACCATATCGCAGATATTTTTATTCTTGAGCTGCGATTCAATATCGGGAATGCTCATGTTCGGCATCATTCCGACCAGCTTCTCACTGCACTTTTTCATCGTCTTCATCGCTGGTGCGGCGGTGACTTCCTTGCCAAAGGCCATCGCTATATCCTGGGCAGCATCTCGCTTACCTGCATCACACAGAACTGTGACCTCGGATTCAAATTTTTTCGAGCGTGTTTCAAGTGCCTTCAATTCAGTCTGATCAATGTTCGCCATGCAGGTCTGCATTTCCTGAACCTGCTGCATGATCAGCTGCATGTCCTGCTTGTCAATGTTCTGTACGTTCTGCGCCATGGCAGGAGCTGCTAATGCAAGCATAAGTAGACAAAATACTTTCTTCATTGTTTTCCTCTGTGTTCAGGTTGGTGTGAATTGCGCAAGGAGTATAACTGATTCAAGGAGTCAATCCTCGAATGACCATTCCCTCCAGCCCTGCAATAGAGGGAAATACAGACCCAGACGTACAGGCCTGTCATCCATCCTGCTCATTGCGTTTGCATAGTTCTCCAGTTGATCCTGGTATCGATCCTGTTCACGATCAAGAAATTCATCCAGTCCACCGCCTGCATGGCTGCCCGTCTTGTAATCGATAATCCAGCGCACACCCTCTTCATCGATAAATGTACGATCAATGATCATGTGATGAGTCTGTTCACCGGTGCTGAACGTTAAAGCATATTCTGAACGCGCATCCTGGTGCGCACTGGAAAGAATCCAGCGGCCACGTTCATCTTGCAGCATATTATTAAGTGCGCTTTCGACCTTGCTGGCTGCAGCATCGACCTGATCACGCGGCAGGCCTTCCTGCACAAGCATCTGCCGGCCAATCACATTTAAACGTGTCAGCTCATCATCTTTTTCAGGCGCGCCAGCTTGCCGTGTCAGTTGTTCCAGTATGCGATGTACGACCGTACCGACCAGCCGAGCAGATTCACCAGCCCAGTCGAATTCCAGATTGAACTCACGTTCTTCCTCTACCTCCGGCATGGCCAGTACACCACCCGGTGGTGGTGGACAGGTCCAGTCAGATTCCAGGCGTCTGAGCTTGTTTGTCACAACCGGAGGTTCTTCCGGTTCAGGCTGTTCAGGCTCATTCCCGCTGGATAACGCCGCCTGCACTTCGTATACATCACCAACTACCGGCCAGAACTGGTACAACAGCGTTGTGTTGGCGGGTACTTTGACTTCTCCAGTTTCACTGTCTGTTTTGACCTGGCCCAACAAGTGCAGACGCTGTCTGGCACGCGTCGCGGCGACATAAAGCAGGCGTCCGTATTCATACATGCTCTTCTCTTTGTCGAGCTGCTTGATGTATTCGGCAGTGCGGTTTTCTTTTTCGCGCGCTGACTTGATAGGGCCGAAAACCAGCTCGGGCTCGCCTGTTTCGCTCGTTCGCTGCAGCCAGTAAAGCAGCCGCGATTCGTCACCCCGTGTCGTTCTGCTTAAGCCCGGTAGTATGACGGTGTCGAACTCCAGTCCCTTGGCTTTGTGCATGGTCATAATCTGCAGGCGGCTGTCTGCATGGACATCAGGCAGGGCAAACAACTCGGCGACCTTGTCATGAAGGACTTCCGGCCCAACAGCCTTGCCCACTGCATCAAGCGTTTCTAGCAGCTGTAAAAATACCTCGGCGTCTTCCTTGTCCGTGTCGCTGCCGAGGCAGGCAGGACCGCCCAGCGCAATCCATGCACTTTCTATCCAGTCCCTCAAGCCCTGTCTGCCTCGCTGTGCCAGCACGGTTTTCAGTATTGGCTGTACCCGTGCAAGCCGGGCAACTCCATCTTCACTCAAGCTGTTGAAACTGTCTGATTTTATGAGTTGATCGTAGACTGCGGCTTTCTGGTCTCCACCGACCAGGGCATGCAGATCCGCCAGTGTCAGCCCACACCAGGGTGCTCTCAATATCGCCAGCCAGCTGATCCGGTCGCCTGGGTGCAGCAGTGCACAACTGAGTGCCAGCAAATCCCTGACCACAGGTCGTTGTGACAATTTATCTATCTCGACGGCCTGGAATTTACTGCCTCGCTGTTTCAACCGCCTGACAATGTCTGCTACATGTATCTTGCTGCGCAGCAGGATTGCGATGCTGTCTTCAGGATGCTCCGCCTGTGTCTGGTCAATGATGTTGAGTACCTGTTCTGCTTCACTGGTTTCATCCGTATCCAGCAGCGCATGCACTGTCACGGCGTCACCCGGTAATGCTGGATTGAATGAGCCGGACGCTGTGTATGACACTGCGCCGTGAACCTTGTTGTTCTCCTCTGGCATTATCTGAGGGAATGCATGGTTGACCCAGTCTATGATGCCCCGCTGGGAACGGAAGTTGACACTAAGCGTCAACGGTTCAAGCTGTACATGACCCAGGCATCCTTCCCATGCCTGCAGAAACAGTCCGACTTCGGCTTCACGAAAGCGATAGATGGACTGCATGGGGTCGCCGACCAGAAACAGTGTACGGCCATCACCCGGCATCCAGCCTGCTATAAGCTTGCGGAATAGCGTGTACTGATTTTGTGAAGTGTCCTGAAATTCATCGACCAGTAAATGGCTTATCTGGTAATCGAGCCGCAATGTGAGATCGCTGGGATCACCTTCTTCACCCAGTGCACGATCCGCACTCATTGCCATCTCGATATAATCAACCTCCCCACGCTGTCCAAATACAAGATGCAAATGCTGTGCTGAACGCAGCAGCAGCTTGAACAGATCATCAAGCAGCTGCCATTCATCATCGCTATAAAATGGACTGGGCAGGTGGCTTAAACCGGCGAGCAGCTGCTCCAGATCATGCATTTCATCGAGCGATTCAAGCAATTGCTGCATCATCTGCTTTCTTTCTGTGAAGCGTGCTTTTTCTTCAGCCGTCTTACCGGAAGCCTCAGTCGGAAAACCAAGTGTCTTGTTAACGCCGCCCGGGCTGCGCCAATGCGGATGATTGCCTTTAGTCAATAACAGACTTGCCAGGCATTGCCACAGAGGAAGATCGGCACTGCTGCATCCCGGTACCTTATCAAGTTCCTGGCATGCACTGATCGGTGAATCTGCGTTGACGTGCTGTGCAGCAAATGCGGCAAGCCCGGGCAGCACTTCCCTGACCTCATCTGACAGCGCAGCATCAACGTTGGCCAGTCCTTCTTCTACCAGCCCGGTAAGCACACTTTCTATTTGTTCACGGCGCAGCTGTGGATTCTGATCATCTATCGCATGTGGTACAACAAGGCGCAACCATTGATCACGCCTGGCAAGCATCGCTGCAATCAGTGACTGTAGTTCCTCCATACGATTATCACGGTGACGCAACAGCTGTGCGATTGCATCGGCCAGTTCACTGCCGGATTCCAGCTCATCCAGCACAGCCTTCGCAGCTTCCCGATAATAAGGGCGTGCATCTTCTGTGACACACGGCATGGATCCAAACCGGGACAGCAGCGGTGTTTGCCGGGACAGTGACTGACACAGGGAATCGATGGTTTGAATACGCAGGCGCGATGGATTGTCGAGCAGCTTCCAGTCCATTGCAGCATCTTGTTCGAGAGCACTGCGCGCCAGTTGCCAGGTCAGTACCTGATGCGGCTCGTTCGGAGCAGTATCAGACTGTGCCGCTGCCAGCGCTTCAAGAATGCGATCTCGCATTTCACCGGCAGCCTTGCGGGTAAACGTTATCGCGATGATTTCCTCCGGCGACTCCACTCTAGCCAGCAAGCGTAAATAACGCTGTGTCAGCAGCCCGGTCTTACCCGAACCTGCAGGCGCCTGGACGATGAAGGACTTGTCCGGATCCAGTGCCTGCTCGCGAGCAGCCTTGTCACGTGGTTCGGTGTAAGTGTTCATACAAGTTCATCCCACTCGTCTATCCTGCACAGGGCAGACAGCTCACAAAAACTCGATGTGCAGGTAGCTGGTTTCTTGGGATCAACTTCTGCCCTGCCTGCCTTGAAGTCAGCAGCCAGGCGCTTAACAGTTGCATCCCACTCCTGCAGTACCGCCGGCCATTGCTCCATCGCTTCCTTCAGCTGGCGGCTGCGCCCCGGCAATCCGGGGATCAGGCCATCTTCTTCAACTACGCCATTGAAGCCTGTGCCGTCTGCCCTGATCTGACCGAACAAAACGGCACACACATTCTCGCCTTCGACAGCACTGTACAGGGGCAGCTGAGGTTCTTCGGGACGTTCACCGAACCACTGCGCTGGACTCACCTTGCCGGTCTTGTAATCGATAACCAGCCTTCTGCCATCGGCTAGCTCATCGACTCTATCAATCATGAGATGTACACGGATACCATTGATATCGGCTTCCCGCTTTTGCTCAAGTGACTGCACAGTGAATGGGGCTCGTCCCTTCTCATTGACCAGCCACTCGAATGCCAGGCTCTGCAGACGTAAGGACTCAATACGGGTAAAACGCCTGGTAAATGTTTTCGGGTTACTGTCAGCCATCTCGGAAACAGCTGTCTTGATGACGCTTGCAAGTCTGTCATTGAGTTGATCATCACTCATGGCGTTCAGGGTCTGCTGATCTTTTACATCCCGCCAGAACAGTTCCAGCACTCTGTGCAGCAAGCTGCCCCGTTGCATGGGGTCGAGACCGATCTGCAGGGTTTGCAATGGCCTGCCTCCCAGGCGGTATTCGGCAAAGGCACGGAAGGGACACAGCGACTGGGTACGAAAAATACCGCTGCCGCCCGATACAAGTGTCTGTTCACAGGGCGGAGCGATGTCATTCACAAGCACACACAGCTGCCCACTTTGCTGGACGACTTCACGCCAGCTTGGCCCCTGCCAGAGTTCAAGTGCATTCTTATTAATACGAGGCAAGTCGCTGATCAGAGGACTAACCCGCAAATGTTCTTCGCCCTGCTTGGCCGGGAAGCTCATCACGACTTCCGCTGCCATCTTCTGCAGGCGTTGCGTGATCAAGCTGGCATTTGCCAACTCCTGAGTCTGATCCGCGTGCGGCATCCCGAGACGGCGCTGCAGCGACAATGGAATGAATGGATTGGGGCGGGGTGATGCCGGCCAGGCGCCATCATGCAGCCCCATGACCCAAAGTGCATCAAACTGATGGCCAATGGCTTCATAGAGCCCCAGCACCTGTACCGAAGCCGCGCCTGTTCGTGGCTGAAAAACCTTCTCTGCGGTGAGGCGCCTGAGTATAGCCAGTGCCTGAGTAAATGACGCCTCACCCGATACCAGGTCCAGACCGCTAAAGCTTGCCAGGACTTTACGCCAAGCCTCAATGGCCTGGTATTCATCGGATGTCAGGCCTCTATCCAAACCCCAACCGACAGCATTCAACAGCCTGGTAATTACTTTTACCCATTGCACAGCGCTCGCCCTGGCCGGAAAATTTTTAATGACGCCTTCGAGGGCTGCGAGTCCGTTGGCCAGCTTTGGCGAGCACCAGGGTTTGTCCTTTTCTTCCGCGCGGTAGCGAAGGCTCCGTAGGGTAACGATCGGCTCACCCATTTCACGCAATTTACGATCAAGCAATGCACGTGCGCCTGTTTCCTCAACAGCGCCTGACAGATAAGGAGAACGAAGCAAGTTGCCGATGATCTCCATCGTGCTTTCGGTCCTGGCCAGATCCAGCACATCAATAGCGGTTCCTATCATGCTGTACTGCGAGAGCGATAACCCCAGAGAAATATTCCACGGCCTATGCTTCAGGCAGACACCGGGCTGCTGGCTTGAAGGATCAAGCACTTCATCCAGCGTCCGGGTAACAAGTGATCGCACTGCCGACAGATCTGGGGCAACCAGAGCGACGCGCGCTTCAGGGTTATTCTCTAGTTTTTGCCTGGCCCAGTGACTGAACGTTGCAACTTCTTTTTTCTGATCCACACATTCAAGCTGTACCGCAGTACTATCTTCACCCGCCAGTTCGACCCAGTGTACCTGGCAGTCTGAGTGTTGCAGGGCTTCGCACAGTTTGGCCTGGGCGGGGGTTAATTCATCAAAACCAGCGAGAATGATTTTACCCGGAAGTGCTGCCGATCCTTGTTCAAACAGGTCAGTGAGTTTCTGAGCGAGAACAGCTTCTGTTAGCCACTTCTGTTCAAGACAACGTGCTTCAAACTCATCGCTCCAATGATAGAACTCACGTGTATCAATGTTACCGAGATAATCTTCCCATTTACGCCCGCATTGCCAATCTTGAAGCAGTTGCCAGGCAGCACTCACCTGTCTTGCTGTAGCCTCGACCCTTAGAACAGGAACAGACGACGCGGCAATGATTGATGCCCAGATATACTGTACCTGCTCGGTCGACAGTAAGGATTCCTGCGCTGACAGTTCTCCGCTTAAAACAGCATCTTGCCAGGCATTATTAAGCCACACCGACCACTGCAGGATTTCAGGTGTTGCCCACGCCTGAAGTCCTCGCATGATTGCCCGATGCTCGAATTCGGTTTGCAGGGCACGTGATAATCGAATGTTGGCAGTGACGACCTGCATGCCATCTTCGAGGTGCTGATGCAGTTCTTCACGCTGCATGACTTGTTGTTCAATCATGGAAGATGTATGTAAAAAAGCTCTTGAGATACAAAAAAGGCCTTTAAATGCCCTGTAAATGAGTTAATTTGGAAACCTTATCTATACATATAAGATTAACCTGTTATGATTCTTTAGCACACTAGCGCATATAAATACTACCCAAAGGAGAAGTACATGGCAGCAGCAAAAAAGAAAACTGCAAAGAAAAAGGCTTCAAAGAAAGCAGCAGTTGAAAAGAATGTAAAAGCAATCAGAAATCCTTACAGTCAAAAAGACGTTATTGATCGCCTGATGGACGACACAGGTTTGAGCCGCAAGGAAGTACGCTCAGTACTCGATGGGCTCAAGGACATTATTCACGGGCATATCAAACCACGCGGTGCGGGTGAATTTACCCTTGCTGGCATGATGAAGATCAAGCGTTATGTCAAACCTGCCACAAAGGAACGCCCAGGCAGAAATCCGTTCACGGGTGAATCAATTATCATCAAGGCCAAACCGAAGAGCAAAGGCGTACGTGTACGTCCTTTGGCCGGCCTCAAGAAGATGGTTGACTGAACAAAAAAATGCCCGGCAGGGTGTGCCGGGCAATATCCACTTGAGAAGGAGTTATGGAGTACGTTGAATACTACGCGTATGCCTGATTTCATTCCTTGATCTGAGTCAACTGGCATCACTCACCATCCAGGTCGGGCAACTGGCCAATATTCTCCAGAGCCGGCAGGGCATCTTCTGCAATGCCCTGCAGCTCACCTGACATGCCCATCATGTTTGATGTAATTCGGTCCAACTGGGCTTCCCGCTTCTTCCAGAGCCGTTGCATGGCTGCCTTCTCCTTCTCCAGGTCGCTCTTCATCGCCTGATAGGCATCCACTACGCCACGCACTTTCTGGGCAAACTGTGGACTGCAGAGATAATCGTAAACAGCCTCCATCTTCTCACTCTTGCCATGTTCCACCAGCTTCTGCTTCTGTTTTTCCATCAGCGTCATGCGAAGTGCTTCTGCGACTGGCCGTACGGCATAGGGCCGAACGATCCAGACATCATCCTCGAAGATGAATGGTTCGCGTGTGTCGTGTGGAAAAACCGTCGTGACTAATACAGCGATCTCGGCGCCTGACTCATGCTGGTCGTCTTTGAGCTTGGCTACCCAGGCCCTGGACCAGTTTTCAGCACGTTTGGCCTCCCATGTAATCTTGCCGCATAAGGTCCCGGTTCGGGTCATGACCGTCTGGGTCACATCTGCTCCCCTGACTCCTTTTTTCACCTCGACGACATCATCGAACGGAAACGAGGCACTCAATACTTCCTCAAGTTCCAATTCCAGTACTTCACCCTGCAACTGTGCAGAGCCCTGCTCCAGTTTTCGCTTCAGATCATCATTGGCCTTCTGGGCATCTTCTATCTTTTTTCGCAGCTCTGCCTCACGCAGGTTGAAGTCATCAGAGACCTGCTTCTGTATCTTTTCCTTTTCCTCATTGAGTTGTCTCTGCAGCTGCACCTCAAAGTCCTTCTTTGCTTCTTCAAGATCTTTCATGTCCTGTCTCAGCTTGAGTTCCTGTGAACGATATTCATCAAGCTTTTTATTCTTTTGCGCGAGGTCATTCTGAAACTCCTTTAACTTTTCTTCCGCATCAACTCGCGCCTCGCTGGCCGCCTTTTCCCTGGCGTTGTCGATATCCTTCTTAAGTTTTTTACTGTCTGCGTGGCTTTCTTCAAGCTTTTCAGTCAGGTCACTGATTCGAGTTTCAAATGTCTTTGCGGCATTACGCTCGGCATCTTTTACTGCTGCCTGACGAAACTTTTCACGTTCTTCCGACATAGCGGAATCGTACTCATCAGCATAACGCTCGATGGTCTGCTGGGTGATGCCGTCACGCAGTTCGAACTCATGTCCGCAATCCGGGCAGGTAATGATTTCATCAGCATTAAGAATGATACGTTTGGACATTGTTGCCTCTGTTTACAAAAAATCATCATCAATAAACGATGCCATGCGATACCGCTTGCGTGCGGACCATTCCGCAGCCAGAAAAACGGGCCAGACCAGTATGATCACCAGGCTCGCTATTGTCCGCATAGCATTCATCTTCATTCTATGCACCATTGGCCGCTCGATGCTCCACTGACTGGATATCAGCGAGCCACCAGGCTGCTTCTGATACATGTCCAGAATAACGAAAAGCCCGCCTACAAGATACGTAATGATCATCAGGGATAATAATGACATTTGATTCTCCTTTTTTATTCGTCTCGTTAACTGTCGGCAAGTTGAATCTAACCGAGTGTTGATAGTGCGGGGTCTAGTAGCTCATAATGTGAGCCACTTAAGAAATAAGGCTACACGCCAATACAGTAAATCTTCACGTACGACACATACTTGCAGGTGGGTTGAGTGGACCGAACAGAACGATTCTACAAGATTGATCTCCTCCTCCAATCCCGCAGGGCAACCCCTCTATCGGCCCTGATCGAAGAACTCGATGTCTCCCGTGCAACCATCAAACGTGATCTGGAATATCTGCGGGACAGGCTTAATGCACCCATAGTCTGGAATCGCTCACTGCGCGGGTATCAATACGAGGCCACAGCGGATGACGAGGATCGCTACGCCCTGCCCGGCCTGTGGTTCAATGCGGGAGAAGCTCACGCACTCCTGACGATGGATGCCCTGCTTTCTCAATTACAACCCGGGCTGCTCGGCCCGCATATCGAACCGTTAAGGGCGCGTATCCGCGCGTTGATGGAGACCAGTGATCATTCAGCCTCCGAAGTCGTCAAGCGCATCCGGATACTGAACATGGCAACCCGCTCGTTTGAGTCGAAGCACTTTGAAGTCATCGCCTCAGCCCTACTGAGTCGTAAGTGTCTGCTGATCACGCATTACAACCGCCGTAGTGGCGAACACCATGAACGACTGGTCTCTCCCCAGCGCCTGATCCATTACCGTGGCAACTGGTATCTCGATGCCTGGTGCCATTTGAGAGACGGACTGCGCAGCTTCGCTATCGATGCAATTGAGCATGCAGATTCAACTGACAGGAAAGCCCGTCACATTGCAGAGAAAAAACTGGATGACGTCTTTGCCTCCAGCTACGGCATCTTTTCAGGCAAACAGAAACACAGGGCGATACTGCGATTTACTCCACAATCTGCGCGCTGGGTAGCCAATGAACAATGGCATCCTGAACAAAAAGGCCGATACGACGAGCAAGGGCACTATCTTCTCGAAATACCGTACGCGAACGATACGGAGCTGGTCATGGACATACTGCGCCATGGGCCGGATTGTGAAGTTGTCGCACCGGATGGTTTGCGGAACAAAGTCCTCGAGCGGCTAAACGAGGCTGTGAATTACTACACTCGATGAGTTTAAAAAATGGCACGCCCGAGACGATTACTCGCTGCGCTCGCCCTTCGGGCCAGTGCCGCTTCGCGGCCCTGTTCATCGCTGCTGCGCAGCGCTGTCGAACGTATCTTCTGCTTTCGGACGTCCGAATCACAGGAATTCACATACAGCGGAGAAACGTACCGGTTCGTGCAGTCGAAATAATATGGCACGCCCGAGAAGACGAAACTGGGCACTGGGTGTTTTATATTAAATTACCAATTAGCTGATAGCAGACATTCATATCAGATAGCTAAACGAGTGCTTGCGGCCAACTGCGGAAGTTTGATGCAGAAATAAAAAAGCCTCCCGATGTGGGAGGCTTGTAAACTGTTAAAATGAGACCTTAAAATAGCTAGACTTTATCAATTGTGTAAGTTGTTGTAGATAAATAAGTCGGCAGAACAGTTGCGCTACAAACGCAAGGCCCTGAAAGTGAAGCATTTCCACTTATCTGTGTCCCACTAACAGTACCAGAAACAGTACCAGAGCCACCGTTTCCACTAGTTGGTGCGGCACAATCCTCAGGCCTTGAAACTGCCACAGAAAACGTGCTCCCCGTAATAGTCCCTGTGCCCGTAAATGGACGGTTACCTGTAATGCTAACTGAGACTGAACAGTCAGCACCAATAATGATAGTGAGGGGAGGGTTATGGTCCTCTGTAACGTCATTACACCGGGTTATAGTTCCTGTTGCATTTCCTTCGTATGTACCAGCAAATTCAGTAGTACAAGCTGATGGAGGGGGTGAAGTTTGTGCATGTGCTGGAAGCATTACAGAATCCACCACTGGACGACTCCATGATTCAGGAAGTGATTTACCTGCAACGATTGCACCGCTACCTGCGGCAATGGATTTCAGTAATTTACGACGGCTTTCGCCAGATTTTTTATCTTTCATACCCATCCTCTCCTTTTATAATGTATGCGAAGAATAAAGGCACAAACTTAGTATGTCAAAATAGGGGGTATCCAATACTCTTTTAAGACGCTGTGCGAATGTCTCAGTAGGGTCGATAAGCGACCTTCTGCGAATGGGTGGTTCAGGGATTTCTGATGACAAATCCGACCTCCTCATAAACTCATACAGCCATTATCTGGATGTACCCCTACCCATATTATGACTGTCTAATGTGTCAACTTTGTCCAGTACGGATCAAAGATCACTGGGCCAACCGCGTGAGCGCCTTGCCTCAGAGGGATGAGGTGTCAGAGAAGTGTATTTAAGAGTTCGTTTATACTGCCGCAGTCTGAAATGGTCTCCTGTCGACCCAACTGAGACATTCAGGAATCGCTGATTTCACCATCTAGCTGATTGAACAGTAACGGATTGGCTTCGTAATACACACAATGAATTTGTCAGATTATTAAACACTTTTTGGATTATGTGGTTGTAAGTAGTTGTAATTATTGGGCGGCACAATATTTGCATAAATATAACCATATAATTGTGTACTTACATTCTCCGACATATGGATACAGTCAAATGTTCTCTGATTTCAAATTTAAGTTGTTTGTCATGAAAACTCTATCCGTTTACCTGGCATTTTTCATTGGGACAGCTTTACTGGTTCCGGTCGCACACTCAAGTCTTATTACTTCGGATGATATCTTCGCGATCCCCAAAGGTGTAACAGGTTCTGGCAATGGTGGCCTTGACCTCATTATGTTTGTCGATGCAGGCGGTGGCGGTGTTGCGGATAACGAATATTACTCAAGCCCTGGACACGTGCTTGAATTTAACGGTGACGATGCGAACAACGATTTGCCATCAGGTCAACAAGGAGACAGCATGATGTACGCTGACTCATATGTCACAACGGCAGGTGAAATAACGGCCTTCTATGACTTAACTTTTGGTATAGGAATCATTGATGAGATCGTTATCT
>Ga0209013_10000798_pt1 | contig 28756 bp, 31 predicted proteins | sample Cruoilmetagenom2_FD_187291 | JGI IMG/M metagenome (GOLD analysis project Ga0209013, IMG submission 187291) | Oil polluted marine microbial communities from Coal Oil Point, Santa Barbara, California, USA - Sample 2 (SPAdes) (version 2) | ecosystem: Environmental > Aquatic > Marine > Oil seeps ...
TGGCGATGGAAGCTGTTGGTCGTGCAGCAGGTTCAGTTGTTGTTGAAGTACGTCGTCAGTTTAAAGAAATGCCTGGAATTATGGATGGTTCTCAAAAGCCAGACTATTCTAAAGCGGTTGATATGCTAACAGCTTCAGCAATTAAAGAAATGGTTATTCCATCTATCTTACCGATTGCAGTACCTCTGATAGTTGGTCTGACTCTGGGTGCAGAAGCCTTAGGTGGTGTTTTAATCGGTACCATCGTAACGGGTCTTTTTGTTGCAATTTCTATGACTACCGGTGGTGGTGCATGGGATAATGCCAAGAAATACATTGAAGATGGTAATCATGGTGGTAAAGGTTCCGATGCTCATAAAGCAGCGGTAACGGGTGATACTGTAGGCGACCCCTACAAAGATACTGCCGGTCCTGCTATTAACCCAATGATTAAAATCATTAATATTGTTGCGTTAATGATGATTCCTCTTATGTAAAGCATGGACTACAACGTGGTAGATGAAGATAACTGGAAGTGCTTCAAAGTCGAACATGTTGACAAGTCTGTCTTAATGAAATAAGGATTTTTCTTAAATCATTAAAATAAAAAAGCCCGGCTATCGAAAGATAGCCGGGCTTTTTTGTGCACTATCTCTTCCCCCTTGACTTTCCAACCATAAATAACCATATCTATAGTAATGGTTAATCAAAGGTTATATAGAAAATGGAAGAATACAATCAGATTATAACGGTTATAGCCATGAGCATGGGGGTTGCCTGGGCTAGTGGTATCAATCTGTATGCAACCATATTGATGCTTGGAATTATGGGTAGTACGGGCAATGTGGATTTGCCGCCTGAATTACAGGTATTAAGTGATCCTATGGTTATTGGTGCTGCAGGATTTATGTATTGCGTAGAATTTTTTGCAGACAAAGTACCTGGTGTTGATTCTGGCTGGGATGCTATTCATACTTTTATCAGGGTTCCGGCAGGAGCCATGCTTGCAGCGGGAGCTGTCGGTGATGTGTCTGCTGCTGCCAATATTGCAGCAGGGATTTTAGGAGGAGGGATGGCTCTTGGGGCTCATTCTTTTAAAGCAGGCAGCAGAGTCTTAATCAATACATCCCCTGAACCGGTAACGAACTGGACGGCTTCTATTACCGAAGATATTGCTGTGGTTGCAGGTTTATGGGCTGCTTTAAATCATCCTACTCTCTTTGTTATCTTTTTGATCCTGTTTATTATTCTGATGATCTGGTTATTGCCCAAATTATGGCGAGGTATTAAATCAGTATTTGCTGCAATAGGCCGGTTTTTCTCAGGTACAGAAGATAAAAATGAGCCTTCTGTATCTGAAACGATTAATAAAAATGCACAAATTAATAAATCAGCATTAAAAATGGAATATAGGAAGGATGATTGAAATATGATTTATATCAAAAGAATCTGACATAATAATTGACATTTATACGAAATAAGCTAAATTGCTAAGGGCAAACCCTAGATTGATCTCTGTTTATACTGGGCTCATTTTAAAAATAATAAATTTAAAGCAAGGGAGCTTATGACTAATTCACTTATAAAGATTTTTGAGTACGGAATTTTTGTGCTGACTACGGCAACAATTATTTTTGGTGCATACTCCATATACACTTTATAAATAATCTATATTATTAACTCCACGGATTAGTAACTTCCCACCTCATGTGGAAATACCACTTGTTTTATTAATAGGTGCCTGACCCATGCGAAAACATGGTTTTTCCTTTAGCTATATTCTGACTCTTAGCCTGTTCCTGCTTTTTACCTCCAGCTCACTATACGCAGCTGATTTTAATATTAAACTGAGAAAAACAGATATTAATGAACTGAAACAGCAATTAATGCCTGCATTTGAACAAAGCATACAATATCTGAACGGCCTTCTTAATTGTCTTGAACAGGGCAAGCCAGTTGATACCTGTATTGATGAATATAGTGTCGTATTAGATGATAAGAAAGAAGCGGAGACTAAAGAAAGAAGAGAGCAAATCAAGCAGAGTATCAGAAAAAAAATAAAAGATGGCAATATTCAGCGGGAAGAAATTGTGATTGAGTTAAAAAAACTTCTGCTAGAAGCTGAAAAAGTTAAACAATGTCTGGACAAAGGCCAATCTGCTAATGATCTCAAAGACTGCATTAAGTAAGTACTAATATGGTAATAAAATAAATATTATAAAGTTTTAAAAAAACTATTTCTTTTTTTGTAAAGACAGTCTATGCTTATGAAAAATAATAAAACATAATAATAAAAATACATATTGTTCGCTTACATATAAATTTCCAAATTCTAATGAGGGTAAGAATATTCTGCAAATGTATGGATACATTTGTTGTAATATCGTTGTTGTAGAATAGCCAAAATTATTTTGGTTTTTATTCTTTTATAAATAAAATTAAGTGGGGAATAATATGTCTGTATTTAAAAAGATACCATTAGTTCTTTCTGGTATTTCAATTGGTTTATTGGGAACTTTTCTCTCAACAAATGCCGTGTCAGCCGGTGCCGCCAATGATGATAAATCTATTCATCATGTTTCATCTACTGTTTGTAAGACCTGTCATAAAGAAACCTATAAACAATGGAAAGGCTCCATGCATGCTAATAGTACGGCATTTAAAGACCCTATTCACGGTGCTTTTTATCGTAAAGTTGTGGGTGATCCAGGTAAAGAAGGCGTGAAAATGAAAAACGGCAAATACCCTGTGTGTTTGCAGTGTCATGCACCCAATGCGGCTAAAGATAAGGTCACCAAGCTGGATTCTAAACCTGCTTATTCAGAAGGTGTTAACTGTATTGCCTGTCATACCTTGAAGACATTTAAAGGCATCCAGGGAAAAAATGGAAAACTTAATCTGGGTCTCAAGGCTTACGAATATAGTAACAAAATCCAGGGTACTGGTCGTAACTCCAATCATAAGCTCGCTGCTTTAACTGCTGGTGGTGATGAATTTGGTTTCGCTGGTGGTGATGACGAGCAAAAACCTAATCCACATTTAGGCAAGCCGGTGAAAATGGATGGCAAAGACATTCCAGCCTTGCCAATGGAAAGCAATCCTACTCAATTAAGAACTTCAAATGCCTGTATGGGTTGTCATGATAAGAGAAGTAATGCTCATGGTGTTCCTCTTTGTGCAACGGGTGATGAGTATATTGCAAGTGAAGCTAAGGCTGATTGCCTGTCTTGTCATATGCCTACTACCGGCAGTCGTTCAGATCACAGTATGGGCGGTGGACATAGTCTGCCTATGTTGCAACGTTCTGTTGTCTTCTCTATGGACAGTAAAAAGGACGGTGACAAAATTAAATCGGTGGTTACTATACAAAATAAACAACCGCATACCATGCCTACAGGAGCACCTTTTAGAAATCTGCATCTGAAGGTAACCGCTTATGATAAAAGTGGTAATGTTGTCTGGGAAAATGCCAAGGGACACCCTGGTAAAACAGACAAGCAAGCTTATATGCATCTCGTATTAGTTGATGATAAAGGCAAACCGACTGCCCCACCAACAGCAAAAGATCAAGGTGCTGACAATCGCTTAAAAGCTTTTGAAACGCGTGAATTTAACTATAGCATTCCTGCCAAGGATGTTGTTCTGGTTCGTTCTGAGCTTTACTATAATCTTCTCTGGCCTGGACTGGTTAAGAAATTTGGTAACAAGCTCCCTAAAGATGTTACTGCTCCAAAGCTAATTTCAATAGCAGAAAACTCTCTGTAAAAACTGTTTAAACAGGTGGATCATAATAATGATCCACCTGTTTTTTACTATTTAAAATAATTTTGAGAGTGGGGTGGCTTATGTTTTTCAATAAACTGAAAAGCGGTATCGTAACGTCTGGAATACTGTTTTCCTGTCTGATAACTATCAGTTCAATCAGCAATGCAAATGTTGAATCTGTAAAAAAAACGACTTCAACAGCTGATCATACTAAATTTGAAGTCCTGCAAAATAAATTTGCGACCGGTCCTGATGTAACCAAGGCCTGTCTCTCCTGTCATACTGAAGCCAGTAATCAATTACATAAAACCAAACACTGGAACTGGACATTTACCAACCCTGATACCGGTCAGGAAGTGGGTAAAAAATCAATTATCAATAATTTTTGCCTGTCTATTAACAAGAACTATGCTCGTTGTACCAGCTGTCATATTGGTTATGGCTGGAAAGATAAAAATTTCGATTTTACTTCACAAGAAAATGTAGACTGTCTGGTCTGTCACGATACGACTAATACATATAAAAAATTTCCCACAGCGGCAGGACATCCTAACTATAAAGATAAAGCCTTTCCTAAAGGCAGTAAAAAAATCTGGAAAGCACCTGATCTCTCTTTTGTAGCACAGAATGTTGGTAAAACACGTCGGGAAAACTGTGGTGCCTGCCACTTCTATGGTGGTGGTGGTGATGGGGTTAAACATGGTGACCTTGATTCTTCCATGACCAATCCTGATAAGCAACTGGATGTTCATCTGGGTGTTGATGGTCTTAACTTTACCTGTAGTGAATGTCACACCACAGACGGTCATGATGTTAAGGGCAGCCGTTATAATATTACGGCTAAAGATACTCACGGTATTGATGTGCCCGGACGTGATGATCAGAGCAGAGCGACCTGTGAATCCTGTCATGGTGTAACTCCTCATCCAACTACAATCAATAATAAGATTAATGATCACACAGATAAGGTGGCCTGCGTAACTTGTCATATCCCAACTTACGCTCGAGGCGGGGTTGATACAAAAATGTGGTGGGACTGGTCAACAGCAGGAAAGAAAGATGCTGATGGCAAGCTCATTAAGAAGAAAAATGACAAGGGACAGGTCACTTATCTAAGTAAAAAAGGAAGTTTTGAGTGGGGTCAGAATCTGGTACCTGAATATGATTGGTTATCCGGTAATGTTAAGTATAAACAACTGGATGAAAAAATTGATCCCTCTCAGGTTGTGGCATTAAATACTTTTTCCGGCTCTTATGATGATCCTGATGCACGTATCTGGCCTTTTAAAATCATGCGTGGTAAACAGCCCTATGATAAGGGCAATAATACCCTGGCATTATTACATCTGTTTGGTAAAGATAAAAAAGCCTACTGGAAATCCTATAATTGGAATGCTGCGATCAAATCAGCCATGGATGAAGCAGAGGCAAATTATAGTGGAGAATATGGTTTTATTGAAACTACCTTGCACTGGCCGTTGGCCCATATGGTTGCACCTAAGGAACAATCTTTATCCTGTGATGCCTGTCATAGTAAAGACGGTCGACTGGCAAATTTAACGGACTTTTATCTGCCGGGCAGAGATAAGAATAAATGGCTGGATATTATTGGCTGGCTAGTCGTTCTGGGTACTCTTGGTGGTGTCTCGCTACATGGATTTGTACGTATCCTGTTTTCCAGAAAAAGGAGAAATAAATAATGTCTCAAATAATGATGTACAACGGCTTTGAGCGTTTCTGGCACTGGGCTATGGCGGTATTAATACTGGTTCTGTTGTTTACTGGATTTAATATTCATGGGACTTATCAGATTCTCAGCTTTGAACAGGCGGTTGATATTCACATAATTACGGCCTGGTTACTTATGGGCTTATGGGTCTTTATAATTTTCTGGCATTTTACTACCGGAGAATGGAAACAGTATATCCCTTCCAGTGCTAACAAATTGATTGCCATGATGAAGTTTTATGCGATTGATATATTTCTTGGCGGCGGACATCCTCATCATAAAACCCGGAAGAGTAAACTCAACCCTATGCAGCGTATGGCCTATCTGTCATTGCACCTTGCGATTACGCCTGTTGTCTGGTTAAGCGGTCTGTTTTATTTGTTTTACCCCTACTGGGATTTTATTGGCGTAGGGAGCTGGAATTTAGGTATTATTGCCATGATCCATACTGGCGCTGCATTTGCATTAATTGCTTTTTTGATTGTCCACCTCTATCTGGCATTGACGACCAGCGAAGAGCAATTGGGTTATCTCAAAGCGATGATTAGCGGATATGAAAAAGAATGAAAAACCTCTGGACACGGATCTTTACCAAACTCTTTACAATAAATGTGGCGTACAAAATGAATCAGTCAAAACAGACCCTTTTTAATTTTCTGACAATCAGTCTATTTCTTTTCCTCAGTCAGTCAGTTTTAGCAGCAAAAGTGACCCTGGATCCATCCAGTTGGGGAGTAGAAGAGGGCAAGGCCTGTGTTGACTGCCATGCTAAATCTTCTGCCGGCTTAACGCACCAATGGAAAAATAGTGCTCATGCTCAGGCTAATGTCAATTGCCTTGACTGTCATCAGGCCTATGAAGACGATGACGATGCAATGGAACATGAGGGTAGTGTTATTGCGACTATTGTGTCCCCAAAAGATTGTGGCCGCTGTCATGAAACAGAGTTTAAGCAGCAGGAAGGTTCGGTGCATGCAAAAGCTGTTTCTATCATTAAAAATCGTATGCCGGCACTAACTGAACATTTCGGCAGCCTTTCTATTAATGATGCCGGCTGTGCAAAATGTCATGGCTCCGAAGTTATTGTCAAGGGTGACGGTTCATTAGATCCGACTACCTGGCCTAACACCGGAATTGGCCGTATTAATCCGGATGGTTCCACCGGCTCCTGTTCTTCCTGTCATGGTCGTCATCAGTTTTCCAAAGCTCAGGCTCGTGAGCCCAGTGCCTGTACCCATTGTCATTCAGGGCCGGATTCACCTGATAAAAGTATTTATGAATCATCCAAGCACGGGATGATGTTTGAAGCCCATAAAAGTGAAATGAATATGGGTAGTGATGCCTGGGTTGCAGGCAAGGATTATTCTGCAGCGCCTACCTGTGTCAGTTGTCATATGGGGGCGGCAGGAAAAATGAAGTCAACTCACGATGTTGGTATGCGGGATTCCTGGAATCTTAATGCCGCTGTGTCAACACAGCAATATCTGGTTATCTTTGAAGATGGTGACAAACGTGAATTATCGACTTCCGATCCAGTCCCGCGTCGCGGTGAAAGTATTAGCAAAATGGATGGCAGTATGGGTAAAGTTAAAGCTGTGGCATCGCCAAAACGACGCCGGGGTGCAATGACAAAAACCTGTCTGGAATGCCATAGTAAAAATTTTGCCAACAACGCATTGCAGCAATTTGATAATGTAGTTGAACTTTATAATGAAAAATATGGAAAACCTGCTCAAGCGATTATGCAGGCACTTTATTCTGCTGAACTACTGACGCCGTTGCCGTTTGACGAGCCTTTGGAAATTACCTACTGGAGTCTCTGGCATAATGGCGGAACCCGTGCCCGTCATGGCGCTGCGATGGCCAGCCCAAGTAATACCTGGAAGGGAATGTCTGATGTTGGTAAGCTTTTTTACGGAAGCTTTTTGACTCAGGTACGTGAAATTGCAGGTCCGGAAAAAGGTGAGGCATTGATTAAACAATATGTAAAAGATTCAGAACACCATGAATGGCTGAATCATCCAAATAAATCAAACCCCATCCTGGGTTATGGCAAAGGAAGCAGTAATGAAAATTAATGATCTGTTGCCAGCTTTTATCACCCGACACGTATTATTTGCGTTGATATTTGGTGGTGTTTGTGGTATTGGATTTATTCTGTTTTTAATCGAGTTTGATCACTATACCAGTACTGAAGAATTTTGTACTTCCTGTCATTCAATGGAGCTGGCTGCAGAGCCTTATCGGAATTCAACACATTATAAGCCGCAATCCGGTGTCCGTGCCAGTTGTGGTGACTGTCATGTCTCCGAGGGTGTACTATCTGCGACCTGGGATCATTTTATGGGCAGCAAGGACTTATACAAGCAGATATTTGGTCCTGATTATGACGATCCGGTAGTCAATGCTCTGCATCTGCCTGAAGCTGCTTTTGATGCCAGAAAATGGTTTAAAAAGAGGGACTCAGCAACCTGTAAAAAATGTCATGTAAAAGAAGCGATCTATGGAGACAGGCCGGATACTTTGCAAATACATCTGGAAGATGCTAAAGATAAGACCTGTATTGAGTGTCATTATAATTTGGTTCATCGTAAAATCCCTGATGAAAAAACCTTTAAACGTGACAAATGGAATGCCATGATTGAAAAGGAATTTGGACTTGAAAAAGGTTCGGCGAAAAAAATACTGGGACATTAGAAAACCAGTAATAGATTTTTGCAGTAAATGTGACTAAAAATGATTGAGAAAATACTATGTTATTATCCTTAGGTTGTCAGACAATGCGTGAAGGCGTCATTGCAACGATAATATTTTTTATTGCCGGCGTTTTAATTGTTCTTGCTGGCGCCGGTATTGTACCTGAACTCTGGCATTTAAATCATATCGTTGTATTTGCCGGTTTTATATTATTATTACTTGCGCCAATAATCCTGGTTTCCACTTTTTTACTTTCGGTGTTACCCAAAGCCAAGGAAAGAATGGATAAATGCGAACACTGAAATGAAAATGCTCTCTTTAGGTTGTAAAACCTTTCGTGATGGCATTACAACAGCATTTATTTTTCTTATAACCGGTCTTTGTATTGTTATGTCAGGAATATGGGTGATGCCGGATATTTGGTATCTACCTCATATTATTATAGGGGTTGGTTCAATATTATTGCTTATGGTGCCCGTTATACTCCTGGCGAGTTATCTGAAAAATCGCTAATAGAAGGCTGAGCTTATGGGTTTTACCCTGTTTTATGGGGATTCCCAGCATCGTTTTTAAGTAATAATTGTAGTAGTCTTTTATATTATATTAATAAAAAAACTGATTAAAAGGTTTGATCTTAACTTTTGATCTTAAGATATAAAGGGTGGGGGAAGTAAGATGCCTGTTCAGGAAAATTATAATAGCGTTGAAAATCATTTTAATATGAAGTTAGAATCCATATTAGAAGAAAGTCGACATGAAATGCAGGAACGTACGCACACAATATTACTGGAAATGCAATCTCAGGCTGAAGCGGCCAAAAAAGACGTTCGTCACCATATCAGCGGACTAGTAAAAGTTTAGCCCGCTTATTCGCCTTATTTATGGATGAGCCTTACTAATATTTTAATGCTGACAAGCATCAAGATGCTGGTTGATTTTTGGTACCATAATAGCTGCAAATGTGACCAGAACTATCAACACACCTAAAGAAATTGCCAGAAATCCGCCATAAGTAAAAATAACCGGAAATATGGTTTCAAAACTCAAAAACTGAGCAATTATTTCTAAAATAACGCCAACTACCAATAAAGTAGCTGATAGCAATATCGACTTTTTCATTACGTCGCAAGCTGATTTAATCATTTTGTGTCCCCTCTATGATTTTTGAATATATGGCTATATTATAAAACTCTAATGTAGATGTCAAGAACTTACTTAGGGTAAATACCTATAATTTGAAGCAGATCACACAAAAAAGCCCGATTTGGCCTGCTAAATCGGGCTTTTTTGGAGGCTTTAGGTCATGGATCGCACAGTTCCGGCAGGTCCCGGAAAATATATTACGGACAATGATAATAAAAAAAGTGCAGATGTCTGGTCTGGTGTCTATCATGAAGACGAAGCCTTTTTTTATGATGAATGGGTTCACGTGCGTGAGCATTACCGTAAAAACTGCTGTGTGGTTAGAGAAGTCAATGTCTCAAGAATCTATGATGATTTCGTGCCGCAAACTCTGGCACAACATATGAGTATTGTTAAATCACTCAGGCTGAGAGGGAAGCACTGGTTTTATTGTGTGAGTCTTTAGAAATGCTGGGTGATCGTTATGCGATTTATGGTTTTTCCGGTACAACTCGCAAGCGTTGTGAAATTTATCACATTAAGCATCTGGATGAAGGTTACAATGATAAAGTTAAAGCTCGTATCAGCGGCATTACGGCAAAAGATTATACCCGCATGGGCTTTGCTATTCGTCACTTAAGTGCTTTACTGGAAAGTGTTGAGGCCAGAACGAAATTATTGATCACTTTATCCGATGGCAAACCGGAAGATTATGATGGTCAGTATCGGGGGATTACCTGCCCCATATGTACGGGGCGGCAAATTATGCTTTAATTGAAGATATCAGTAAACTGCCTCTTAAAGTTTCTGATATTTATCGGAAATTAACCACCTGATTTTTTATGAAAGAATTGACAAAAAAATTATCAACACAAGAAAGAGCGACAAAAGAAGCGCTCTACCAGATTTATGCGACTTCTAAATATAGCATTGGCGGTCACTTTGTGGCACTACTGCTGGTTATTTTTATTTTATCAGGCAGTGTTCAGGTAGATACCCTTGTTTCAGGTTTTGTGTTACTAACAATGATAATTTGTGGCCGGATTTATATTCTTTTCCAATATAAAAAACATATTCATACGATTACTGATTCAAGCAGCATAAACTATTGGCTTCGTTTATTTATAATGGGTGCCTTTATGACAGGGTTGGTATGGGGAATGATGCTTTTCTTTCTTACCGACCTTTCTGCTGAATATCACTTTCTTCTGTATGCCATTCTTATTGCTTTAGCTGGTTCAGGAATCGTAACACTTGGCTCAATTTTATCAGTTTATGCCGTATTTATGCTGGCACTTTTGGGTGGGGGCATGATTTGGATGCTGTTACAGGACGGTCTGCTTTATTTTATAACAGGTATATCGACCGCGATTATGATTTTTTATTACTTTTTTTCTGCACGTCGTTTTTCCCAGAGTTTCAATCTGGTTTTTTTAGAAAAAGAGACGATCGAAGAACAGTTAGTAGAACTTAAAGAATTAAAAGAACGTATGGAATTAGCTCTTTTGGGTAATAATGATGGTCTCTGGGACTGGAATATTATTGACAATAGTGTCTATTTCTCACCCCGATGGAAAGAGATGCTGGGCTATAGTGATCACGAAATTCCCAATGAATTTTCTACCTGGGAAGATCGTGTCCATCCTGATGAACTTGAAGCTGTTTTATTAAAAGTTCAGGAAAATATTGATGGTAAAACAGACTATTATGAAGTAGTTAATCGTCTTAAGCACAAAGATGGTCATTGGGTGTGGATACTTGATCGCGGTAAAGCCATCTATGATGAGGACGGCAAGGCGGTTCGTATGATCGGCACTCATACTGATATAACAGATGATAAAGAGATGCAGATAAAATTTGCCCGCCAGGCACAAATTATTGAGCAGATTCATGATGCAGTTATTTCAGCTGATCTTGAGGGAATTATTACCAACTGGAATAAAGGTTCAGAATTACTTTTGCAATATAAAGCCGATGAAATTATCGGCAAGCCTGTTAGCATAATCTATTTAGAAGAAGATAATAAAGTATTCAAAAATGGTGTTGATATATTGATGCAGGAAGGGGAATATCATGCTGAAGTACGCTTAGCAAAAAAATCCACAGCAGTCATTTTTGCCGATCTATCTCTTTCGCAACTAAAAGATGAAAAAGGTAAGACTATAGGTGTAATAGCTTACTTCCAGGACATTACAGAACGTAAAAAAGCGCAACAGAAACTGCTTGAGCAAAAAAATATTTTAGATCATCAGGCCCATCATGATGCCTTAACGGAACTGCCTAATCGTATACTTTTCAATGACCGATTAGAACAAGGCATCGAGAAAGCCAGGCGAAACAAAACTAATCTGGCACTTCTTTTTGTTGATCTTGATCGGTTTAAGCAGATCAACGATTCTTTAGGTCATGAGCTTGGTGATAAAGTACTAAAAATTGTAACCCAGCGTCTTAAATCCAGTATACGCAAGGAAGACACTCTGGCTCGTTTAGGTGGTGATGAGTTTACTATTATCATAGAAGAGCTTGCCATTGCACAGGATTCATCGCTGCTGGCACAAAAGATCCTTGAGGTTCTGGCACAGCCTATCCATATAGATAACCATACATTGCATGTCTCAAGCAGCATAGGTATCAGTCTCTATCCTCAAGATGGGGAGAATGCACATAATTTATTAAAATATGCCGATGCCGCCATGTATAAGGCAAAAAATGAAGGACGAAATAATTATCAGTTTTATTCTGTTGAGATGACGGAACTGGCATTTGAACGGCTTGCAATGGAAGCCAGCTTGCGTCAGGCCCTCAATAATGGCGAGTTTGTTGTTCACTATCAACCGCAGATAGATGCCGGCAACGAAAAGATCATAGGAATGGAGGCTTTAGTACGATGGCAGCATCCTATTATGGGTCTGGTGTCACCTGCGAAATTTATTTCTCTGGCTGAAGAGACAGACTTAATTGTGGAAATCGATCGGCTGGTGATGAAAACGGCCATGCAGCAGGTCAACAAGTGGTATGAAGCGGGACTGAAACCTGGTGTGCTGGCACTTAATCTTGCTATGAAACAGCTTGAGCATGATGATTTTCTGCAAATACTGCAAAACATGATGAAGACATCTGCTTTTAAACCAGAGTGGCTCGAACTCGAAGTCACAGAAGGGCAGGTGATGCAAAAACCTGAACAGGCAATTGTTAAGCTCAGACAGATAAATGAACTGGGTATCAGGATCGCTATCGATGATTTCGGGACTGGCTACTCCTCGCTGTCTTATTTAAAACGCCTGCCGATCAATAGAATCAAGATTGATCAATCCTTTGTAAGAGATATTCCTGATAATGATGAGGATGCGGCAATTGTTAAGGCAATCATTGCGCTGGCAAAGAGTCTCAACCTTGAACTTCTTGGCGAAGGTGTGGAAACTGCCGCACAAAGAGATTTTTTAATAGCTAATGGCTGCAAAAACATTCAAGGCTACTATTACAGCCGCTCAATGACATCAGCTCAAATGGAAGTCTATTTGCAGAAAAATGAAGCCGTTTATAAACACTGATAGAAGAATTGGATCTTCATATCAATGTTTTTTGTAACTATAGATTTATGTTTATACGGGAATGTATACAATAGCCATCAACGCTATTATTAAAGCAGCATCAAAAACGTAACTGTATTCATCATATATTTTTTTAAATTCACTATTCATCTCACACCTCTTAATTAAATAGATACAATAAATTCATATGACTCATATAGTATCACTAGGGTATATAATTACAACAACTAGGTATAAACCCTTATATTATTTTTAAGTTAATTTAATATTTATTGATCTAGATCAATAAATATTACCTATGAGCTTCTTCTGACTCACCTGTTATGCGCATATAGCGTACTTTTCCTGGAGCATGAGAAATAATGCCGGAAATAACGATAACAGTCAGAATGATATAGGATTGTAAACCAACTAGAAAAGTCAGAGACAAAATAGCCAATTTGAGTAGTGTAGCCAGGCCGCGAAGCTGCAGTAGCCAGATACCATTGGTCCAGATTTCCAATATAACCATAATAAGACCTGAAACTATGGTCAGAATCATGTATGGAAACCAGACTTCAGTGGAAGCCTGATATAAATAAGCACCGCCAACACCGGCAACTCCTATCAGATGCAATGTGCGTAAAAAAATATTTATCCAGCGCTTGCCGTGAAAAAAACGGCTTTGTTCAGGGAAGAGTTTTGAAAAAAGAAAGTTTTTGTGCTGCAAGTTAACTCCAGATGACTTTATATTAATGATTTATTTTACCATTATTAATCGCATTTCTGTTTTTTTAAGAGTAAAATTACCATCCATTTATCCCTCTCCCAGAGGGAGAGGGACTTGTTCGGAATTATTTAATTTAAGGCTGAACACTGATTAAAGTTTTTAATAATTACTGAGGGTAATAATAATGACAATAGAGCGCGCAATTACAGCAATGGCAGGATTTTTTATAACAGCATCGGTTTTGCTTTCAATTTATCATAATGTTAACTGGCTTTGGTTCACAGGTTTTGTTGGCGTTAATTTATTCCAGAGCTCTTTTACTGGTTTTTGTCCAGCGGCAATGATCTTTAAAGCCATGGGTCTTAAAACAGAAGCAGAAAAAGCACAAGGTTAATAATCAAATTGATGGAAAAAATGGCTGACAATAACAGCCATTTTTTATTAAAAAATTTTCAAAGAATGTTACGAACAAACTAAAGAGTTATATAATGAAAGTTAATGATATCAAGACTATTGCCAAAATGATGAAGTTGAAGCCAGGTAAGCTGAACAAAACAAAATTAATTCACATGATTCAAAAAGCAGAGAATAATGAACAATGTTATGCAAGCTCTGCAGTAACTTCCTGCGGACAGGATGACTGCCTGTGGCGTTCTGATTGCTTAAAGGCGTCAAAATAAGCTCCTAAGGAGCTATGCAACGCTCCACTAGCAGCCTTCTTCCTCTATATCTAAAACTATGTCTTAGTTCTGTGCCAGATCAGGTTCTCCGCAATGTTGCAGAATTTCTGCTCTGGCTTTATCTCGTAAGCGGATGGCCTCATTCCAGCCTGAGTCCTGTGGATAGATAGGCTCACCAATATTTATATTCACTATTCCTTTTCTGGGGTACCAGCTGGTTGCTCTCAGAATTGAACGGGTGCCGCGAAGCGTAACTGGAATGACGGGGGTCTGTGTTTGTATTGCAGTAGAAAAAGCGCCCATGCGAAAGTTCCGCAGACCTGATATTCGGGTAAAAGTGCCTTCTGGAAAAATGACTATTGACCGGCCTTTGTTTATCTTTTCCTGCAATAATTTTGCATCGGAAGCACCACGCTGAATATCAAAGCGTTCCACAAAAATACAGCCAATACGTTGCAGAAACAAACGGGGAATAAAGTTTGTTTCCAGTTCTTTTTTAGCGATAAAACTAAACTGTCCCGGTAATGCCGCCATAAGTACAATACCATCCAGATAACTGGCATGGTTACAGACGAAGATTGATGTTTTCTCTGCTTTTAAATAGGGAGTTAGATTTTGGTTATTATTAATTTTTAGCGGTATATTGGTGACAAAACTAAACAGACCGACTACTCTGCGAATAAAATGCCAGCGCCAGGAAGGGGTGGGTATCAGAATGACTGAAAGCCAGGTTATTGGTGCCAATAACCAAAACCAAAGCCAGGTCCACAGAGCAAATAAATTGTCCTGACTTTTATGCCAGAATTTTCTTAATAGTGGTATCAGACCAGCGCTTGCCACCCGAAACAATTGCAGACCAATTGAATGACCACGACGGCCGATATGTCCCTGTTCATATAAGTCACGGCAAGCTGTCCGGCGAATTTTACCGCTGGAAGTTTTTAAAACACTATGAGGTGGTAGAATGAGTATTTCATCCGGACTACTGCCCAATAACATCCCGGAAGCCACTTCATCTACTTTTATCTGCAGTTGCTGCAGTATTTCTGCATCTGTTTCACGGGTTTCTGCCAGTACAATAATTCGTTCAGTAGCGGTTTTCTTATCAAATGAGCCAAATACAGCAACGCATCCCTTGCGTATGCCGCTAATTTCGCCTACAACTAATTCTATTTCATAGGGATAGATATTGCGTCCGGCTCGAATAATGAGTTCTTTGCTACGACCTGTCAGATACAGATCACCCTCTGCCATATAGGCCAGATCGCCTGTTTCCAGCCAGTCACCATCAAACAATAAACGAGTTTGTTCCTGATTGTGAAAATAACCACTGGTTGCAGATGGACCTTGAAATTGTAAACGTCCTTCCCGGCGTTCAGGCAGTTCACGACCGGATTGATCGACAATACGAAGTTGATAACCGGGTAAGGGCTGGCCACAGGCTGCGATATCAAGATATGGGGTATTCTTTGTTATTACAGGTATTGCCTGTCCTGTCAGCTGCAGGGCATCACGTTGAACTCTGTCAATCAGGGCACCGCGGCCTACAGGGGGAAATGCGAGTCCAACAGCACTTTCAGCCAGACCATAGACGGGTGAAATTGCTTCAGGGTGAAAACCATAGTGGGCAAACCGGGCGGCAAAATCCTGCAGGGTTTTTGGATTCACCGGTTCAGCACCATTGAATGCCATGCGCCAGGAGCTTAAATCCAGCTCTTTAATATCTTCATCCCTGACCTTGCTTAAACAAAACTCATAGGCAAAGTTGGGTGCGGCTGAAAGTGTGCCTTTATGCTTATGAATTGCCCAAAGCCAGCGATAAGGTCGGGTTAAAAATGTCAGTGGCGACATGAGTACCAGTGGTGAAGCATAATAAAGGCTGCCAAGCCAGGCACCAATCAGTCCCATATCATGATACAGAGGTAACCAGCTGACAAATACATCATTAGAGCTTGCCTGTACCACTTCACCCATGGCACGGATATTCGCCAGCAAATTATAATGGGTCAGTGTGACGCCTTTAGGTGTTCCGGTACTGCCTGAAGTATATTGTAGAAACGCAATATCTTCACCTCGTACTGGTATCGGCACAAGTGGTCCATCGTGTTTTGTCAATTCATCAACCACCAGAACATGTCGCAGGCTGTTTACCTGAGCTTTTAATAATTGTCCGGGTAATTTGGCTTGTTTGACAGTGATTAATAATAGAGAACTGGCATTATTAAGGATTTTGGCATGACGCAGTAAATGTTCTTCAAGCTGAGAAGGACGCATGGGTGGGTAAATGGGTACAGGAATTGCCCCGACCAGAAGAATGGCAAAATAAGTAAAGAGATAATCCTGTCCTGTCGGCAACATGATTGCGACTGTTTGCCCGGATTCTATACCATAGGCTTGTAAACCTGCGGCTATTTTTTTTGCCCCCTCTGACAGCTCAGCATAGGTAATAATCTGCGGCTCATCTTCATCACCATAGAGGTAAATATGTGGTCGTTGCGGATGTTTGTTGACATGCCATTGCAGTACTTCTGTCAGTGTTTGTTCTCGAGCTGGACTTGACTCCAGTGCTTCAGGCAGAGCTGTTTCAACAAGCTGTGTTTTATTCAGAGCTTTTATACCAGGCGCATTCATGACGCCCCGTAATAAATCTCTGGGGGTTTCTGCAGATGCCAGCAGTTGTTCCGGCAGACTTATCTTGAATTCTCGTTCAATTCGCTGCAGCAGCTCAACCCGGGTTAAACTATCAAGCTGTAAGTCCCGATCCAGCATATTATCAAGAGTGACCGGGTGCTTTAGCTGATTCCCATGACGCATTTCAAGTGCCAGTTTACTGACAATCTGCAGTAATAATTCTGTCGATTCTGCCTGGTTAAGTGCTTTGTTTTCCGTATCAGCCTCTGAAACCATCAATAAATCACCGTCACTAATAAAAAAATATTGAACCTGTTAAACTTAAATATACAGGATGATTCTTTGAACATCCATTTATTAACTTCCCCCTTCTTTAGAAGGGGGATTGAGGGGGTTACAAATCAACAACTTAAACCCCCTCAGTCCCCCTTTGAAAAATGGGGAGGCTAAAAGCAGATAAATCCATGAGCCAGACTAAAATTGTTACTGCCTTTCTCAATCCTGATTTTTACAATCATCCTGTTGATGATATTGAATTGGTTGAAACACATATTTCCTGGGTATTTCTTACCGGCAATTTTGCATACAAAATAAAAAAGCCGGTTGATTTTGGCTTTTTGAATTTTACGACGCTTGAGCAACGTAAATTTTATTGCGAACAGGAATTGCTGCTCAATAGAAGACTGGCCCCAAAAATCTATCTTGAAGTCGTTCCTGTTTACCAAATAAATAATAATCTGAGTCTGTCCGAACAGGGAGAGATTATTGACTATGCAGTAAAAATGAAACAATTTAATCAGAAATACCTGTTTGATCAATTGCTGAAAAACAATCAGATTGAGCTGTCTCATATTAATAATCTTAGCAAAGTGGTTGCTTCTTTTCACAATAAAATCAATATAGTAGAAGAAGGTCTTAAGTTCGGTTCTCCAATGGAAGTAATTAAACCTGTGGAGGAAAACTTTGCTATACTGAAAAAATTTCTGTCTGGCAGTCCGGAACAGGAATTGCTCAAATCATTACATGCTCAAATGTTGTTAATGTTTGAGTCAATTAAGCCGCAATTACGGGTACGAAAACAGGAAGGTCATATACGAGAGTGTCATGGTGATCTGCATCTGGGAAATATTACTATTATAGAGAATGAAATTGTTCTCTTTGATGGCATTGAATTTAATGATGCCTTTCGATGGATTGATACCATAAGTGATTGTGCTTTTTTGATTATGGATTTACAGGATCATGAGCAAATTATCTTCGCCAATCACTTTTTAAACAGCTACCTGTCAAACACCGGTGATTATTCAGCACTTGCGGTACTTAAATTTTATCTGCTTTATCGGGCAACAGTCAGAGCGAAAGTCGCGGCTCTTAGATTACAACAGCAAGAAACTGCATCAATTGCTTATAAAAACACCTTTAATGAGTTAAAAAATTATCTTGTACTGGCAGAAAATTATGTACAAAAGAAGTGTACTTTTCTTGCCATCAGTTTTGGTATTTCAGGCAGCGGTAAAAGTTGGGTTTGTTCGCAGTTAGCGGATCAACTCGGTGCAATCCAGCTGCGTTCTGATGTTGAACGTCAAAGAGTTTTATCGGAAAAGAAATATACTGACTCAGCAAGAAATCAAATCTATGTGCACTTGATGAGGTGCTGTGAATTAATATTAGACGCGGGTTATTCAGTGATTGTAGATGCTACTTTTCTGGACAGACAATGGCGAGATAAGTTTCGGGAAATTGCTGAACAACACCAGATCCCTTTTCATATACTCTCCTGTTTTGCTGATCAAAAAACTATAAAACAACGTCTGAAATTACGTCAGAATGACAACAATAATGTTTCTGATGCAGATATTTCTGTCATGAAAAACCAGTTGAAAAACAAAGATATACTGGCTATTAATGAGATTGAACATGAAGTGTTGATTGATACAGCTAAACCATTGAATTATCAATCAATCATGAGACAAATACAGTGTATTGAGTCTGTCTGAATCACCTTTATTTTCTTGAGAAAATCGAGTAATAAGTTATACTTAGGTCAGATAAGAATTATTTTTTTCATTCACAATTAGAGGCGATTATCATGTTTCTCAAAAATAAAAATAACGGCGATTTAGTCGAAATTCTTGATGTTTCCGGTCTTACTAATCCTTTGCATGCCAAGGTGGCTGGTCGTTATCATGCTGGTGAGGAATTACAGGATCCTGAAAATTTCGATAAAAGTTCACTTGTTTTTCAATCGGGTGAAAGTTTACCTGCTTGTTGGATGAAAGACGGTAATCGTTAAAGCTATAACCAATCACCACTACGAATACGATTGATGGCTGCAGTCAGTTCATATAAACGAGGCATGGCAAGATTGCCGACCTTGTAGGGGCTGAGTGCATCCAGACTGTTGTCATTGATTTCCTGCAGCAGTTTTTTAAGATTCTCCGTCAGACTGCCGGGCGCATGGGCATAATGTTTGGCATAATAATGTATCATCAGACCAATTGAACGAGTCTGTCCGATATCAATTAGCTGTTCTACCTGGGCAAGGTCAATGTGATGTTTGCCATAGAGTATGGATATGCGCTCTCTGACATCAATTTTTACCACTGATTTATTACGTGAAGCATCAAGTGTTTTCGAACCGGGTTTACGTGTGCTTATGTTTTGAAACTTTGGCAGTGTATCCAGCTGGTCCGGTATTTGATGGGATTTTTTATGAGCCAGTGCTTTGGCCTGTTCAGTGACGTCTCTGGCGAGGTACTCATCCATCATAATCACCCTGTCAGCCACATCAAAATAATCTCCTGAGCCGCCCATAACAATAATAGAGGAAATACCGTGTTGTTCAGACAATTCCCTGACGCGATAGAGCAGGGGCGTAATAGGTTCCTTTTGTTGTGATACCAGAGCCTGCATGCGTTCATCACGGATCATAAAGTTGGTGGCAGAAGTATCTTCATCTATGAGTAATAGTTTACAGTCACATGCCAGAGCCTCAATAATATTAGCTGCCTGAGAAGTACTGCCGCTGGCATTTTCTGAGCTGAATTGCAGTGTGTCCCGTCCAAAAGGCAGGCGATCAATAAAAGGACTGATGTTGACCTTTGCAATTGCCCGGCCATCTTCAGAACGAATTTTTACTGCACTATCAATGCTGACAACTTTTTCCCGCCCGTCATCAGGGATATGGTTATAAACACCATGTTCCAGAGCATGTAATAGGGTCGATTTACCATGAAAGCCGCCGCCAACGATAAGACTGACGCCCTGTGGAATACCCATCCCCCGAATTGTGCCGGCATTGGGTAAGGAGACTTCATACTCAAGTGAAGCGGGTGACTGGAAACTGACAATATTTCCCGACATAGGTTTATCACTAACACCGCTTTGTCGCGGCAACAGTGAATCATTGGCGATAAATGCGACCAGTTTTTTGTCATTCAGCCAGCACCTTAAAGCATCTTGATCTTCGGCACTATTGATAAACTTTATGAGTTCCTGTGAAGACAGGTTTTTATAATACAGAGACTGTTCAATAATAACAGGCAGTTCTTCAAAAAACATCTCTTGTGCCTGCAATCCGGCTACGCGGCGGTTATCTGCAGGTAGTCCTATAATAAGCCGCGCTTCAATATAATCAGACTTGATCAGTACCGCATTACGCAGTAAGGATTTTTGACCGCTGGTTTCGATATCAATAATCCCGCTATTACCGCTGCCGCGATGTGACTTAATGGTCTGCTGGATATTTTTTTTTATCATGCGGCCAAGATAATCTTCCAGGGCTATACGTCGAACAGGACTATGGTTTTTGCCAGTCCAGCTTGGTAAAGGAAAACCAGCCTTTGACATTGCTACTCTGACATTTATTCGGCTGGGAACAGCAAAAGGATCCCCCTGAACATGATCGATGCTCAATGAAAAATGGTCAAATTGATAAATGCCTTCGGTTTCTTTATAAGCCTTATAACCCTTGCCATCAATATTATGTAACTTGTTTATTAAGGTCAGCATAAATTTTTTGAATTGTTATAAACTTTTTTCTGTCTATAATTCAAGTATAGATAAATTCGCAGGAAAAATAGATTTTTTAGGTGAAATGAGAAAAATGAAATTAGATAGCTTTTTACAACAACTACAAAACAGCCCTGAAACGATTGAATTTACCGATACCATGGCGGTCATAGAAGAAAACTATAATTTTACCGAAACCACTTTTCAAAACGCGGAGCTGATTAATGAGGCAGGTCAAAACTCTGGCTCGTGCAAACTTTTTGCCTTTGCTCAATTACAAAATCTACCAGAGGAATTGACACTGGCCTGTTTTGGAGCTTACTATCGTGATGATGTTTTGAAAAATCCAGATGCTGCTGATCACCAGAATATTCGTAACTTTATAAAAAATGGATGGTCGGGTATTAATTTTTCAGCAAGTCCTTTACAAGGAAAAAATTAGTTTTTTATCAATATAATGAGAACATAAAATGATGAGAATAGTTATGAAGCAAGTATTAAGCGGCTTGACGTGTATGTTAATCAGTCTGTCGGCCTCTGCCGCGGAGATTGTGGCTGAAAAAAATATTGGTATGGAACTGGCTAGAGATATTGCGAGTGAAACTATCATTGCCTGCCGTGAAGATGGTTATCATATTAGTGCAGTCGTCGTTGACCGGTTTGGTCTTATGCGTGCCGCTTTACGTGATGACCGGGCATCTCGCTTTACACTGGAAATTGCTCAGCGTAAAGCCAATATGACGGTCATGGCATGGGAGGATAGCGGTGTCTTTAAAAAAGCCAGAGCCGATATACAACAAGAATTAAATCATATTGACGGACTTATTGTCATGGAAGGCGGGATTAAAATTATTGCCGGTGGTTACAATATTGGTGCTGTTGGCGTCAGCGGTGCGCCAGGTGGAGATAAAGATGCAAACTGTGCCCGTAAGGCTCTGGAAAAACTGGTGGAGCGTATTGAGTTTGCTATTGATGAATAGTCAGGAGAAAATGCACCACTCAGATTTTATTATTTTGACTCTTTAGAAGAGACTGACAAGATAGATCAGAAAACTAGTAATCAAGGCAATCAACAGGGCTCTCAGTCCAGCCCATAACCAAAAACTATCACTGATATTCCCAATGAATATACCCAGACAGAAAATTAGAATAAAGGCGACTGCAATAGATGTTTCAATAGGGTAAGTTATCAATTCGGGCTGCCACTGTGCCAATCCCAGTGGCGTCATAATTATCAGCGCAAAAATGAAAGGTGCGAGACCGTTTACTACAGCAATAATAAAAGGCATGAAACGCGTTGCCTGACCATGAGCAGAGTCCTGCAAATCAGTCATCATGGCATCTTCAAGCTCTTTTAACTCCTGTTTCTTTTCTGCGGATTCGCTGATATAAGCACTGCTGACACCACTGACCGATAGCGCGATAGCTGCGCCCATACAGGCAGTAATAACCAAATGCAGTACTACGTCTTCATTGCTGGCATAAAACCCCATTAATAAGCCCAGTAGGGTGAGTGCACCATCAAAACCATTGACCACGAAGTAGCGACGAGCAATAAGCTTGGATCGGGAAATACTAAAAAGCAGTTGAAATTGTTTAAGCATTGGTTTGTGTAGATGAATCCTCAGAATCATCGACTCCAATGACATCAACTTCATCTATACTGTGAATTGATCCGCCCATGGATGTTATCGCTTCAGAAACAGTGTCATAGGGGATACTTTCAGATTCGACGATAATAATAACCGTCTCAGTTTTTTCATCAACCTCAAGCACTTTAAAATTAAACCGGCAGCCGGGACATTTTTCGGCCAGTTGTGTTGAAAATTCCAGCCCGTTAGGTGTGTGCGGTTTTAGAACATCCAGAACGATTCGTTGTACTTTTACCATTACTCCATCACTCACTCTACTTAATTATTGTTTATTAATTTAAGTATAGATAAGAAGGTAAGGAATTTCTAAGGCTGTGTTTATAAAGTGTGCTTGTGTGTCTTGACGGGGACGCTCAAGCACATTCCATTAATGGATATTTGTCATTTTTACACGGAAGTTTCCCGCTGCTAAAATTAAATTTCTACCTTTTTATCAATAACTACCAAATTCAGCATTACTGAGTTAATATATTATATGACTTTAAATCCTGATCCATCACTTCTTAGCAACCTCTATTGGATAACCCTGTTTGCTGTTATTGTTTCCTCAACTTCAGGTGTTTTAAAGGCAGGTTTTCAGAAATTTGATTTATTTGGTGTGATTATTATCGCTGTAGCAACGGGATTGGGCGGCGGTTCTCTACGTGATATGTTATTGGATCGTGATGTCTTCTGGATCCGCGATCAGGTATTTTTTATTGCATCAATTGGCAGTGCCATTGCTATGTTTGTCACAGCACGTTTAGTTGTAATTTCTCCGAGGCTGTTTTTAATACCCGATGCTGCAGGTTTAGCAACCTTCGGGATAGCGGGAACACTCGTTTCATTAATGGTTGGAGCACCCTGGTTCGTCGCCAGCTTTATGGGCGTAATGACTGGAACAATGGGGGGTATTTTTCGTGATTTATTGTGCAATGAACAACCCATTGTATTTCAAAGCCCACTCTATGCAACTGTATCATGGGGTGGTTCACTGCTGTTTATTACCTTGTTGCATCTGCATATAGATGTGACTATATCGGCCATAATTGCTGGCCTCAGTATCTTTTTTTCACGACTATTAGCCATTTGGTTTAATATCAGCTTACCAAAATTTCGTTTCAAATAATAAAGTTAGTCACTTTATAGCATTCCCTTAACATAATAAACAGACATTGCCCGGGCATCAGATGTGGAAGTTGTAATGGGCTTTCAGGGCAATGGCAGTATGGGAGTATGAATCCTTCTTTTTGTCTGAAATTCTGTCTTAATTGACGTCCAGTCAAACTCCATGATACATTAATTAAAGCTAAGCTATTTCTTGATTCGGTCTTTATTATACGACTTAAATAGCCCCATCTTATAATATCGGAGACATTATGTATCACAAAATCGACTTTTCCAGACTTACCCTCATGGATGCCCTTGATATTGCAATTTTGGTGGAGATTGAGGCATTTGATCGGTACACATTTTTTACTAATCAGCTTGGACACCGATATACCGATGATGCTTCTGACGTATTTAGAAAGATGGCTGAGAGTGAAAAAAAACATGCTGATGAACTGTCCCAGAGACGTAAAGCATTGTTCGGTGATACTCCTGTTGTGGTAAATAAAGACTCCCTCTTTGACGTAGAAGCACCTGAAATTGGCTCTATTTCCTGGAATATGTCTCCGTTTGAAGCTCTTCAGTTAGTCTTGTCTTCTGAACAGAAAAGTTTTGCTTTTTATGATGAAGCTTTCGCCTATGTGGATGATGCCGAGATTCAAACTCTATTTACTGAGTTGCGTGATGAGGAGGCTGAGCACGTCCAAATGATTAAAGAAATCATTACTACATTGCCGCCTGAAGCACACATGAATTTGGATGACGAGGACTAATGTCGATATCAAGATGCTGCTGGATAGCAATTTTTTAAACCGAAAAACATCCAGGATTGTTATAGAATCTTTGACAGAGTATCATTAAAGCGGAGAACAATCCCTTCTTTGAATGCCTCAGAACAATGGTTACATAAATGATCAATTTTCTATTGTTCAACTTTTCTGGAGATCAAATAACCACCGATTAAAACAGGGAGTATGCCAGCGAACTGGCTATTTTCTGGTACTTCATTCAGTGTTAGATAAGCAAACAATAAAGTAAATACAGGAATTAAAGCCGCCATGGCACTTGCTTTGGTAATGGATATTCGATGAATGGATTCAACCCAGAATATTTTGGATAAACCCATTAATAATAGACCCGTTGTGGCAATATAAGGCAGGGAACGGAGCATATTGTCCCATTCAGGCAGGGGTTCAAACACAATGGCAATTAATAATAAAACGGGCAGGGCAATAACGCTTCTAAAGGCCAAAATAGTTTCGGAACTGACTTGTCTGCGTGCCCTTTTTTGATATAAATTTGCAACTGGAGCAATGGCCGCTGCAAGTAAGATAAGCAAATCACCAAAATTTAAAACCAGTTCATCCGGGAACAGAATAATGATGGCTCCAACGGCCATCAGCAGGGCACCTAATAAATGAATCAGGGCAAATTTTTCTCCACCAATCAGATTGAAGTAGAAAAAAGAAAAAAATACCTGCAGGAAGATGAGTACTGCCATATTACCAGCGCTTGTATAGGAAAGGCCAATGTAGATGCAGGCAAACATCAGGCTGATAAAAAAAGAAGTCAGGAGTAGATCTTTCCAGGCTGACCACAAAAAAAATTCTGTAAATTTTTTTCGTAGTACAACTAATGTCATGAATAATATTATGGAAAACACCAGAGTAAAACTATAGGCGAAAACCGGAGTAATATATTGCAATGTCAAAATAGTGAAAATAGGAAACCAGCCTTCAAAAAATGTAAAGGCCACCATAAGAAATTCACCTGAACGTTCTGGTTTCAAACATTTTTCCCCAGGTTGTTTTTTTGTTGCTATGATAACACACTGAAAAATTAAAATTGATAAGCTTCTATAGGCCTTGTCATATAATTGCTGCAGAAATTAATCAGTCAAATTCAAAAGGTGATGCATCAATGAATCGTTACTTTTTTGCTTTAAACCCAGATGACAAAACAAGAGAAAATATTGTTTTTACTCGTTCTCAACTGCCTCGTTCAGGACGTGGGGTGAAAAGTAAAAATATACATATGACCTTATTGTTTTTAGGTAATTTGACACAAGAACAACTACACAAAATGATCCATGAGGCTAAGCTGATCATTGTTCCTGAATTTGAATTGAGCTTAAATAAATTGGGCTATTTTAAAAATTCACAGCTAGTCTGGTTAGGGGCTGATACAATCCCTGAAACTTTGCTACACTTAAATCAACAGCTTTTAAAAGCGGCGAAGCAATCTAAGATTGCCATTTCACAACAAACATACAAACCACATGTAACACTTGCAAAAAAATTAAAGACAATTGATAACGCAGAGACTATTGCTAACACAGTAGTACTATCAGTTAATTGGAAAGTCACAGATTTTGTCTTATTCAAGTCGATTGATACCGAACAAGGGGTTAAATATCAGATTGTTGAATCTTTTAAATGTCAGTCATAGATTGCATATTATCAGTTATTCAAACAATTTATTAACCCTATTGAAGCGAGCTTAGGAAATGCCATGAAAGAGAGAAGACTGGCAGTTAAGATAATGGCTTTCGTCATGGCGGGAGGCGAGGGTAAACGCCTGCGGCCGTTGACAGGATTACGTTCTAAACCGGCGGTACCCTTTGGAGGACGCTACCGGCTCGTGGATTTTGTTCTCAGCAATCTGGTTAATTCAGATGTTCGTGCCATCTATCTGCTGGTACAATATAAAGCCCAGTCATTGATTGAACACATCCGTAAATCATGGACTATTTCACCTTTGCTGCCTGACCAGTTCGTCACAGTAGTACCGCCGCAAATGCAAGAAGGCTCATCATGGTTTATGGGCACTGCAGATGCAGTCTATCAAAATCTCAATTTACTTAAGGATCAACGGCCTGATATAGTGGCTGTGTTTGGTGCCGACCATATCTACCGCATGGACATACGGCAGATGGCTTGGTTTCATCTGCATCAACACGCCGATATCAGCATTGCAGCGATACCGGTACCCATCAGCCGGGCCTCTGACTTTGGTATCATCCAGGCGAATACCGATGGACGCATTACCTGCTTTCAGGAAAAGCCCGAATGTCCTTGTGCAATGCCATCGGATTCTACCAGAGCCTATGCTTCTATGGGTAACTATCTCTTTAATGCAGATGTATTGATTGAGGTGCTTGAAAAGGTGCATAAGCAAGGTAAAACCGATTTCGGGCAACACGTCCTGCCGCAACTGCTTAAAAGTCACCGTATGTTTGCTTACGATTTCTCATCTAATGATGTGCCGGGTATCAAGCCTTATGAGGAAACAAGCTACTGGCGTGATGTTGGTTCCCTTGATACCTATTTTCAGGCTCATCAGGACATGCTGGGAATTGAGCCGCAGTTTGATATCTTTAATCCGCAATGGCCTATTTTTTCCAGTAACTATCAGGGACCTGTGGCGCAGGTGACAGGGGGGCAGATTAAAAATAGTTTACTGGGTGCAGGCTCGTTCATCAACCAGGCCAATATTCACAATAGCATTATACGTTCTGAGGCAGTAGTGGAGCCGGGAGCGGAGCTTCATGATTGCATTATCATGGATTATGTACGGATATGTCGTGGTGCACGACTGCGACGGGTGATTGTAGATCGGCACAATATCATCAAGTCTGGTACAGAAATAGGATATAACTTAGAGGAAGATAAGCGTCGTTATCATGTTACCTCATCAGGACTGGTAATCGTGCCCTCAGGCAAGGTAAGCTACTTTGCACGAAATTCAAGTGGTATAAGTTCAGGCTATATTGAATGACATCGTTCCTGTTAAATTATTTGATGAAGCAGCATGGCTGAAAATCCATCATTAAAAAGATCACTCACTTTAACGCAATTGGTTTTATATGGTCTGGGTACCACTATTGGTGCGGGTATCTATATTCTGGTTGGTAAACTGGCAGGCGTGGCGGGTTATCTCTCTCTGTTTTCTTTTCTTATCGCCTCCTTAATGGCCGGCCTCACTGCTTTGTCATTTGCTGAGTTGTCTGCTCGTTTTCCGCGAGCAGGGGGCTCTGCTATTTATGTTCGTGAAGGTTTTTGTTCAAAAAATTTGTCTACCTTTGTGGGATTATTAGTGATTTCTGCTGGCCTGGTTTCGTCTGCAGCTCTAATTAATGGCTTTGTTGATCATCTTTATGAATTTTGGCAATTTGACCGTGTGGTCTCAATTTTTATTGTTGTATTAGTATTAGGTATTATTGCATTTTGGGGAATTTCAGAAGCTGTCAGCATTGCTGCTGCTATTACATTGATTGGCGTTGGTGGTCTGATTTTAGTGATAGTAGTTAGCAGCGGATCGTTGTCTCATGCCGGAGATCATTGGCAAACTTATGTACCATCCTTGCAGTGGAGTGATTGGAACGTAATTTTTGCAGGCTCATTGTTAGCTTTTTATGCTTTTATTGGTTTTGAAGATATGGTTGTAGTCGCGGAGGAAGTGAAGAATGTTAAACGTACTTTGCCAATAGCTATTATACTTACATTATTGATCACAACATTGCTTTATCTTATGGTGATGCTGTCAGCTCTGGTTTCCATAACACCACAACAATTAGCTCAATCACAAGCACCTCTGGCTGATATTTATCAGTACAATACAGGAGGTGGAAAATTGCTGTTTGGTATTATTGGCCTGTTTGCCATTATCAATGGAGCATTGATACAGCTTATTATGGCATCGCGAATGTTATATGGTTTAAGTAGTCAACAGCAATTGCCTGCATTATTATCTAAAGTGCATGCGTATACGCGTACACCTGTCTGGGCAACATTATTAGCAACTATGCTGTTAATTGTTCTGACCCTGAGCGGTACGGTTGCAAGCCTGGCAAAAATGACTTCTCTGCTTATGCTGATTGTATTTTCTCTGGTAAATATTGCTCTGATACGTATAAAAATAAGTGAACCAGAACCTCAAGGTGTGATAATCTTTTCTATCTGGATTCCATCACTTGGCTTTATTGTCAGTGCCGGCTTTGTGCTCTTGGAGTTGATTCATCTGATACTAGTCTAAATAAAACCAGGGATTCCCCACAAAATCAGTCAAGGAAAATCAACATTTATTGTTCTAATTCAGGATTTATGAAATTAGTTAACCGGTACCGTCAACAAGGGGGTTTG
>Ga0209013_10000799_pt1 | contig 28748 bp, 27 predicted proteins | sample Cruoilmetagenom2_FD_187291 | JGI IMG/M metagenome (GOLD analysis project Ga0209013, IMG submission 187291) | Oil polluted marine microbial communities from Coal Oil Point, Santa Barbara, California, USA - Sample 2 (SPAdes) (version 2) | ecosystem: Environmental > Aquatic > Marine > Oil seeps ...
GGGGCCATGGTTTATGACCTGTCTGCTAAATTGGAGTCAACTGTTAAATGAGGGATGGACAAATGTTGGATATAGACAGTCAAGAGATGAGCTTCGCTTTGGATGTGGTCGCAGAAGCTTCTGAATTGGTTCAGCGCGTGCAATCTGAAATGGTTAGCTCGACGCTTACGAAAGATGATCGTTCTCCTGTCACGATAGCAGATTTCACATCACAAGCTTTGGTAGCAGCTCGTTTGGCAGCGGCATTCCCGGATGACAGCTTGGTTGGTGAGGAAGATGCATCCGCGCTGCGTACTCCGGAGGAACGCAGGAGATTGGAACAAATTACTCGTTTTGTGGCCGATTGCCAACCCCAAGCTACTCCAGAAAAAGTAGCTGCATGGATTGATCGCGGGAACGCCGCTCCCTCTGGCCGGTTTTGGACGCTTGATCCAATTGACGGCACGAAGGGTTTTTTGCGTGGGGAGCAGTATGCCGTTGCCTTGGCACTGATTATTGATGGCCAGGTGAGGATTGGCGTTCTAGGCTGCCCCAACCTGCGGGATGGTTATCTGCCTGATATCGGTGGACCAGGTTCGCTGCTTGGTGCCCAGCAGGGCCATGGAACTTGGCTAAAGCCTTTGACCGGGGCGGCTGCTTTTGAGCGGTTGCAGGTATCTCAGCGAAGTGCTACACAGCAAGCCAGGTTGCTGCGATCTTATGAATCCGGACATACAAATACCGACCAGATTGATGAGTTTGTGCGGGATATTGGCATTGAGGCTGACCCGGTGCGTATGGACAGCCAGGCGAAATATGCTGTATTAGCAGCTGGGCATGGAGATTTACTGTTGCGGCTGCTTTCGCCGTCGAGACCAGATTACCGTGAGAAAATTTGGGACCAGGCTGCTGGCTCCCTGATTGTCCAGGAGGCTGGAGGTCAGATCACAGATTTGGATGGAAAGGTCTTGGATTTCAGCACAGGACGGACCCTGGAAGCCAACCGTGGTGTCATCGCCTCCAATTCCCTCCTGCATGAAGTCGCTTTAACGAGCTTGCGCCTTATTCAGGCATGAACCATTTCTAGAGTAATCGTCCATCAGCTATCATAAAGAGATGTCCCGCGCCGATCGCATTGCCATAATCCTGAGTATCATCGCAGTGTTACTAAGCTACTTTGTAGCAGTGCGAGTTTTCGAAGCCATTCCCCACATCGAGGACGAGATAGCTTTCGTGTGGCAAGCGCGCCTGATCGCAGATGGCAAACTTACGATCGATTCCCCCGCTCACGCCAAAAGTTTTTTGGTTCCTTTCGTAGTTGACTACAATGGGATGCGATTTGCGAAATACCCATTAGGCTGGCCGGCATTGATGGGTGTTGGGATCGCCCTGGGTATACGGACAATCGTTAATCCACTGCTGGCAGGTTTCGCTGTATGGTTGATTTACCGCCTGGGGAAGAAGGTGTTCGGTGAGGCTGTGGGCACCCTAGCGGCATTGTTGACGGTCACCTCCCCATTTTTCATGATGAATTCCGGTTCCTTGTTGTCACATCCATTCGGATTGGTGTTGAGCGCGGCTTTCGCTTTGTCCTGGTTTGATGCATGGAGCAGACCGAAAAACTCTGACTCATCAAGAGTTATGATAGCGCTCGTTGCTGCTGCAGGGACGTTGGGTGTTTTGATCCTGACACGGCCTTTGACGGCCGTAGCTGTTTCTATCCCGTTCATCACTCATGGTATCTACTTGTTTTTGCGTGGCAATACAGATGCCCGAAAACACTTGATTGCATTCTTGGGAATCATTCTGGCATTCATAGGCTTGCATTTCCTGTGGCAGTATGCCGTCACGGGTGATCCAACTGTAAATCCTTACACGTTGTGGTGGGAGTATGACCGAATTGGTTTTGGTCCCGGAGTCGGACTTGCCGAGGGTGGCCATTCATTGAGCCAAGCTTGGACAAATACCAAGTTCAGCATCTGGGTTGGCAGGCATGATCTATTTGGTTGGCTCACTCATTCATGGATTTTCTTGCCGTTTGGATTGATCGCGATCCTGAGATACCGCAATTGGCGGGGCTTGATAATCGCCTGTGTGCTACCAAGTTTGGTGCTCATGTACATGGCTTATTGGATTGGCTCATGGCTGTTTGGCCCACGTTATTATTACGAAGGATTATTTAGTCTAACCCTGGTCAGCGCAGCGGGGATTGCTTGGTTGGCAGGTTGGCCTGTCCTTCCTAGATTACTTTGGAAAACGTACACGGGTTGGCAGCGCGCCAGGCCGCTGGTGGTAACAGGTATCTTGGCCTTGTTAATTTGTACAAACTTGATATTCTATACTCCTCAGCGCCTGGCAGGCTTGCAGGGTTTATACACAATCACCCGGTCGAGGTTAACCCTATTTTCTACCGCTGAAGCCCAGGATCTGACTCCCGCGCTCGTCATCGTGCATCCTGAACGCTGGATGTCTTATGGGGCGTTGTTAGAACTGCAGAGTCCTTACTTGGATACCCCTTATATTTTTGTAATGAGCCGTGGACCAGCGAGCGACCAAGCGCTGATCGCTGATTATGCCGATCGGACTGTGATCCATTACTATCCTGATGAACCGTATGTCTTCTATGGTAGGCCCCGTCCGAACGACGGGTAAGATTGGTTGTCCCGCTTATTGTGCCCGCTTAGACCGCTCGCGCCAGGGCAGTCAAAGCCAATATTAACACGCCAAGAATTAGGTTTATATTGATGATCGCCTGTTCTTTTTTTTGGAGCAAGGCTGACTCTGGAGATTCCATTCCTTGGGCTTTCTTCAATGCTGCTCTCTGAATCCTCGGCAACAGCCCCCATGTCAGGTAGGCGCTGATGATCACCATGAGCAAGAACATAATATGCTTGAGCAGCATAACGAGCGACCAGCGGTTATCTATCGTCAAGAAACCCTGGTAGTTCGAATTTGCGCTCAGCTGGAACATCCCCGTGGCCATCAAAATCATAAGGCTCAACCAGGCTAATGGATTGAGCCTTTTTTGGATCGCGGCCAGGAGGTCCGCATAGGCTGTGGAGTCGAGGGATTTGTGAGCTGCCGGGAGTACAAGCAGCGCCAGCGCGCATAATCCCCCAATCCAGATAACTGTCGCCAGCATATGCAGCCAATATGCGAAGCTCAATGCCCAATAAGGGGTGTTCATGTGGCTGGTGTCGGGGAAGGTTGTTGACCAGATTGTTCTGTCGCTGTGGGTTCTGGAACTGGCGTGTCGGTTGGGTCAGGGACTGGCGTGTCGGTTGGTTCCGGGGGTGGAGCCGTGGTGGCGGTTGGTTCCAGGGGCGGGGCTGTGGTGGCGGTGGGTTCGACTACAGGCGGTACTGTTGGTGTGGGGGTCTCGACAGTAGGTAAGGTGGGCGAAGGTTCACTTGGCTGGGTAGGTTGTTCACTGCTTTCACCCTCATCCGGGCATTTTGTAATGATAAATACGTATTTCTCTTGCACGAGCTCGTCTGTTCCCAAAGAGAGCGATAATTCATATTGAATTCTTGCCCCGCACCAATCTTTATTGTCCGCCAGGAAATCACCGTACCCAATTAAAGCAATCCGGTATCGTTCGGTAGCAGTCCAACCCGAACCATCCCGCAGGTTCGGGAGTGCGGGCGCCACCTGGGCGAAATAATAAACGGCTTGACCCCAATCAATCTCCCAAAAGCTCGCGCCAGTGATATAGAGACGTGACCAGGTCAGATACCCTTTGGCATCCACGTCTAAAGGCCCGATCTGTTCTGCCTGGGTGAGATCATAGATGCCGCCTTCGAGATCGCCGTCTTTTAATATTTTGTCTTTACCGCGATTTCGGTAGGCCACATAAAGCATGTCATCAACCCAGACGGGCTGGTAATTTGGGTCGGCTTTGCGCAAGGAAAGCAAAGTATTAATTGCATTCGTCCAGTCCATATTCGCCAGATCTGTCTGGGCTTGAACAAAGAGCTCTTCGACTCCGCGCATATCCGGTGTTGCTGTGATGGTTGGGGTTGGTTTTTGGGTTGGTGTGGCGGTTGTATTTATTTCTAGTAAAACAAGGGCAAGCTGCTCGGTTACACCTGGGTAATTTGGATTAACCTGGATGACATATTCGAAGCGTTGTCTTGCCAGGTCATAACGCTTTGCTTCCATATCTAGCATACCAAGTGCATACTGCTCATCGGCGATCGCAGACACCTGGATTGCTTCCGCGCTCTTCCGGCCTGAAATTCCACTTTGGTACCCGGCAAAGGTGCTGCCCGCGGCGATCAGCATTAAAATGAGTACACCAATCACGACCAGCCACTTTATTGGAAATGGTTTTCTTTCTGGAGACTCTGGGGAAACTGTTGCGGGTGGGGCACCGGGGGGACTACTGGTGGCGTCCGGTTCAATCGAGTGACTGTCAAGATTTACCGAAGCCTGGGAGTCGTCAGGGTGGATTGTGGCTTCGAAACCTGTGTTGGGCTCATCATCCAGGTCGGTTGCAAGCGGTACCATCTGTCCGAAATCGGAACCACCGATGGTTTCGGATGTGTCCACAGGATGTGTAAAACCGAGATCGGATGCATCATTTGAGCTATCGTCATCGATCTGGTTGGGTTGCGTATGCGATAAATCATCATTTTGCATGCGCACAATTATACCGCAGAGGAGTTTTCTCTGTTAGCACTCCGGTACTGTCGGGCAGCCAACGAAAGTGTATAATTTTAATATGACTGAATTCCGCTATCACCATCCGATAGAAGTCCGTTATGGCGACCTTGATCCACAGGGACACGTTAACAACGCAAAGTTCCTAACGTACATGGAGCAAGCACGGGTGAATTTCGTGCGGCATCTGGGTTTGTGGGAAGGAAGCTCGTTCTTTGATTTTGGGTTTATCTTAGCTGAAGCCCAAGTGACTTTCCTCAGCCCTATTCACTTTGGGCACCAGGTCCAGGTTGGTGTGTGTGTGACGCGTCTTGGACATAAAAGCCTAGACATGGAATACCAAATGGTTGAGGGTAATACGGGGGAGAACTTTGCGACCGGTAAGAGTGTGCTGGTATCATATGATTATCATCTCAAGAAAACCATCCCAATACCAGCAAATTGGCGTCAGGCAATGCAGGAGTTCGACAGTTTGTCCGGGGAATAATCTATAGGAATACATCATACTGCATATACGGAGTGATTATGTCTCTACCTGAAATCGACAAAGAATACTTGTTAAAGATGTTAAAACACATCCTCAATATACCCAGCCCGACTGGCTACACTCATGAAGTGGTCGATTTCCTATTGCAAGAGATTAATGGTTGGGGGCATCCGGACCTATCCTCCCAGCGTACGCATAAAGGGGCATTAATTGTCACGTGGGCAGGTGAGCAAAGCGACCGACCACGGGCGCTCACCGCACATGTAGACACGCTCGGAGGGATGGTAAAAGAGATTAAGCCAAACGGGCGCCTAAAACTGACCAATATCGGTTCATATGCTTGGAACACTGTCGAGGGCGAGGGGTGTATGATAATCGCATCTAATGGTAAGCCGCAACGAGGCAGCATATTGCTGAGTAAAGCCTCTGGCCATGTCCATGGCAAGAAAGTTGGAGAAACAGAGCGTGATGCAGAAAACATGGAAGTGCGCATTGATGCAAGGACAACGTCCGCAAAAGAGACCCGATCGTTGGGGGTCGAAGTTGGTGATTTTGTGAGTTTTGATCCCCGATTTGAGCAAACAAATGGGTTCATTCGCTCTCGACACCTAGATGATAAAGCGGGTGTTGCCTGTATGTTAGCAGCTCTCCAGGCAATGATGACGGCTCAGGTACGACCGGCCCAAACAACTACATTTCACTTCAGCAACTATGAAGAAGTTGGACACGGCGCCGCGGCAGGTTTACCAACAGATTTAGCAGAGTTGGTTGCGGTCGACATGGCTGTTGTAGGTGAGGGTCAAACATCCGATGAATTTCATGCTACTATCTGTGTGAAGGATACGGGCGGCCCATACCACCATAACCTGAGCAATCGCCTGCGCAGCCTGGCTGATAAGCACGAGATTCCTTATAATGTCGATATATACCCATATTATGGGTCTGATGGCGAGGCTTACTGGCGGGCAGGAGGAGATGTCGCAGTTGCCCTAATTGGACCAGGTGTGGATGCGTCGCACAATTATGAGCGCACCCATGTAGAATCCTTAATTGCGACAACAAATTGGATCATGGCGTATTTATTAGACTCATGAGTCGAATTGAGCCGTAACAGGAGTTTGTTCTATGGATCTAGATGCAGTTCTACCGTTAGTTCCGCTTGATGAGGTCGAGCCAATCGCAAGAGCCGCAGAAGATGTCGGCTTCAAGGCTTTGTGGTCAGCAGAAACGATCCATGATCCCTTCCTGCCTGGGGCGATAATCGCAGTTAAGACTGAAAAACTGCGATTTGGGACCTCCATTGCTGTGTCTTTTGCGCGCAGCCCCACAACCTTAGCTTATTCAGCTTGGGATTTGTCGCAGGCTTCCAATGGGCGGTTTATCCTAGGATTGGGGACCCAAGTGAAAGCACACATAGTCAGGCGTTTCGGGATGCCCTGGCCCGATTCCGTAGTTGGCAAACTGCGTGAACAAATTGGGGCTATGCGTGCATTATGGCAAAGCTGGCAGACTGGCGAGCGTCTCAATTATCGGGGTGAATACTATAAACTGACTTTGATGGCACCTTTCTTCAACCCTGGCCCTATAAAGTATCCTGATATCCCAATACATATTGCCGGTGTGAATACTGGTTTAGCGCGCTTGGCTGGCGAGGTTGCAGATGGCTTCCTGGTGCATCCTTTCCATTCCCGAGAGTATCTGCAGCAGGTGTTAAGACCTGCGATTGCAGCAGGCGCTGATCTTGCGCAGCGTGTAGATACCGAAATAAATCTGTCGGCAACCGTGTTTGTCGTTGCAGAACCAGAAGACGAGTTCTTTGTGCGATCCCAGCTGTCCTTCTATGCCTCAACACCCTCCTACCGTCCAGTGATGGCGCTGCATGGCTGGGAAGATACTGCAGAACGGCTATCCGGTTTCGCTGCTCGGGGAAAATGGGAAGATATGCCCAGTTTGATAACGGACGAAATGTTGGCGACCTTTGCCGTGATTTCTGACCGTGATCATTTACCACAATCGCTGGTGACCCGATATGAGGGATTGGTGGATCGGGTTTCTTTATACAAACCCTACGTACCAGGCGAAAGAGATGAGTTCTGGGATGTTATGGTGGATGGTATTGACAGGTTATAGCAGCAGGCTAAAACAATGGATGATATGACTGCTTCCGCTGCTGAAAGGGAGCGCATGGTAGTTGACCAACTGATCGGTCGTAATATCCGTGATGAGCGTGTTTTGGATGCAATGCGTACGGTTCCCCGCCACGCATTTGTTACAGTGGGTTATCGCCATCTTGCGTATTCAGATGGACCGCTGCCCATCGGTGAGGGGCAGACCATCTCTCAGCCCTATATTGTTGCGCTCATGACCCAACTGCTCTCCCTAGAAGGTCACGAAAAAGTGCTGGAGATTGGTACCGGTTCGGGTTATCAGGCCGCCATCCTGGCCTATCTAGTAGCTGAAGTGCATACCATCGAACGACATGCACAATTGGCGGATAATGCCGGCGCACTTCTTACGGACCTGGGTTACAAGAATGTGCAAATTCACCTCGGAGACGGTTCTCAAGGTTGGGTTGCTGCCGCGCCATATGATGCAGTAATCGTAACGGCAGCCGCACCAGAAGTGCCGCCTTTACTGCTGGAGCAGCTGGCGGAAGGCGGGCGCTTGGTTATCCCGGTCGGCGGCCGGTTCAACCAATTGCTACAGCTCTGGCGTCGGACAGAGGATGCTTTCACTCATGACGAATTGACGCCGGTTGCCTTTGTACCGCTGATGGGCAAGTACGGATGGGATAAGAAGCGTTGGGGAATTTTTTGAAATTTTCGGAACTGATTGATTAAACGAAACAGGGCCGGTGATAGCGGCCCCGTTTTTGTTTTAGAGTTGCTCCCAACGTAATGATTCGCACCTGGCATGTGGGAGATGATGATTATGCCCGGGCTCTTTCCGCCTGGCTGATGGTGACAAACACCATTGGGCGTCGTTTTGTCCTAGTGTAGAAGAATGATTTCAAGGTTTGCTGAAGATCAGATTGCAGTTTCCCGTTGCTAGCGCAGTTGATGGCGTCAGATACGATCGCGCGTGTCTCGTCCAACAGCTCGTCAGCCTCACGAGAGTAGACAAATCCGCGCGTGATGATTTCTGGCTCATCTAGCAGCTGGCATGTGCTCCCATTCATTATCAAGTTCACGAGCACAAACCCATCGCGAGCGAGTATTTCGCGTTCTCGGACCACACTGGGGCCTATCTCACCGACACCTGCACCGTCCACGAAGACATAGCCTCCTGGTAGCCGCTCGCCAATCTCCATCTGATCATTCACGAATTCAATGATATTGCCATTTTCAACCACGCTAATCCGTTCATCTGGGATGCCAATCTCGCGTGCCAAAGTAGCATGTTGTTTAAGGTGCCTTAATTCCCCATGAATGGGGATGAAGTATTTTGGCTTAACCAGGTGCAGCAGCAGTTTCATCTCTTCCTGGCTGGCATGCCCCGAGACATGTACCGGTGCGATTGCCTCGTAAATCACATTAGCGCCACGCCGGAAAAGACGGTTGATCGTGCGACTGATGCTCTCCTCGTTCCCCGGGATGGGGTGTGATGAAAGCACGATGGTGTCACCGGGGATGACATCAAACAGGCGGTTCGTGCCAGTTGACAGCCGGCCCAAGATCGAAGTGGGTTCTCCTTGGGTGCCGGTCGTCATCAAGGTTACTTGTTTGGCAGGCATATTTAAGGCTTGGTCGATGCTGACGATCAGATCGTCGGGTATGTCTAAATACCCCAACTTGCGAGCCATCTTTGCATTTTCCACCATGCTCATACCTGCAAACGCTAATTTTCGTTGATGACGTTGGGCAGCGTTAGCTACCTGCTGCATGCGTGATATCAGTGAGGCAAAGCTGGAGATGATGATGCGTCCTTCTGCAGTTCGAAAAACCTCATCAAAAGCGGGATCAATCACTCTTTCGGACGGTGTCCAACCTGGTTTATCGGCATTGGTTGAATCAGCTAACAGGGCTAACACACCTCGCCCAGCAAATTCAGCCAATTTGGCATAATCAGTCGGCCAGTTGTCCACTGGTGTATGGTCAAACTTGTAGTCTCCTGTATGCACAACTAGGCCAGCTGGGGTTGTAATCCCTAAACCGACCCCGTCAGGGATTGAGTGGCAGACGTGAAAGAACTCCACCTGGAATGGTCCAATCTGGACCTGCTCGCCCGCATTTACGGTCACCAGCTGGATTTTATCCAATAATCCGCCGCGCGACAACTTGATCTCAAGTAAGCCACGCGTAAGTGGAGTTGCATAAATCGGGGCATTGATTTGCTCAATAACGTGTTTGATGGCACCAGTATGATCCTCATGACCATGGGTGACGATGATACCGCGTACTTTGTGCCGGTTTTCAATCAAATAACTGAATTCAGGAACAATATAGTCGATTCCTAGCATGTCATTTTCCGGGAACATCAGGCCAGTATCTACCACGAGAATGTTTTCGCCGTACTCGTAGGCCATCATGTTCTTACCAACTTCCCCTAAGCCCCCCAGGGGAATAATTCGAAACTTCTTATTACTCATTATTTTCCTTTGTTATAGTAGTTGTTATCAATATAATGCACCCTTTCGTCTGCATTATGTGATTTTATAATATTTACACCCATTCCTGGACCACGCTCGTCCTGTGAAAATTCAAAACGATAATGCCCGGTAAGGTTTGTATATAAGTTTTTGAACCGCCAACATAATAAAAAAACCTGGCGGGAGACAAACCATCGGTTTGCTCTAACCGGCCAGGGCTTACTGTTACTCGTTGAAGCTGCCACGGATAATAGGGTAGATTCACTTCCCTATGGAGAGTGTTTGTTTCAATGTAACTAAGTGAAGCCCGGAAAACCGGCCGGGCTAAATCTCCCTATCACAGATTGATAGATTGATTTGCTAACGGGCTGAATTTTAGCACGGATTGCGATTTTTGTCAAAGAATGTTAAAAACTATGAAATAATTCTAATAAATATTGTGCGATTCTGTTTCGCAGGTAATAATAAACGAGGTTTGGGAAACCAAACCTCGTTTATGTTCTGTTTGACGCCAGTTCAATCTTAGTATTCAGGCATCGGGGGAGCCGCAGGTATATTTTCCTCAGGCATATCAGTTATGAGCGCTTCAGTCGTGAGAATCATTGCTGCGATCGAGGCAGCATTTGATAGTGCCCCACGAGTAACCTTGGCGGGGTCAATCACGCCGTCTTTTACCATGTCCACGTACTCTTCGCTGAGGACATTGAAGCCAATGTTGAGGTTTTTCTTCTCAACTTGAGCGCGGCGAACATTCTCTAAGATCACGGAGCCGTCCTTACCGGCATTCTGCGCGATCTTGCGCAAGGGTACTTCTAATGATTTGCGCACGATGTTGACACCGATTTGCGCTTCATCCGAGTCAACCTGCATATCTTTCACGGCATCCATGGCGTTGATCAGCGCTACTCCACCACCAGGGACAATGCCCTCTTCAACAGCGGCACGGGTTGCAGACAGTGCATCCTCAACACGATGCTTCTTCTCTTTGAGTTCAGTCTCCGTCGCAGCTCCGACACGAATAATCGCAACGCCGCCAGAGAGTTTGGCTAACCGTTCCTGCAGTTTTTCCTGGTCGTAGTCGCTGGTGCTTTTATCGATTTCGATCCGGATCTGCTCAATGCGGCCTTTAATCTGGCTGGTTTCACCTTTGCCGCCGACGATGGTCGTGTCATCTTTTGTGGAGACGATTTTTTCTGAACGCCCAAGGTCTTCGATGGTCGCGCTTTCCAATTTGCGGCCGGTTTCCTCAGAAATTACTGTGGCGCCAGTTAAGGTGGCGATGTCTTGCAGCATGGCTTTGCGGCGATCGCCGAAGCCCGGGGCTTTGATGGCCAACACATTGAGCATACCACGCAGCTTGTTCAAGACCAGGGTGGCGAGAGCTTCGCCATCGATGTCTTCGGCGATGATAACCAGCTCGCGTGTGCCGAGTTGGACGAGTTTTTCGAGCAGCGGCACAATATCCTGCGCTGCGGAAATTTTCTTGTCGTGCACAAGGATGTAGGCGTCTTCAATTGCAGCTTCCATCTGTTCGGGATCGGTGATGAAGTAAGGCGAGATATAACCGCGGTCGAACTGCATACCTTCAACATATTCAGTCTCAAACTCAAGGCCCTTCGACTCTTCCACAGTGATCACGCCGTCTTTACCGACTTTGTCCATAACTTCGGCGATGAGTTCACCAATCGTGCGATCCTGAGCAGATATGGAGGCGACATTGGCGATTTCTTCTTTAGTGGTGATTTCAATTGCCTGGTCCTTGATCTTATCGGCTACGGCTTTGGTTGCGGATTCGATGCCCCGCTTGAGCAACATGGGGTTTGCCCCAGCGGCGAGGTTCTTCATGCCCTCGGTTACGATCGAGTGCGCTAAAAGGGTTGACGTTGTAGTTCCGTCACCTGCGATATCGTTGGTCTTTGTGGCGGCTTCCTTGAGCAACTGCGCGCCCATGTTCTCAAATGGGTCTTCCAGTTCGATTTCCTTCGCAACTGTCACACCGTCGTGAGTGATGGTCGGGGAGCCGAACTTGCGGTCAATAGCCACATTGCGACCTTTGGGACCCAAGGTGGTCACGACGGCAGTTGACAGAAGATCCATACCTTTCTGAAGGCTGCGACGTGCCTCTTCGGAAAATACCAATTGTTTTGCTGCCATTTTATAAATCTCCTTCGTTTTATTATGTAAAGCGGAATTACTTGGTTTCAACAATTGCGAGTAGGTCGCTCTCTTTTAAGATGAGCAGTTTCTGACCCTCGACTTTGATCTCCGTACCAGCGTATTTCGCGAATAGGACTTTGTCCCCTGGTGCAACATCCATCGGAATGCGCTTCCCATCTTCATCGCGTTCACCTGGACCTACAGAGAGAACGTTTCCCTTTTGCGGCTTCTCTTTTGCAGTCTCTGGAAGCACGATTCCACCAGCAGTGATTTCTTCCTGTTCTTCTGGTTCCACCACTACACGGTTTCCTAAGGGTTTGAGAGACATAGACATATTAAACCTCCTGACAGTTTTGGATTTGATTTCCTACGGACATGATTTCAAGTTAGCACTCATTTGTATCGAGTGCCAACTTGTTGCGAAATGATACCTATTTTTGTCTGAAAAGTCAAGGGGGTAGATACAAATTCTTACAAACTTCTGATATTCATCCCGAGGTTATTCAGGGGTGAGGACTCGTCGTCACAAACATTTATGGAGCAAGCCTAATCAGTAATTGATGGTTTCAGCCTGCCATTGATGAGCCAACCTCTTCTGTCGGAGTCGGGAGGGCGGGTTCAGGGGTGGTTGCTGGGCTTTCGGAGGAAGTACTCCCTAATTGCCTGCAAATCCCTTCGCTGTCTTCCACGATGCTCATCAGGATTGGATCATCAGGATAAGCTGCGCGTACCTGATCCAACACCGACTGTGCTTCGCTGCAATAATTCTGATTGGGACGGCTGAGAAATGCAAGTACTGTCCCATATTCTACGTAATAGTAAGCAACAGTTAAGTTGGTCATATCTAGACCTTCCACTGCAGATCCACCGACTTCATTCTCTTCCGCTGAACAACCCAAAACCGCACATTTTAAGACCGGCATCGCTCCTTCATAATTTCGGGAACGGATGTAGATGATGCCTAATTGGCCATATGTGTTGGCGTTGGTCGGATCAAAAGCTACCGCATTTTCTGCATTCCGGGCAGCAATAAAGAATTCGCCTTGTTGGGCATACGTCTTGGCAATCTCGATGTTGGGTATCGGGTTATTGACCCCCAGCTGCTTGTTGATTTCAGCCGCGTTAGCAAAATATTCTAACGCTTGGTCAAATAGCTTCAGGCTGAGGTAATTGCGGCCAATATATACATACAGAAAGGTCAGGTTGGGGTTGATCTCCGCTGCGCGGAGGTACTGTTTGATTGCACTGTTGTACTGACCAAGGGATTCGAGCACTGTACCGTAGACACGGTGGGCATCCATTGAGTCGGGCGAGATGGATACCGCTTTGGCAGCGTTTTGTTCGGCCTGTGACCACTTTTGCTGATCTAGAAGGACTTCAGCGTAGTAAGCCAAGGCCAATCCGTTTTCGGGATCTAAACCATACGCCCGCACAGCCTCGCTTTCAGCTTCCAGCAGAAAATTTTGGCGTTCCTCGTCAGAGATCAAGGGGCTCGAGGCGTACCAGTCTAGCACGAAGGCGTAGATAGCTCGGATGGTGCTGTCATCGGGGTTTAGTTCCAGTGCTTTTTCTATCGAGTTGCGCGCTTCCTGCAGGCGCGTTAGCCGCTCGGCATCATTACTGAGCATCGTAATTGAGTAAGCCTCAATCCGGGCTTTTTCTGCCCAAGCTTGTGCATTCGAGGGGTCAACCTGCAGGGCGCGATCGTAGGTGTCGATGGCGTCATTACGTGCCGGGGCGGGCTCGGGTGGGTCGGGGTCATAAAGTTTGCCGGCTTGAAAATAGGCTTGTGCCTCTTGGATATAGGAGTCAGCAATCCGCGTGGGGGTGGGAGTTGGCTCCAATACGGGTTTTATTTCTCCGCCCTCAATTTGCATTAATACCCAAATGCCTGCCATGATCAGGGCAATCCACAGCATCAAGCGGTATGGATTGTAGCCCGCTTTTTGCGGGCGGAACGAGGGGCGTTTACCTTTGAGATCGCGGTCCATAGTTGTGGATATTTATTGAGCGGGAGTATTTGACCGATGTGAGTTCAGCATACTGTCCATCGATCACTAGGTGGTGTGAGCTGATTAAGGTGTCGGAGTTGGTTCGGGTTCTTCGGTGGCTGCGAGCTCTTCGATTGGTTCTTCCAGACTCTCCTGGCAAAGTGCAATACCTGCTTGCGCATTTTCTACCGCCAGTTCATAGTCTGGAACGCCGCTTAATAAGGCCTGGAAGACCGGTACAGCTTCCGCGCAGCGATTGCTTTTCGCTAATGCGAACCCATAGAACCAGTAATATTGGGGGACAGTTGTGTAATCTAATGGTAAGCCCTCAACAGTGACACCCTCCTCAGTTGTTCCGCCATGAACAACTAACCCCAACGCCGGGATAGCTTTTGCTAGATCTTGATTGCGGTAATACATAACGCCAAGGTTGCCCCACAATCTTGTGTTGCGAGGCTCAACTTTAACAGTTTGTTCGGCATACTGGACTGCTTTCCCAAACTGGCCTTCATTGGCATATGCCAGCGAAATTTCTGCTGGCGCGGTTGGGGAATCAGGATTGAGAGCGAAGGCGGTAAGCAGCTCTTCCACTGCCAGGTCATTTTCGCCGTTGAGGCGATAAGCAAAACCGAGGCTCAAATGGAGGTCAGCAATTTTATCGTTTATCGCGATAGCAGTTTTAAACTCCTGGATAGCTTCCTCGACGTTTTGCGTGCTTAACAGCACGAGGCCTCTTGAGCGGTGTGTTTCCAGCAGGTTAGGATCGAGGCTCATCGCCGCTTTTGATTCCTCGATCGCTTTGTCGATATCACCGTAATCGCCTTTGTTTACCAATATCTCTGCATAATACGCACGCGCAAGCGCATTGTTTGGGTCAAGCTCAACTGCCCTCTTGATGGCAGCTTCGGCAGCCAGATGGTCTTCTAGTTGGCTGTGAGCCCAGGCTTGAACAGCATGTGCCATTGGGTTATTGGGATTTTTTAGCAGTGCATTCTGTGTGTTGACAATTGCGTCTTCATAATCGCCTGAAAAAGCCTGCGCACGCGCCAATGCGACGTAAATCGCCGGGTTGTTCGGATCGGCTATGATAGCCTGTTTATAGGATGCAATTGCTTGAGGGAGTTTCCCTTGGGCGTAATTACCCTCGGCTTCATTGATGAACGATTCAGGGCTGCGGGTAGGTGTTGCTGTCGGGATAAACAACGGTGGGGTTGCGGGAACGACAACTTGGTTGAGATATAAAAATATGCCAATCAGCCCCAGCAGGAGCAGAATCCGCCAAGGGCTCGAACGCTTCTTCGAGTGTTTTGTCATGTTCCAGCGATTACCCTTAAGATACATACGATCATATTACCATTTTCACAAATAGGGCGTCAATACATCTTGGGATTAGCGTTTGGTGAGCGATATGCTTAGTTATTTAGCCTAGCAGCGATCCAGTTACTTGCCAACCCATATGCTTACGGCTAAAATCGTTTTATGCATTTTGATGTGTTTTCGTTATTCCCTGAGGTAATCAAACCGTACCTGGATGCAAGCATTTTAAAACGCGCTTGCCAACGAAACTTGCTTGAAGTTTTTTTCCATAATATCAGGGATTGGACCACCGATAAACACCATGTCACAGATGATGAGCCGTATGGTGGTGGTGGTGGGATGATTATGAAACCTGAACCGATCTTTGCCGCCATCGAGAGTGTTTTGGGAAACCCACCTGAGTGTCCAGTAATCATGTTAACCCCACAAGGCCGATTGTTCACCCAACAAGTAGCCCAGGAGATTGCCCAGCATCCCCGTATCGCTTTGCTTGCAGGACGTTATGAAGGGGTCGATGAACGTATCCGCCAGCACCTGGTGACGGATGAGATATCAATTGGCGATTATGTACTGACCGGCGGGGAAATCCCCGCTATGGTGTTGATTGATGCGGTCACGCGATTAATCCCTGGTGCTTTGGGTGATCCCACAGGGGCGCAGGACGATTCGCATGCATCAGGTTTGCTTGAATACCCGCATTACACTCGTCCTGCCGAATTTCGGGGTTGGCAGGTGCCAGAAGTGCTGACCTCTGGCGATCACGCCCGTATCGCCCGCTGGCGGCGCGAGCAGGCGTTATTACGGACCTGGCGCAGACGACCAGATTTATTGGCATCAGCTTCGCTGTCAGGATCGGATCGAGCTTTTATAGAGAGTTTACAAGGTATAGACCAGGATTCGAAGGACGAAGAAGGATAAATCTACCTCTGAAATCCTCATCTCAGTTAACAAACATCTGCATATCTGCACCATGAACAGCCAACCATTGGAAATGAAACCTGGAGGTCAACGTGAATAAGCGCTTCCCTTATGGCAGAACCTTGGTGTTGGGCTTTGGATTTTTTGGAATTAGCCTAATCTGGCCTATCTTCAACAATTATGTGCCCATCTTTCTGAAAGAAGATTTTGGATTATCAGCTACGGTTATCGGTTTTATTATGACCTGGGACAATTACTTAAACATGTTCGTTCAGCCGGTGGTTGGTGAACGGTCTGACCACACCCGCACCCGCATCGGGCGGCGAAAGCCCTGGATGATTGTTGGTGCTCCGCTTGCGGCAGTGTTCTTCATAGCTGTGCCTCTCATGGGTTCCCCAATAGGTATCATGTTCGCGATCCTTTTGACCAATATTGGGATGGCGCTGTTTCGCTCTCCCACTGTTGCATTACTGGGCGATTTGTTCCCATCACAGCAGCGCAGCACTGCAAATGGGATTATCAATTTGATGGGGGGGCTTGGGGCGATTGCAGCCTTCCTGATTGGCGGCATCCTTTACAGTATGGGACGGATTGCGCCATTCGTGTTCGGGAGTGTTGTGCTCCTTATCGCCATTGGCGTCGTTTTGCTGTTTGTGCGCGAGCCGCAAGCGCCACCAGCCCAAGAGGAGCAAGGGGAAGGAAAAGGCTTTATCTATAACCTGAAGGAGGTATTCCAGGCTGCTGATAAGTCCGGACTAATGATCTTGCTGGCAATCTTGTTCTGGTTTTTGGGGTATAACGCTTTGGAAACCTGGATATCCTCATTCGGCAAATACGCCCTTGGAATTGATGAGGGGCGCATGTCGATCTTGACCTCGGGATTAGCGCTTATGTTTGTCATATTTGCGGTTCCAAGCGGCTTGCTGGGAACCCGTTTTGGACGCAAGCGTATCATCCTCATCGGTATCGCTGGCTTAGCGGTGCTGTTTGCATACGGCTTTTTTGTCAGCAATGAATTGATGTTGATCACATTGCTCATACCAGCCGGATTCTTCTGGGCTCTGATCAATGTTAACTCCCTTCCGATGGTATATGATGTGGGTGGCGATTCGCGCATCGGCGCTTTTACAGGGCTGTATTACTTGGCAGCTAATCTGGCGGCCGTCGGTGGGCCCCAGGGGGTCGGTGTGCTCATCGACTTGACCCAAGGCAACTACCGTATTATGTTCCTGTTTGCCGCTGCAGCCATGTTGTTGGCGGGATTCTTTATGCTGCGAGTACGTGAGGCCAGTAATCCACAACCGGCAGAGCTCGAGAATGTGGAAAAGTAAATATTCCAGGGGGTGATGTGGGAAAACCCGCTGATATGCTCCTGTGGGCTGATGAGTTCTTGCTGGCGGTAAACAAACCATCTGGCTTGCTGACACTGCCGGATGGGTACGATTCAAATCTACCCCATATAAAAAGTGTCCTTGCACCAGAGTTTGGACGGCTCTGGATTGTCCATCGTTTGGATCGCGATACGAGCGGTGTGTTGTTGTTAGCTCGCAGTGCAGCTGCTCACCGTGCGCTGAACGCTCAGTTTGCAGGCCGCCAAATCCAGAAGACCTATCAAGCGTTACTGTACGGTAATCCAGCCTGGCAGCGGAAGCGAATCAACCATCCTTTACGACCAAATGGAGATCGGCGGCACCGCACGGTCGTGGATCAAGCGGCAGGTAAACCAGCTGGTACAGATTTCTCTGTTCTGGAGCGTTTTAGGGATTACACCTTAGTAGAAGCGCGTCCAGAAACCGGACGCACCCACCAGATAAGAGTCCATGCGGCCGCCTTGGGTCACCCTATCGTGGCGGATCCATTGTATGGGATGATTGGGTGTGCTGTAGACTCCAACATGCAAGAAAACGCTGTTGTGAAGACCGAAGGACAGGGTTCGATAATCGTGCGTTTGGCGCTGCACGCTTTTCGGCTAAATTTCTCTCACCCGCAATCTCATAAAGAGACGGCTATTGTAGCCCCTTATCCGGATGATTTTTCCTCCGCAGTCAAACACCTACAGCTGGCCGCCTAAAGCTTGAATAATTCCTGGCAGTATTGTTAGATGATTATCAGAATCCAGGCGCAGGGAAGGGGGTTTTCTTGACGTGTGTTGGGCGGCATGGTATGATTTTATCCGGATTGTTGGCACTCTCAATGCGAGAGTGCTAAATCGGACTAATTTATGGCAAATTGGTTAAGCGAACGGCAAAAGTTGATCTTGGCCCTAGTGATACGGGAGTATATCGACTCGGTTCAACCAGTTGGCTCAAAGCGGTTGGTGGATAATTACAGCCTGGATTTCAGTTCTGCGACGGTGCGAAACGATATGGTTGCACTGACAGAGCTGGGGTATTTACGGCAGCCGCATACCTCTGCCGGTAGAGTACCAACTGAAGAGGGGTACCGCTATTTTGTGCGCCAGCTTATGGGTCAGACTGAGCTTCCTCAGAACACAAAACGCACAATCAGCCACCAGTTTTACCAGGCTGGACAAGATGTGGACCGCTGGATGCGCTTAGCAGCTTCAGTTCTGGCGCACCAGTCGCAAGGCGCTTCTCTGGTCACCGCCCCACACACGGAGAAGCCGAGATTTAAACACCTGGAGCTGATTGCCACCCAAGGACGTCAAGTGTTGATGGTCCTAGTGTTGGCTGGAGGTCAGGTACGCCAGCAGATGCTCTCGCTTGCGGAGCCTGCATCCCAGGACCAATTGAGCGCAACTGCAACAAAGCTATGCTCGCTTGGACAATCGCTGGACATTGATCAGATATCTGCACTTGCATCCCAAATGGACGCACTTGGGCAGGATGTGATCAAGCTGATAATTGATGATATGCGCCTTTCAGGTGATGTCTTGGGCGGTGAAGTCTACCGCGATGGTCTAACCAATGTGCTGTCTGAACCAGAATTTGCCGAAGTTGATGTCGCCCGCCGAGCTTTGCGCATTTTGGAAGAGCGCTCTCTGCTAGAGGACCTATTGACAAGCACTGTGCTGACCACGAATATGGATGGTGTCCAGGTTCTGATTGGCGGTGAAGATACCTGGGAAGAGTTAAGTGATTGTTCAGTCGTGTTGGCCAGGTATGGAGCCCCAGGCTACGCGACCGGCGCTTTAGGCGTTTTCGGTCCAATCCGCATGGCCTATGGCCAGACAATCTCCACGGTGCGTTTTGTTGCAGGTTTGTTAAGCGATTTAGTTGTTGACTTACATGCAGAATAATTACCACCAAATCAGCATATCTTTAGGAGTACAGAGTTAAACATGACAGATGATTTGAACAACCAGCAGCTCGAGTCAGAGATTACTGATGATGAGCAGGAAATAATTCTTGAGGGAGAAATTCTTGATGATTCAGCAGAAGATTTCATAGCTCCAGATGAGGAATTCGCGAGTTTAAGACAAGAGTTAGCGGATGCGGAATCAAAAGCACAGGAGTATTTGGATGGCTGGCAGCGCGCCCGGGCAGAATTCGCAAATTACAAAAAAAGAGTTGACCGCGACCAAGCCTCGGTTCGCCAGATGGCAGCGGCCAATATCTATAAAAACTATCTGGAAGTCATTGACGATTTAGAGCGTGCGCTGAACAATCGTCCTGAGGACGGCGAAGGCGCTGCTTGGGCACCGGGTATTGAGCTGATCTATCGCAAGTTACTCTCAAATATGGAGGCAGATGGCATAATAGTTATGGTTACTCAGGATCAGTTCTTTGATCCAAATGTCCATGAAGCCATATCCAGTGAAGATACCGACGAGTTCGAGAGTGGTCAAATTGTCGAAGTGCTTAAAAAAGGCTATCTGGTCGGGGATAAAGTACTTCGTCCAGCCTTAGTGCGTGTTGCACAATGAACGTAACAGAATGGGCCCTACCATTCTTTATCATATATAAATAACCAGGATTTATCCGGAGGATCTTAACATGGCAAAAATCATAGGAATAGATTTAGGAACTACAAACTCAGCCGTCGCCGTTATGGAAGCTGGTGAACCAGTAGTTATCCCCTCAGCAGAAGGGGAACGCTTGGTTCCATCTGTAGTGGCGATCAATAAAAACAATGAGCGATTGACTGGACGGGTTGCTCGCAATCAAGCAGTGGTCAACCCAGAGAATACGATCTCCTCAATCAAGCGCTTCATGGGTCGTAAGTACTCGGACGACGTTGTTCAGAAAGCAGTCGATCGCGTCCCTTATAATGTCACCGAGGCCCCCAATGGAGACGTACGGGTTAGCATGGCCGATAAAGATTATTCTCCGCCAGAAGTATCGGCAATGATCTTGAGTAAAATCAAGCGCGATGCCGAAGCCTACCTGGGGGAAACGGTGACCCAAGCGGTGATAACGGTTCCAGCATACTTCAACGACGCGCAGCGCAATGCTACCAAGGATGCTGGAAAAATTGCCGGCCTGGAAGTCCTGCGTATTATCAACGAACCGACAGCATCATCTCTCGCATATGGACTCGACAAGAAAGCTGATGAAGTGATCGCTGTGTACGATCTGGGCGGCGGCACATTTGATATATCAATTCTTGATGTTGGCGATGGTGTCTTTCAGGTCCGCTCCACCAGCGGCGATACGTTTTTGGGTGGCGACGACTTTGATCAGCGTGTTATAGATTACATCGCGGATGAATTCCAGCGCGAGAATGGCATAAACTTACGTAAGGACCGCCAGTCGTTGCAGCGGTTGAAAGAAGCGGCCGAAAAAGCTAAGATCGAATTATCCAGCATGATGCAAACTGAGATCAACCTGCCATATATCACTGCCGATGCCAGCGGGCCAAAACACCTGGTAATGACCCTGACCCGCTCCAAGTTAGAGCAGCTGACAGCTGATTTAATCGAAAGGTCCTTGGGCCCGGTGCGACAGGCGTTGAAAGATGCTGATCTCCAAGCTGCTGATATCGATGAGATCGTTATGGTTGGCGGTATGACCCGCATGCCAGCTGTCCAGGAAGCGGTCCGAAAGTTGTTCAACAAGGAGCCGCATAAAGGTGTAAACCCGGATGAGGTCGTCGCGATTGGTGCGGCCATTCAGGCAGGTGTCTTAGGTGGCGAAGTAAAAGATATCCTGCTGCTTGATGTGACACCGCTGACATTGTCGGTGGAGACATTGGGCGGGGTCGCCAGTGGGATGATCGAACGGAATACTACGATCCCTACCCGCAAGAGCCAGATCTACTCCACGGCTGCCGACAACCAGTCGCAAGTTGAGATCCATATCGTTCAGGGCGAACGCCCGATGGCCGGCGACAATAAATCCTTAGGACGCTTTATCTTGGACGGTATCCCTCCAGCGCCACGTGGTGTCCCACAAGTCGAAGTGACCTTTGATACTGATGCAAACGGGATATTGAAGGTGACTGCCGTTGACAAAGCAACTGGACGCAGCCAGGATATTACCATCACTGCCTCATCAGGCTTATCAGATGATGAAGTAGAAAGCATGCGTAAGGCGGCTGAAGAACACGCTGATGAAGACCTGAATAAGAAGGAATTGATCGAAGCTCGCAACGCGGCAGATAACTCGGCTTATGCAGCGGAAAAAGCACTGCGAGATCTCGGCGATAAAGTGCCCGCCGATGTCAAGACGAAAGTTGAAGATCAAGTAGCCAAGGTGCGCGGTGTGCTGGATAGTGGAGACGTCGAGACACTCCAACGAGAAACCGAAGCCCTCAACCAGGTTATCCAGGAAATTGGGGCTAGTGCTTACCAGCAAGAGGAACCGCAGGCACAAGCGCCCGAAGCTGATGACAGCGATGAATCAGAGACTGGTTCGGACGAAGAAGAAGTCGTAGATGGTGAGTTCCGGAATGTCTGATGCTGGCACCCGCCCAGGAATATGTATACCTAAGCTCCTAGTCGGGGTTGATGCTCCTGCGGATCGATAATGACGCAACGTGATTACTACGAAGTTCTTGGCCTAGCTCGGAATGCCTCCAACGATGAAATAAAAGGGGCATTCCGGCGTCTTGCGCGCCAGTATCACCCCGATGTGAATAAAGACCCGGATGCGGAGGAGCTCTTTAAAGAGATGAATGAAGCTTACGCCGTCCTGTCTGACGCAGATAGACGAGCGGCTTACGACCGCTTTGGACATGCCGGCGTGAAGGGCGCAGGTGGAGCAGCCGATTTCACCGTAGATTTTACCGATTTCGCTGACATCTTCGGAGACCTATTCGGGTTTGGAGGATTTGGCCGTTCAGGCAGGAGGTCGCGCAATGTCCCCCGTCGAGGCGCTGACCTGCAGTACCGCGTCGATTTAACATTTGAAGAGGCCGTTTTCGGGGCTGAGAAGGATATTGAGATCACTCGCGATGAGGTCTGCAAGAACTGCAGTGGCAGTGGTGCTGAACCAGGCACTTCTCCAGAACGCTGTTCTGCCTGCAACGGCGCGGGTGAGGTCCGCCAGGTCAGGCAAACCCTGTTGGGGTCAATGGTCCAGGTAGCCACCTGCCCAACCTGCAACGGGCAGGGTGAAACTATCTCGACCCCTTGCCTTACTTGCAAAGGTAGGGGATTAGAAAGAAAGGTTCGCAAGAAAGGTGTGAGTATCCCCGGCGGTGTTGATACAGGCACTCAAATCAGGCTGGCCGGTGAAGGTCAACCGGGTTTAAACGGTGGACCACATGGCAACCTTTATATCGCGATCAATGTCAAGTCTCACAAGTATTTCAAGCGCCGTGAAAACAATATTTTGTTGGACATCGACGTCAATATTGCTCAGGCGACCCTGGGGGCGGAAGTCGATGTTCCGACGGTAGATGGTGCCGTAAATTTGAAGATACCCGCTGGCACCCAACCGGGAAAAGTGCTCCGCATGCGGGACAAAGGTGTCCCCCATCTTCGCGGTAACAGGCGCGGGGACCAATTAGTCATCGTAAATGTTGATATCCCGACACGAATTGACAGTGAACAGCGTGTGTTATTTGAACAACTTGCCGAAAGCTTGGGGAGTGAAGTGCGACCTCAGGAGCGGAGCTTCTTCGATTGGCTGAAAGAGACACTGGGCGGGTAGACTGGCGCAGTTATGCAGTCAGGACGAATGGTGAGCAGTATGCACTGTTCGTCTTTTCTTTAACACAGCTGAAGAAGGGTCTTTTGGTGAATTGATGGGTAATCGATGGATCGAAATCTCCCTTTCGGTGGATGGCGAGTTGGCGGAGGCAGTTGCTGAAGTTTTGGCGCGTTATCTGCCGAATGGCATTGTGATTGAATCAACTGCAATTGAGAACACCCCTGATCTAAGCACCAGGGTACCAGTTGGCCCGCTGAAGGTATGCGGGTATCTGCCGGTTGATGATGAATTAGAAGAGAAGCGACGCCAGATTGAAGAAGCTTTGTGGTATCTTGGCCGCATCCAGCCTCTACCTGCCCCAAAATATACGACTATACAAGAAGCAAACTGGATGGAGGCCTGGAAAGAACGCTACCAACCGATTCTAATCGGACAGAACCTCGTGATCGTTCCCGCATGGATGGATTCGCCCACCCCGGACCGAATTGCCGTGCATATTGATCCAGGGATGGCTTTCGGAACCGGGACCCACCCGACGACACAACTGTGCTTAGAAATCCTGGAATCCGAAATCCAGCAGGGGTTCAGCTTACATGTGCCCCCGCAGGCGGTCTCGATCATCGATATCGGATGTGGATCTGGAATACTGTCTATCGCGGCATTAAAGATGGGCGCTGCAAACGCATTAGGTGTGGATACCGATGCCGAAGCGATTAAAGCTGCGCACGAAAACGCAAAATTAAATGGAATCAAGCATGGTCTGCGGTTAGGAGTGGGGTCACTTGCGGATATCCAGAATGGGACCTTCGGGGACAAACAGGCTGCGTTAGTCGTTGCGAATATCTTGGCACCCGTAATTGTGCGGCTGTTGCAGGGTGGATTAGCACACTTAATATCTTTTGGAGGTAAGCTGATCCTTTCCGGCATTTTGGATACTCAAGAACCAGAGGTTGAAGCCGCCGTTCATGAGAGCGGGATGCAGATGGTGGGACGCTATCAATCTGCAGATTGGGTAGCGCTGGTTGCGGCAAATGATTAGTTATTCGTTTGGGGGAGGTAAGGGAGTGTTCTGCTTGTCATCCCGGGGGTATATCCTCGCGAGTTAACCATCGGTCTAACCCAGTTGGGTATTTGTGGTTTACCAGGGCATCAAGCAAAGCTTCAGGCCGGTCTGTATGGGTGAACAGCGCCCGGTGTTCTGTATAGATAAATCCTTCTACCCGTGCATGTTCGACAAAAGTCAATAAGCTATCGAAATAGTTGCAGGTATTGAGCAGACCAATCGGTTTTTGATGCAAACCGATCTGTGCCCATGTGAGTACCTCAAACAGTTCTTCCAGTGTGCCAAACCCGCCCGGTAAAGCGACAAATGCCTCCGCAAGCTCAATCATGCGTGCTTTGCGTATGTGAATATCCTCGACAACTTCCAGATGGGATAATTTGCTGTGCGCTAAAGTAGGCGTGTTAAATAATCGTGGGATAACACCGATTACTTCTCCTCCGACACCTAATGCGCCATCCGCGACTGCGCCCATTAAGCCTGTACTGCCTGCTCCATAAATCAGGCGTAAACAGTGATTAGCAATCGCCGCACCCATCTCGTACGCTGCATCGAGATAGACTGGATCCATATTGTCAGCTGATCCGCAGTAAACGCACACCGATTTCATAAAGATGCTTCTCCAATTGAAGTTCTGTGGATATTTTATCTCCACCCCGCTTCAGCCTGGGATTACCTGACTGAACCTGATAAATACCGCGAAATTAATTCATCAGGATTCGGTTCTTCTTGCGTTTCTCTTCGTAAAGTGCCTGGTCAGCTTGTACAAGCATTTTGTCAATATCATTAGCACCGTTCTGAGGATCGAATTTTGCTACACCTATGCTGAGTGCGAGCTGGTACTGCTGGTTATTCAGGTTGCTTTTCTCCAGCTTGTAGTTTAAGCGGGCGAGTATGGTTTCGGCGTTATGCTGGGGCGCATCGATTGCCAAGATGGTAAACTCATCACCACCGAACCGTGCGATTAGGTCGGAAGAGCGTAGGGTTGATTTCATGATGGAGGCAACTTTCTTCAAGGCGCTGTCACCTTCGGTGTGACCGAAATTATCATTGATCTGCTTCAAACCATCCAAGTCGGCGAAAAAGAGGATTAACTCTCGCTCTGCGCGTTGGGCGATTTTAATGTGCTGCAAAGCTAACGAATGGAAACCACGCCGGTTGAGTAGCCCTGTCAGTTCATCCACAAGCGACATGCGCCGCATATTTTCTTGCGAACGGTGGCGCTCAAGCGCAAATAGCATCGCTCGAATAAGCTGATTCGCTTCCATCTCCCCCTTCTCTAGATAATCCTGTGCCCCTTCGCGTACCGCGCGCAGCGCTAACGCTTTATCATTGATGGCAGTCATCACCACAATAGGGATGTGTGGTGCGAGGGTATACATAGCATCAAATGTGCTGAATCCTTTGCTGTCTGGTAATGTGAGGTCGAGCAGGATGATATCAAAGTCGCATGAGCAAGTAAGCTGCTGTGCAGTGTCGAGATTTTCCACATGCTGAACTTCGAATTTGCCTAAGTTTGAACGAGACAGAATAGTCTGCAGCATCCAGGCGTAATCCGGGTTGTCCTCAACCAATAATACTTTTACATGTTCAGCGTCCATCATCCGACCCAAAGACCTCTACTTCAATGATGGGCAGATTCTAGCATGTCCCCCCAGGTCGGTCAACTTCTGGGGGTGCAGCCTCCCGGATAACAAGTTTATAGAGACTGGTTGAATTATGCTACAATTGGTACATGTCAACCTACGGACAAAAACAACCCCTGCCAGCAAGGAATCCAATCACCCATGAAGTACACCGCCATGAGGTGTTTATGCAGATTACCTTGCCGTTGTTAGTAGGCATCGCGATTGTTGTTGGGTTTTCAGCCGCAGTAATTGCCTCAGGTGTCAATGGAAACACAGAGGTCTCCCGCTGGGCTGACATATCCACAATCTGGCTTATTATGATTTCACTGGCGGGCGGGTTTTTCCTTTTTTGGGTCTTGGTCGGATTCGCGTATGTGGTGGTTAGAATTGTCATCGTTTTCCCATCCTATGCGAGGTTGGTCCAGGACTTCTTCATAATGGCAGAACTCCGCATTCGCAGCATATCTGATAAGGCGGTCGAGCCATTCTTGCGATCCAGCAGCTACAAAGCTGGTTTTCTGGCTTTTTTCCGCAAAAGTTAATCTTGCCTTGGAAGCGCTAGCTTTAAAGGCATGAGTTTGCTAACCAAATTAATAGAAGGACAAATATATCTAGAAAGGGATAAAGCATGTCGGATAGCGATATTATCGAGTCAGATCAGGCTGATGAATCCTGGAAAGTAAAAACGATTGTAATTGGCGGCGCTTTAGGTGCAATGATCGGTGTTGCTGCAGCATATCTGATTGTCCAGCGAGCGCAAAATAGAGAAGAGCAGATCAGTTTCTCTGTGGGCAAAGGGGTGAAGTTAGGAGTAATTGTCTTCACTTTGTTGAGACAGGTCTCGCAGTTGGATGATTGATCCTCGATAACGCCTGTTAACCCACCGATAATGTAAGAATAAATCGAGTCTGCCTGGTTGTGCTTGCGGGCAACCAGGTTTTTCTATTGACAGATGGGGGATATTTTTTGTATAATAATGAACGAACGTTCGTTCATTATTATAGGAGATGCCATGGGAAGCGACAATTTTCAGCGAGGAGAACAAACCCGGGTGGAGATCATCCGTGCAGCACATATGCTGTTCGTTCAGCAGGGGTACCATGGTACCTCAATGCGCCAAATAGCCAAACAAGCTGGGATTGCGCTTGGTGGTCTGTATAACCACTTCTCTGGAAAAGAAGCTGTATTCAGCACAGTATTCTTGGAATACCACCCCTATCATGAAGTTCTGCCCGCGGTTTTAGATGCTTCGGGTGAGACAATCGAAGAATATGTCCGCGCGGTGGCTGCTCGCATGCATGAAACGCTCGAGCGCCGGCCGGATTTTATGAGACTGATGTTTATTGAAGTGGTTGAGTTTAACAGTACGCACATCCGCCAACTTTTTAGCGAGATGCTGCCAGAACTGTTAGGGTTGGCTGAACGTATCCAGGCGACCGATCGTGCCAAACTGCGACCTATTTCCCAGCTGCACTTGATCCGAGTGTACTTTGGAGTATTGTTTGGATATTACCTGACCGAGATAATCATGGCAGAAAACACCCCAGAGGCCTTTAGCGAGGATGCCTGGGATACTTTTATCAATGTGTATCTGCATGGCATATTGAGAGATAGCTGATCTGAGTGAATTTAATGTTTACCGGTCGATTGTACTCACTCATTCGTAAAGAGTTTATCCAGATCGTCCGCGATCCGCGCACGCTGATGTTGGTATTAGTGATGCCGATCATGCAGTTGTTCTTGATGGGTTATGCGGCGACCAACGATGTTCGCAATGTGTCTCTAGCTGTCTTTGATCAAGATCGTGGTCCTGAGGCGCGCGCTTTGCTAGACTCATATCGCGCGGCAGATTATTTTGATCTTGCGTATGAAGCTGACTCAGAAGCTGAGTTGGGTAAATTGATCGATGGGGGTGATGCGCGCGTTGGCTTGATCATTCCACCGGACTATAGTTACCAATTAAACAGCGCCGGCAGCTCCCAAGTTGCGTTTATCCTGGACGGAAGCGACCCAACTGTCGCTTCCACAGCGTTGTCGGCCGCGCAGCTTATCGGTCAAGAGCACTCCACCCAGATATTACTTGACCGCTTAGCGCGCCGGGGACAATTCACATCCTTCCAGATGCCTGTCGAAGTGCGGACGCGGGTATGGTACAACCCTGATTTGAAGAGCGCATATTTCATGATCCCGGGTGTGATCAGCACCATTTTATTCTCTATCACTTCCATATTGACGGCGACCTCCATTGTGAAGGAGCGGGAACGCGGCACGATCGAACAGTTAATTGTCACCCCCATTCGACCCTGGGAGCTTGTGGTTGGCAAGCTGCTGCCCTATGCGATTTTGGCATTTCTCAATACTTTGGAAGTATTGTTCCTCGGCGCGTGGTGGTTTAAAGTGCCTTTCAGAGGAAGTTTAATTTTGCTGCTTGTTTTGTCGGGCCTTTTCTTGATAACCAGTCTAGGGATTGGGCTGCTGGCTTCCACGATTGCCAAAACGCAGCAAGAGGCGATGTTGAGTGTGTTCATGTTGATTCTGCCGGTTCTATTTCTATCGGGTTTCTTCTTCCCCATAGAAGCGATGCCGGTTGCGCTGCAACTGGTCTCTTATCTCTCACCACTTCGTTACTATTTAGTGATTATCCGGTCGATCTTATTGAAGGGTGTTGGGATTGAGACATTGTGGAATGAAGTGATGGCTTTAACCATCTTCGGAGTGGCAATCATGGTAACCGCGGCCATGCGGTTTCGGAAACGTTTAGATTAACGCGCGCTGGTTTGTGGAGGCGGAGGTGCAAAATGAAAAGTAAGCTGCGCAAGATTCTCCCACTAGGTCTCGTTCTGATTATTGTGGGTCTGGCTTATTGGTACTTAAGTGATTCTGGCGCCAGTGCTGAACAAGGGGGG
>Ga0209013_10000800_pt1 | contig 28748 bp, 23 predicted proteins | sample Cruoilmetagenom2_FD_187291 | JGI IMG/M metagenome (GOLD analysis project Ga0209013, IMG submission 187291) | Oil polluted marine microbial communities from Coal Oil Point, Santa Barbara, California, USA - Sample 2 (SPAdes) (version 2) | ecosystem: Environmental > Aquatic > Marine > Oil seeps ...
TAACAAACGTCAAGATTGGAGATTCACCAAAAGTATTCTTGGGCTTTGAAAAAATTTACTTTGAGACTGAGTAGATTCCCTATAATGGAGAAAAAATCAGCAACGAAGCCGTTGCTGATTTTTTTCGTGGTCCTTTCTCGTATTTATGGGGATTCGCGCATAGAAGTGGGGAAACCACGAATAGGTACGGCCAAACCGCGCATAGTCGACACAGTTACGCGCATAGAAATGGGCAAACCACGCATAGAGTCGCAATAACCGCTCATAGTAAATTTTGATGTTATTGAGAGAGTGTGAAGTCCAACTTATACTGTTTATAGGTGCCTTCAAGTTTATGGATGAAGTCGATTATCGAATGGTATGGAGCGATTCCTTGTCTTTTCAGTTCGTATGGAGAATCACTGAGCATGACGTTTCCGGTCATCGTGGTGAAAGCCAAGTGGATGCCTGCATCACGGGCTGCGTCGATGGTGGTTTGATTGTAATGTCCAAAGGGGTACGCCAGGTATTTTGTTCTTGCGGTATCACTCGAGAATGCTTTGCCGAGCTGAACTTTTCCGTTCTCTAAATCTTGTTTGATTGCATCATAAGATTTGGTCGTGAACATTCCTGCTTTCGCGCCTGGCTGGTACAGGTGCATGTTGTCTGAGTGATGCTGGTAGTCGAACACATCCGTCGTGTTCCTGATCTCTTTTAATCCGACATATTGCAGGTCGCTTGCAATCCAGTAGTCCGACGAACCCCTGATTTTACCGGTTATGACGAAAGAAGTAGCGATGAAATCCAGTTTTTTCAAGAGAGGATACGCTAGTTCCACGGTGGATGAGATCCCGTCATCAAAGGTGATGGCAACGACTTTGTCCGGCAAGTTACTTTGAAATGAAAGCCAGTCCTCCATCTGTTGCATGGAAATCGTTCGCCATCCATATTCTTTCAAGTAGTGCATTTGTTCCTCGAACTGGATATATTCGATGGCCATGTTATTGTCCGCGTGTTCGGAGACTGCTTTGCCATGAAGCACATGGTGATACATCAGGACCGGGATACCATTATCCGGATTTGTTTGGGATATGGCAATATACCCTTTGTGGCCGCCAAAGTTGATTTCATAATATCCATTTATTTTTTGGATGGCGGGTACGCGGATGTCCGGATTCAAATAGCCGAGTGAAGGGGAACCGCTTTGCGGCTGGGACAATACGTGTATCCTTTTCTTCGGAATCACGGTCGATTTCCCTTTTGGTAATTTTCCAGGATTCAGAAATGACCCTTTCTCGGCATAGTTCTTGTCCACATAGAGCAGACCATTTCCAAATGAGACGTGATAAAAATGCTCATCCTCGGATTGTAATTGGTAGCCTTGTCCTATCAAAAAAGTTGCAAAACCAATTTTTTCATCATTCAGGTAGACATATCCTCCGACGTTGGAAGTGGGATAGATGGCTTCAGACAGGGGTTCTTCAGCATGGATTGGGGGAGGGAATACGGTAAGCAGAAAAATCATTATTAAGGCTGCCAGTAAACAAATTCCAGGTAATTTATATGTCATGTAAGGACTCCTAATCTAGTATTTTTACTACTATATTCAATTAAGAGATTGATTATTTGTAATACCTGGAAGTTTATGTGTTTTGAACTCTTACAAATACAAAAAAGGATCACTCCGAAAAAATATCGGAGTGATCCTTTTTGAATTGCGTCACATATAGAGGCTCGAGCACTCTATGTTATGAACGAATTATTTGTTTACTGTCAAACCAGCTTTTTGAGCTACTCCAGCAGCATCTTTGATATCTGCAGTTGAAGCTTCAACAGTTGTTAATGTTGATACTACTGAAGAGTCAGCAACAGTTAGAACTAGTTTGCCGTCAACTACTGTAGCAGCAGTGATTGCAACTGAAGCACCTTTAGCGTCAACAAGTTTTACTTCATCTGTCACGTCAGCTGTTGCAAATGTAGCAAGTGCTTCTGTGTAAGTTACAGTGATTTCGTTAAGATCAGTTGCAACGAATGATTTAGCTTCCGGTGCAGTGTTATCTTGTACTGAAAGTGATGCGATGAATGAGTTGCTTACTTTGTTATCCAAAGTTTGAACTCCAGTTACACGGAAGATTGCTTTAGTATCATTTGTAGATACAAAACCAGCTGGAAGTGTGATTACTGCTTTAGATTGGTCGATTGAACCATTAGTAGTAGCAAATTTCACTTCTGTGTTAGCAGGAAGTACTGAACCGTTAAGTTCGTAAGAAGCAGCGTTTAGAGCTGAACCAGTACCAGTTGCTTTCACTTTTTCACCAAAGTTAACTGTGATTACGTTGTTAGCGATTGTTGCAGCATCAATAGTGAATGCAGTTTCAACCGGTGCAGCAGCATCTTTTACGTCAATAGAGAATGAGTTTTGTGCTGATTTGTTTCCAGTAAGTGATTTGTCAGTAACAAATCCTTCTGCAATATCGAAACCGTATTTGTCAGCAGTAACGCCAGTTTTGAAAGTGAATACCACTTGTTTGCTATCAGTAGAAGATACTGAAGCTGTAGCAACATTATCAAATGACAAGATTTCACCTAAAGCGTTAACCAATGCGATTTTAGAAGTGTTAACTGATGTTACTTCTTCGCTGTAAGAAACAGTGAATCCAGTTACTTTACCTGCAGTAACGATGTTTTCAACTTTTTCTACAGTTGGAGCAGTTGCATCTTTAGAAACGACTGCAGTTTTAGTGATTACTTCAGCATTTTTGTTACCAAGAGCATCTACAAGAGCATCTTTTGCAACAGTCAATGTAACTGAATCAGAGTTACCGTTTTTGTATAGGTAAGCAGGGTTCAAAGTTACAGTATATTCTTTGCTGTTTGTAGGGTTTACAGTTGTTGATGAAACAACGTTTGCGTTGAAAGTTCCAATTTTCCCTGAAACTACTAGTGGACTAGCAAGTTCTTGGTCTACTGTTACTTTAAGCGTATTTTCGCCTGAAGCTACAACATTAGTGATTACTGGTGCAATGTTGTCAACAACAACATTCAATGTAGCAGTTTGAGTTTCTTTTACGTTTCCAACAACGTCTTCAGCATTAACTACTGTTACGTCATAAGATTTAGCCGCATCAAGAGTTAATCCTGAGATTGTTGCAGTATTTCCAGAAATTACAGCAGTGCGGTTTTCACCAGCGATTTTAACGTTCTCGATAGATTCAACGTTTTCATTGAAAGTCAATGTAACTTGTGTAACAGCATCTTTCGCATCTTTAACTGTAGAAGTCACTGAAGAAAGAACTGGAGCTGCTTGGTCGTTTACGTTGATATCTTTGTTTACAGGTTTAACGAATTCTCCGTTAGTACCTTTTACAACTTCGAAAGGAACAGCAACTGTGTAGTCACCTTGGAAGAATTCTTCTGCTGTAAGAGTTAGCGTTTTGCCATCTGCACTCAATGTTTGAGTAACAGCACCTTGGTCAGCAGCGCCTGTTTTACCAGTAACTGTGATTACGTTAGCATTACCGTTTTTAAGAGTTTTAGCGTCAACTGCAGCACTGAAAGTAATTTCCAATGTTTTAGCGTCAGCAGCAGTAACTGCTACTACTTCAGCGTTTACAGCTGTAGTTTCAGCGCGGTGTACGAACAATGCGAATTGTCCACGTGTTACAAGATCACCAGAACCGAATTGAGTAGTTCCTGCATAACCTTGAGCAACGCCAGCTTCGTTTAAAGCGTCAACATAAGTTTTGAATGTTTTAGATACATCTGTGAATGGGAATGCGTTTGTTTCGTCAGCAACGAAGTTGTAAGCGTTAGCGATGATTTTCGCCATTTCGTCACGTTGTGTAAAATCGTTGGCACCGAATTGACCAGCCGTTTTACCAGAAACGATTTTCTTTTCTGCTAGGAAGTTAACTGCCCATTGGCGATCAGCAGGAACATCAGAGAAACCAGCGTCTGCATAGTTTCCAGTTGGTGTAGCACCTAGAGCGCGTGCGATCATAACTGCAGCGTCTTGACGTTTGATTTTATCGTCAGTACCGAATTTGCCGCCTGGGTATCCTTGTGTGATCCCTTTGTCAGCTAAGTAAGATACTGCGTCTGTGTAACGATCAGATACATCCGAGAATGCAGCTGATGCCATTGGTGCTACTACTGATGCTACTAATGTAGCTGTCGCTGCTGTTGCAACGAATTTTGAATAATTCTTATATTGATAAGCCATTAAAGTAGTTCCTCCTGTTTTTACCTATCTATGCAGATTTTCAAAGAAAACGTGTTAAGAAGGTTTCCGTGTATATAATCTTTCGTAAAGATCATATACTTGTAGTATATATCAAAATACCATTATTCCTTATGGTAATTTTAGGTTATTTTTTGAGAGCGCCTTCAACTGCGCCTATATTCGCTTTTCCAGGATAATAATTAGTTCCATGTGATTAGTGTTGGGTATAAAGGATGACGGAAGCGATTCAATCTGTATCTTTCTGGACTACAGGAATAAAAGGCGGGAAGTGTCGGACAATAAGAAAAAGTGATGTCACTATCTCAGTATTCTTGGGGAAATTTGAATAAATTGATTGGTGTTGGGGTATTGAAGTAGAGAGGAAACGTATTTGTTACATAAATGTAATGGAGGGCGAAATATGACTAGTATGAATCGCGGGATTATCACGGCTTTATCAGCTATTGGGATTGCCCAAGGACTGAAAATATTAACTCACAAGAAGTTGTCGGGGAAGTGGGATCTGAAAGCTGCGTTCACCACGGGTGGAATGCCAAGCTCCCACTCAGCCGGCGTAGCCGCATTGGCATCTTATGTTGCGGCAAATAAGGGAACCCGTCACACGGAAACAGCTCTAGCTGTAGTGTTCGGAACCATTGTCATGTACGATGCGCAAGGCATTCGACGCCATACAGGTGAAATCGCGCAACTGGTGAATGATCTGGAAGACAGTTTCGTGGCTATTTCAGGTGATTTCCCAAGCTTTGAATACGTGCAGCGTGAAGTGGAGCTCAAGGAACTGCTCGGCCATCAGCCGATTGAAGTTTTGGGTGGTGCCATATTAGGAGTAGGATTGGGACTTTTATCTGCGAAAATTGAAAATGACGAGCGGAGAGCAGCGAGAATATCTCGCTATCGCGTGAATTAGTTTATCCCGCAAGAGTACATTTGTTGATGCGAGCCACAATTTGGGGTGCAATTGTGGCTCTCATCGAAGGAAGTGTTCCGCGGGTGAATAGAACATGCTTCCTATAAAAAACCCCCACTACGGGTCAATCGAGCCACAATTTTGGGGAAAATTGTGGCTGCGATTTCCACCGTTTATGGGGTGGTACTTTCATTATTTGTGTCTTTGTCTGCCACTGTTTATGTTTTTGTAGAGTCTTTATTAATTATAGGGAGGGATTGGATGAAATTACGCAGAAAATTATTGGTTCCAACAGCGCTGTTGGCGTTATCATTGCCACTCACAGCTAATGCGGCAACAAGTTTTGAAGGTGTGAGTCCGAGGTTTTTGGATGAGGTTAAGTATTTAGAACACAGAGGGATAATCCAAGGATATTCCAATGGACTGTTTGGGGCATCGGGTACTGTGACACGTGCACAGGCGGTCGCCATGATCATGCGTGAAATCAGGGTAATGTCAGCGAACCCACCGAATCCAGGGTTTACGGACATGACTGGGACGTCCGGGTTTTATAAAGTAGTATCTGAATCGGTCAGCCTTGGAATCATTCAAGGGAAGGTAGCGAAGGATGGTTCCAGATATTTTGATCCGAATGGCAGTTTGACGCGATCAGAAATGGCTCAGATTCTGACACGAGCTTATAAGATTCCGACCGATCGAAGGGATATCGGCTTTAAGGATGTTCCGAAATCCATAAATGCAAAAGATTCCATCAATGCAATTGTATTGGGCGGGGCATCGATGGGCTATGAAGATGGAACGTTCAGACCTTACGAAAAGATTACGAGGGAGCATTTCTCCGTTTTCTTAGCACGATTACTGGAAAGACAGTTCAATCCAATGGGACACCAATTTATTCCGGATGAAGAACTGGATTTGGATCGACCGGAAGTAAAATGGCATACTGAAGATGAATTAGCGATACAAGAAAATGAAATGATCTCTTTATTGAATTCGAAAAGAAAAGATGCAGGTCTTTTTGCATTAAAGGCGGATGAACAATTGATGCATTTGGCAAACATAAAAGCACGTGGTTTCTCGGAATATCCTAACACGGACCATGCATTTGCACTATTCGAAGACTTCTACGAAAGTGAATTTGGCAAAAAGCCTTCAGGTTCAATTAATATTACTGAAGTGGTGGGTGCGAAAGATTTCCCGACCGTTTTAAACAATATTATGAGCACACCTGAATATAAACATGCTTTGTATTCCAAGAACAATGTGAAAATCGGGGTTGGGGCTGCTCAGGATATCGATGGTACTTTCCAATGGGTACTATTTATTTCGGATGAGAAATAGAAATATAGATTTTTAAAATAGACACAGATGAAAAAGCATTCACAACAAGGGATTTCCCTTATGTGAATGCTTTTTCATTTCACATTGTTAAACACTGTAGTCTTACCTACAATTGCGCATGTCTCATGTTCCGCATGAACACGCATTAAAGGATTCAGTGTAGGAATTCAAGTATTCATGGTTGTATTTCTAGCATTTGCATTGGTATTCCGAGATTTCCACGAAGTATTTGGAGACTTCGTAAGTACTAATCTAGGATTCGACTTCAGTTATCAATTTCTGATTTTTCGAAAAAGCATTGCAAATTAATTGAAAATAAATTAATATTCTAACTAATGAATGATTTGATTCTTTAAATCATAATTATGAAGTATTAAATACTTCGTGATTCAGACGGAGGTAAATGGATGAACATAGAAAAGGTTTTGAGAGATAAGTATTCCTCTCTATCCAAAGGGCAAAAAAAGGTAGCTGATTTCTTGTTGAAGGACATAGTCAGTTTCAGCATGACGACAGCTTCACAGATTGCCAAACAAGTAGATGTCAGTGAAACGACGGTCATCCGATTGTCTTATGCTTTGGAATACGAAAGTTTTTCTCAAATGCAAAAGATGATCCAAAAAGAATACTTGGCGAAAAAAGATGAACCTGACGCTGAAAATGAAAGTGAAGAAAAACAAGATTTTATCGACCACATTATTGAACATGAAATTGCCAATCTCCGATCCATCAGGAACAACCTGGACATGAGCAAACTTTGGATGGCAATTGATGAAATCATGTTGGCGGATGAAGTGAAGATAGTGGGCTTCAGGGCATCATATTCTGCCGCACATTGGCTTTATCTGAAACTCGGGATGATGCGAACGAATGTTGAGCTCCTTTCATCAAATTCAACCAAATCTCCAGATGATTTATTAATAGAAGAAAAGAAAAATGTTGTATTTATTTTTATCTCCTTCCCTAGTTATGCGGCTGAGAGTTTGACCATTGCTGAAATGGCCATCAGTCAAGGGGCTAGGTGTATTGCCATAACCGATCGCTTGTTATCTCCGGTATCACGTATCTCGCATATAAGTTTTACCACGCAGATCAGTGTGGATTCCGAAAACTTGATACCGATAAGTTCCATTATGAGTTTACTGAATATTTTTGCGAGAGGAATCGAACAAAAATACGAAAAGGAAGTGATGAAACGCGTTGCTAAGCTACAGGATTTGTACAAAGTAAGAGGTTATTTCTTGGAATGAGGATTTACCAGTTTATAGAAAATTGGAGGGATGGAAATGAAAAAAGTGGTAGTGTTCGCAATCTTGCTAATTGCATCCGTTTCGTTTCAACAAGTAGGTTTTGCTGCTGACCCAGTTTCAAAAACACTTGCGAAGGCTGATATTGAGGTCACGTCAAGTGGAGACGGTACTTATGAAATAAAAGAACACATTTCATTGAAGGGAGATGGAGAACTTAGTGGCGATCAAATCGAGCATACTTATTCAAAGATAAATGACATTGATCCCGAGGAAGTCAAATTCATTTCCGATCAGACAGAACTGTCGTTCACCACAGATGAGTCGGATTCATTGGTCCGTTACTTTGTGACAATTCCAGAAAATACAACTGATAGCTTTGATTATGAGATTACCTATAATCTTTCATTGGAAGAGGATGTCTTTACTACCCCGTTATTTGTACCGTTACATGCGGCTACTGGACAGGAAAACGTAGTGAAAATCGACTTTGAAACAAGTGAAGGGAACATCGTACAAAGGAACTCGTTTCCCGTTTTGAAGAAAGCTGAGGATAACCAAGTCACTAGTTATTTGATGAACATACCTTCCCATGTGAATTACATATATGGAGCGGAAAAAAACATATTCAATACATTCAATTTTGTTTCATGGGCATCAATTCTCGTTTTACTTGGAATCATTACAGTTTGGATTCGTTCTGAAGTTAGAAGTAAAGGAGTGGTCAACTGATGGGAGTTGCATTTTGGAGTCTAGTAATCTATGCAGTTGTATTTATAATTGGTTACTTCGGTTGGGCATTGTACAAAAACTCAAAAGAGGAATAGGGGGGATAGGAAATGTTTGAAATCAGTCCGGAATTTTATTATGTCATTATAGGTTATTTCGCAATGGTATTGGGAATCGGTTGGTGGGCAGGAAAAGGCAATAAGACGAGTGAAGATCATCTTGTTGCAGGACGTTCGATCGGTGCGTTGGTTGGTGGAGCGGCTTTGGCTGCCACACAGATGAGTGCCGGGACATTTGTCGGTACAATGGGAGTCCATTACTTGACAGGTGCAAGTTACATTTTGTTTTGGCCAGGTCTATGGGCTGGCTGGATTGTTTCGGCAATTTGGGTAGCACCTAAATTCCAAAAATTCAAAGGGGTAACCGTTCCTGAATATGTTGAGAAACGCTACAACACGAAAATCGGCAGAATCATTGCGGCTGTTCTTATCATAATCTCCTATTCGGTCTATTTAGTAGCACAGTACGTGGCTGGTGGGATCGTCATGCAAACCATTTTCGGTATTCCGATGGTATGGGGTGCATTCATTACGATCGCAATTACAATGGTTTACACATTAAAAGGCGGGATGAAAGCCACTGCATACAGTGACTTTGTCCAAGCACTCATCATGGCTGGATGTTTCATCGCTGCCATTCCATTATTGTTCAACCAAGCAGGTGGATTTGATTTCGTCGGAAACTTCTTGACGGATTTGGACAGCAACCTTACTGGTTGGCATTATGGAGCTAAAGAGTTAATCGGCTTTGGAGCGGCATTTGGCTTCTCGATGGCAATTGCACCATACGAATTGGCGAGAATGTATACGCTGAAAAATGCCAAAACAGTACGTTTGGCAATCGGATTCTCATTCATTTTCCAAGCAATCGTCGCTGTTTCGGTGACCCTTGGTGGTTTGGGAATGAGAGCTTTGTTCCCGGTTCTTCAAACGGGAGACAGTGCTTCGTCCATCATGGCGATCAATGTTCTGCCTCCAATTGTCGGTGCATTATTGATGGTAGCGATTTTGGCTTCCATCATGAGTACGGTATCCGGGGTAATGATTGTGTCGTCTTCAGGTGTCTCGCATGACATCTTTGGTTACTTAAGACCAAATTCCACTGATGAACAAAAGATGAAAGTCAATCGGGTTGCCGTTATTATACTGGCCTTCGTCCCATTGTTGTTTGCACTTCGTCCACTTGATATGGTGCAGTTCATTGTTATGGCACAAGCATCGATGGTTGCCAGTTTCTTCTTTGCCATTGTATTGATCGGTCTGAATTGGAAGAGAGCATCGACGGCTGGCGCCATGACCGCAATGATTGGCGGCGTGATAACCGTGCTGGTCTGGTTATTCGTCCTAGACAAACCATTTGGCATCAATGAAGTGTTGCCTGGTGTATTTGTTTCTACATTATTACTCGTTGTTGTGAGTCTATTTACAAAACCGGTGCCAACTGAAAACCTTGAACCATTCTTTGGCAAACAAAATTAATTGAAAAGTGTGTGGTGTCATCATCTTGACCCACACCTTTTTCTATAGAGGAGGAGCTTTCATATGACAAATAGAGTGACCATGATTACAGGAGCGGCATCGGGAATCGGCAAGGGAATTGCCGAGAAATTTGCAGCTGAGGGAAATGATTTGATCTTGATCGACCTTCAAGCAGAGAAGTTGGCAGAAGTGAAGTCTGACTTGATGAATACATATACGGGATTAAATATTCTACTCTTAGCGGGCGACCTCACTTCCGAGTCATTTGTTCAAGAAATTTTGGAAGAAAGTTCAAAAACATTTTCTGGAATCAATGTACTGGTTAATAGTGCAGGCATTTTTCCTAGCACCCCTTTCCATCAAATTACGAGAGATGAATGGAACCAGGTATTTAATCTAAACGTGTCTTCGGTATTCTTCTTAACGCAGCAAGTCAGCAAGTGGATGATTGAATCCGAAAGTGAACATGCAAACATCGTGAATATTACTTCGGCTGCAAGCGAAGTTGCACGTCCGGGGGTTTCCCATTATTGTTCCTCCAAAGCAGCCGTCAAGATGTTGACTCAAGTGCTGGCATTGGAATTGGCACCATATCAAATTCGTGTCAATGCAGTGGGTCCAGGACTTGTTGAAACGGAGACACTATTGAAGACATTGACCACTGAAAAAGCAAAAACCGAACATCTGGAAAAAGTTTCATATTCGCCGTTGAACCGTACAGCGAAAGTTGATGAAATTGCAGATTCTGTTTACTTTATCGCCAGTCCACAAGCATCATTCGTGACGGGACAGAATCTTTTAGTTGACGGCGGTTACTCAGCAGGACGTGTATTTAAAAGTTTTGCGTAATTTTGAAAGGGGAACCATATGAAAACCATTATTGAAACAATTGAAAAGAACCATGAGGAAATGTTGACTTATTTAAAAGCGATTGTCGAACAAGAATCTCCTTCCCACAATAAAGAAAAATTGGATCAATTAGCATTGTGGATATCCCAAACATTTAAAGAACTTGTCGGTGGAACGACTGAAATCATTGAAGTGGAAGAGTACGGGAATCACGTGAGATGCGAATGGGGAGAAGGCGATGGGCAAATTCTTTTGCTATCCCATTTTGATACCGTTTGGCCGCTTGGGACAATTAAAGACAAACCATTCAATATTTCGGATGGAAAAGCGACCGGTCCGGGTGTGTTTGATATGAAAGGCGGCTTAATTCAAGGATTGTTTGCATTGAAGGCATTGCGTGACAACGGGATTTTACTGAATAAGAAAATCGTGTTCTTTTTTGATTCCGATGAGGAAATTGGCAACCCGACTTCCAAGTCTCTAATTGAAGAAGAGGCGAAAAAAAGTGAGCGTGTATTCGTGCTTGAGCCCGGAATGACTCTTGAAGGCGGCCTGAAAACGTCCAGAAAAGGAGTGAGCATTTACGAATTACGTGTGAAAGGAATTCCTGCCCATTCCGGTATAGATCCGGATAAAGGAGTCAGTGCGATTGATGAATTGGCGAAGCAAATTGTCCGACTTCATAACGAAACGGATTTAGAAAGTGGAACAACCATTAATGTCGGTAAAATATCGGGAGGTTCTGCAAGCAATGTCATGGCAGAACATGCTTATGCTGAAATCGATGTGCGTGCAAAGACTGGCGAAGAGTTGGAACGAATCCATCAGTTGATCATGAACTTGGAGCCAATTAAAGAAAAGGTTGAAATCGAAACGAATGGCGGCATCAATCGGATGCCGCTTGAGCGAACGAATCAAGTAGCCGAGATGTTTGAACTTGCGAAGAAAATTGCAAAAGATGATGTCGGTTTTGATTTGATTGAGAAGGAAACCGGGGGAGGCAGTGATGGCAACTTGACGGCCCCTTTTGCACCGACTCTGGATGGGTTAGGGGCAGTTGGAGATGGTGCCCATGCCAACCATGAACATTTGATTGTCAGTCATATGCCTAAACGTACAGCGTTATTAGCAGGATTGTTAATTCATTATGCAGGTATCAAGGAAGGGGTTATCAACTGATATGGGTATTTTAAAGAACGAACTATTGGAAAAGGTTTCAGCAGAACAATTGATGACTTATACGAGAGAAGTTACAAAAGAAGTCCGATTATCAGGGTCTGAAGAAGAGATGAGAAGTTTTGAATATGTAGAAAAGACATTGAGCGACCTTGGATATAAAACGAATCTTTATACCCGAAAAGCATTTATCAGTTTGCCTGGGAACTCGAAGTTAATGGTAAATGGAATCGCTTTTTCTTCCAGCACACATGCAATGGCGACTTCTACAGAAGAAGGCGGGCTCACTGCAGACTTGGTCTATATTGGCGATGAGAATTATGAAGACACTGTTGCCTATGAAGGAAAAGCGGTACTTATCGATGGGCTGGCTACACCAGGCGCAGTGAAGCAAGCACAGAGCAAAGGTGTTGCAGCAGCCATTTTTGTCAATGCCGAATATACACATGAAATGATTGTGTCGACAGTCTGGGGCAACCCCACGATAGAGGATTCAGAAAATTACCCATCAATAGCTGTAGCGTCTGTCACCTATAATGATGGACTGAAAATCAAGGAATTGTTACAAGACGAACAAAGTGGAACTTTGACATTGGAAACGGATGTCCTGAGAGAGTGGAGGGACATTCCGACTTTGATCGCCGAATACACGTTCAATGAAGAGTCAAACGATTTCCTTTTATTTTCAGGTCACATTGATTCCTGGCATTACGGGGTGATGGACAATGGCTCAGCCAATGCAACCATGCTCGAAGTAGCTCGTGTCATGAGTGAAAACAAACCCGAATTCCAGCGCAATTTGCGACTTGCATTTTGGTCAGGTCACTCCCATGGGAGATATGCAGGATCAGCCATGTATTCAGATGAAAATTATGAAGAATTGTATGATCACTGTGTACTTCACTTGAACATCGATTCAGTTGGAGCGGTAAATTCGACTGTCCTTTCTGAAGGGAACACGATGGCTGAAACAAAACATTTAATCGCGAAATCAGTTGAATTGGTGGCGAATGAAAAATTCGAGGGCTCTAGATTTGGCCGTGCGGGCGATCAATCCTTTTGGGGTGCAGGTGTGCCATCTGCGTTGATGGGCCTTTCGGAACAACCGGCATCGGATACACCGGCAATGCGTGCTTTCTCCAAACTGTTCGGAAACGGCAAAGGCGGCGGCTTTGGTTGGTGGTGGCATACGACTGAAGACACAATCGATAAAATCGATCCCGAATTTTTGAAAAGAGATTGCCAAATTTACGCATCGATTGTGTACGATATTTGTTCAGCGGATATTATTCCAGTTCAGCAAAGTCACGCACTAGAGGAAGTCATTCATGTTTTGCGGAAGTATGAGACTGAATATGACTTTGGAAATATGCTGGATGTAACTTTTGAACGATTACATGACCTGGAACGGAAAGTGCGCTTCATTGAACAAAAAGTGTCCAGTCACGAAGGATTGAAAAACAAAAACAGCATCAATGAATGGAATAAAAAATGTTCACGTGGACTTGTCCAAATAAATTACGTCGATAAAGATGTATTTTCACATGATTCTGCACTGGCTCAACCACCTGTTCCTTCTATTGGAAATGTCATTAAACGTGACAATCTTCTTAATGTGAATGAGCATGTGATAAAAACGACCTTATTAAGACGCATTAATAAAATTAATTTTACATTACGGGAGTTAATTCAAGTCTCTGAATCTGTGCAAGAATCATTGAAAAGGAGTGAGAGAATTGAGTCTCTTATTTGACTCCTACTCGATTAAAGGCCTTGAATTAAAAAACCGTATTGTCCTTTCGCCTATGTGCCAATACCAAGCGATGAATCAACAAGGTGTTCCTGAGCCCTGGCACCTGGTCCACCTGGTTTCACGAGCGATCGGGGGAACGGGTTTGATCATGACTGAAATGACCAACGTCGAACCGATCGGTCGAATTACGGATCAATGTTTAGGGATCTATTCGGATGAATCTGAAATGGAATTCAAGAAAATCAACAAAGAAATCCATAAATATGGCGCGAAATCAGCGATACAAATTGCGCATGCAGGCCGAAAATCCAAGGTGACTGAAGGAACCATTGTCGCGCCATCAGCAATTGCTTTCAGTGACGAATACGATGTTCCAAAAGAATTGACGTTACAAGAAATTGAAAACATTGTCCAAATGTTCGCGGATGCTGCGAAGCGAGCTGTTCGTGCAGAGTTCGACGCTATCGAAATTCATGGAGCACATGGTTACTTATTGCATCAGTTCATTTCAAAAGCGACAAATAAGCGGGAAGACAAATATGGAAATCCTACCTTGTTTGCCAAAGAAGTGATTGAAGCTGTAAAAGCGGAAATGCCTGGTGACATGCCTTTGATTATGAGAATCTCTGCTATTGAATACACAAATGAACCTTATACGTTGGAAGACATGATCGGTTATTGCAAGACGTTTGTTGAAGCGGGAGTCGATATGTTTGATGTAAGCACTGGCGGTAATTCGCCAAATCGTCCAGATGTATTTCCCGCTTATCAAGCAAAGTATGCAAAAGCAATTAAAGAAGCATTACATGTTCCTGTCATTTCAGTGGGAAGTCTGGAGAATCCAGACGTAGCTGAACATGTATTGCGATATGGTTCTGCAGACTTGGTGTCGATTGGGAAAGGGATGCTGAAGGATCCGCACTGGGCAAAATCTGCGGCTGAAAAATTGAAAGTTGAGTTAGACATGCCAGGTGTATATGGCTTGGGTTACTAAGGAGGAGAAGCTATGTCCATTACCATTATCGGAGCTGGGGCAATTGGCGGTGTTATAGGCGCCTACTTAATCAAAAATGGGGAAGAAGTTACGTTTGTCGATCGTGACTTCGATCATGTGGAAGCGATGAATCAGAACGGCTTGACGATTCAAATGAAGGATGAAAGTTTTACTGTACCTGCCAAAGCTTTTACAGTGGAAGATTTTCTAGCCAATCATGACTCAGTGGACGTTGTCTTTCTAGCGGTCAAAGCGCTGCATACAAAGGAAGCCATTCGACCATTCGCAAAACTCATGAAAGATGATTCCTTCGTGGTGTCGTTCCAGAATGGATTGTGCGAATATGACATTGCGGAAATTGTAGGGGATGAAAAGACTGTTGGTTGCTTCATCAATCTTTTCGCCGATTATCTGGAACCGGGAATAATAGAGTATGGTGGAGTCGGCAGTTTATTTATCGGGGAAATGGATGGTAGTGACAGCGAGAGAGTACAAGATCTCCGTAATCGCCTTCAGTGTTGGGGTGATGCAAAAGCGACGAATAATATTTTCGGGTACTTATGGAGTAAACTTTCTTATGGATCTATGCTGACAGCAACTGCATTGACCAACGCTGAAATAGCTGAATTCTTCGAAGACAGTACCTATCATCCAATCATGAATGCAATCGGTACGGAAGTATTGAAGGTAGCAGAAAAAGAAGGAATCACACCAGAACCTTTTGATAATTGGACACCTTCTCTATTGTATCCAGTGAAGAAAGAAGAGGAACTTGAAACAAGCTATTTTGAACTTGCCAAGAGACTACGGGGCTATACAAAAACGCGTACTGGTATTTGGCGCGATCTGGCAGTTCGAAAACGTAAAACGGAAGTATTCGAGCAACTGAATCCTGTCATCCGAATCGGGGAAAAGCATGGCTTTGACATGCTGCTTATCAAAAACATTGTGTCCATGATACAAGAAATCGAGTCAGGCGAACGAGAAATGAGCATGGATAACATAGCCGTGCTTGAAGATATTAAGCGGGCAACGGTAAATAATTTAATGAACGTTAGGAATCCAGTAAAGTTGCTGGATTCAGACTGTAGAATTTATATACAAAAATAGGCAGTGACCGCCACTTCGCTTTCCGTGGGCTTGACTTAGGCCAACAGGATGTTGGTCACGAATGCGTCGCTACACGACGTAGCGCTCTTAGCATTCGTTCCTTTATGCTCCTGCGGCTACTCGTCGCAAAGATACTGGCTTTTGGCCAGCATCGTTCCTGCGGGGTCTTCAGTTCAAGCTAATCCCAAAGGAGTCTTCGTGGCGGTCACTGCCTTTCATTTTCGTATAGAGGATAACTAAAAAATGAAAAAGTGCTTCTATCATTCAACATCAGTTGACAAGTTACACAGTACAAGTGATGTGTTAATTTAGGCATTGTTATTTATAAACATACTTTTATCAACGCTCTGAATCCAGCTAAGTAGCTGGATTCTTTTTTTGAAATTTTATAAAGATTTTAGTTGAATTGATTATTAGTTTTGAGAGATGAAAGCCACTTCAAGGCTAATTTAGAGCCTTTTTGAGAAAGTAATATACCAAGTTAACCATTTTATAATATTAAAATAATATTGACTATTTAGAATATTAAATATAAATTAGTCATATGTTGTTATATCATATGAAGAGTTGAGGTTATGACTTATGGTGAAAAGAATTTCGTTGGTTGAAGAAGTAATTAATGCATTTTTGAATGAGATTCAAGCTGGTGAATTTTCATATGGTGAAAAGTTGCCATCCCAGGAAGAACTATCAAAAAGATATAATGTCAGCCGCATCGTACTGCGGGAAGCACTAACAAAACTATCGGGTCTGGGAATGATTACTTTCGTACAAGGAAAAGGGACCTACCTGAATGAACCGGGCAATAATTTGTTTGTTGAATCCGAATTTTCCACTTTGATATTCCAGGATGCGAACAATTTGAAGGAAGTCATTGAAGCACGACAAATTATCGAGCGGGAAACTACTTTTCTGGCAGCACAGAGAAGAACTGGTGAAGATCTCCTCGAAATTAAAGAAAATTTGATGAAAATGCAAGAAAACAAGAATGATATAAAAGAATTTTCGAAATGGGATCTTGATTTTCATGTCTCGATCGCAAAAGCTTCTCAAAACAGTGTCCTTCAAAAATTTGTCATACTTTTAAGAGATAGTTACTGGTCCAATATCAGCAAGTTTTTTGAAGTGGAAGGGGTCATTGAAAAGACATTGCTTGAACACAATAAAATTTATGAACAAATAGAACTAGGCAATCCCGAATCAGCCTCAAACCATATGGTGGGTCATTTAACATATCCAGAAAAAGTTATTTCAAATTCGTTGAAATACGTAAAGAAATAATATTTTCCATAAAAATGTAAGCGCTTTAATTCGGTAATTAATAAAAGATGAGGAGATACCTAATTTGCGAAATTTCTCGATAGGGGTCATAGCTGGTGATGGAATAGGTCCGGAAGTAATTGATGAAGCAGTAAAGTTACTGAACGAGATTCAAGAAATGAAACTCGATATTAAATTCGATTTGGAGTTTTACGATTGGGGATGCGAATACTACCTGGAACATGGTGTCATGATGCCGGATGACGGGATTGAAACGTTGAAAAAACATGATGCCATCTTGTTTGGAGCCGTTGGTGCAAAAGAAGTTCCAGATCATATCAGTGTATGGGAATTGATATTGCCGATTCGCAGAAGTTTCGAACAATATGTCAATTTGAGACCGATCAAGTTATTAAAAGGTGTAAAAAGCCCTCTCGCTGGGAGAAGCTCACAAGATATTGATTTTGTCGTCGTAAGAGAGAACACGGAAGGTGAATACTCGAATTCCGGTGGGTTGCTTCATTCGGGTACACCATATGAACTGGCAATCCAAAACAGTGTTTTCACTCGATATGGAACTGAAAGAATTTTGAAGTACGCATTCAATTTGGCAAATGAAAGCGAAGGCAAGAAAAGGCTCACGGTTGCGACAAAATCGAATGCCATCAACTTCGCGATGCCGTTCTGGGATGAAGTTGCAAAAGAAATAGGCAGTGATTTCTCTGATGTCGAAACGGATTATTATCATATCGACGCATTGGCAGCCTACTTTGTATTGAAACCGGATTACTTTGATGTTGTAGTAGGCAGTAATTTATTCGGAGATATCTTGACCGACCTGGGTGCAGCAATCGTCGGTGGGTTGGGCTTGGCCCCTTCGGCAAATATCAATCCCGAACGAAAGTATCCTTCGATGTTCGAACCCATCCATGGTTCAGCACCGGATATTGCAGGGAAAGGCATTGCGAACCCTATCGCTACACTTTGGAGTGTCGGAATGATGTTGGAGTTTCTCGAAATACCAAATATGAAAGAGAACATTGTCGATGCGATTGAATCCGTTATTGAGGAAGGCAAGGTTCTCACACCTGATTTAGGGGGACAATCCTCAACATCGGAGCTGGGCAATCAAATTATCTCGAAATTCAAGGAAATCATCAAACTAAATTAATTCCTAGGAGGAAGACATGAAATATCAAAATTTATCTTTATACATCAATGGAGAGAATGTGGAAACCGAAAAGTATTTGCCTGTTTTCCATAAATTCACAGGTGAGAAAATAGCTGAAATATCCAAGGCTGAAAGACAAGATGTGACAAGAGCCGTAAGCTCAGCTGAAGACGTTTTCAAAAACAACCCGCTTACGCCCTACAGAAGATATGAAATATTGCTGAAAGCTTCTGAATTGATGAAAGAGGATCGTGAAAGTTTCGAGCAATTGTTGATTGAAGAGGTAGGGAAAACGAAGAAGGATGCGATTGGCGAACTGGACAGGACGATAAGCACCTTGCTCATTTCGGCAGAGGAAGCTAAGAAAATCAGTGGCGAAATGGTTCCATTGGAGGGACAGGAAAACTCCGAAAATAAACTCGGTTTTACCATCAGGGTCCCTAAAGGCGTGATCGGTGCAATTACACCTTTCAACTACCCGCTCCTGTTGGGCACTCATAAAATCGCACCTGCATTGGCGGCAGGAAATACCATTGTGGTCAAACCAGCAACAACCACTCCCATCTCTACTTTCAAATTAGTAGAGCTATTGGAAAAAGCGGGATTGCCAAAGGGCTATGTGAACATCATCACGGGTTCTGGGGCTGAAGTTGGCGAATGGCTATTGGATGAAGAAAAAATAAAAATGTACACATTTACCGGATCGGCTGAAGTAGGTCTTCATATCAAAAACAGAAGCGGCATGAGAACAGTGGCGCTGGAACTGGGGAACAATTCACCGAATATCATTCATTTTGATGCCGATATCAAGAAAGCGGCACAATTGACTTCAGCAAGAAGCTTCCACAATGCCGGACAAGCATGTATTTCCGTACAGAGACTGTATGTACATGAAGATGTATTGCAGGAATTCACGGATGAATATATGAACCATGTAAATCATCTTAAAGTCGGCGATCCCGAAGATCCATCCACTGATGTGGGTCCGATGATCAGTGAAAGAGAAGCGATGCGTGCAGAGGAATGGGTACAGGAAGCAATCAGTGAAGGTGCGGTTGCGCTTTCAGAAGTGAAACGGGAGAAAGCCCTGTTTTATCCAGTGGTGCTATCGAATGTTCAGCATGAAATGAAAGTAGTCTGCATGGAAGTGTTTGCACCGATTGTCTCGATCATTCCTTATTCGGACTTTGATGAGGTCATCAAATCCGCAAATAACACGGAATATGGATTACAGGCCGGTATCTTCACGAACAATATGTCACTGGCCATGAAAGCTGCCAAATCATTGGAATTCGGAGGTGTCATTGTCAACGATGTCTCCACTTACAGAAGTGATATCATGCCATATGGCGGTGTCAAGAACAGTGGTTTGGGTAAAGAGGGGCCGAAATACACAATCGAGGAAATGACGGAAGAAAGAATGATTGTCATTAACTATTGATCTGAATCTATGAATCTATGAATCTATAATTACAAAATACGATACAAAGGGGAATTACAATGGGGAAAAAATTATTGAAGCCGATTTTCTTATTACTGATGAGTGCCATCGTCTTGGTTGGTTGTATACCGATGGAAGGAACTAACGAAGTAGCTGGAGTAAAAGGAGAGAAAGTTTCATGGCAATTGTCAACAGCATGGCCAGAATCCATGTTCCTTCAGGACATTCCAAAAAAGTTCGCTGAGGATGTCAAGTTAGCTTCAGGTGGCAGATTGGAAATCGAAGTTCACGCTGCCGGGGAAATCATGGGTGGCGGAGAAATCCTTGACGCTGGAGACATGGGAACAATCGATGCTTACCATGCTGCAACAAATATGTGGATCGGGAAAATGCCTGGTTCTCCATTCTTTACTACAATCCCGATGTTGCTTGATCCAAGTTTACGACTTGGCTGGATTTACGATGGCGGGGGTCTGGAGCTTTGGCAGAAAATGTACGATGAAGCTGGTTTGAATATTCAAGTAGTGCCTTTAGGTTTCACGGGTCCGGAAGTGTTGGCTTGGTCAAACAAGAAAATGGAAAGCATGGAAGATTGGAATGGAGTTAAATACAGAACTGCCGGCTGGTGGGCTGAAATCTTGAAAGAACGTGGAGTTTCAGTCACTACGACACCTGCTGGTGAGGTCTATTCAGGACTTGAACGCGGTATTATTGATGCGGCTGAATTTGCGACACCAAATATCGACAAGGATTTAGGGTTTGATGAAGTAGCGGAATTTTATACAGGACCTGGTATTCACCAGCCTTCAACAATGTACTATCTAGGGATAAATAAAGATTCTTGGGCGGAATTACCGGAAGACTTGCAGGAAATCGTCCAGATTGCCGCTAAATCTACAACTCTTTGGAGCTATACGAAAGATCAGCATGAAAGTATGGAAGCCAATGAGTACTTCCTGGACAAAGGGGTAACGCCGGTGAAAGTTGATCAAGCGACACAAGATCAATTACAGGAAGATACGATTAAATTCCTTGAGAAACATGCTGAAGACCAAGGTGGAATCTATGCAGAAACTTGGAACTCGATCAAAGAATACCGAGAACGATATATGAACTTCAAAGATCTTATGGTACCTGAAACGGAGTAAAACATACTGAAGGAGCAGGGAAACCACCTGCTTCTCCTTTTACAAAAGGAGGTAAATCTATGAATACTTTCACCAAAATAGGTAATGGCATTGAACGTTTCAATAAAAAAGCTTTTGAAATCAGTTCATGGGCACTTGTTGTGTTGATTCTTATCATGACGTATGAAGTTGTCGCTCGGTATGTTTTTAACAGACCGACGACGTGGAGTTATGAAATGTCCTATTTCCTATCCAGTTTTTTCATCATGATGAGTATGGCCTATACGCTTCAGACAAAAAATCATGTAAGCATCGATATCATTTACAATCGATTTTCCGAAAAGACAAAACTCATCCTGACATTGATCTTCACGGTCGCATTTTTCTTCCCGATGTGGGCACTGATCTCTTATTATATGGTTCCTCAAGTCGTTCACTCTTTCCAAACGAATGAAAGAAGTTCTTACGGTAGCTGGCTGCCTGTCATCTGGCCATTTAAAGCATGGATTTTATTTGGATTGTTGATGTTACTCCTGCAGGGATTGGTAGAATTCATCCGAGATTTACATCGTCTCTTTAAAGGAGGTACCAATGATGGAAATGCTCTTTAATCCTTATACAATCTGTCTCTTAATGGTCGTGGCCATGGTATTCTTCTTGATTTTGGGATATCCGGTTGCATTCGTTTTGGGTGGTATCGCCACCATTTTTGGTTTGCTTTTCATTGGACCTTCTGTCATTTCCCTATCCATGTTCAAAGTATATGGAACATTCTCGGATTATTTACTGGTCGCGGTTCCGCTCTTCGTCTTCATGGGTGTCGTGATCGAGAAATCAGGGTTGGCAACCAGGCTGTATGACGCCATGCACGTTTTATTGGGTCGATTGCCTGGTGGTTTAGCGGTAACGACAGTCGTTACATCCACGATATTTGCCGCTGCAACTGGAGTTATCAACGCATCGGTCGTAACAATGGGATTGCTGGCTCTACCGGCGATGCTCAAGTACAAATACAGTAAATCATTGGCTACGGGTTCCATTGCAGCTGGTGGAACATTAGGTGTTATCATCCCCCCAAGTGTTTTAATACTGATTTACGGACCAGTAGCCGGTGTATCAGTCGGACAGTTATTTATGGGGGCAATCATTCCGGGTCTGCTTCTAAGTTTGTTGTATGTGGTTTACGTTATCATTCACTGTTACATAAAACCTAGTGATGGTCCTCCATTGCCACGTGAAGAAGTTGACATTCCATGGAAAGACAAAATGAAATTATTGGCGACTTCAGTATTGCCGGTTGGTTTACTGATGCTGGCTGTACTTGGAACGATGTTTTTTGGAATCGCATCTCCTACGGAAGCGGCAGGAATGGGTGCACTTGCATCTGTCATCCTCGCAGCGGCTTACAAAAAATTAAGTTTTAAATCATTAAAGGAATCTGTCTATCAAACGGCGAGTGTTTCTGCCATGACTTTCATGATTCTGTTAGGTGCTGCATTCTTTACAACGGTATTCATTCGTTTAGGCGGCAGTCAAGTAGTTGAAAGCATCCTGCTCGGCCTTCCATTCCCTGCATGGGGAATCTTGTTTACGATGTTAGCCGTTATTTTCGTCATGGGAATGTTCTTGGATGCAATTGCAATCATCATGATTGCAATCCCGATTATCTCTCCGATTGCTTTAAGTCTGGGCTATGATCCTGTGTGGTTTGCGATTATGGTCATGGTTACAATGCAAGCTGGATTCTTAAGCCCGCCATTTGCATTGGCAATCTTCTATTTGAAAGGTGTTGCTCCACCGGAAATCTCGACTGGAGATATATACAAAGGCGTCATGCCGTTCATAGGAATTATCTTATTAACGGTCGTTATTTTATTCTTCATCCCATCAATCATTACATGGTTGCCGAACTTAATGATCGAATAAACTCAGAGGTGAAAATTAATGGAAAAATTATTGGAAGGCAAAACAGCTTTAGTTACAGGTGCAGCTTCAGGAATGGGGAAAGCGATTGCCCAGCTATTCTCGCATGAAGGCGCCAATGTTGTATTTACGGATCTTAATCAAGATGGATTGAAGGAAGCGGTCAAGGAATGTGATCCTTCAAGGACTCATTTCATTAAAGTGAACGTGACAAGCCAGGAAGACTTTCAGCATGCAGTGGAAGAAGTTGAAGGTAAATTCGGGACAATCGATGTTCTTGTGAACTGTGCGGGAATCCCCCAATCATTTACCGATATCGAGGAACTGGAAGAAGAATCTTGGAATCGCATCATCGATGTTAATTTGAAATCTATCTTTCTATCAGTAAAAAATATTGTCCCAAACATGAAAAAGCAAAAGGCCGGTTCAATCATCAATATTGCATCGATCGCAGGAGTTCGTGCACGACCAGGATTGAACGCGTATTGTGCCTCGAAAGGTGCAGCCATCATGTTGAGCAAATCATTGGCACTTGAGTTGGCTCCTTACAATGTTAGAGTCAATGTCATTAATCCAGGTCCTGCTGAAACCCCGATGATCGGAAAATTCCTGAAAGGGAACCCGGATGAGATCGATGACGCTAAAAAATCGGTTTTCATAGATAGTGTGCCACTTGGCAGACTGATTCAGCCAGATGACATTGCGCGCGCCGCTTTGTACCTTGCTTCAGATCACGCAAGTATCGTTACAGGTACAGTACTGAACGTTGATGGTGGACGAGGCATTTAAACTTTTGAGCTCTTTTTGCGGAAGTGGGTGTATATATGAAAATTCTTATTATAGGTGCAGGTGCAATGGCATCCTTATTTGGCGGACGTTTGAAAGCCGGAAAGGGACATGTGACTTTGTTCAATCGTCTGAATCCCCACGTGGAGGAAATCAATCGAAGCGGGCTGACCATCATTGAAAAAGATGACACAGTGACTAACGTTCCTATAAAGGTCATCCGGGAAAAATCGCAGGATGATCATTACGACATCATGTTGGTCTTGATCAAAGCGCATGCCAATGAAGCGGTGCTGAAACCACTCAAAGAAAAGATTGGTTCAGGCACTCTCATCATTACCATGCAGAACGGAATTGGCAATCTGGAAACCATACGTAAAATCTTCCCGAACAATCCAGTTGCCGTTGGCAGTGCGGGATGTGGGGCAAGTATTGAAAATGACGGGATGATCATCCATCGAGGGTGGGGCAAGAATTATATCGGCTATCCAGAAGACTTGTCGAAAAAAGAGTTGATTGAAGAATTTGTGAAGCTGCTGAATGAATGTGGGATGGATACGGAATTGGCTGTAGATGTGCAATCCGTCATTTGGAGCAAATTGATCATCAATCTTGCTTTTAATGGGCTGACGGCTTTGACAAAGCTGAAAAATGGCGACATCATCAATACGGTCGCAGGGAAAGACATCCTCACAAACGTGGTGAATGAGGCATTGGCAATCGCCGAAGTTAGCGGCATCGCTATAAAGCATGAAAATCCGGTTTCTGAATGTTTGAGGATGGGGACAGAAGACATTGGCAGGAACAAGTCATCCATGCTTATGGATATTCTGAATCATAGAAAAACCGAGATTGACGTAATTAACGGTGCAATATCAAAGCTAGGAAGGCAATATGGAATACCGACTCCCTATAATGACATGGTCACAAATCTGATCCATGTCATTGAATCCAATTACGAGAATCAAGTGAACCAATAACTTTGAATGAGGTGAATTTCTGTTGAGTATGAAACAAGAAGAAGTTCTGCTTTCCAGTACTGAAAGTCTGCCAAAAACAATTAATGCATGGGAAAGGTTTGCCGAAGAGAGATTGCCACGAAACTCATTCGATTATATTGCCAGGGGATCAGGTGATCAAAACACGTTGAAAGCTAACCGTTCAGTTTTCAATGACTGGACGTTGATTCCCAGGGTCCTGAATAAAGTAGTGCATCGTGATAAAAGCATTCAATTACTGGGGAAATCTTATCCAACCCCTTTATTGTTTTCACCAATTGGCGTCCAGAAAATCGTGCATCCAAATGGTGAGATGGAGTCTTCAAAAGTTGCTGCGGAATTTGGCATCCCCTTCATTTTGAGCAACGCAGCATCGTGCTCGATGGAGGAAGTGGCTTCCAATATCGGGGATTCACCGAAGTGGTTTCAAGTCTATTACTCAAGTAACAAGGAAGTGTCAAAGAGTCAAATTCAAAGAGCGGAAGCACTTGGATATGAAGCACTTGTCGTAACTGTCGATACCGCGTTATTGGGATTAAGGGAATACGATATTGAAAACAATTATTCTCCTTTAAATGAAGGGATGGGAAGTGGGAACTATTCCAGTGATCCGGTTTTCAATGAACAGCTCCTTGCAAAAGGTTTATCTGGAAAAGAGAGTGCCATCAAGTTCCAGATGGAGATATTCGAAAATCCTTCATTATCATGGGATGATATTATTGAAATCAAGAGTTATACCAACTTGCCAATCTTTTTGAAAGGCATCATGCACACGGACGATGCGTTGACAGCCGTCAGCTTGGGCATTGATGGATTGATTGTTTCCAATCATGGAGGCAGACAATTGGATCATTGCATTTCCTCATTGGAAGCTCTGGAAAATATCTGCCAAGCAGTTGGCGGTAAGATACCCATTCTCTTTGACAGTGGAATTCGCCGAGGAACGGATATCGTCAAAGCAATGGCCATCGGTGCATCTGCCGTCTTAATTGGTAGACCATATCTTTATGGAATGGTTGCCGGGCATGAAGGCATCAGAACTGTCCTGCAGCAAATATTGAGGGAGTTGGATGTAACCATGGCTTTGGCCGGGATAGATGATATCAAAACAATCGATGATTCAATTTTGATGAAAAGGAAATGAACCCATAATACTTTCAGAGAACCCAGCAATCAACCAGGTTGTTGGGTTTTTATGATGATTGGAAGTTGCTTCTTTATCGGCTTATTTTCATTAAACTGGGGTATATATTCTTCCATAAGTAGGAATGGCAGAGGGGGTTATCCATTTCGAGTGATTTTTCATTTTTTCCGTTACTCGCTTCCTGTTTTGGACAAAATAATGATTGTAGAAAGAGGAGGAAGGTTATTGTCACATCTTAATGAAGAGAACAAAAATAGCAAGAAGACAGGTACTGGAGAAACGCATGATTCGTTGACGAATCGTCAGGGTCATCCCGTGACTGACAATCAAAATGTCAGAACGGTCGGGAACCGTGGTCCAGTGACGCTGGAGAACTATGATTTCATCGAGAAAATTACCCATTTCGACCGGGAACGGGTTCCTGAGAGGGTGGTCCATGCACGTGGTGCCGCGGCACATGGTTATTTTGAGACTTACGGTAAAGTGGGGGACGAGCCTGTAAGCAAATATACGCGTGCGAAGGTGTTCCAGGAAGCCGGGAAGCAGACGCCGGTGTTTGTGCGTTTTTCAACTGTGGCTGGAGGTAAGGAATCTCCGGAGACTGCACGGGATCCACGAGGGTTTGCAGTGAAATTCTATACGGAAGACGGAAACTGGGATCTTGTAGGCAACAACTTGAAGATTTTCTTTATCCGTGATGCCATGAAATTCCCGGATATGATTCATGCGTTCAAGCCGGACCCGGTATCAAACGTGACTAATCCTGAGCGGATGTTTGATTTTCTATCCGGGATGCCAGAAGCTACGCACATGCTGACGTTTTTATTCTCGCCATGGGGCATTCCAGCAAACTATCGCCAGATGCAGGGTTCAGGAGTCAATACGTACAAGTGGGTCAATGAGGAAGGGGAAGCGGTGCTGGTTAAGTACCACTGGGAACCGAAGCAGGGTATCAAGAACCTAACGCAGCGCGAGGCGGAAAAAATCCAGGCGAAGAACGTCGGTCACGCCACACAAGATCTATACGAAGCGATCGAGAAAGGTGATTATCCAGAGTGGGAAATGTTCGTTCAGATCATGAGTGATGATGAGCATGCCGAGCTGGACTTTGATCCTTTGGATGATACGAAACTATGGCCGACCGACAAGTTCCCGTTCCTGCCAGTTGGCAAGATGGTGCTCAATAAAAACCCTGAGAATTTCCATAATGAGACGGAACAGGTGGCTTTCGGGACTGGGGTGCTTGTGGATGGTCTTGATTTCTCTGATGACAAGATGCTACAGGGCCGTACTTTCTCCTATTCGGATACACAGCGTCACCGAGTCGGGACTAACTATTTGCAGCTGCCAATCAATGCACCGAAAAAACGCGTGGCAACGAACCAGACAGGGGGACAGATGTCATTCCATTCAGATGTGGCCACTGGCAAGAGTCCGCACGTAAATTACGAGCCATCCATGTTGAATGGTTTGAAGGAAGCGGAACAGATCGGCAAAGAGCATGAGCCACAGTACAATGACCGGTTGGTTCGCCAGGCAATCGATCGCACGAACAACTTCGGTCAAGCCGGTGAGACGTACCGTAGTTTGGAGGATTGGGAGCGGGATGAATTGATCAGTAATCTGGTAGATGCGCTCAGTGTATGTGCCTCACAGATTCAGGAGAAGATGATCAGTTATTTCACACAAGCCGACAGCGATTACGGCAAACGTGTTGCAGATGGGATTGCTGAAGCGAAGAATGCGATGGCGAACGAAGCTCAGGCCGGCTCGGAAACCGCTAACGAAGGAGTGGACCAGGCCAAGAAATCTGGTCATGAGGCAGATCCTTATTAATTGAACAGAAGTAATGAGCGGCTGAATTCATTTTCAGTCGCTTATTTTATTGTGAATGGCTAAATCTCGAGAGTTTCTATGCTATGGTAGTGATATCGGTGCACGAGATTGTTTTTATTTGGAAAATGGTGGGTGAATGGGAATAAAGCTCCCGCGAACGGGAACAAATCAGATTGAATGGGAACAATCGACTGCGAGTAGGAACAAATGGATTTAAAAGGGAATAAATCGCTCCCGAACAGGAATAAATCCACAAAGACATAAAGTAAGTGGTCACCAGACCCAAATTGAACGAGGGGCACGATAATAACGGATAAAGCAATATGAAAAATTGTCAGTTATTATCTCGTTCCCCAAAAGAAAAATATGATAGGCTAGTAGTGTAGATCGTATATAGGTGGGTGACTGGAAATGGTAGGACGTAATGATCCGTGTATTTGTGGAAGCGGTAAAAAATATAAGAAATGTTGTGGGAAGTCGCAGGTCGCTGACATCAAAACTTTGGTCGATGAGGAACTTGGTCGGGTGATGGCAGGTTTTGCAAGGGAAGGGCTTGGACGACGCGAGTACGGGGAAATTGAAACGCGTTTTCGTACGTGGATTTCGGCTTTAAGAGACACACTCGACGCAGCGACGATTGAGACGGTGGCTTTCGAGACGTATGTGTACGTGGAGCGTAAAGATTTGTGGGTGGAATACTTGAACCGTGAGATGGGCAAGAATCATCGTGAGCAGGTCAAAGAAGTACTGCAGTCGTGGAAAAATCCTTTCTGGCTGATGGGGGAAGTGATTGACCGAAAAGATGGGTTCATTTACTTGAAGGATGGCTTGAGCGGTGGGACGTACATGATTAGTGGACAGGAAACACCGATGATAGGTGATTGTCTGTTCGGTGTGGTACTGCCTGACTTCCGGAATGGTTCTCAAAAACTGTATGGAACAAACGGCTTGATTTTCATACCGAAAAGACGAAAATCCTTGATAGCAGCACTGCTTGATAAGCTGAAATCGTTTGATGGAGATGTTCTTGAACTATATCATTCGTTTGGGAGATTCGATCAAGGAAACGGATTTTCACCTTTTGAGCAGGATGTAATTAAGATGGTGAAGGACTATGTGAAGGCGTTCGGATTGACGGAATACGCGATGATTCAACTGGTACATGCGTATTTGCTGAATAATGATGTTCGTGCGAA
>Ga0209013_10000801_pt1 | contig 28739 bp, 28 predicted proteins | sample Cruoilmetagenom2_FD_187291 | JGI IMG/M metagenome (GOLD analysis project Ga0209013, IMG submission 187291) | Oil polluted marine microbial communities from Coal Oil Point, Santa Barbara, California, USA - Sample 2 (SPAdes) (version 2) | ecosystem: Environmental > Aquatic > Marine > Oil seeps ...
ACCGGTTCTTCCTGCGCATCCACAACCATGCCCCGAGCAGGACAAACTCGACTGAGACGATCAGCGGCAGTGACATCGGGTGTGTGTAGATCGGTTTTTTGCGAATCTCAACGACGGTTGCGTACTCAAACGTGGTTTTGGTGCCGTTCAAAAACTTGCGTGTGTCGCTTGCACCGGTGACTGTGGCACGACCATTCATTTCAAGCTCGGAAGGGTCCTTGATTCCGACAACCGACGCAAGCTCCACGTTCGCAGGGAGTGTGATCGTCCGGGAGATGATTCCGGGGTGCCCCTGAATCCAGATCTCGTGCCCGCCACGGTTGAGAGGTGTTGCAACTCTGTATTCCAGCGTGCTGGTGATCAGAAACGTTCCGGAGACGTTTGTAACATTCACATCAACACGTTGCATCTCGAGAAGCGAGGAATCACAATCAACGACGATGTACGAAGCGCTCCATGCAAGAAGAGTCCCCTCTGCCCGCTCTATGTATGCAGAACGATCGCGGGCGAGCTCCCTTTCAACGATCTCGGCATCGTTTCCGGTATAGGTCTCGCTGATCCTGGCAACGATTGAGTCCGCGCCGACGTCGATGTGATCTGTGTAGACAACGCCTGCCGATGCGGTTCCGGATGCGAGCAGTAGCGCGAGCAGTAGCAGTAGCAGCGGCAGCAGCAATGGCAGTACAACAGGAAGGGTTGGTGATCTCTTCGTCCCGGAACCGGGCAATTGTGAACCGCTGATTGCCGCTGATTGCCGCGGATTCATTGATCCGGCATCTGCGTGTATCTGCGTGTATCTGCGGCTAACCAGAATCGAAAATATCGCCAGCATCATGGGTACAGCCCGATATTCAGCTTTGTCCCAAACGACGACGGTGCAGCGAACTCGACAGTCGTACTTGCGCCAGCCTCTGGCAGGATGTTGATGCTGATCGTTGCTCTGGGGTCAATTGTCAGGTCTGCCTCTCCGAGCCTGGGATCGACATTCTTGAGATCGGCGAGTGTCGCCACATCCGAGCATGTGTCGCTCGGCGCGGTCAGGATCGTGATCTTCACGAGATCGCCTTTGTTCATGATCGGAGTATCCAGGTTAAACGAATCATCCTCATCTCTGATCTCCTCAGCGATGAAGAACATGTCCGCACGCATGAAGTACTTGTCGGAATAATCGCCTGTGATTGCCTTGGTTGCGTTGTACCCGAGGTGAACTGTTCCTGCGCTGGTCTTGTTCACGTAGGTGGCATCTGCGCCGATTGTCGCGTCCGGGTACGGCACCTGTATCTTTGCGAGGCTCTCAACAAGCAGCCGGTATGTGGTGAGACGGTCGGACGCACTGCTTGAAAACGTACCATCGCTCACATCGGTGGCATTGGTGTCGAGCGTCCCCGCAGTGTACATGAGATCATGTACACTGGTTCCATCGGTTATCGTGATTACGACCTGATTCAGATCGACCGGTTCGCTTCCCACCTTCAAGGAGCAGCGCAGATCGAGCCGGTCGACCGTGTCAGAGAACGTGTCATCGTCGCCGCTCGAAGAATTCGTGCCGCTGCGTGCACCCTCGATCGAATCGATGTCAATGTTCGACGACACCTCTTTTGTTGCCTCCTTTCCTGTGGTCTGTGCTTTCTGCTGCAGAACTCCTGATGTCTGGATCAGAACTGCTGCTGCAACAGCAGCGACAAGCACCATGGCAATAAAAATGATCAGGGTGCCGATTCCCACCTGTGCACGGCGATCCCTGATCAAGTTCATGGAGGTCATATCAGATCACGGGTACAGATCCACGCTTGCATGTGTTCCGAATGACGATGGAGTCGCAAAGTCAATCGTGGTTCCTGCACCACCCTCCGGAATCATACCGATCGTGACCGTGGTTCGTGGCGTGACGCTCAGAGATGACTCACCAAGAGTCTCGTTGTTCGCGGGATCCCGGGTCCACGCTGAGCTGATATCGGTGTCCAGATCGTTCGGCCCCACAAAGAGCACCACCTTCACAAGGTCTCCTGTGTTCATCACCGGGTTGTCGCCGGTGTATGACTTGTCCTCGTCTCTGATCTCCTCGATTACGTAGAACTTGTCACAGCGACCGAAGTACGTGGAACTGCTCGTGTTTCCGATACGGTTGGCAGCAGAGGTACCAGTCTCCGAATAGATCACATTACCACTCTCATGTGCATCCGGATACGCCTTTATGAAGTAATACAATGTCTCTACACTATCAGCGGTTCCATTTCGAACCTCGAGCCGGTAGTAGGTACTGATATTGTTTACGTCGCCACCGATCCTCGGAGCGTCGTCGCCATCTGTTGCGTTGACCTCGCCGTAGATGTAGCGGAGATCGTTTGTGGTCGTACCATCGGTTACGGTGATCACAACCTGGTTCATGTCAACGGGCTCACTTCCCACCTTTAGAGAGCAGCGCATATCCAGCCGGTATATCTCGTCTGAGTATGTGTCCCAGTCGGATGCGGACGAATTGCTTCCACCCCTCCAGCCTTCAACCGAGTCGATATCGATGTTTGAGGAGACTTCCTTTGTCGCCTCCTTTCCAGTGGTCTGTGCCTTCTGTTGCAGAACTCCTGATGTCTGTATCAGAACAGCCGCTGCAACCGCTGCGACAAGAACCATCGCAATAAAGATGATAAGTGTTCCGATCCCCACCTGAGCACGGCGATTCTGTATTATATTCTTTCTTGTCATAATTGTTCACCTCATGGATACACGTCTACACTTACATGTGTTCCAAATGACGAAGGCGTTACAAAGTCAACCGTAGTTCCTGCACCACCCTCCGGAATCATGGAAATCGTGATCGTGCTTCTCGGATCAAGATCGAGATTCGCCTCGCCAACAAGCGGATTGTTGTACTGGAACTTGGAGTCGGAGCCATCCTTTGTCACACCCTGGAGCCAATCGTCGCCCTCGCCTGTGACGATATTACTCGGACCGGTTAAGATGACCATCTTCACAAGGTCTCCTGTGTCCATCACCGGATTGTCAGAGGTATATGACTTGTCTTCATCCCTGATCTCCTCGACAACATAGAATTTGTCAGCGCGTGCGAAGTACTCATCCTGCAGTGTACTGCTGATCTCAGCATACGAAGTACTCGATCCGGTCGTATTGTTGGTAAAGACCCCGGCGTCCACAGCAATCACATCGCCTGATGTCCCTGTCGTTGATGATGCCGCCTCACCCCATATAACCGCGGTGCCATTACTGTTCTCGAGCGTGTAGCTTGAAGCACTGAGCCCGGTTCCGTTGTAGTCAGTGTCGACATGAGCATCAGCGTACACTTTCCTGAATATCGTCATGGCAGCAGCATGCCCTGCCGCGGTGTTTCCATGACTTGCAGTAGTGGTATCGCCATCCACCAGCAGTCGGTACGTCGTATTCGTAAGACCCGCTCCACTCGCACTCGATGTGTATGTTGCATTACCGGTTCCTGTTACCGCCCTCGCGGCAACGAGCGACCCTTCGATGTATCTGAGATCGTTTGTCATCGTACCATCGGTTATGGTGATCACGACCTGATTCAGATCAACGGGCTCGCTTCCCACCTTGAGCGAGCAGCGCATATCCAACCGGTAGATCTCATCTGAGAACGTATCGACCTTGGATGTTGACGAATTCAGACCGCCCCGCCATCCTTCTATTGAGTCGATGTCGATGTTTGAGGAGACCTCCTTTGTCGCCTCCTTTCCTGTGGTCTGTGCTTTCTGCTGCAGAACTCCTGATGTCTGAATCAGAACAGCTGCAGCAACTGCTGCGACAAGAACCATCGCAATAAAGATGATCAGGGTGCCGATCCCCACCTGAGCACGGCGATCCCGCATCATAGTCGTCCCATTCATGATTCCTCACCTTATGGATACAGATCCACGCTCGAATATGTGCCAAACGACGACGGTGTCACGAAGGTGACGTCAGTCGATGCCCCACCCTCAGGGATCATGGAGATTGAGACCGTTGTTCTCGGATTGAGCGTGAGATCGGATTCACCGACGAGCGGATGATTGCTCTCCAGTTGTGCATCAGTTGAGTCCGCGGTACTTCCAAGTGCGGTGTTTCCGGTGACCGTGCTTGCCGGTGCCGTGAGTAGGATAATCTTCACGAGGTCTCCGGTGTTCATCACAGGATTGTCCTTTGTGAACGACTTGTCCTCATCCCTGATCTCCTCGATTATGTAGAACATGTCGCCGCGTGCGAGATAGTTCGTGTTGTCGGGATAGTCAGTTGAATTGAAGATACTCGCATTCACTGCGATCACATCACCGTGCCCTTCCGTGCCCGGAAGACTCCAGAGCACCGAAGTAAAGTTACTGACATTGTTATCGCTGTCAGCATGCGTATCAGGATATACGCGCCTGAACACGTTCAGGAGATCGGCGCTACTGCTTTCGTCAACCAGTATCCGGTATGTCGTGTTTGTGATGCCCTCGGTAGCAGCCGATACCCATGTCCCGTTTCCAGCGTCAACGTAAGCTGTATCGGTCACGATAGCTCCTTCGATGTACCTGAGGTCGTTTGTGGTCGTACCATCAGTTATGGTGATCACGACCTGGTTCATGTCAACAGGCTCGCTTCCCACCTTGAGCGATGCTCGTAGATCGAGCCTGTATATCTGACTCGAGAATGTGTCGGGTTCGCTGCTTGAAGCATCCGTACCGCCTCTCCACCCCTCAATTGAGTCGATGTCGATGTTTGAGGAGACCTCTTTTGTTGCCTCCTTTCCTGTGGTCTGTGCCTTCTGCTGCAGAACTCCTGATGTCTGAATCAGTACTGCCGCTGCGACTGCTGCAACGAGAACCATCGCAATAAAGATGATTAGCGTACCGATCCCCACCTGAGCCCGGCGATTCTGTGTTATATTGTTTCGTTTCATGATTTACCCCCTCATGGATATAGATCAACGCTTGAGTGTGTGCCGAACGACGACGGTGTCACGAAGGTGACGTCAGTCGATGCGCCGCCCTCCGGAATCATACTGATGCTGACAGTTGTTCTCGGACTGAGTGTGAGATCGGATTCACCAACGAGCGGATAGTTGTCAGTGAGGGCACTATCATCCCCCCCATCAAATACTTCACCGGCTGTGACTGTACTTGGTCCCGTCAGGATGATGATCTTCACGAGATCCCCGGTATTCATCACAGGATTGTCCTTTGTGAACGACTTGTCCTCATCCCTGATCTCGTTGATTATGTAGAATATGTCGCCACGCATCAGATACTGGTCCTGAGTTGTGTTGTCGTAGGTATGGTGTGTGCCATCCGTTATCTCGCTGTAGTTGGTGCCACCGCCATTGTCGCCATCCCGGAAGATGCCGGCATCGACTGCGATTATGGAACCCGTATCTTCCGGGTCTGACCACACATACGGATCGGTGTAACTGCACGTGATGCCTGATGTTGCGTCAGTATCCTTCGCCACAAACTGATTATCCACATTGGCATCCGGATACGCTCTCTGGATGATGTCGATTGCAGCCTCGTTGCTTGCTGTGGTGCCGGAACCATCTCCATCAACCAGTATCCGGTATGTCGTATTCGTGATACCCGTGGCTGCACTCGCCGTGTAGTTCCCGGTTCCGCTACTGCCAACAAGCGCCTTCGCGGTCACGATATCTCCTTCGATGTAGCGGAGATCGTTTGTGGTCGTGCCGTCTGTTATCGTGATTACGACCTGATTCATGTCAACAGGCTCACTTCCAACCTTGAGCGATGCCCGCAGATCGAGACGGTATATCTGACTCGAGAATGTGTCCTCCACACTCGAGGAAGCATTCATGCCGCCCCGCCATCCCTCGATTGAGTCGAGGTCAATGTTGCTGGAAACCTCCTTTGTTGCCTCCTTTCCTGTAGTCTGTGCCTTCTGTTGCAAAACTCCTGATGTCTGGATCAGAACAGCCGCAGCAACCGCTGCAACAAGCACCATTGCGATGAATATGATCAACGTGCCAATCCCCACCTGAGCCCGATCGTCTTTGCTAGCCCTATATGTACTCTTTACCATCATGAGACCTCCCTCATTACTGCCCAACCCGTTACCCAACTCTCCCGTTGCTGTAACTGTATAAAGATATAAAACACTGCATGTACATATAGTTTTTGGTTGGAAATATCAAACCGCGGGGAGTTTTCGACCCACGTTGCATCGGAGGATATACCACTCCGTAAGTGCGATTTGGAACTCTTGAACGCCACAGAGGTCGCAGATCGCACAGAGGGAGGTTGGAGGTACGGAAAAAGCACCTCTGTGCCCTTGAAAATTACAAAAACAGATACAAATTAGTATATTTGCACCCCCCTGCCTGCACCTGCCGGCACGGAACTGCAACCGCCGGAAGATGCAAGGAGGAACATATAACATATATAAGACGATGATCAGAAGGGGATATAATGGATGATGGGACCGGAGAACTGAAGCATGCATCGCCCGGAGGTGCCGCGTCTGAGCCGGCAGAGGGTGCCGAGATTGAGTGTGTGCATACAACAATGCGACTGTTAGCAATCCGTCCGAGACTTTTTAGTATCTTCCGGAAGGGGTTCGGAAAACCACAGAGAAAACAGAGTACACAGAGAAAACAGCAACTTTCTGTGCCCTCCTCGTCCTCTTTGGTTAATCTTCTTTGCCGTAATCCACCCATCCGGAAGAAATTAAAAAGCCACATCCGCCCGGCAATCATCAAAAAGATATTCTGAGAAACATGTCAAAAGAACTCAAGTACTGCACAAGAAGTATGAAAGATCTGCTGATCGATATGAAGGACACATCCGAGTTGATGATGGATCTCGCATACTCCGCTGTCATCTACGACGATAGGGAGATCGCAATGGAGGTCATCCGCCTCGAAGAGAGTATGGATACTCTTGATTACTACATGCGAATATCCGCAATGTTGAGCGCCAGACGAATCGACGAGGCAGAGGCGCTTGCGGGCGTTCTGCAGACCGGAGCTGCTGCAGAGAACATCTCGAATGCCGCAGGCGACATCGCAAAGATTGCGCTGCTCGATCTCGGAATACCTGCTGAACTGAAGCAGGACCTTAGGAGCGCTGAGGAGACTGTTGCGAGAGCCACTGTCAGTGCAAAGTCGCCGATTTCGGGGCGCACGCTCGGCGAGATCGAGCTCGAGACCGAGACCGGCATGTGGGTGATTGCGATCAGACGGGGACGTAACTGGATATATGATCCGGATCACAGCACAATAATCCACGAGGGGGATGTGGTCTTTGCACGCGGGCACGACGATGGCGTGCCGCTCTTTATGACGTGCGCGACCTGCGAGAAATACCAGCGAGCCACATTCGAGCCGGAGCGTGTGCTTGGCGACCTCGATCGTGCCGTCGATATGATCGTTGAGATGAAGAACATGTCCGAACTCGCAGTCGGGCTTGCGTACTATGCAATGCTCTTTTACAACAAAGATATCGCAGAAGAAGTGAAATACATCGAGGATAAGATGGACGGCATGACATACGAGCTCCAGCACTGGGTACTCAAGTCGGCAAAACATCTCAATGAGGTAGATCAGCTCAGGGGGCTTCTACATCTCGCAAATGCGTCGGAAGCGATCTCTGATGCGGCTTATGACATTGCTGATGTGGTGCTGCGGGAGATTGAGGTGCATCCGATAATGGCGCTTGCCGTACGCGAGTCCGACGAGATGGTCACCAGGATCCCGATCGCAGAGGGTTCGGCGGTTGTCGGAAAGTCGCTCGGCGAACTCAAACTCGAGACCGAGACCGGCATGCATGTTATGGCTGTCAAGCGCAAAGGACGGTGGATCTATAGCCCTGGCGCAAAAACAGTGCTCTGTTTCAGCGACGTGCTCATTGCAAGGGGCACAACCAGCGGAGAGGAAGTCTTAATCGAGATGTGTTCGTGATCTGTTGAATATACCTTGGGTAACGTATGACAAACAGATAACCCTCGATCTGGGCAATTTGTGTAAATCAGTGGCGGATAGGGGGGTTTAGCCACAGATTAACACTGATTTTATCCACAAGTTGTACGTACCCAATATTGTGTGGATATCCGCATATAACACCACGAGATTGCACAAGATTAACACAGAAATCTTGTGGTTCCTGCACAGTTATTGAGCAGGATCCCACAAGTTATCGAGCACGTACTTTTCTGTCATCTGTTGCAGGCTCAGCAAGCTCAAAGACCGATCGCCAGTCCCAGCGCCTCGGTGTCCACGTACCGATCGAGCAACTCCTCGATTCTGCCCATCTTTGCCTCGCCGAGTATCCGTGCAGTGCCCATGATCGTCTCCATCGCCTCAACAGTCGTCATTGTGTCTCCGGGAACAACCATTATGGGTACACCGCGTTCTCCGGCAACGCCGAGGATCGCAGAACTCGGGTACATGTTCCCGGTCAGTATGATGCACTTCACGCCGGATTCGAGGGCTGCCAGCTGAATATCCGCTCTGCCACCGCCTGTAATCAGCGCAAAGCTCTTTTCCCGCTTGAAATACCTGAGAGCGGTGTTCGCTTCCATTGCACCGACGAAGAAGTGATCCACAAGCACGTTGCGCATATCCTCTCTGATCAGTATCTCGCTTCCGAGCGCGTCTGCGATCTCTCCGATTGAGACCGATTTCAAGACCGGATCCTTTGGTATCGCCCCGAAGACTTTGATTCCCCGCTCTCGTAAGAACGGAACAGCAAGCTCGGACGCCTCCTTCGGGTTGATCACGCCATTGAGTATGGCTCCGATCAGGAGTTCCGGATCCCCGATTATCTTGTAGTCATTCAAGATGTTATCGATCTCCTGCATACTCTGATATCGGCTGACAAGAAGAATCCGGGCGCCCACGAGCCTCGCAATCTCGATATCCGACATGTCGTACATGATCCCGCCGGCAAGCTCCTCGTTGCCCTCAATTATCATCACATCCTTGCCCTCTGACAACGTCCTGTATGCGCGCAGGATGTCGCCCGAAACATCCACGCCACCGGTCAATGCGCGGTGGTAGAAGTCGTGTGTGAGCATCACCGGGGTTATCAGCTTCAGAGGGTCGCTCAATTCGAGAGCGGTTTTGATCGTCTTCGCATCGCCATCCACGAGCTTAGAATCGATCTCCTGAAACTGGTTGCCGAACGGCTTCATGTATCCAACCGCAAGCCCCCTCTTCTTGAGTATCAGTCCAAGACCCATGCAGATCGCGCTTTTTCCTGAATATCCCTCGCATGAACCTATTAATATGGATTTCATCTTTAGTCCTCCAGTGTGATCCTTATATCAACTGCTGCGCAGCCATCTCTGAAAACGAGCAGTGGGTTGATATCGATTTCCGTTATCTCTGGAAAATCAGTACAGAGTTTCGAGAGGCGGAGTAAACTATCCTTTATCGCACCGATATCGGATGGTTCCGATCCTCGAATCCCGAGAAGCATAGGATATGCTTTGATCCCCCGTATCATGTCATCCGCATCCTTTTCTGTGATCGGGGCGATCCTGAACGTCACGTCCTTCAAAACCTCAACAGATATGCCGCCGAGACCGAACATGAGCATGGCTCCGAACTGGGGGTCCTTGTTCATGCCAAGGATGATCTCCCGTCCACCATGAAGCATTCTCTGGATCAATACGCCATCGATTCGCGCCTCTGGCATGTAGCGGCTGATTCTGTGCATCATGTCGTCGTAGATTACGCCTGCCTCTTCAGCGTTAGCGATTCCTGTTCGCACGCCGCCAACATCTGTCTTGTGCGATATATCTAAGGATATCACTTTCATGACAGCCGGGTAGCCTATACGGTCGGCAGATTCCATCACCTCATCTCTGGTAACTGCGATGGCTGAATCCACAACAGGTATCCCGTATTTCGCAAGTATGGGTAGACATTCTATCCCAAGCCTCGTGTTACCATCTCTTCTCGCCGTGTCAAGGATATCCTGCACAGACTCCATATCAACGTCGAGATCCGGAACGATTGCGTCACCTCGTGCGGCAATTCCAGCGTACCTGATCATCGCGTGCATCGCCCTTGCTGCTCGCTCCGGAAACTCGTAGTTCGGAATCCGGTTTTCGGAAAGCACTTTCGCACCTTCGCGCACCATTTCCCCACCCATCAGACCTGCGAGAATCGGCTTTTGTGATCTGCGGTTCGTAACAGCTATGATCTCTGCGATTTGCTTCATATTGGTCATCGCCTGCGGGGATGCGAGGACGATTATGCCACTCACGTTCTCATCGTCGATCACCGCATCGATTGCAGACTTATAGCGGTCAGGAGTCGCATCGCCGAGCACGTCCACCGGATTGTAGATCCCTGCTGCGGGCGGAAGCGATGATCTTAGCGCATCAATAGTTCTCTTCTCAAATGTTGCGATCGTAACACCGAGCGACTCACACGCATCAGCCGCGAGAACGCCAGGACCTCCTGCGTTCGTGACAATTGCGATCGCATCTCCTGACGGTATCGGCTGGTACGAGAACGCAAGCGCGTAGTCGAAGACCTCCTCGATTGACTCTGCCCTGATGACACCGCTCTGGTGGAATGCGGAATCATAAGCGGCATCCGAGCCTGCGAGCGTTCCTGTGTGCGACGACACGGCTTTTGCGCCTGCCCGGGTTCTCCCGGACTTGATTATGACCACCGGTTTTTTGTGTGTCGCACTGCTTGCAACATCCATGAACCGCTTTCCGTATTTTATCCCTTCGAGGTATAGCACAATCACGTTCGTCTTCTCGTCTTCAACAAGTGCATCTATCACATCGTTTTCGCTGATGTCAGCCTTGTTTCCGAGGCTGATGAATCTCGAAAATCCGATCCCACCAACGTTCGCCCAGTCGAGAATCGCTGTGCAGAGTGCTCCGCTCTGCGACGCAAGCCCTATATTTCCCTGAAGCGCGCTGCTCCCGGCAAACGATGCGTTCAGATTGGAATACGTGGATACGAATCCGAGACTGTTTGGTCCGAGCATGCGCATGCCATATCTTCGCACAATCTCGACGCATCGCGTCTCCAGTTCAGCTTCCCCTGCCTCCTTGAAACCAGCCGATATGACAACCACATTCGGCACACCTTTGATACCGCATGCCTCAAGCACATCAGGAACGGCGATTGCAGGTACGACTATGACCGCAAGATCAACAGGCGGGGAACTGCCAATATCAGGGTAACACGTAAGACCACTAATCTCATCCGCACCGGGATTTATCGGGTATATCTTCCCTGTGAATCCATTTATGATGTTATCGAGTACGACTCGCCCCACTTTCCCCTCAGCCCTTGATGCTCCGATGATCGCCACCGAATCCGGGCTGAAAACCCTCTCAAATGCCATTCAATCATCCGATATATCGTAAATCATCCTCGGTTTTGTTCATTCCCGAATACTGCTGCATCTCCTGCAACTTCGCAACGACCTTCTCCATCTCGACAGCATGCTCCTCGAGCGCCTGTGTATCCACATCGATCTTGAGCAGACTGGCGAGAACCTCGATTACCGCCTGCGCGCTCTTCGGGTCAACGAGATACCCTGAGGTGACCCCCATAAGACACGCTGCGTCGATCCTCCGCGCCCGGCTCATCGGAAGCAGGATCCCGGAAGTACCGAATATCCCGGTCCACGGCTCACCCTCCTCAAATTCGACCCCGTGTTCTGACAACTCATCGATTAAGTCGGGGTTGTTGACGGTTCCGATCACGGTATCAGCCTCCTCTAGTTGACCGGTCGGGCACCCGCCGAGCGAGTAGATTCTGGAGACATTGAACTGTTCCGCAATGTCCAGAAACGTGTTACAGAGGGTATAGTGCCCCTCGCTTGTGGTACTCTGATGATCCCCAACCAGGATCAAGAGATCGATCCCATCGTCCTCCGCGCGGTGAGCGTATACCTCGTTTCTAACCATCCGGACCGTACAGTCTTCGTTTACCATCACCTGCGGCGGAAAATGTGTGGAATAGATATCAATGATCCTCTTTGCATCAAACATATCGATCAGATGCTCTGCAACCAGCTTCCCGACATGCCCGACTCCCGGAAGTCCCTCAAGCAGGATCGGAGAACGCAGTTCAACATCGTCGAGGATGTGGATTGTGACATCGCTCGTGAACGTCGGCATCTGATCCTTCTGAATCGTTGTTATGGTATTATCTGCCATTGTTGCTCAATCCATCAATCCGATTCGATTCTTGGTGCGAGAACGTACTTGACCGTACACTCGCCTGCGGCGAACTCGAACTGGATGACTACAGGAAGATCCCGTCCCAGGTGGATTGTGATCTCGCCCGCGCCGCCGACACCCTTGCCGATGTCAGAGAGATAATCCAGCGAATAGAGTGATTTGACGTCTGCAGGTGTTATTGCGATCAGATCCGAACCCGTGAGATCAAGCCGCACATGATCGCTGTCCCCAACCGCTTCCATTACGAATACACCGTTCTGCACACCCACGCTCATGTGGTCGCTCACCATCTCGGCTGCTTTTATCATGCGCTTGAAGACGCTTTCCGAGATCGTGATCTCTGCCGGGAGATCAAGCGCAGGCACTACCGGCGCATTCCGAAGCGTCGATGGGTCCAGAAGTGCCAGCGTGTATGAAAATCCCCCCATGCTGATGTCGAGTTTGTGTGTGTCCGGGTCCAGCTTCAGTTCGATTTCGTCGTTTTTGCCAGCCATTCCGAGAATGTCCGTAAATCTATTCAGATCGATTCCGATCTCACCCTCGGTTCCTTCGAAGAGTACAAATGCATCCTTTGATAACTCGAGTGAGATCATCGCCGCGTTTGCCGGATCAACCGCACGAGCCGAAAGCCCTTCCGGCGCAATCTCGAATCGCGCCTCGTCAACAACCGATGACGCTGCTTTGATCGCATCCTGCAATATTTCCGCACTGATGATTGCTCTAAACATATTTCTTTTCCTCCGGTACTATAAACTGTAGCGGGTTGCACATATCTGTATTCCTTTACGGGGCATATTATAAATACCTGATGAGAAAAGTATTAAGCATATCGACAAATACTTTATTTAGCTCAATCACGCAGAGGAACCACAATGACCGAGACAGATATTGAAGAAACACAAGAGGTAAAACATCTCGTACGTATTGCGAACACCGATCTGGATGGACACCGGTCGGTACAGTACGCGCTCACAGGGTTAAAGGGCATTGGCATACGCAACGCGAGGATTCTTGCGGATTGCGCCGGGATCGACCCAACGACAACCATCGGATTGCTGGACGACGCGAAAGTCGAAAAATTAAGGAAGGCGCTCGCGGATATTGGTGATGTGGTCCCGACATGGATGCTTAACCGGAGACGGGACTTTCTGACCGGCGAGGACAGGCATCTCGTAGGCGTGGACCTTACACTGACCGTTACCGAGGACATCAACACTATGAAGAAGACCCGTAGTTACTGCGGTATCCGTCACGAACGAGGTCTCAGGGTTCGCGGACAGCGGACACGGTCGACAGGAAGATCGGGCGCAACAGTCGGCGTCAGCAGAAAACGAGTGAAAGGATAGTGATAACATGGGACATCCGCGTAAACACCACAAAACGTACAACACACCACGACATCCGTGGCAGGCAGAGAAACTCGCGTCCGAGTCCGAACTGATCAAGACGTACGGACTGCGGAACAAACGAGAGGTCTGGATTGCTGAAAACGTTCTTCGCAAGCACAGGCGTACCGCGCGTAGGCTGCTCGCCGAATCCGCGGCGAAAGGAGAACTTACAGGACACACGAAGAGGGAGTCCGATCAGATCGTTTCGAGGCTGCAGCGCATCGGCGTCTTGCAGAGCGACGCAGATCTGGATGCCATACTCGGTCTCGGGATCGAGGGCATCCTTGAACGACGTCTTCAGACTCAGGTCTACAGGCAGGGACTTGCGCACAGCATGCGGCAGGCGCGACAGTTCATCACGCACGGACATATCGCAATCTCCGGTCGCAAGACCGCTGTTCCGAGTTACACAGTCGCAAAAGATGAGGAGATGCTGATAGCTTTCTATGCGAATTCACCTATAGGGCGTGAAATGCACCCGGAGCACCCGACGAGCGTTAAGGAAGGCGCGAGCATACTTGACGAAGGTAAGGATAAGGAGGCATGACAATGGCGGATCCAAGGAGTCCAAAATGGGCGGTTGCTCACATCCACTCATCATTTAATAACACGCTGATCACGGTCACGGACATGACAGGTGCCGAAACCGTTGCAAAATCGTCTGGCGGTATGGTCACCAAGGTGGCGCGGGATGAGGGGTCCCCGTACATCTCGATGCAGATCGTCGGGCAGATAGTAGATCAATTGAGAGACAAGGGGTTCACAGGCGTACACATCAAGATCAGAGCGCCGGGGGGCAACAGACAGCGGAGCCCGGGACCGGGCGCGCAGGCTGCTGTGCGTGCCTTCGCGAGAGCCGGCATTCGCATCGGACGAATCGAAGATGCGACACCGCTGCCACATGACGGCACGCTCTCGAAAGGCGGACGGCGGGGCAGAAGAATTTAGTGCGATCGCGAGTTAGCAAGGGACCTGCTCAATACCACATGGCAGGAACCACAAGATTACACAGATTTCCACAAGATTTCTGTGTAATCTTGCGTACTCTCGTGGTTTTTTCGCCCCCGCTAAACACATACGGCGATTCTTAAGGGCGGTTGGAGTGCTCGTTTAGTGAATTGTTCTACATGATATAGTAGGGGGGGTCTGTGGTTGGTTACTCCAAGCATGAGATATTCAGAATCTTGAAAATCAGGGTGCTGCGGCACGATGTTAAGATAGAGGTACGTGTTTAGCGGCACAATCGAAAATTCCGGTGAGATACACCCGGAGACTTTTGTTCTTTGCGCCATCGCGTCTTTCTCGTTATTGTTTTCCAATTTAACGAGAAGGGCGAGAAAAGCGAGAGAGACGCGAAGAGTGCTGTCAATCTCAGTCTTCACGTCTTTTGCGTTGTTGTACATCCAACTGACCATACGGAAATCACGTAATTTCCAGACAGTGACGTTACAACTGAACAAATATTTGGCGCGGCAGAGACAAATGAGAAGCACCGCGATTACGCATTCGAACACCTTTTAATGTATGCCCGCGGATAATAGCCAGATATCAGGAACACTGATCCAATGACCGAAGTTTCACTCATACTCCCTGCATACAACGAGGCTGAGAGGCTGGAAGAGGCTGTAAGGCAGACGGCAGACACCCTGGAGCAGATAACGCAGTCCTTTGAGATCATCATCGCAGAAGACGGCTCAACCGATGGCACGGACAGAATCGCTGAGCAGTTGGAAGCCAGATATCCGTATGTCAGACATCTGCACAGCGACGAGCGCCAGGGACGCGGAAAGGCTCTGGATCGTGCGTTCGGAGCGGCGCATGGCGCAATTCTTGTCTACATCGATGTCGATCTTGCGACTGATATGCGGCATCTTGCCGGGCTGATCGGTCGCATACGGGACGGTTATGACCTGGTGACCGGATCGCGCATGTTACCTGCGAGTGATGCCGTGCGTTCGGCAAAACGTGGGTTTGCGAGCAGGGGATTTAATTTACTCGTGCGAGTGCTGCTGAAATCAAAATTGTATGATCACCAGTGCGGGTTCAAGGCGTTCAGACGGGAAGCGCTCTTTGATCTACTGGATACAGTCGAAGACGAGCACTGGTTCTGGGATACTGAGATTCTGGTCAGGGCACAGCGAGCCGGGTATTCGGTTACGGAGTTTCCGGTCAGGTGGAGACCGGGAAGCGCAACCAAGGTCGATCTGAAGAGAGATGTGGTCGGCATGGGTCTGGCGATTCTTCGATTGTGGCGGGAGCTTTGATTAAATGCGCATAACAAGACGCAAGATTATTGCAACCTCAATCCTTGCAATTTTAATACTGTTTTTAACCGCATCTATCATAGGATGGATGGACATTATAGATAAACTGCGCACCGCATCGCCTGCACTTATTGCACTTTCCATACTCGTATACCTGATCTCCTGGCCCCTGCGCGGCATCCGATATCAGCAGATTCTTGCGCAGATCGGGGCGAAGGGGGATCTGAATTTTCTGGTGGGGTGCATAGCGGTGAGTCAGTCTGCAAACGTGTTTCTGCCGGCACGGCTCGGCGATGTGGCCCGCCCATACCTCTTAAAAAAGATGAAAAATATTTCGCTGATCACCGGTTTCTCCTCGCTCGCTGTCGAGCGTATATTTGACGTTATTGCGATCGCCACGGTCGGTGGTGTTGCCGTGCTCGGGCTGCGGGGGATGCTGATCGACCAGTGGATCACAAATACTCTCACAATCACAGGACTCGGCATAGTGGCAGTATTCGGGCTTCTGGTTCTGTTCCTGAAACTCCGTACAACAATTGGCGGCGTCATCGATCGTTTCATCCGGGAGATTGCGCTTGTGTCCACAAACCCACGCGCCTTTGCAATCGTCTTCGCAGGTTCACTTCTGGTCTGGCTCTTCGACATCCTCACATGTTTTGTGATATTAAGCGCCTTTTCAGGAACCACATCGCTCTCTATGGTCCCGATCGTATTTCTTGCAATCACTGTCGGAAATCTCACAAAGATCTTCCCGATCACGCCCGGTTCGATAGGACCGTACGAGTTTGTGCTTACCGGCATATTCAGTCTCGGCGGAATCAACTCGGCTATCGGTTTTGCCGCTGCCGTGCTCGATCACATAGTCAAGAACTCGGTGACGCTGGTACTTGGAAGCGCGTATCTCTCGCGCTTTGGTCTGAGCTGGTCACGGCTGGTGGAAGCTGCCGAGCAGACTGAGCGGACAGAACTGGAGTAGCAACCATGGACAATGTAAATATAACATTGTGCCGCAATTTCCACCATGATCGACAGAAACGAGATCACGTCCCTACTGAACAACTACGATACAGAGAAGATGAAGATCGGGCTCGTTGCCTCGCATTCCGCACTCGATACATGCGATGGCGCGGTCGATGAGGGTTTCAGGACGTTTCTGGTCTGCCAGGCTGGACGCGAGAAGACGTATACCCGGTATTTCAAAGCACAGCGAGATTCCAGCGGGAACCTGTTGCGTGGGATTGTGGATGACAATGCGGTTTATCAGCGGTTTGACGAGATCCTGAAGCCTGAAAATCAGCAGCGCCTGCGTGATGACAACATCCTCTTCGTTCCGAACCGATCGTTCACATCCTACTGTGAGATCGGCGCAATCGAGGACGATTTCGCGGTTCCGATGCTTGGCAGCCGCAATCTACTCAGAAGCGAGGAGCGGGGCGGCGAAGAAGACTATTACTGGATTTTAGAGAAGGCGGGACTGCCATATCCTGAGAGAATCGCTGATCCGGAGGACATTGATTGCCTGGTCATGGTAAAACTTCCGCATGCGGTGAAGAAACTCGAACGCGGCTTTTTCACAGCGTCTGATTACACGGAATACCAGGAGAAGTCTGAGTCGCTGATCAGGCAGGGCGTGATCACAGAAGATGCGCTTTCTTCGGCACGTATCGAGCGATATGTGATCGGTCCGGTATTCAATCTTGATTTCTTTTATTCGCCGATCGAGGACACAATGAGTCCGATCGAACTGCTCGGAATCGACTGGCGGTTTGAGACAAGTCTTGATGGACATGTGCGCCTACCAGCGCCGCAGCAGATGACACTTCTGGAGGGGCAGCAGATTCCTGAGTACACGGTCTGTGGACACAATTCGGCGACGCTCCGGGAGTCTTTGCTTGAGAATGCATTCGAGCTTTCCGAGAAGTATGTGAAAGCAACACAGAAGCATTATTCGCCTGGGATCATCGGTCCGTTCTGCTTGCAGACATGTGTGGATAAGGATCTGAATTTCTACATCTATGATGTTGCGCCCAGAATCGGCGGCGGCACGAATGTTCACATGTCGGTTGGACATCCGTATGGGAATACGCTCTGGCGAAGAAATATGAGCACGGGAAGAAGGCTTGCAATGGAGATACGAAGGGCTGTTGCGGCGGACCGAGTTGCGGAGATTGTGACGTGATATTCAGATCAGTTGGAATGTGAAACGATTAAAGAACCGAGAGGTGGTACCATGGGTGACTTACGGTCTCGTTTAGATACCGCAAACTTCAAAGAGGGCTGACAAATGGCACAATGTAAAATGTGCGGACGAAAGGGATTTTTCCTTTCTGTACGTGCAGACGGCAGGCTCTTCACTATTTCGTCTGGATCGCTGGAAATCAAGGTGACCCAACCTGAGTGAGCCATGGTGGTAAAATTCTTTATTATTTTTTGTAGATAATTAACCACGGAGGTCACAGTGGAACACAGAGTGTTCTTATCGATAATTACTCGCAAATCCCATACCAAAATCGGCCACATCTCTATATGACCCTTCAGATCTCTCTGATTCTATTCCCCGTGTTTTGTCCAGGACGGTTCTTCTGCACAAATGCCTCATTTAGCAGAATGGGTGCCCACATCACCTATACAAAACTGGGAGAAGCCGTTAATGATCTACTATCGAGAGAAGAACACAGAAGAGGCAGGACTTATCAAGATTTGTGAGTACACGATTAATGGAAATGTAGAAAGATTCGAAGAGAAGTTCTGAAGCGAAAAGTGTACGCGATGTCATGGACATAACCTGCACGTGAGGTGTACCCGAACTTTGAGTAAATTTCGCCCAAAAGATCCCCCTAAATCAACATCGGGCGAGACACAACCCGACTAAAATCAACTGTTATTTGTAGGTATAACTTCCCTCACATCAAACGTCGGCACCTTGATCTTCAATTCTCTGAATATCGCCTCCAAATCCGCCGCAGGCTTAACGGGTCTATAGACATACAGCCTGTTCCTCAGATGTTCATGTTCATAGAAACCTTCTACAGCGAGCGACGTAGGTCTTGGTCTTTCTCCGTAGTATATGGGAATTCCAACTCATAGTAAATAGTTGGTATGCAGATATAAATAATTTTTGGTTTGACTGCTGCTTGTTTATCTGTAAAATTTGTATACCTACAAGTTTGCGAGATGGCGAAATCGGTCATGGAAAAATCGGTAACAGTAGAGATGGTGTTCGCGGCTGGAAATCAGTAGGTTGGCGGAAAGTGAGATGGAATTTCGTGAAAGTGTGGCTACGGCCATCGATTTTTATGGGGAATTGAGTTCTCAAACTTCGGGTGTACGCGATGTGTTGAGCCGACCACATAACCTCTTAATTTCCACATCAATGAACGCGCGCTTCGCCAGTCCGCAGAAAACGTCAGAACTATGAAAAATAATGCAGACTATAGACGACCTACTCAAACTCCGCTATCGGTTCTACCAACACCCCCTCAACCGTACTAGCCGGTGGTGTCGGCATGCCAGAACACGCTCCATGTCCATCCCCTCTTCCGCTGTTCTTGACATATTCGCGCTCCGTTTTGACGATTGTTGCCGACACCACTTCTTTCACCCGTTGCCTCTCCGTTATGTTGCCTGGATTCACTTGAACTCGTACACCACGGTCACATACGCCGAGACTGTCACATCGCCCGGCTGAATCTGCGGACCTGCACCCAGTGCTTTCGGGGCAGGCATTGGCATCTCCATCTCAGCATCCTCGTAGTACCCGTAGTCCAGATGCACCCGGTATGGCGAAAACTGCGATCCGGTGGTCGATATCTCGAGAGCTCCGACGATTGCAACATCCATCGCGTCCGCAACAGAGTTCGCATCGGACCTCGCCTTCGCAACAGCGTCTGCGATAGCCTCCTCTCTGAGTCCTGCCTGCCGATCGTCACTCACAGTGAATGCCACGTCACCTATCTCGTTTGCCCCCGCGCCGATTGCTGCATCGATCACGTCTCCGACCTTCTCGATGTCTCTGACGGTCGCGGTCAGCGAGTTGCGCACCTGAAAGCCGATGAGCCGATCCTCGCCATCTTTCCAGTTGTACCGGGGCCACACACGATAATCCGACGTTACGGAATCCCCCTCTGCGATTCCGGTGTCGTTGAGAGCAGCAAGCACCGCATCCATCTTCTTTGCATTCTCATCGCACGCCTCTTTCGCATCCTCTGCCTGCGTCACCACCGCGAGTCTGACCACAGCCTCGTCAGGAGTCGTGTCAACGGTTCCGTACCCTGATACGACGATCACCTTCTTCTGTTGAATATCGGGCGTATCCGACGACGCGCTCGAGCTTCCGCCCCATAATCCCGCCGATGCGATCCCGACAGAGATCACGAGTCCCGCGAGCAGGAATGCGGTCATCAATTTCGTTCTGTTCGTCATGTTATGTCCTCTTTTCCGATATTAGTGGACTGCATATCTGCGCAGTTCCTGTTAAACGTGCAATCTCCCGTTTATTAAGCTTTATCTTAACTGCGAATCGATCTGTAGTCATCTCGTGACGACATCTCTCTACCGGAGGTGTCTCGAACACATCAACACATCGCAACTACACAGGTATGTTGATCGGTCTCTCGATTGCGATTCTGTACTTCCTGGTAAGAAAACTAACCGCGGTGGGCGCGGAGGTTCGCAGAGATGCACCACCCTCCGCGTCCCCCGCGCACTCCGTGGTTAAATTCCCGCATGGCTCATGTTGCGTTCCGGGTCAGGCAGTGCCAGTATAGCGAGGTCGCATGACACTGTTTTATGCACCTGGGTAGTTACAACACATCAATATTAAGGAGCACTGAGACGATATGGGCTATATGATGCGACAATCGGTACGATTATCGACAATTAACGTGATACCATGAAGATTCTCATAGCAACCGGAAGACTTGCGCAGCAGACGGTCAGAGCGGCAGTGCAGGAAAAGGAAGATGCCGATGTGCTCGTTCTCGATTGCGATGTTGCGGCGTTCATAACACCGGGTTTGCTGGGGCAGTCTCTGCCCGATTGCGAACGATACGACCTGCTCCTTGTCCCGGGTCTCGTGTCAAGCGACTTCACAGATCTCGAAGATGAATGCAAGACACTGATCCGTCTCGGACCGAGGCATGCGTACGACCTGACATCGGTTTTTTCGTGCGTAAACGAACTCGAACTCTCAAAAACAAGCCCTGCATGTGAATTCTTGTCAGAAAAAATGCGCGAAGACGCTCTTTTACACATAGAGGAGCACGAACGGAATTCTGTTGCGGCATTTGAGATCTGCGCAACAAAGATCGGCAGAGACTCGACTATGAAGGTGATGGCAGAGATTGCGGGTGCGACAGGCATGCCGGAGGAGCGACTGGCGGAAAAGATACGCGAATTCGAGGAGAAAGGCGCAGACATAATCGATATTGGTGCCACGATGGATGCAGGTGTTGATGATGTTGCAAGATCGGTTGCGATCGCAAAATCCACAACAAGACTCCCGGTGAGTATAGATACTCTGAATCCGGATCTCATCGTTGCCGGGATCGAGTCGGGAGCCGATCTAGTGCTGAGTCTGAATTCAGAGAACATCGATTCTGTTTCGGATGCGGTTCTTGCGCATGGAACCGCGGTTGTGATCATTCCGGATCAGGGCGACCATGATTCGCTGCACCGGAATATCGCGTATGCACAGAGCCTCGGTATCGAGAGGATCATCGCAGACCCGGTTCTCGACCCTGTTGGGCATGGAATCGTTGAATCGATCCGCAGGTATGGGGATTTCCGGAAAAGGGACGGGGCAACTCCGCTCTTCTTCGGCGTCGGTAATGTGACCGAATTAATCGACGCCGATTCGGTGGGCGTGAATGCACTCCTCACAGGGATTGCGTCCGAACTCGGCGCAGACGTCCTCTTCACGCCGGAGCATAGCGACAAGGCACGCGGGAGCATTAGGGAGCTTGTGACCGCGTCGCAGATGATGGTGCTCGCATCCGAGCGTCAGAGTTCACCAAAAGACCTGGGAATCGATCTTCTCATCCTGAAGGAGAAGCGGTACCTTCCGGACGCAGAAGTTCCCGAAGAATCAGTCTCTGCGTCAGAGAAAGCGAAATGGGCACCGGACCCTGCGGGATGCCTCCGAATCGAGATATCAAGGGCGCACAAAACGATCATCGTGACTCACAGACTGGCAACGATCATCGGAACAGATGTCTGCAGGATTCTCACAACCGTAATTGATATGGGGCTGATCTCACAGATGGAGCACGCAGGGTATCTCGGGCGGGAACTGACCAAAGCGAAGCTCGCTCTCGATCTCAAATGGAACTATGTGCAGGATGAGCCGATTTCACGCTGAATGCTGACCCATATCCTGGTGTCACACCCGTGCCCCGGGCTGGTGCAGCAGACGCAACATATCCCTGAGCTCCTGGATTTTAAGCTGCCCCGGCGCTGTCGCAGTCCCTACCGAGGCATACGCAAGAGCTGACCCATAGATCGGCGCAACAAGTCGCGTATGCGCCCCGAATCCACCCATCCCAATTATGCAGACCGACCTCGGTGCGCAGTCGAGTGTGAGTTCGAGCAGGCGCAGCGCATCCCGGTACGAATTGGGAGTTGTCGCGAGTTTTGCGATATCGGCGTCGGCTGCGAAACAGTCAGAGAGTATCTCTCGCATCGTTTCGTTGTCAGGGGTTTCTGAAAAATCATGGTATGAGATGATGACGCGTTTACCAAGCTCTTTTGCGCGATCAACAACCATATCGCGGTATTTCCTATCAGCCCGCAGTTCGATATCAACGGAGTCAGCAATCTCCAGAACAGAAAGCAGTATCTCGATTCTCTCCTCTTCTGATCCGGTAAATTGACCGCCCTCCGCACTCATGCGGTTAGTTACGATTATGGGCAGTTCTGTAGCCTCTTTCAACGCTCTTATGAGCGGACAGAGGGAATCTATCGGATGATCTATAAGGTCGATTCTAATCTCGATTGCGTCGGCGCCCTCGCGAGCCGCCTGAATCGCGCTCTCCCGTGGATTTTGTGCGATCGCTGCAATGATCTCAGTCATTGTCAGCCACCACGCATTGCTCGATTACCCGCTGCACCTTCGCAGGGTCTCTTCTCTTTGCAGTCTCGACTCCGGATGCCGTGTCCACTGCGTACGGACGAACCGCCCGTATCGCATCATAGACGTTATCCGGCGTAAGCCCGCCCGCGAGGACGATTGGCACACTCGAACGCTCAACGATCTCTGCGCTGATTCTCCAGTCATGCACCTTCCCGGTCCCACCGCCCTCGCTTCTGGCGCTGGTGCTCGTATCAAGGAGTATCGCATCAGCGATTCCTTCCAGTTCCGCAATTCGGCTTATGATCTGATCCGTAACCTCTGGTGTCGCATCCACCGGAACCGCTATCGTTTTGATCAGCCTGACAGCATCCGAGATTACTGCAAGGTCGCAATCCAAAAGATCGTTGTGCACCTGCACGCATGTGGGCATGGTCTCTCGTATCAGCGCCATTGCCGAATCAAGATCTTTAGGCATGATTACGAGAACCGACTCCACAAAGACCGGTACCTGCTCTATCATGTGTTTTGCGGTCTTTGCATCAATCTTTCTCGGCGACTTTACCGGGACGTCTGTTATGAACCCGACCGCATCGCAACCACACGAGATGGCGTGGGCGAGATCTGTTATATTTGTGTTTCCACAGATTTTAATTCTGGTTCGTGACATGAGATTTGTCCATTATTTTGTGGTATGTGTTTAGCTGAGTTGGAAAAACCACGAGATTTCACGAGATCAACACGGAAATATTGTGGAGATGGCTGCGCCGCTGCTTCGCAGACTGTGTAATCTTGTGGTTAGCCAAACACGTACATTTTGTGATTTACGACTTATGACTTATGACTTATGATTTTATGAGGTGCCGCTGAATGTTATGGTGGCATCCATCCACGACATTGACCTCATGACATTGACCTTCGCGGAATCCGTGAATTCACACCACTCGTGATAAAAACACGAATTAGCGCGTTTGAATGGATCACACAAATCTGATCATCCGGAGATGTACTCACAATTCTTTTCATTTTCTCCAGACCAGACGAACTTAAAAAGCTTTCGTGACATCACCGAAACCTTTATATACGCATCCCTCGTAGTATATATTACTTTCGGTTGAGGTGTATACTTGCGTCGGCTTGGAACTATTCAACATCGTTTTGGTAATCTGCTGATCGTGAGAGCTGGTGATCGGTTGCCAGCTATCGGATCGGCTGTAGTGACCAACACGATGAAACGGATTGGGACGGTGCGTGAGATCTTCGGACCGGTTGTCCGCCCCTATATCTCCGTTAAACTGTATAAAGGTAAAGACCATATCGATTCCGAATTGAATGAACTTGAAAACAAGAAGTTATATACATTATGAGGGATGGGAATGACAGAAGTCGAACGAGTAATTGAACGTCCGGAACGGATAAAGGAACGAATCAAGCAGCGCAGGGAACGTGAGCGCGAACAGGAGCGCGAGGTTGTCGAATGTCCGGAATGCCACAGCCGCACCCTTGAGCGGGATTATGAGCGTGCTGAACTGGTATGCGGATCATGTGGGCTGGTAATCGAGACGAATATCATCGATCAGGGACCGGAATGGCGAGCGTTTGACAGCGATCAGCGGTTGAGGCGAGCCAGAGTCGGCTCTCCGATGACCTACACGATCCATGACAAGGGACTCTCCACGATGATCGACTGGAGGAATCGAGACTCTTACGGGCGGACGATCTCCACCAAGAATCGTGCTCAGCTGTATCGGCTCAGGAAATGGCAGCGCAGGATTCGTGTCAGCAATGCGACCGAGAGAAATCTCGCGTTTGCGCTTTCCGAACTTGACAGGATGGCATCAGCGCTCGGACTCCATCAGAACGTGAGGGAGAGCGCCGCCATAATCTACCGCAGGGCGGTTGAGCAGAACCTGATTCGTGGACGGAGCATCGAAGGTGTGGCTGCTTCTGCGCTGTATGCGTCATGCCGCCAGTGTTCTGTTCCGAGGACGCTTGATGAGATCGGAGAGGTTTCGAGGGTGAGCCGAAAGGAGATTGGGCGCACATACCGATTCGTGGCACGGGAACTTTCGCTGAAGCTCCATCCGACGTCGCCGATCGACTATATCCCAAGATTCTGCTCGGGTCTCGAGCTGGATGGGGCGGTGCAGGCGAAGAGCATCTCAATTCTCAGGGCTGCCAGTGAGAGGGAGCTAACCAGTGGGCGCGGACCCACCGGAGTTGCAGCTGCTGCGATCTACATCGCATCGATTCAGTGCGATCAGCGCAGAACCCAGCGAGAGGTGGCAGAGGTTGCCGGGGTCACCGAGGTTACGATCCGCAACCGGTACAAGGAACTCGCAGAGGAACTGGATATCGAGATCATACTGTAACGGAAATGTAACCGCAGAGTGCGTGGAGGATAGTACAGCTCTTGTATTCCTCCGCGGTTATTCTTCTTGCCATAAAGCGTAGAATCGTAACCGGGTGACCGATCAACATACCTGAGTAGTTGCGAAAGCACAAGATTACACAGTATGCGAAACAGCGACGCAGCCATCTTCACGAGATTTCTGTGTTAATCTTGTGTAATCTCGTGGTTTTATAGGCTCTCTGGTAATTCGCGTTCTAAGTGTCTCGGAGATGGATTGTGGTGGTGTGATATTAAGTGCTTAGGGATCACGAATAAACGAATTTCACGAATGCTAAACCGGAATAAATTCGTGCCATTCATCCATTCGTGTAATTCGTGATAAAAACTGACACAACTCGATAAAATTCCCGATAAATGCCTGAAACTAAAGTGTAGCGATTTGGGTAAATGGGCAATCTCTTCATACGTGTCGGTCACTGCAACGCGAGATACCAAAGACCCGTTTTATATATGGAGATTCACACAACATACGGTACATACTAATTTGGATGATGGCCATGAGCAGATCAAACCACGGACAGAAAATCGCAATAATGGGGGCAGGAGCCATCGGTTCTGCAACCGGCGGCATGCTTGCGAGAGCCGGGCACAGAGTCACGCTGGTAGGGAGAGATCCCCACATAAGCGAGATTGCCCGAAACGGGCTCCATATCACCGGAATCTGGGGAGATCACGTAGTGGATAACCTGACCGCGGTAACGAAACCACCCAATTGCGATCAGGACATTGTCTTTCTGACCGTCAAGTCATTTGATACAAAGACCGCCGCAAGTGAGGCTCGCCCCATGCTGGGGCAGAACACCCCCATCATATCGATGCAGAACGGGCTCGGGAATGTGGAGGCGCTAACCGAGATTGCGGGCAGGAAGAGAACACTCGGCGCAATGGGGATATTCGGCGCAGTCGTGCCAGAACCCGGGAGCGTTGCGGTGACGGTCATCGCATCCGATACCCTGATTGGTGAGATCAACGGCAGTGGCAGTTCAAGCCCGCGTGCGGAATGGCTGGCAGAAACGATCAACGACGCAGGGATTCCAACAAGAGCGTCCGGGAACATCATGCGGGAGATCTGGCACAAAACGCTGTACAACATCGCATTAAACCCCTTATCAGCCATATTTCAGGTGACGTACGGCGAGATCGCTGACAATCCACACACCAGGCAGATCATAAGAGAGATGATATCGGAAGCCTTTCGAGTGGCAGAAGCTGCAGGCATGGATCTGGGCATAAACTCACCTGACGAGTATCTGAAGATTCTGTGGAACCAGAAGCTTCCCCCGACACGAGATCACAGGTCATCCATGCTTCAGGACATAATTCGCGGCAGAAAAACCGAGATAGACTACATCAACGGAAAGGTGGTTGAGCTCGGAGCCGAGTACGGGATCGAGACGCCCTACAACAGCGCAATCGTTGAAATGGTCAAGGCAAAGGAGGCTCTGGGACACGCATGACACAGATTCATCAGGAAATAGACGTGAGCAGGGATATAAAAGCAATCGACTTTAGAGAAGAGATAACAAAGCTAAAATCGCCCAGGCGCCCTCATGACATAGTCCACGTGGACGACTCGGTCATAAGAGCGGTGCTCTGCGAGGGCGACGGTAAGTGGTATGTCCACGATTACGATGAGTTCTTCCTGCATTACAGCGGCGAGGTCGTAATCGAGTCAGACGAGTCCAGAATCGAACTGACAGCCGGAACCGGAGTTCTTGTGCCTGCGGGAGTCAAACACAGGACGAACTGCCACAAACCAGCCGTATTCCTCGTCTTCAGACACAGGAAGACTGCCTGTGTGGTTGTGTAGAGGGGTGGAAGCAGATTTCCCGAATTTTGAGACGTATGTCTTCGGGTCTTTTACGCGGGCAGAGAGAATCTGGATAATTAATCATCGAGTGCACATCTCAACAACTTCCGGATGCATTCTTTATCTTCCTGAAACAGAACGTTGTGTTCTTCATACGTACTTAATTCATTGCTTTTGAAAGTTGATCGGATGTCTTTTTTCGGTGTCACTGATATGATGAAAGAATCCAGCGAAATTTCTTGTTTTTCACCCTTATCCAGCAATTTCTTAGCCAGATGTTTCTCAATATCCTTTATGTGTCTGTGTAGTTGGATTTTCTCATCGTCGAAACCTTCCGCATGAACCAGACCTTTTGGGTCTGCGAAGATGATATGCTGCTTGTCATTGTTTTTGATCCAGATGACGAAATCCGGATAAAAATTCACAGTCTCAACAAAGAACCCGATACCTTTCTTGGGACGATTTCTCAGTACAAACATCTTCCGATCCGTGAATTTTGATCCGTTGTTGTCAACATAGTCCTTTAAATCCCTCATGAACTGTTTTTCACCCTCATTCAAACCAACTGGACTGATTCCATACTTAGGAGAGTTTTCATCGTGTTTGGCGAGTAATGGCTGGTATATATGCTTGTCAAAGTATACGTTCTCAACAAAACCGTTTGTTTCTCCGTGGTAAAGCTTTTCGAGTTTTTCGCCGTCTTTCTTTAGTGAGTCGATCGCTTCGACGATGTCTGTTTCTTTCTGATTGACTGTCACCCTGAACGTCTTGAACTCGAAATCTCCGTGTGATTCGTTGAGTTCCATGACGTCCATATTCTCCTTCGTCCACCTGTTTTTACAGCGGTTGTATGATTTCTGGAGGTATTTCTTCAAAATAGCGATCACGATCCCTTCGAGACGCTGAAATTCTTCGAATGTGCGGGGGTGAGTGTACTCGTGTGGGCACCTGAGGATGTAAGCCCCAGAATCTTTCATGACAATTTCTCTGAGCACTTCTTTTGAAAAGATCATGTTGCTCCATTCTTTTTGCGTCTTGAACTCGAGAAGAGTGAAGTAGATGTGTGACCAATCCAGCGATTCGATGTACTTGTGCTCGATTACCAGGGGGGTGCTTCCGGATTGCGCACTTATGCCTTCCTGCACCTGACTCTCAATCCTTTCAATTCTTGGCACAAGGTCTATTTCCACGGCGTTGATCTGCTCATCAAAACGCAATTCGAATAATTGTTCTTTTTTAAACCGCTTTCCATCGACACAGGGAACAAGAAGCCTTTCTTTCAGATAGTCCTCTTTGATCTTGATAGGAATGGGAAGGTCAACGGTGTTCTCCGTGGATAATCCCTCGGCTTTCAGATACTCTCTGAATTGCTCCATGTAGTTTGCTTCGATGCCAAAGATGTTCAGTTTCTCAAGAGTGGGCAAGTTTGGAGGCGGGCTCTCATCGGGCATCGCCTTACTTCGTTTAAGCGAGTTGTGTTTACCGTGCAGCCTGACGCCTCTGCCGAAAAGCTGGATAATTTGAGTTCCTTCGCTCTTTCCGATGTTGAGAAGACCGATGTTAGAAACTCTCAGAGAGTTCCATCCCTCAATGAACTTCTTGGCTCCGATGAGCACGTTCACGTCTGAGTTCTTCTGGTTGATGG
>Ga0209013_10000802_pt1 | contig 28734 bp, 29 predicted proteins | sample Cruoilmetagenom2_FD_187291 | JGI IMG/M metagenome (GOLD analysis project Ga0209013, IMG submission 187291) | Oil polluted marine microbial communities from Coal Oil Point, Santa Barbara, California, USA - Sample 2 (SPAdes) (version 2) | ecosystem: Environmental > Aquatic > Marine > Oil seeps ...
CGCAGATAAACGCTGATTTGCGCTGATCATGTCAAAAAAATATTTTTAAATCTGCGATTATCCGCGAAAATCTGCGTCCAAAAATTTTTAAGTAGTGAGCAACTGCGTAAATCCTGAGACTATCAAACACGAAGATTTTTTAAGTAGGGAGTTCACCCTTGACAAATCCGCAGCGTTAGATTATTATCTAAATAGACGTTGATCTAAGTTCGTTGTTTATCTACAATAGACCAAGGTCTAACATGTCAAAGGAGTATAATGGTAGTTGGTGAAAGGAGGAAGTCATGTTTTATCCAATAATCCCCAGTGCACATCTCTATCAAGATAGGCGTGAGAAAGAACTCCGCCCAGTGCAGTACATTTCTCGGAGTGAACATCCCTTACCTACCCGCTGGGACAACTTCTTGCTGCGCTTTGGTAATCTGCTGATCGTGACGGGCGAAAAGGTCAGAAGTGGGAGCGCTTATGAACCCTGCGCTGAGCCGAAGGCATTGTAAGGAAAACCACCGGGAGGTAGGGAATGAACGATGATCAAATAAACACAGAGAAAGAAGGGGAGCACAGCCACCTGGCTCGCCAGGCCACCCAGCCTGGCGAGCCAACCCCTGCCAATCCAAGTTTAAGCTGGGACATTGGCACGGCGTACGACTTATTTTTCAGCCTACACGTGCTGCATATGCCGGAAAAATTTGGATTGCGCGCTTCCTGGGCCGCGGGTGTGCGCTCGCGAATGTCCAATGATGAGCGTGAAATTTTACTAAAAGCTCAGAACGCGTTTTACGTGCCTCTATGCTGGATTTATACACTGCCGGCTCCCAAGGATGCTGAAAGCGCGTTGTGGGCCTTGAGACAGATGGCGCCTGAAGAACGCCTGCTGGCGCTGACATTTTGCCCGGAAACATCGGATGCTTATAGAGACATCTTTACCAGTGTAGCCTCGCGCGGCGCATGGGAGGAGAGCGACCTGGAGGCGTTAAAAGACCATTACCGCGAGTATGGAAAAGAGCCGCCGCGCGCCAAAGAACTGAAGGGTAAACTGGAAGCGTGGACAAATCCAGCCCAGTTCGGCGAACGTTATTTATCCGCTTTGCAGTCCTACCAGAGCTCTTTTTTCGCCGAAGAACAAAGGCGTATCAGCGATGACCTGCGGGTTTGTCTGCAGCGTGCGCAGGGATTGGCTGAGACTGTTTCTGTGTCGGACATGATCGAGGATCTGTCGCGAGGTATCCATTTTGATGAGTACTTCGACGTTTCCGAACTCATCCTGGTGCCTTCCTATTGGATAACGCCGCTGATCTATTTTTCGAAGGTGGAAGAGGATTCGATGCTGATTGTGTTTGGCGCACGACCGGCGGACACCTCGCTGGTACCCGGCGAACAGATCCCGGATCCTGTCCTGCTGGGCCTCAAAGCGCTCTCCGATCCCACGCGCCTGCGCATCCTGCGCTACCTGGCGCACGAGAACCTGACTCCCGCCGAGCTGGCGCGGCGCCTGCGCCTGCGCGCGCCGACGGTGACTCATCACCTGAGGTCGCTGCGCCTGGCTGGGCTGGTGCACGTGACCGTGGGGACAAAACATGAGAGCCGCTACACCGCGCGACTGGAGTCGATCGATGAACTTTGCACGCAAATAAATGGCTTTATGGCCAGCGATCTGGAAATAAGCGAGGCTTGAGCCAGGTATGAAACTGGCGCCCTTCTACAGCCGTGTGCGCAGCGTGTTAACCGAATACGCTGACCACCTGCAGATGTTCAGGCGCAATGCCCGTCTGTACCTGCTGTATGTGGTGATCACGGGAGCGGCGATCGGCGTGTTCCGGCTGCTGCTCAACTTTTACGTGCTCAGCCTGGGCTACGATGAGGCACTGTTGGGCAAGCTGGTTACGGTTAACAGTCTGACGGCGCTGCTGGTCGCTCTCCCGGCCGGCTACCTGGCCGATCGTTTGGGTCGCAAAACATCCTTGATCACGGCCGGGGCAATCACCAGCCTGTCCATCCTATTTATGGTATTGGTGCCCCGCACGGAGGTGTTCTACGCCACCAATATCATGTCCGGAATTGGGCAGTCGCTGGCGGCGGTCACCATGGCGCCGTTCATGATGGAGAACAGCGGCGACAAAGAACGCACCTATTTGTTCAGCTTCAGTTCCGGTTTGCAAATGGCCTCCGCTTCGGCAGGCAGCTGGATTGGCGGTTATCTCCCCACCTGGATTGCAGGTTCGAGAGGGGTAGACCCTACCAGCAGTGCGGCCTATGCAGGGGCTCTGATGATCGTCGGCGTAACGCTGTTGCTCGCTCTCGTGCCGTTATTTTTTATCAGAGAACCGCGCATAGAGCGCTCCGAAAGATCGGTGTTCGCGCCCATCAGTTTTGCAGCCAGGCAGCCGGCGAAACTGGGCAAGCTGATTCTGCCCATACTGCTCACGTCCATTGGGGCCGGGTTGATCATGCCCTTCATGAACGTATTTTTCCGCCAGGTGCACCACCAGTCGGACCCAGTGATTGGTTCGCTGTTTGCCTGGGGATCGTTGGCGATGGGCATTGGTTTGCTGATCGCACCACCCTTGGCCGAGCGAATGGGTAAAATGCAACTCGTGGTGTTCACCCAGGGTCTATCAATCCCCTTCCTGGTAATATTGGGCTTTTCACCCTGGTTCTGGATGAGCGCTATGGCGTATTACACTCGTCTGTCGCTGATGAATATGAGCACGCCTATTTACCAGACCTTTGTTATGGAGCAAGTTGAGGCCTCCTCTCGGGCGATGGTAGCAAGCCTGGTAAGCATGGCCTGGAGTTTCGGTTGGGCCTTCAGCCCGGCGATCAGTGGATGGCTGCAGGTCAACTATGGGTTTGCCCCCGCTTTCATTGGGACTATCACGCTCTATAGTATATCGGTTTTCCTGTACTGGGCTTTCTTTTTGCGCAAGAAGGAAGCCGCAGTTGCTGCGCCCTTGCCGGGCGATTGATCATTTTAGATCAGGTTTTCGCGGGTGACTGTTAACTCACCCCATACTCATTCGAAAGGGTGCCCCTCTCCCAACGCTGGGAGAGGGGTTTGGGATTCACCCAGCTTTCCCATGGGTAGCAGGCCAACGGCATTGATGTTTTTCTCGATGAAACCCAACGCGGTTGGGTTTCTACCCGATTAAGTCGTTCTGTTGTAACCTTTTTTATGCGAGTGCATCTAAAAACAGGAATTCATCATGAACAGTATTATCCCGGAAAATTCAGAGTTTCCGGGATAATGAAGAAAAGGAGAAAAATATGGAAATGGTTATTGACTTCCCCGGTGGGGCAAAGGTAGACGCCCATTTTGGACCTTTTACGGTTCAAACCGATCAAACCCCGATGGGTGGTGGTGATGGATCCGCCCCCACACCCTTTGCAACGTTCCTGGCCTCAATCGGCACCTGTGCCGGGATCTATGTATTGGGTTTCTGCCAGCAGCGCGGCCTGCCCACCGATGGTATACGCATCGTCCAACGCATGCACTCAAACCCAGCAACGGGCATGTTAGGCAAGGTTGATATTGAGATCCAGGCTCCCCCTACTTTCCCGGAGAAATATCTGCCCTCCCTGGTACGCTCGGCCGAACTGTGTGCGGTGAAAAAACATTTCGAACGCCCGCCAAGTTTTGATATATCTACGAGGGTTTTAGAGACCGTTATTTAGTTAATGTTTTCCCCGATTTTTGGATAATGAACCACATTTAACGCGGATTTGCGCAGATCATTTATCTCTATAATGCTCCCCCCGGCCTCCCGGTCATGGGGAGCTTATTGATTCAAAACCAGATTACTGCGGCTTCCTCTCCTGGTCATAATGCCGTCTGTCCTCTCCTGAACAATGCGCCGTTCTCGGCGCATCGGTGCGGAGGAGGATAGATACGCCGTCTTTCCTTGTTGATCACAGCGCCGTCCTCGGCGCATCGGCGTATGGGAGGGGTAAGGAACGCTGCCGGGGACGGTGGCTAGATCGAGGACCGGGAATGGCGGCTGGATCGGAACCGGGATTGGTGGATCACGACCCGCGCGCCGGTGCGGGCGTTCTTGTCGATAATAGTGCTTTAGGGGATTGATCTGGATTCGAGATTAGTCACGTCAATGTTTTCAGAACCCAACAGGGCGAGGTATTCATCAATCGCACCTCCAAGCTCTGCCGGTTTAAAACCGAAGGGTCCCAATCCGCCTGCGTATTTAATGAGCCCATCCAGTCCAACCAGGTACAGTCGTGTTGGCCAGGCGGCATAAGCTTCGTTTACCGCGTCATCCATCTCGTCTACGTAGGTGCGAATACCGTATTGCAGGGCCACCTCGCATTGCCCGGCGACAGCCCGGCGCTCCTCGATCGTGGTCGGGTCATACACATCGGTAGCGGCCTTGAGCCTCGCGAGCTTCATCGCAAAGCCCAACACACCTTTGCCGAACCACCAGCCATCGATGGGGTGGGCTTCGCGGATGTATATGCTCAGGAACTGCACGCGGTCGTGGAAATTTTCATAAATATTATGGAGACTCCCGGTCCCTCTGACGTATGGTGGTCAGGTGAAGCTGCCGAAGATCAGGACCACAGGTTTCTGGCCTTTGTAGCTGGATAGGCGCACGGGGTTCTCGCCAAATGTGTCCTGCAGCTCGAAATCAGGTGCGCTGTCCCCGATTTTGGGCGCCTGGGCGTCATACTGTTTTTGCCATTCTGTAGCATGGGTTCGGTTTTTTATGGTCTTAGGCATAGATGGCTCCTCAAGAGATGTAGTTCCCCTTACTGATCGTTGCATAAGTTACTAAACGCCTCTTGCGTTGTTTGATCGCTGATTGGTTTTAGCCTTCAATGCAAGGATCAGTAGTTCTTTATGGCACTGTCTAATTATAATTGATGGAACTCAGTTCGGCCTGCGCTCCAACCAACGCTTATGGTCACTGATGTCACGGTCTAACCACAATCGCCACCAGAGCACGCTCCAATAACACAACTCTCCCCATAATCAAAAAACGAAGGCCTCCGGTTCTAAAATAGTAATTGCTTTATTTTAAATCACCAACCCCCCGTACAAGGTTGCGCAAGGGGAGGTCATATGATTTGGATTCGAGAGCAAACGGGAGCTATTTTCCGAAGGCTTCCTTTACGCTGCCGCGCAGCAGGTAAATAATGATGATCAGGTTGATGAGTGCTCCGCCCGCCCCTGCATAAATCCCGAGCATAATTCCCTGTCCGACCAGTCCGAAACCGCCGGTCAAAAAGAATAACAGATCCGTAAAAATTCTTATGGCAGCGACCGTGATCGCACCTGTCCATGCCCAGCTCTTGAGCAGGAGAAGCCCAACAGCCAAGACGAGCTCAATCAGCGAAAGTACGAGCACTGTGGCACTGGGCACAAATACCATAAGGAACATCGGAGTACCAGGAGTGAGCCCCAGCCGGCCGACCGATGGTAATGGGACACCCAACCCCCGCAGTCCTGCGAAGATGCCTATCACACTGCTGACGAGGACCAATATAGCGATGACAGTAACTCCAGCGGGTCGTTTCATTCCTTGTTCTCCTTTAGGGCTGCAGCTTGTTTCATGGACGGCACAAATTGTAACACTTATTCTTTACGCTGGTGAAAATATCCTCCCCCGCAGAGAGATCTTTCAACAGGATGTATGTGCTTTTACTGGCTCCCATTTACAGCGATGTGATGGATACCAAAAGCCTCTGATCAGGTCAGAGGCAGTGATCCTATTGTGTGCCGAAGGTGGGAATCGAACCCACACTCCCGGAGGAACACGAGTTTGAGTCGTGCGCGTCTGCCAGTTCCGCCACTTCGGCATTTCTCTGTTCTGTTTTTAGTATATCGAAAACCGTGACCCCGGTCAAGATGAATAATCTCCCTTTATATTCTCCTCTTCTTCCACCTCCACAGCCAGGCTAACAGGCCGGTTGCAACCAGAGGCCAGATCCAAACCAGATCTGCCGGCATGGGCGCTGGTGTAGGTTCGTCGGTCGGTTCGAAGGTTAGCCAGTAGAAACGATCTTTCTTGATCAGGATATCCTCCCGGTCTGGGGACACATCGAGCGCCTCCAGGTACATATTCAGGAGTAGGCCCTCACGCCTCTTGACACCGTCCAGCAGGCGCAGTAGAGTTTCGCCATCCGTGACGCGTTCAGCCCTTACGCTCTCGACCCCGTCCGCTGTCTGAATGGTGATATATGGATCAGCATCAATGTTGCGATACCATTGCGCCCTGGAGCCAAACCCGCTGACGATAAATTTCTTCCGGTCCATTTTGTAATACTCCACCATCGTCAGGCGAGACAGGCCGCTCTTTCGTCCAGTGTGCGTGATGAGCATCAGTTGGTGGCCAATGATGGGCGCCAGCCCCAGCCGCCACAACTGCACCGGCCATTTGAACATCGCCATGCGCCAGCCACCCGCCGGATATGTAAAAAAGCCGCTGTCTTTTTGTTGAAAATTTCCTGTCATGAAATACTCCCTATGGTTGATTTCAGTACACTAAAGATGGCACACCTGGGATAGTAGAGCGGTTGATTTGCAATACCAAAGCGGGTCGAGCATCAACCATTGCTCTTCTTACTTATCGTGTCTTCCGTAGGTGCGCGCTTCATCGAACATGGCCACGATGTTCTCCGGTGGAGCGTTAACAATCACGTTGCAAGTGGAGAGCACGTACCCGCCACCCGGCGCCAGAGCGTCGATGCGCTGGCGTACTTCGGCGCGGATCTCTTCCTCCGTCCCCTGCATATCAAACGCAGTGTGGGCGCAGATATAGTCGACCCCCAGGGCGTCAACCTCACTGGAGCGCGTCTGTATGTCGCTCACACTAATTAAATCTACCATGATTTGTTTGGCAAAGTTTACCCCTTCCTGGATGATCATGGGCGTGCCCACTTCAACAATGTCCACCAGGTCGACGACTTCAACCAGGAGCGATATCGCCTGCTGAATGCTGTCAAAATGATCGAGTGCCAATTGTAACTTCACATGTGACTCCTTTAAGGGGATTAATCGCGGCGTTTAATCCCCTTGCGCCAGGCATACACGGCAACCTGAGTGCGGTCGACCAGATGCAATTTAGACAATATATTGGTCACGTGGCTCTTGACGGTTTTAACACTGATGACTGGCGCTTCGTTAATTTCCCGGTTGTTTTTCCCCTCGGGGATAATGCGCAGCACTTCCATTTCTCGATTTGTCAATTCAGTGAATGGGTTGACTTCATTTTCCTGACGCATGCCGCTGATCTCATATTCATCCAGCCACAATCTCCCACAGGATGGCTGGTCGATGCCTGCCAATATGCCAGGCAAGGTGGATTTTCCCGAGCAGGAAGGGCCGGTTAGCGTCACCCACTCACCGCGCTCAACCTGGAAGGTCAACCCTTGCAAGATGTGCAGAGAATGAATGCCGAGGGTAAACGAGCGGCGAATGTTCTGTGCTTTGATCATCGGTTTTGTGTTCATATACACCTGCTTCTGCGTGTTAATTATACTGAATTTTTAGGGGGTCTGTCGATGCAAGCGTAAATCGAGATGGCAGTTTTGTTGTCGGCCTGTAGTCTGATTTCCTTTACGACAGCCGTTGGATTTTGGATGTTTTCTGCATAAAAACAATTATCAAACTTTTAGATATTGTTATGGAACCGGTAACAGATTATTGTAAGGGATATGCAACGATTAAGGCAGGATGTTTTAAATTAACATTTTTCTAACGCCAACTTTATATTATTTCGGTAATTTATGGATATACTTTGTCTTAATTAACTTGTATTGGTTTGCCGCTGGTTGAATGTGAGCAAATCCTCCCAAGGAGAGACAGATAATTATGAAAAGAACTATCCTATCGTTATTACTGCTAACAGGCGTAATGCTATTGATGTCGGCCTGTGGCTTGCTCCAGGAGCCAGAAGAAGCAAGTTCCACAATTGAGGCAACGCCTCTGGTGATCGCGACAAGCACAAGCCAACCGTTCATTGAAACCGAAGAGTCAGGGGGAGAGATGGAAGAAGCTGCTAACGCCGAAACTGAAACAGACCCGGCAGCAGCCGGCGAACTGCGCCTCTACAAGATCAGTCAGGCAGACTCTGAGGTGCGATTTGAACTGGATGAAGACCTGCGCGGCGTACGCAAGACCGTTATTGGCACCACCGATCAGGTTGCTGGTGAGATCGCTGTAGACCTGAGTGACCTGTCCAATGTCCAGGCGGGCGTGATTCAGATTAATGCCCGCACACTGACGACCGATAATAATTTTCGCAACCGTGCTATCCAAAACCAGATCCTAAATACGGGTGAGTTCGAATTCATCACCTTTACACCTACAGCAATCAGCGGTCTACCCGCAAGTGCGGGTGTTGGTGAAGAGGTAACTTTTACGATCGAAGGCGATCTGACAATTCGAGATATAATCAGGCAGGTTATCTTTACGGTTGTGGCCATGGCTGATTCTGATGGGACGATATTTGGTACGGCAACAACCATCATTATGCGTGCTGATTACAATCTGAACATCCCCAGCGTTCCGAATGTCGCGAATGTTGAGGAAGAGGTCGAATTGTATATCGATTTTATCGCCACGGCTTCGTAAGGCGCCACGCACTTCCGTAGAATATAAGCTTATGCAATAAATTTTGTGGTTTAGTATTTGTGAACTGTATAACAAAACAATAAGTGCGTGGCACCTGAAGCCAAAAACCTAAATCATATCCAAATTGAATCTTCACAATTTCTAAACATTTATTTGTTATCCTGTGAGCGGATCCAATACGGAAGACATGTCAGTCAACGTATATATCTACATGTATTCAAAGGAGATAACATATGTTCAAAGGTAACAAATGGATACTTATTGTAATGAGCGGTACACTGGTACTTGCTGCTGCGGTTGGCTTTCTGCTAATCAGCGAAAAGACCACTGCCAGCGCGGCCTGGATACCATCGGGCCAAATCGCATCTACGATCAATACGGATGTCGGACCGGATACGGATGGGCTCAACCATCGCGGCCGTCCGGGCTTTCCTGGACGCGGTCCTGGTGTTGATAATGACTTTCTGGCACAAGCCCTGGGCATCAGCAGTGAAGAACTGCAGGCTGCGCACGAACGCGCTCAGCAGGCAGCTCTCGACCAATCCCTCGCGGATGGAATGATCACTCAGGAGCAGTACGATATGATGGTCCTGCGCGGCTTCGACCGCTTCGGTGGGCGTGGTGGCAGCAGGATCGACTTTGAGGCACTGCTGGCCGTTGAACTCGGCATCAGCGTGGAAACGCTGCAGGCTGCCCGAGAGCGGGCTAATCAAGCAGCCATCGAGCAGGCCATAGCCGACGGCAAACTGACCGAAGAGCAGGCTGCAATGATGCGAGCCCGGGCTGCGCTTCAAGACTACATCAACCCAGAAGCACTGCTGGCGCAGGCCCTGGGTATGACAATTGAGCAGCTGCAGACCGCCCGGGAAGTCGGCAAATCGATCAGCGAAATCCTGGAAGACCAGGGATTGACCGCAGTGGAAGTGCGCGACGCGCAGCAAGCCGCTCATCAAGCCGCCATCCAGCAAGCAGTAGATGACGGTGTGATTACCCCGGAGCAAGCCGAACAATTCCAAAACGGTTTCCGAGGCGTTCCTCCCCTGGACGGCTTCAGGCATCCCGGTTGTAGCGGTGGAAGAGGACGCGGTGGTTTCCCTGGTGAAGGTGGTTTTGGCTTCCCCCAAAACGACATGAAAACTGAAACCAACAGTGATATCTAAACCTCAAGGAGGTACTCTCTAGCTAAGTGCTCGAGGAGCGCAGTCTCTATTAGCTGCGCTCCTGTCCTGTTGTATGCGGATTATTTATGGTTAATCAAACCTGTTTTTTAATGAAAAATCCAATACTCCAACTTGCCTGGTTACCTATATTTATCATCTTAACCCTCGCCGTATGCAGTTCGCGCGCTGCCAGTTTGAACCCGGATGAAATCATCAAATGTCGCCATCGACGGGCAGCAGATAAATACATTTGGTGATCTGAACAGCGATCTGGTCTTCCAGACCAGTGTTGGGCAGACAATTGTCCTCACTGTGCTGCGCGGTGGGGAGCTGATGTCCCTGGATTTATCGCTCGGCGCTCGTCCGTGATATTAAATGTTTCACATTCATAATCCGGAGTCAAAACGGTTATACTAAGATTTCCGAAGTATCGGATCGTAATTTGCACAAAAAGCAGTTAGGAAATATTGATCGCCCCGTGTTGCTGTGAAACATAAACTTCGGAAGTCTATTGTCGGGTAATCGCGTTATGAGCAAGCACATTCTGGTTGTAGATGACAAGCGTGAACTGCGGAATTTGTTGAGATCCTATCTGGAAGCGGAGGGATTTCAAGTAGATACCGCATCCAATGGAAAGGAGGCCATCTTCGTCGCACGGGAAGGCAAGCCTGACCTGATCGTTCTGGATTTGATGATGCCCGAAATGGGCGGTTATGATTTCATGCGCGCCTACGATAAAGAAAGGGGGGCTGCCCCAATCATCATATTGACAGCCAGGCTGGAAGAAAATGATAAGGTGCTGGGGCTGGAGTTGGGAGCGGATGATTACGTAACCAAGCCCTTCAGCTTGCGTGAACTGACGGCGCGCGTACGTGCCGTCCTGCGTCGAGCGGAAAAGCAGAACGTTGAACGAGACATCCTGCGCGTGGGCGAGGTTACTCTAAATCGCGGTGCACGTTTTGTGACCGTTGCCGGTCAGGCGGTGGATCTGACGCCCTCTGAATTTGAGCTGTTGGCAACTTTGATGGATGCCCCGGGGCGAGCCTTCTCTCGCATGGAATTACTGGATCGCCTGCAGGGGGCTTCCTTCGAGGGCTACGAACGTACGATTGATGTCCACGTCCGCAACCTGCGTTCCAAGATCGAACCGGACGCCTCCCATCCTCAATACGTGGAGACGGTTTATGGGATTGGGTACCGCTTTGCTGCCCAACGTTAGCTTAATGAAGGAAGACTCATGCGTTCTCTGGCAGTAAAACTCACTCTGGCATTCCTCTTCGTCGGCCTGATTGGTGCGGTCTTGGTAGCAGTAATCGTGCGCCAACGTACACAGGCAGAATTCGACCGTTTTATACAAAGTCGTAATGGGACAGCTTTAGCAGAGAGACTGGCAGACTATTATCAGGAAAATGGGGGTTGGGAGGGAGTCGAACGTGTATTACGACCAGATCAACCGGGTGGAGTTGGTCCCGGTCAAGGATACTTTGCCCAGGGTTTAACCTTTGTCCTGATAGGACCTGACGGCAATGTGATTATTGGTGGTCGTGTAGAAAATATCGGTAAACCCATCCCCAAAAGCGATCTAAAAGATGCAACGGCAATCGAAGTAAATGGTGAGATCGTCGGTTGGGTTTTACCGCGTTCGTCGCCGTTTCCCAGTGGGATTATTTCGCCGGAGATGGCATTTCTTATGAATGTTAACCAGGCGGCGTTGTTAAGTGCATTGGCGGCTGTCGGAGTTGCCCTGGTCCTGGGAGGTTTATTGGCTTATACCCTGACCCGTTCTTTACGGGAATTGACGGTTGCGACCCAAAAGGTGGCTGGAGGTGATCTCGGATACCAGGTGCAGGTGCGCTCGAAAGATGAACTGGGGGAACTGGCGACCTCTTTCAACCAGATGAGCGCAGATTTAGCGCACGCCAACCAGCTACGTCGCCAGATGACGGCCGACATTGCCCACGACCTGCGGTCTCCCTTGAGCGTAATCCTGGGCTACACCGAAGCCTTGAACGACAGCAAGCTCGAGGGGACACCAGAGATCTATGACGTGATGTACAAGGAGGCAGGTCACCTCAGCCACCTGATTGATGACCTGCGCACGCTCTCCCTGGCTGATGCCGGAGAATTACCTTTCAACATGGGGGCAGTTGCGCCGGGTGAGCTACTGGAAGAAATCGGGCGGGCTTATAAACAGAAGGCGGATCTGAAGAGCATTACTTTGAAGGTGACAGTTCCTGAATATACACCCGGGATAATCGTCGATCCCAACCGCATGGTGCAGGTGATGGGGAACCTGATGAGTAACGCTTTACGCTACACTCCGGATAAAGGGGAAATTGTTTTAGGGGCTACGACAAAAGACGATACGGTGGAGCTGTACGTTCAAGACAACGGCTCAGGTATCGTGGCGGAAGATTTGCCGCATATATTCGACCGCTTCTACCGTACGGATGAGTCCCGCCAGCACAATGGTGAAACAGGATTGGGGCTGGCGATTGCTAAATCGCTGGTTGAAGCACAAGGGGGATCCATATCTGTTGAAAGTGCAACCGGTCGAGGAACAACCTTCTACATTACTTTTCCCGGTAAAAAATAATCCATACAACAATCACAGCGGGTTCAACAGTGTTTGGTGATGAGAAGACACCCTGTTTGATCTGGACACATTTTTAAATAGCGTGCTATGATAACCCTAACCCGGATAAACCGGAAACACAAAATAATGAACTTTGCATTTTCTTGCTCATTGTACAAGAATTTAACTGGTTAGGAACTATGCTCGCCATGTTTTGCATTTTGATGACCGATTAGGAACAACAGGTGTTGACCCCTCTCCTAAAAACAAAGCTTTACATCCCTCCTCCGCGGCCCTACTTTGTATCGAGACCCTGGCTGACCGAAATGTTGGATCAAGGTCTGCGACCTGGGCATAAGCTGAGCCTCATCTCTACTCCAGCGGGGTATGGGAAAACCACGCTTTTGGTTGAGTGGATACATAATGTCATTCAGAACGGCGTTAATGCCGTCTGGCTCTCGTTGGACAAGGGTGATAACGACCCCTTTCGTTTTTGGTGTTATGTCCTGACTGCTCTCAATAAGATACCGCAGTTGCAGCAAACTGATATTGGGGAGTCAGCGCTGGCGATGTTGCAGTCCCATCAACCTCCTCCAATTGATAGCGTGCTGATTGGCCTGATCAATGAAATTGCCAGAATCCCGGAGCCCATGGTCCTGGTTATGGATGATCTGCATCTGGTTATCGAAAGCGTTATCCACGCACAACTGACGACCTTGCTGGAGCATCTCCGCTCAGATACCGGTGGGCTGCATCTGGTGATCGCTACCCGCCGCGACCCGCCCTGGCCCATGGCGCGGCTTCGTGCGAAGGGCGAGCTGCTCGAGATACGCACACAAGATCTGCGTTTCACCCAGGATGAATCCGCTCAATTTCTTACCCAGGCGATTGGCTTTGAGCTCTCTCCTGAGAACATCAGTGCGCTGGATGAGCGAACCGAAGGCTGGATTGCCGGGCTTCAGATGGCGGCACTGTCCATAAAAGAGAGGCAGGATTTGTCTAGATTTGTCGCCTCTTTCACCGGCAGCCACCGCTTCATACTGGACTATCTGGTGGAGGAGGTGATCGATCGGCAACCACCGGACATCCAGGAATTCCTGTTGAAGACATCGATTCTGGAGCGCATGTCGGCGCCCCTTTGTGAAGTGGTGGTGCATGCAGAGAGAAAGGAAACCCTCCCTGCCGCCGATACGCTGCGGGAGGCTGCCGGCCCGGATTACCAGGCCATCCTGACTTACCTGGAACAGCGTAATCTATTCCTCACGCCTCTCGACGACAAGCGACGCTGGTACCGTTATCATCATCTCTTTGCCGATCTACTGCGCAATCGTCTGAAGAAAATTTATCCAGGGGAAGTGCGCGACCTGCACCGGCGGGCAAGCGCCTGGTACGAGGATAACAATTGGGTGACCGAGGCGGTGAAACATGCCCTTGAGGCTGAAGATACTGCGCGCGTCGCCCGACTGGTGGAGCAGAACGCCTTTTCCATGCTCGATCGGGGCGAGATGTCGACTTTACTGGGCTGGTTGGAGATGATCCCAGTCGATATCCGCCGTGCACGGCCGTGGATGGGGCTCGCTCACGCCTGGGTGTTGGTCTATGATGGGCAGTTAGAGGGGACCGAAGAAGAACTCCAGCGGGTGGAGAAGGCGCTGACCGTGTTGGGAAGCGTCGAGCAGGAGCGGGCTGCCGGACACATCAGCGCTATCCGCGCCTACGCTGCATGGATACGGGGTGATGGCGAGAAAGCTGAGTACTTTGCCCGCCAGGCGTTAACGCAGCTGCCGGAGGAAGAGTTGACTGTGAGAGCCCTCACAGGGACAACCCTGGCTGGAGCCCTCATGCAGTGCGATGATCTGGATGGTGCATCCCAATTACAGGGAGATGCCATTCTCAGGAGCCAGGCATCAGGCAATACACATGTGTACATGCTCTCGGTCAGTATGTTTGCCTTTCTGCTGATACAGCAGGGGCGGATGTATGAGGCTGAAGCTTTGTGCCGCCAGGCATTAGCCTCTGCCGCTGAACAGGCCGGTCGTCGCGGTGGTCAATCTCCCGCAATTGCTCAGGTTTACGCTATGCTCAGCGCGGTGCGGCAGGCGAGGAATGAGTTGGAAAGTGCAGTGTCCCTGGCTCAGAAGGGACTTGATCTAAGTAAGCGCTGGACTCAGGCCGACACCCTGACGGTTAATTACGTATACCTGGCGGACGCTCTGATCGCAGCTGGAGACCTGGTGGGAGCGTCTGATGCAGTTCAAGGTTGTAAACAGCTCGGGTATGTTTCTAGCTGGTTTGATGCCATCGTGGGGCGGCAAGAAGCCACCCTCATGTTGGCGATTGGGGATATTCCAGCGGCGGTGCGCTGGGCGGAACAAAGGGGGATGGATTACCAGGATCCGATTCCCCAACCTCGAAGATCTGCATACCGTGTATTTGCGCGGATTCTGGTTGCCCAGGGAAAGCTTGATGAAGCATCTCTGCTGCTGGATCGATTGATTGAAGCGAATGAGAGGACCGGTGCTTTCGGATCACTGGTTCGTGTGTTAACCATTAAAGCGCTTGTGATGGATAAACTCGGGAACGAGATCGATGCGCTTGCGGTTCTGGACCGGGCGCTGGGGCTGGCAGAGCCGGAGCGGATCATGCGCCCCTTCCTTGGTGTTGGCGAAGAGATGGTGCCGATGCTGCAGAAGGCCGCAGCCCGTCGAACCACACCAAAATATACCCGTGAGCTATTACTTTTATTGAAAGCGGATAGTGGGCTGGCTGAAGCTCTTAACGATAGAGATCGGGGGACAGGGGAAGATGTGTCTATGGATGCTCAAGAGTGGCCGGTCGAATCTCTCACCAAGCGAGAGATGGAAGTGCTGCGGTTATTGAATACTCGTCTTTCTGTCCCTGAAATCGCTCGAGAAATGTACGTCGCCCCGTCGACAATCCGTACGCACATACGTAATATCTACAGTAAGCTGGATGTCCACTCACGATTTGAGTTGGTCCATCGTGCTAAAGATTTGGGTTTGATTTAAATTCTTTGACTGCAATGTTTTTATCCTCCGCCGGCGTGGTGGGGGATTTTTTGTAATCCCCCACGCAATCATCAAGATTGGGGATGACAACTCATCCATATTAGTAGAATAATCCAAGGGAGGATAAAGCAATATTGTATTCTTCTGGATCCAAACAGCTCATTTATTAATGGAGGCTTGATGACCGATAAACGTGAAGCTGATCAAACCACAGCCTATCAAATCAGGGTAAAAGGGATACTTGACCATTCATGGTCGGATTGGTTCGATGGCATGACGATCATCCCTCAGGACCAGGATGAAACCATAATCAGCGGACCTGTGGTCGACCAGGCAGCCCTGCAAGGCATGCTTTGGAAAATTAGTGACCTGGGATTAACCATAATATCGGTTCTGAGGATTGAAGATGAAACCCACTAGCAGTTTTTTTCCTCAAAAACAATCCCAAGGGTATTTGCCCGCAGACGCACACAAAAATTACACACCTTTTAGTACACAATCACGCATCCTGAATGGGATAATGGGAAGGAGAGATTAATTATGAACCGAAATGTATTCATTTGTGGGGCGATGTCCATTGTGCTGGCAGCCATATTGTTCGCTTTGGATGTCACCAGGATAGTCCTGCCACTGGGCAACGGCAGTCTCACGTTTTATCCGGCTGGCTTCTATGGGCTGCTGGGTTTGTTCCTCATATATCGTTCAATAAAACCGCTTTGGCAGGCGTAATATTAAAATGGAATAGCAGGAAAATATGATGAAGAAAATTGTTCGAAACAAAAATTACCTGCAAAATCTGGCAAATATTGGCTTGCTGATATTGTTTGTACTTATCATCACTGCCTGCTCGCAAACAGAAACTACCCCGGCAAACAGCACTCAACAGCCAACAGAAGAGACCACCTATTGGCCTGCTGCGGGCTGGTCTACTTCGACGCCCGAAGAGCAAGATATGGATGGAGAGAAGCTGCAGCAGATGATGGACCTGATCGACGAGCAGGGATTTGCCTACGACTCGGTGGTGGTCGTGCGCAACGGGCACATCGTGTTCGAGCAGTACCGTAATGGGTATAGTCAGAACAGGAGACATCACCTCCAGTCTGCTACCAAGAGCTTCAGTTCGATGCTGATCGGGATCGCTATTCACGAGGGTTTTATCGGCCATGTGAACGAGAAGTTGGTGGATCTGCTCCCTGAGCACCCTATCGCCAACATGGACGCCCGCAAGGAGAACGTCACCCTGGAGCACCTGCTCACCATGTCCGATGGCTTGGACTGGCACGAGCTGGATTACCCCTACTCGGACCCCAGGAACACCCTGGGTCAGATGTGGGTCAGCGATGATGCCGTGCAGCATGTCCTCGACCAGCCCATGGTGCGTGAGCCGGGTGAAGCCTGGGTTTACAACTCGGGGACCTCGATCCTGCTGGGAGGCATCCTCGAGCAGGCGACCGATGGGGACGTACTATCCTTTGCCCGTGAATACCTCTTTGACCCCATTGGTATTGGGGAAGTCTACTGGGAAAAGACTACCGGAAACCACTATCACACGGATGGTGGGCTGTGGATGACGCCGCGTGACATGGCGCGCTTTGGTTATCTGATGCTGAATAATGGTACCTGGGATGGGAGAGAGATCGTTTCTCCAGAGTGGATCGAGCAGTCATCCCAGGCTCATTACCTGACCAGCTCGGGAAACGGGTATGGCTACCAGTGGTGGACGATGGAGCACGGTATCTATGCAGCCAGGGGGCACTACGAACAAAATATCTATGTAATCCCGCAGGCTGATATGGTTGTCGTTTTTACAGGGGCTGTTCCCGATGATGTCCTCCATCCGACCGATGGTTTGACCTACAGCTACATCCTGGCTGCCTGTAATGACCTGCCTGAGGATGCAACTCGCCAGGAATACGATAATTATGGAATAACAATCGAGTACCCGGCCGGATTCAGCATCCTAGAAAGCCCACAACCAGGGACAACGAGTTTGGATAACAGTTCTGGAATACTGCAGCTCAGGCTTGACTCCTATCCGTTTGAACTTATCCAGGTTATGTGGAGCGAAGCAGAACCCGGACTTGATCCACTTGTCTACTTTGATCAGGTGATTGAGTCTATGTTGCAGCAATCCGGCGTTGAATATTCACCGGGTACCTCCTGGGAATCGACCATGGACCGGCACAAAGTCATCCATCAGTACTTCGACTTCGCGGATCATGGGATCCAGCTGAGAGGTGTGACAGGCGTATGGTACTGCGACGAGACCGGGCGGGTGGTTGCCTTCAGCTATGCCACCAATCCCGAAGTATCTGATCAGGACCTAAAAACACGCTATCTGGAGCACCTTGATTCATTGGCCTGTCACGAGGTTCGCTAGGTGATGAGTACTTGCGGGTGACCGCACCGCCAATCTCGTGTATGGAGGAGGTATCTACATGAAAGTTCACCGAATTTGCCTTCTGTTTGTATTAGTTCCGCTATTTGTGTTAGCCACATGCCAGAGTGAAAATCAGGCAACTCAGACAATCGTAGAAACCGAAAGGGTGGCAACGCTTAAACAAGCGCCGCCTATACATACGCCAACCACCATCCCGGTTGACCGCTCCCAGTATGAGGAGGTCTTTGATATGGTCTGGGGTACGGTGAACGAAATGTATTTTGACCCAACTTTTAACGGTGTGGATTGGGAGTCCGTAGGTGACCGCTATAAGCCGAAAATTATGACTACTGAGGACGATGAGACATTTTACATCTTGCTGAACTCGATGTGTTTTGAGTTGGGTGTTTCCCACATCGGTGTGATACCTGCGGATGCTCCCGAACAGTTGGATCCAGTTTTGTCCGCACCGGGCAGTGTGGGTATCGATGTTCGTTTGATCGATGACCAGATGGTGACCGTTTGGGTTGAACCGGGTTCTCCGGCAGACCAGGCAGGTTTGCGGACGGGATTTATCATCCTTGAGATCAACGGAAAAACTATTGAGGACAGTGAAGATTTGATCACATTCAAACTGCCACCCTTCAACGAATGCCGATCTCGCGGGCAGATCATCAGTGCAATCCAATCACAGCTCAATGGGGATGTAAGCCAGGTTGTTACACTTACCTACCTGGATGAGGGTGACCAGGTTCACGAAGTGGCTTTGACGCGTCAGGAGCGAAAAGAGCAGACCTTTATTGCTGAGAATTTACCTCCGTTTTATGTCAAGTCTGAATCCAGGCGTTTGGAGAACGGCATTGGTTACATTCGCTTCACCGGTTTCTTACCGCCGATCCTTGAGGATGTGCTGGCGGCTATTGAGGATATGCAGGATGCTCCCGGGATCATCATTGATATCCGCGGCAACCCGGGTGGGTTTTACCCGGTACGGAAAGCGATTGCCAGCCAGTTCTTTCAAGAACGCACGCTGCTTTGGCGATTCATCACCCGGCCGGGACTGGAATTGCCAGGTTTCGAACGAGAGGCGTACACAGAACCCCCGTCTGACGCTTATACAGGGCCTGTAGTGATCCTGGTGGATGTCTTGAGCGGTTCATCGAGCGAGGAGTTCTCCGGTGCCTTGCAAGCTAATCAGAGAGCCATCATTATCGGTGAACAAACCGCTGGATCAGACCTGGTCGCCGATATCATTTCTCTGCCCAATGGGGCGACATTCATCTACCCTATCGCCCAAACCCAGACTGCGGATGGCACTGTGCTCGAAGGGCGCGGTGTCATCCCAGATATCGAGGTGACGCTAGATCGCCAGTTGCTTCTTCAGGGAATTGACTCGCAGATTGAGGCAGCCATCGACTATCTTAAGAGTCTGGTGGAGCAATGAGAATGTCAAGGATACGAATTTTTTGGGTAGTCCTGCTGATCTGCTTGGGGACCAGCTGTGCCCAGCCGGCTGACTTACCGACGTTAGCACCAACCGTCAACATTGTCACGCCAGTCGTTGTGTCTACAGAAACCACCCCCGTTTCGTCTTCAGATATTGACGAACGATTGCAGAGAGTGGAATATGGTCTATTCCCCATCAACGAAGATGGTCAGGTCAGCTGGGATGAGAAATCTAGCATCGCTGAGCGCATGAAGTACTACAACGTGCAAGGCGTCAGCATCGCAGTGATTAACGACAACCAGATCGAATGGGCCAAGGGGTATGGGGTGCTGGAAGCCGGCACGGACCGCCCGGTTACCCCGGAGACCCTCTTTCATGCCTGCTCGGTGGCCAAACCCGTCTCCGCTGCTGGTGTACTGACTCTGGTGGAGCGCGGCCTGCTGGACCTGGATGAGAACGTGAACGAAAAGCTGGTTTCGTGGCAGGTCCCGGAGAATACGTTCACCGCGCAGGAGAAAGTCACATTGCGTCGTTTGTTGAGCCACACTTCGGGTCTGAACGACGGCTTCGAAAGTGGGGGCCTGGAATGCTGCTACGCCACCGAGGGAGAGTCGCCCGATGTGAAAGTTGAGCAGATGCTTGTGGCGGATCCGCTAACGGGTCTATCGGAAGCCACTTATGTGAAGGCTGTGCCTGGTGGAGCATACAGTTACAACAACTTAGCCTTCAGTATCGTGCAGCCGCTGGTTGAGGATGTCACTACAGAGCCCTTCGCCGGTTTCATGAAGAGTGCGTTGCTGGATCCACTGGATATGAACTCCAGTGCTTTTGAACAGCCCTTGCCGGTCGAGCTGAGGGACAGAGCGACAACGGAACATGGTGATACTGGTGAACCCGCAATTGGGAAGCGCCGCCATTATGCCATCTTGGCTGCCGGCGGATTGTGGACGACGCCCTCCGACCTGGCGCGTTTCACGATCGAGCTCATGTCTGCGTACAACGGTGAATCTTCTACAGTACTTTCCCCAGATATGGTTAAGGAGATGCTCTCACCCCAGGTCGACATTCTGGACGGATCGATGGAAGATGCCTATGGACTGGGTATGGCGCTGGGCGATGACGACGGGGTATTGAGAATCCAGCACACCGGTGGATGCCCCTGGGGGAGCAATTCCTGGCTGATTGCTTATCCAGAAACAGGGCAGGGTGCTGTTGTGATGACCAATTCTGTTAGCGGTTCCGCAATCCGAGCGGAGATCCTGCTCAGTATTGCTATCGAATATGGCTGGCCGCTGATACCGGATTCATGATCAAACCGAAAGTACGCATCAAATACTGCACTTTACTTTTTTTATCATGGAGGTGAACAAATGGAGAACAAAGGGCAAATTTTTGATTTTGCGGCAGAGGTGGGTCTCACAAAACACCTGGGGGGAGTTGGTGCCACAGAAGAGCTGATCGAGTTATGCCACATCGAGGATGGTAAATATATTCTGGATGTTGGCTGTGGCGCTGGGGTGACGCCCTGCTTCATCGCCAAGAGATTTCGCTGTCGCGTAGTCGGAGTAGACATCTCTGATGCGATGATCGAGAGGTCCAGAGAAAGGGAGCAGAGAGAGGGGCTAACGGATCGGGTTGAATTCAGGGTGGCAGATGCGCAAGACCTGCCGTTTGAGGATAACCTGTTCGATGCGGTTATTACCGAATCTGTGACCGCTTTCCCTGAGGACAAACAGAGAGCTGTCAATGAATATGCGCGAGTCACAAAGCCAGGTGGATATGTAGGCTTGAATGAGTCAACCTGGCTGAAGGTACCACCTCCGCCAGAAATGCTTGCCTGGGCGTCCCAGGATTTAGGCGCCAGCGTGAAACCCCTCACATCTGATGAATGGGAGGAATTGTTGAAGGGCGCAGGCTTGACAGAAATTGTGGTTAAGATATCCGGTATCAACGTTGGAGACGAGGCCGGAGGAATATTGCGGCGCTATGGTTGGGGAGGCATGCTGCGGGTTGTTTGGAGAATGCTGTCCCTCTACGCCAGAAATCCAGCTTACCGGAAATTCGTAAAGGAAGTACGCCAGGATGGCGTCGCGCCTGAAAACCTCGACCAGTATTTTGGATACGGGGTCTATGTTGGGAGAAAATAATTCTTGTATATGTTATTGGATTTTGTTCGAGTATATGCTGTCGAACTTTCTGTCCGTATCCAGTGTGACGGCATCCAGAACCATCAGGGCGGCATCGGGGTTCTTTTCCGGTATCGATTCACAAAAACATTCGATGCATCCGAACCTGTGGCTTGAAAAGATTCATTTAAAATATCCAGACCCACCCCCGGTCCCATTACCAACTCCAATACGCTGGAGCCTTTTTTTAGGTGCGTATTCAAGATTTCGATCAGCTGCCGGCCGTCAAACCCCTCCGCCATCCGGATGTATTCTTCTACGTTCTTTTCATCATTAAAAATGTCCCATCCGTACCTCGATTGACATGTAGGACAAGTTGCCTACTTGTCCTTGTCCGTAATGGGCGCAAGAAAGCACCTCGCGCTACATATCATTGTTACGATCATAACTAAGGCTGCCCCAAATTGGGCAGCCTTGTGTTATTAACCTCAAACAAGATTCTGTCTAGACTTCTGGCGCGCCTGCCGCCAGCCCTTTGCTGCGTTCAATCGACTGCAGAGCCAGATAGCGCTCACCGAACTTGTCGATGCTGTCCACTTCCATATCGTACTGGTCGTAATGCCTTTCTTCGTCCACAACAAGACCCTCGAACACGGTCTTGGAAGCCGAGTCAGCATTGGCCGAGCACTCGTTGGCCCAGATATTGTAATCTCGGGCGCTGTCCTCTTCCATCTTGCGGGCTTTGACCAGCATCTCTCTGACATCGTGGATCTTCTCCACCTCCATCGAGGCGACCATTTCCACCTCACCTTTCAGAAACAGTATTCGTTCCGCGCAGCGCTCGATATGCCCCATCTCTTCGATGGCGGTCTTGAAGAACAGACCTGCCAGCAGTTCGTATCCCTGGTCTTCACAGTGGAAATGGAAATACATGTATTGGTGCACGGCCGTGAGCTCATCTGCGACCGCTTTGTTCAACAACTCGATACTTTTTTCGTGCATTGGTTTAACTCCCGAATTAGTTTATTTTTTAATTTGTGTTCGTATTATACAATAACTCCAAGCCATGAGGTGAGCTCTCTTCATTCATACATATATGAGCTGCCCAATGCTGATAGACGCTATGCTCACCTCTCCAGTGCTTCATAGGCAGGGCGATACCAAATGTAAGACTACTATGGAATTTTGTCGTTACACAATTTCCGCAGGTACGAACACTAAAAGAAGACCGTCGACGATTTGATGAATGCGTCTGGGTGAGAGTATCCCAATGTACTCCCCTAGATAGGATTTGTCCACAGTAAATACCTGGGATACGTTAATCACACTCTGGCGAGGCAAATTGGTCTCCCCGATGTCCAATAATATATTGACAGGAGCTTTATCACGGTGCAGATTTGTTGTCAACTCACATACCACAACTGTGTTTATACGGCTCTGGTTGAACAGGTTGTTTTGCACTATAACATACGGATGTCTGTAACCAGGTCCAGAACCTACCGGTTCATCCAGATCGATCCAATAGATTTCCCCCTGCTTTATGTCCATTCGCTCTCTATCAGGTTTTTCTGAATTCGCAGCATCTTACGCCGACGGTCCTGCTCATCCGAGTCAGGATATTCGCTGTAAGCTTCATTAATCTGCTCAAGTATTTTACGATTTTGATAATCTAATACGAACCTTTCCAGTGCGAGGTTGAACAATCGACTGCGAGAGATCTTCATCTCATCCGCAATCTTCTCCGCACGTTCAAAGATTTCTTCCTGAACGGATATTGCAGTTTTGATACTAGCCATAATAACCTCTTCTATTCAGCGTATAAAAGTATAACCTCCATGTATACCGATGTCAATACCAATTATCGGCACTTTTAGTGTTCACCCAATATACAGTATGGAACTCTCAACGTATTCCGATATATTACTGATCCTTGCATTGAAGGCTTAACCCAATCAGCGATCAAACAACAGGTGAGACGTTTATTGACGTTTACCAAAGCTCGATTAAGATTTTTGGGTTGCCATGTCATACCACTGTCTTACCCGATTTTCGTGTACGTCAATAGTAACTTATGCAACGATCAGTAGTTAACCTATTGGTTGGGTATTTATCTGTAACCAGACTGCTATTTCTTCAATCGTGTGCTCTGACTGGTCGACCTGCAACGTGAATATTTCCAGCTCAGTGTTTGTAGCATTCAGTTGAAAGCCGTTAGTCCGCAGGAACAGGGCAGATGCCGCGATCCCTGTGCGCTTGTTTCCATCCATAAATGGGTGATTGCGGATCAAGGAATCCATTAAAGCAGCAGATTTAATGAACAGGTCAGGATATAGATCCTGCTTGTCATAGCTCGCTTCCGGTTTACCAAGGGCGGATAACAGCATGCTTAAATCACGAACACCGTGGCTGCCGCCTGTTTCAGCTACCAATCTCGCATGCAGAAACAGGATCTGCTGCGCAGTGAGATAAACCATCACCTGGCCAGGGCTCCTAAACATGATCGGAGTGGTAAAATTTGTTAGGGATCAATCGTTTCTCTTGCTAGATGATTGTTGTAATTAATTTGTCCTTCTTGAATACATGATGACATCTCAGAGCCCCTCATTCAGATCAAGCTGCACCACCCACCGGTGCCTATCAACCTGGTGCCGCGGCCGCGCCTGAACGAATGGCTCGATCTCCGCTAGGGGCGTCCGCTCACCCTGGTCTCAGCACTAGCCGGCTGCGGCAAATGCACTTTGATCAGCAGCTTGTTGAAGACACTGGATTGTCCGTCTGGGTCTCGCTGGACGAATACGATAACGACCCGGGCGTGTTCCTGAGCTACTTACAGGCCGCTGTTGGCCATCCTCTTGCTGCTGTGTTCCATCGTTCTGGGCATCGGTGTATTCTTGTCGGGTCAGGAGTTTTAATATCAGAGGTGCCGGGCACTGACGCAGTGCCTTGCACCTGATTGGTTACATCATTACTCACAAATTCCACTTTTAAAAAGGAGAAATAAAATGGCTTTCAATTTACGAAACCGCAACTTTGTCAAACTCTTGGATTTCACTCCCAAAGAGATCGAGTACTTGCTCAAGCTGTCGGTGGACCTAAAGGCTGCCAAGTACGGCGGATACGAGCAGCCCACCCTGACCGGCAAGAACATAGCCCTGATCTTCGAAAAATCCTCAACGCGCACGCGCACTTCTTTTGAGGTTGCGGCCTACGACCAAGGTGCCAACGTGACTTACCTGGGACCGGCTGGTTCGCACATTGGTCACAAAGAGACCATGAAGGACACTGCCAGGGTATTGGGGCGCACTTACGATGGCATCGAGTACCGTGGCTTCGCCCAGGTGACCGTCGAGACCCTGGCGAAGTACGCCGGCGTACCCGTGTGGAACGGGTTGACCAACGAGTTCCACCCCACCCAGATCCTGGCCGACATTCTCACCATGACTGAGCACACCTACAAGGACCTGCCTGAAATAACTTACACTTTCATGGGCGACGCCCGCAACAACATGGGCAACTCGCTGATGGTGGGCGGTGTCAAGCTGGGCATGGACGTGCGCCTGTGCGGCCCCAAACACCTGTGGCCCGAGGAAGGACTGGTCGAGACTTGCAAGCAGATTACCGCTGAAACCGGCGCCCGCCTGACGATTACCGACGATGTGGCTGAAGGCGTCAAAGGCGCAGATTACCTGTACACCGACGTGTGGGTCTCGATGGGCGAACCGGCCTCGGTTTGGGAGGAGCGCGTCAAGCTGCTCAAGCCCTACCAGGTCAACACCCAGGCCATGGAAATGACCGGCAACCCGGATACCAAGTTCCTGCACTGCCTGCCGGCCTTCCACAACCGGGACACCGAAGTCGGTGAAGAAATGTACGAGAAGTACGGGTTGGAGGGCATGGAAGTAACCGAGGATGTCTTTGAATCGGAAGCATCGATCGTTTTCGATGAAGCCGAGAACCGCATGCACACCATCAAGGCCATCATGGTGGCCACGTTGGGAGATTGATCGATGATCACGATCCTACCCGAGAGCACGGATACTTGTATTGGTTTCAAAATAAGCGGGATAGTGATTGCTGAGGACTATGACGTTCTACTACCGAAATTAGGTCAAGCAATAGCTGCTTTTGGCAAGATCAACTTACTGGTACTGATGGAAGATTTGGACGGATGGGAAGGCTTAGATACGGCTAAAGCAGATTTCTAATTCGGCACACACCAATACCGCCAGGTTGATCCAGCCCATTCTAAAGTGGGCTCAAGGCGATAAACGTCTTCTTAGCGCCACCAGCCTGACCTCCATTGGCATCAACATAGTCGCCGGCGACCAGTATATGGCTATTGTGCTGCCCGGCAGGATGTTTAGAAATTCATACCAGGAAAGAGGTCTCGCACCGGAGGCGCTCTCGAGGCAGATCGAGGGATCGGGTACGGTCACTTCTCCTCTTATCCCGTGGAACAGCTGCGGAGCGTACATGTCGGCCACCCTGGGTATCGCCACGATAGCCTATCTGCCATTCTGCTTCTTTAATCTGGCCGATGTGGTTGTTACATTCCTGTTTGCCATCCTGGGTATCAAGATCGGGCACCTCAAGCCGGAGGAAGCTATCAAAGAAGCACCGGAAGAGGCAACGATGTACGGCATTGGCGGTCGCAGGGTAGAGCCATCGGAACACGAGGCTGCGCTGCCAGGATGATCGTGACTGAGTTACGACCTGACAGGTTTCGGAGTCACTCTCCCATGTAAATTTAAGCCCTATAAGGTAGAATAATGGGCATTATGCTATCATTGAAAACCTGTCAGGTCTAGACAAGAATCCTTAACTTATCGATATATATTAGACCTGAGCAACTGATGGACATACGTTTAAAAAGAAAGAACTTATGATTATCTATATAGAGTTGATATAAAGGAGGCATAAAAGCTAATGTTCAAATCACTACTACGTACCATGGGTATGTACAAGCAATTCAGGGCCAGGCTGGTGGTCTCGCAGGTGCTGGTGTTGATATCGGCAACCGCCATCATCGGCGTGGCTTCCCTCAACCAGCGGTTGATCAATGAAGGCATCGAAGCCGGTGATGTAGAAGCAATTCTAAGCACCGGTATGTGGATGCTTTTATTGGCTGTCATATCTGGTGTGTGCCTGGCTGGCACGGCTTACTTTGCGGTCTTCTTCTCCCAGGGGACGGGTTACTATGTCCGCTCCTATCTATACCGCAGGATCCAGACGTTCTCGTTTGGCAACTTCGACCGCTTCAGGACCGGCGATATGCTGGTGCGCCTGAACGCCGACGTGGTCAACATCCAGAATGCGCTGCTGTACATGACCCTGCTCCTGCTATACGCGCCATTTATGCTGCTGATTACCTACGTGTTGACCATTATCAACACACCCTCCCTGCTACTGGTATTGGTAATTGTGACCGTGGTCGTACTGGGCGTGATGGCGTTGTTGATACCCCAGGTTTTCCGGGCATATGATGAGCGCCAACAGCGGCTCGACGATATGAACAACACCATGCAGGAAAACCTGGCCGGCGTACGCGTGGTGAAAGCCTTTGTACGCGAGGATTATGAAGTCGAACGCTTCGACCAACGCGCTGACGCCTTGCGCAAACCCGCTTATACGGCGGCTGTCAGGGTTGCTTTCCTAGCTCCCATGCTCACCGGCATTACTCAACTGGGTATCGTACTATCGCTGTGGGTGGGCGGACAGCAGGTATTGAGCGGTAGCGGCTTAAATGTTGGCGAACTGGTCACCTTCACGCAGTACATGTCGCTGATAGTCGCTCCGTTGGCCATGCTGGCCATTGTTTTCCCGTTCATGCTGCGTGGAGACGCCTCCGCCAGTCGTATCTTCGAGGTCTACGATGACATACCGACAGTACAGGATAGAGAAGATGCCCAACCTCCGGAAGCTGAAACTGTGGGGGGACAGGTCGTCTTCGATAATGTTTCCTTTGCCTTCCGGCGACCAGACGGCGAACTTGATCCACCAGTTTTGAAGAACATCAACCTGACCATCGAACCAGGCGAGCAGATGGGCTTTTTGGGAGCCACGGGCGCCGGAAAGTCCGCCCTGGTGAACCTGATACCCCGTTTTTATGACGTCACCGAGGGCAGCATCACCATCGACGGTGTGGATGTGCGCGATGTCCCCCAGGATAACCTGCGTCAGATCGTCGGAATCGCCCTGCAAGAGGCCGTGCTCTTCCAGGGGGACCTGCGCTTCAACTTGAAATTTGGGGCGCCCGAGACGGAAGACGATGTGATGTTTGATGCGGCCAAAGCTGCCGACTCGTACGGCTTTGTCACCAACATTCCCCAAAAGTGGGAAGCGCCGGTGGCTCAGCGTGGGGCAAACTTCTCCGGCGGGCAGCGCCAACGCCTGTCCATAACAAGAGCTCTTACTACCCAACCCAAGGTGCTTATCCTGGACGACAGCACCAGCGCACTGGATGCATCCACCGAAGGCCGCGTCCAGGAGGCCATCCCGGACTTCACGGACAATATCACCACGCTGTACGTTGCCCAACGCATCAGCGCCGTGATCGACCTGGATAAGATCGTGCTGCTGGAGAACGGTGAAATCGTTGCCATGGGCAACCATGAGGAACTGCTCGAAAGCAGCCCCCTGTATCAGGAGATTTATGAATCACAGCTAGGCAGCGGCATCACCGCTGGATTGGACGTGGAGGTGGAGAAATGACCACAGCAACCTTAGAAAAGAAGTCGTCAGATTCTGTAAACGAGAAATCCGTAAAATACATCGATAAACCAGACGATACCTTTCCAATCATCGGCCGTTTGTTTGATTACATGGCCGGTGAGGACGAGCGCTCCAAATTCATTCTGGCTCTTATTGTGCGGGTGATTGCCCTGATCGGTTTGGTTGCGATACCTTTCCTGACTGGCCAGGCGATCAATGTGCTCAGCGACCCTAACGGCACCACCGCAGAGCTGCAGCGCTGGGTGATCATAGCAGTTATCGCCGCGGTTGTTTACCTGGTGATGAGCTTTTTCGCCGAGCGCCTGTTCGCAGACATGGCAACCAGAGGACTGCAAAAACTGCAGACGCGTCTTTTTTCACATATGCAGACCCTGTCGCTGACCTTCTTCGACCGCCAACCCATCGGTGAGTTGATGAGCCGCATAACCAACGACACCGAGGTGGTCTCCCTGTTCTACGAGCAGGCTGTTTCCCCGATCATCCGGGCTTCCATTCAGATCCTGCTGACTTTTCTGGTGATGCTGATCATCGACTGGCGACTGACGATCGTGGCTCTGTTGGTCGTACCGGTGATATTGATCTTAACCAATGTGATCGAGCGCATCTCAACGCCCGCCTTCGCCAAGATGCAGGAAGAATTGGGTTCACTGAGCGGCTTTCAGGAAGAGTCCCTGTCGGGTCACAAAGTCATCATCAGTAAA
>Ga0209013_10000803_pt1 | contig 28725 bp, 25 predicted proteins | sample Cruoilmetagenom2_FD_187291 | JGI IMG/M metagenome (GOLD analysis project Ga0209013, IMG submission 187291) | Oil polluted marine microbial communities from Coal Oil Point, Santa Barbara, California, USA - Sample 2 (SPAdes) (version 2) | ecosystem: Environmental > Aquatic > Marine > Oil seeps ...
CGCCGAAGAATTCAATATAGATAAGGAAACGGCAGACTGCTCAATGTCAGAACTGATCGAAAGACTCTCCCCGAAAGAAATTGTGGACCTGATTCAAGGATCTCTCTCCAGGCAATCCGCTGTCGCCATTATGCGGGTCGCAGGCCAGTGCGGCCTGCCTCTTCCCTCCTGAAGCCGGAAAGAACACTGCCCAAAAAAAACCTGCGAAGAAAGGCAACGGACAGCCCGACAGGAACGACATGACGGGCATTCTACAGACATGCATGCACTTCTGTATACAGAAGTGCATGCATGTCTGGGCCTGGGTCAGCACATCTCAGCGTCCACATCAGCGTCCACATCAGCCCCCGGGTCAACACATCCCTGGGCCCGGGTCAGCCGCTCGGGTCAACACATTTCAGCCCCCGGATCAGCGTAGGCCTGTCTTCGCCAGGTTCATCTTGAAAAGGCATGCATGAATGATCTCAGCGCCCGTGCCTTGTGGAGGTAGCTCTGCTCGATGCCGACGCGATGCCGACGCGCTCTGCCTCGGGCCACTTATTTGCAAGGGTCGCGAAGGGCCGCGAGAAAATTTCCGGCTCGCCGGCTTGGTTCGAGGACTCTGGGAAGCTTCTGCGCCTCGAAAAGCTTGGCGATCTGTTCGCAAAGCTCGATTGGCGGCTGAAAGTCATTGGGATCCCTGCACATGGGTGAGAAGATCCGAGACTGCAGAAACGGCATCGGGCGACAGTCCTATAGCTCGGCCATACTGCAGGCGGACTGCCGGGCATTCGGGATCCCAAGACACCCGATTTGTGGAAGATGGCATTTTGCAATGCAAGATTTTGGTGGGCGCTGACGGACTCGAACCGCCGACCTTCTCCTTGTAAGAGAGACGCTCTTCCGACTGAGCTAAGCGCCCCCACGCAACCAGCAAAAAAGAGTTCGAGGCGGGCCGAAGCGTAGCAGGAAAAAGGCGCAGAATCACAGATGATTACGTGCCTTGCACCTGTTGTCCTGGGTAGCAGCTCTGCTTTCAGGCACTTCATACCATATTGCCGACACCCATGATGGGCCTATTCCGGGACCATCATGGGAAGGAAGTGATGCGGCCCAAAAAGACAGCGGAAAGGCAAAAAAAGCATCCGAAAGGCACACATGCCTTTCGGATGCCGGGCACCTCTTCTCACAAAACCCCGTCCGGTGTTTCAGGGGGATTCAGTAAAGAAGTCCTCCAAGATGCCTCTTTCGATTTTTGCACGGCCCCTTTTCCGTCGGGTTTGGTCTTCGTCTTCGTCTTCGAGTTCATCCTTGATCGCAGGACAATCCTCGGGCGGAGTGAACGCAGGAGACGACAAAAGAAAGAGAAGCTGCCCTGATCCGAAAGGCAAACTGAAACGATCGCCTTTCATTTTGCGGGACCAAACCACCTTCCCGGTTTCCGCGGAAACCGCAACGAGCTTGTCTTTTTTCATGACGTAAAGCTTGCTGCGAAAGGCGAGGGGAACCTGTTTCCCAGAGATCTGCCACTTCACTTTTCCGCTTACAAGGTCGACAGCTCTGAGTCTCGGATATCTTCCTGCAGTGTTATGCGTCGCAAACAGCACATTTTTCTTGACAGCCCCTCTATCTGCAAAGGGCAGCGCAAACACGCTGTCAGAAAAACGCTCGATACCGAATCCCCGGCCCTTGAGGGACCAAAGGAGTTCGCCTGTGCGCGCCGCGTAAAGGCTCAGAAGAGAGTCACTGTGGGCGAGTACTGTGTGACGCCCAACGGTGTCTAGTCCATCGATGTTGTCTTTGTCGGTCTGCCAAAGCTGGGTCTCTGTCTCAAGGTCAAGCGCCATCACGCGACTGGTTCCAACAAAATGCACGACAAGCACATCATCTACCACTGCGAAACGAACCCCCTGCGGAGTTCCTTCACCTTCGTACAAGTCATGGTAAACACTTTGACGTATTCCGGAAGCGGCATCGAGTGCTTCGATCACACCCGAGGAAGATGCCAGGAAAATTTTTCCTGCAGCCGGAGCCACGACAAGGTCGTCAAGGTCTTCCATTGCAGAAGACCTGAAGTTTTCTCGCCACAACTCGTCACCGGTGTGCACATGGATGGCGGCAAGTCCCTGCTCGTCTTCAACAAAGAGCAGTGGACCGGCATTACCCCAGATCTTGCCGCTTGGGAAAGGATGCTTCCAGCGGCGTTCTCCAGTGAAAATATCCAGGGCAAGAAAGTCAATCTTTTCTTTTGACGCGAAGATCGCGTCATCGTCTGCAGTGGTATCAGAACGGTCCACAAGCGACGGGTCGATTGGAGCCGTCCCCTCTTGCGCCTCGCCCTCTCCTTCCACAAGCGGTAGTTCACGTAAAGGTGCTGCCTCCTGTACACGAGCAAATAAAGTACGTTCAATCAGAATGGGTTCGATATCTGCGAGTCCAGTTATCGTGCGCTCCCACATGGTTTTCCCCTGTGTCGCACGATATGCCGTGAACTTCGTTTGATTGTGATACGCGGTTTGCGTGGCAGTGACAATCACAGAGTCCGAAAGCAGGGCAGAAGGAGCCCCCGTCGACCATCCGGTTGTCTTTGTCCACTTCACAACGCCCGTATCAGCGTTTAGAGCTGTCACAACTCCATGAGGAGCAAAAAGCTCATATTTACAAAAGGGGGTCGCATTATCAGCGGCAACCGCTTCTTTGCGCAATCGACGCTCGTTCAGCGTCACCCCCGAGGAGGAATCTGATGAGCTACAAGCAGCGCAGAACACAGCAAACCCTGCAATGAGGGCGCCAATTCGGATCCGCGCTCGATAAGTGTGTCCAATCCCCAAGATCATGCACAGGCTAGTTTCTTTCACGGAATGCACGAATCCTCTTCTGTGAGGCAGCTATTCCGCCGTCTGCCTCTGATCTGCCTTCTACCTGCCCCCTCTCGGGGTTTCTTGAACCTCCCTCAAAGGGAATACTGCTTCTCGGAAAAGACCATGACACCCCAGAAAAACCTGAAACCGGAGCAAATTTCTACACTCTCCCTATGAGCAGCATGAGCACCCCCAACAGATTTCGCCGGCCTCTTTCATCTCTCAAACCGGGTCGCCATTGTAACGGGAGCTTCCTCCGGGCTGGGACGGCGCTTTGCTCTCGTCCTTACCGGGGGCTGGGGCAAAGGTGGTCGCCGTCGCGCGTCGCGCCGACCGTCTCGACACACTCGCAGCGACCCACCACAACATCACGGCCTTCCCCTGCGACATCACGAACGAAGCAGAACGAAAAAACCTTGTCGCGAGCGTGCTCCGTACACATGTACAGCGAAACTGCCCCATGCAACGCCTCGGAGAACCACACGAGCTCGACGCCGCCCTGCTCTTTTTGGCAGAAGACGGATCAAGGGGCAAACACTCATGCTCGACGGAGGCTGGAGTGCAAGCTGACAACAGCAGGGCGTCACACCAAGGAGCGACACCCGACAGCACTGTTTACTCCCCGCAAGGCCATACGAAAACTGTCACAACCTCCAGGGTTTCCGGGTTAAACGCGCCTTCGATACCCGCGGCCTCTGCAAAAAAAGCCGGCCCCACCATGCTTACGGCATCCACATCGGGCCAGTGATCCCCCTGCATGCCTTCTACGAGCGCCTCGACACCATACGCTTCCCGCACGTCGAGATCTGTGGAAGCCAAACCGATTCCCTCTGGCGTTGTAAGGCCAGGCACGTCCCCATCGCCGGCGGTTTCGTCCCCAGCCTCGCTCGCCCCAAAGTCATACCCATAGCTATAGGCAAAAAAGTGTTCCTCCGCGTCTGCCACCCCGAAAGAGGTTTTCCCATTTGAAAAGCCGACTCGTAACTGCGGCCATTGCACAGTTCGCCACCTCGTCCCGGGACACACACCCGGACTGTTCTCGTACCCCTCTTTCCAGCCCGAATCCACGTCAGGAGGTCCCAACACCGCTTCGAGCAACTGCAAAGTCTGCGCTGGAGCTGTCCCAAACGACACGAGGCCAAGCCCATCCCCGCGCAGCTGTAAACCAGGGAGCACTTCACCCGAAACAGTATCTTGTTGTTGCTCCACGGTTTCCAACAGAGAATCCTCGTCGCTCTCAAACAGAGCACAACCTCCAAGCAGCAGAAAGCCAATGAGAGAAAAGAAAAGCCGGCGGTTCTTTTTTTTCCACAGAAAAGTGTGGGGAAAAGCATCTACCACCAGACCGGCAGCTCGGTCGCTTCTTTTTGACGCAGGAGACGCTGTCCAATCGTGAGTCTCTTCTCTTGACATTTCCTCTCCTCTGCTTCCTCTTGCGTACCGGCCTTACGGACTTCCCTTAGGGACTTCGCTCGCAGGCTTCACTTCCGGAATTCCCAGCAGCCAAGCAGTACCTTGTGCCGCTTGCACCTATCCTGTGCACCTGCCTGCAAAACACGCCGCTCGTCCGCGCCCTGCCTGCCCAAGGCCTCGTTCGCCTGCACGTCCCCACACCTCCCCGACACGCTCGCGTGCATCACGCAAGCACACGCGTCCAGCAGCCAAGGGCGGCGCAAAAAAACTACAGAGGAGGAAGCAGGTCAACGGTCCGCTGTCGCAAAAAATGGTCTGCAAGCACAAGGCAGCACATCGCTTCCACCATTGGGACTGCCCGTGGCACAACGCAGGGATCGTGCCGGCCTTTTCCCGCAAAAACCACGGAATCTCCGTCTCGGTTTCGCGTTTCCTGGGAACGAGAGATTGTGGCAGTCGGCTTAAAAGCAACACGAAAAAAAATGTTTTCGCCGTTTGTGATACCGCCCTGCACCCCACCAGAATAGTTTGTTCGCGTGCGTATCTTTCCATCGGGGTCAGTGTCGAACAGGTCATTGTGCTCGCTTCCCCTCAAGAGGACACCGCCAAACCCACTGCCAATCTCAAATCCCTTCACCGCGGGCAAAGAAAGCATGGCTTTTGCCAAGTCAGCCTCAAACCTGTCGAAAACTGGGTCCCCAAGCCCAGGCGGGACACCCCGGACAACACACGCAACAACTCCCCCCAGGGAATCGCCGTCACGACGCGCGTTTGTAATTGCAGTCGCCATTGTGTCACGTACACCAGGGTCAGGACAGCGCGTGGCATGCTCCTCAACTGCGACTCTTGTCACAGTCTCAGAATCAATATGCCCAGTGATTTTTCCCACTTGACAGACCCAGGCGACGATTTCAACCTCCCCCACTGCCGAGAGCAACTTGCGGGCAACTGCACCGGCAGCGACACGCCCAATTGTTTCACGCGCACTCGCCCGCCCGCTTCCCTGCCAGTTGCGGTGCCCGTACTTCGCCTCATAGGTGTAATCAGCATGGGAAGGTCGGTAGAGGCCTTTGAGGTGCTCATACGCGGCCGGCCGGGCGTCCTTGTTGCGCACAAGCACACCAATAGGAACACCGGTTGTATATCCCTCGAACACCCCGCTCAAGATCTCAACCTGATCTGCTTCCTGCCGCTGCGTCGTCAAATGGCTCTGGCCAGGTCGGCGCCGATCCAACTCAATCTGAATGTCGGCAAGAGAAAGAGGCAGACGAGGCGGACAGCCTTCAATCACCGCACCAACGCCGCCACCATGGGACTCCCCAAAAGTGCTGATCTTCAACACGGTGCCAAAACTGCTGCCCACACTCGCCTCATTCCCTTAGTCAATAGTGACCACCCCGGAAGCAACCACCCCGGAAGCAACCACCCCGGAAGCAACCACCCTACCGGGATATCCTTACGACTCTCGCTGCAGCCGATTGCCTGAGCCTCTTGCCGAAAAAGCAGCGCGCTCACAGAGAGGTCGCAGAGAGCTCACACAGAGAAAAGATCGTCCCATTCCTGCGGTTTGAAGCCGACACGGCCAAACTCGCTCTCGTCTGCAGGTCGCCGGTTCGGTTCTTGCCCTGATGTCGGAGCAGCGCTGACGGGCGCGCCGGCTGCAGGAGCACACACAAGAAACGGACGCCGCAACAGACGACCATTTCCGCGAAGCATGGCAAGGGCCTCTTCATCTGACATTTCCTGCAGCTTATCCTTCAGCTTCTTTTCCCGATATTCCACGCCAGATGTGTTGAAAAGTCTCTTCACCTTTCCGTTGTACAGAGACAGCATGGACTGTAGATCCTCCATGGACGGCACGGCCTCATCCAAAGAAATCTCCTGGAAAGCCACTGCTTTGTCTTGCAGATAGCGGCGGGCTTTCCGACACGTGTTGCAAGTAGGGAGGATGTAAAGACGCGCCACAGAGGTCTTTGGCGAAGCCTCAGGGGCCTCTTCAGCAGCAACAGGCGCTTTTGCGGGAACACCCGGGGGTTTTGCGAGCACAGGAAGCGCCCCTGGAGCAGGCGCTTCCAAAGCAGCAAGCGGGAGAGATCCTTTGGGCAAGGCAATCTCGGGCCGCTGTCCGGCAGAAAGAGCCAGAGGTACGGCATTCTCAGACATGACAGGCTCCACACTGTTGGTCTCGCCGGGCAAAGGCCCAGTCGAGAGGAAAGACAGGCGGTGACCAGGGAGATCTTGCGGAGGAGATGTCGGGCCATCAGAAGCTGGGTGCTGCGTGAGCCATGAGAGCAATAACTCATTCACACGCTCGGGGACTTCTTGGTGCGCGAAATGTCCAGCATGGAGAAGGCGTTCGATCTGCAATCCTGCAGGAAACAGCGAATAATCCATCGTCTTTTCGTAGATCTCCGTGTCCACACAGCCGTCCTCAGCTCCTGTGAGAACCAGAGTCGGAACAGGCACAGGAGACCGAAAAACTGCCCGCATCTGCCGCCTGTCAGACGCGCTGGAACGGAACACTGCCCGATAATACGACAGAGCCGATCGCAACACACCGGGTTTTCGCAGGGTATCTTTACACCGGGCCAAAAGCGCAGGATCCCACTCCCATCCTGGCGACCAGCGGGACCAAAGACGCTCCACAAAGCGGAAATCCTCGCGGGGCAAAACGATGCTCGAAACTCCCGGCAATTGAAAGAAAAACGCATACCCTGACTTGCGCAACTGCCGAGAAAGCAGGGAAAAACCAAGACCGCCTTGTTGGGGTGCCGGCATGCCAAGCGTCACTAAAGAGGCAAAACCTTCGGGGGCACGGGTGCAGGCCACATATGCCGCAAGCGCCCCCCAGTCATGACCAAAAAGATGCACAGGATCATCACTCAGGGAATCGGCCCAGGCAATCACGTCTTGTGCCACGCGCAACACATGATAGTCACCGGGATTCCGGCTCGGCTGCGACGCGGTCTCATACCCGCGCATCATCGGCGCGACGACACGATAGCCCGCGTCCGCAACCGCCGCAAACTGCGCATGAAAAGTCTCGTTTGTGTCGGGAAAACCGTGTAAACATAGGAGAACTGGCCCAGTACCCAGGCAACGAGCTCCGAAACTCAGGCCATTCGCTTCAAGAGAGATATTCTCAATGTCACTGTCAAAAGTGTCCTTGGCAGAGATCATCCGTCCCCCTCCCCTCATAACCTTCAGACATAACCGTCAGAAATTCCTGCAAACCCTGATAAAAGCCGGAATAACTGAGAAACACAACTCTCACGACAAAAGACTCAGTATGTGCAACTAGGAAACCGGGAAGAGTCGCACACCCCCCGAAGGCACTCACACCCACCCAGAAAATTCCCGACAAGCACAACACCTATCCCACCACCGTGCAGCGCCCCGCACGACCCAGCAGCGCCCCGCACACCCAACACCCGGCACGACCGGCGCACACCCACTATCCAAAACACCCAGAAACACCCAGAACGATTAGGCGTTTGCGGCCCGCTGCAAGGCTGCGACCACTGTGGCGGTCTGGGGGAGAACGGCCTTTTCAAGACCTGGTTCATATGGCACATGGGTATCGGCAGCGCCGACACGAAGCACAGGCGCGTCGAGGTCCCAAAAGCAGTGTTCCGCCACCCATGCCGCGACTTCTGCGCCAAAACCGCAAGTGAGCGTGTCTTCATGCACGACAACAAGCTTGCCGGTGCGCTGCACCGAATCGGCCACAAGCTCTTGGTCCCAGGGGCTTACGGTACGAAGATCGATAAGCTCAACCGAGATGCCGTCTTGCCCCACAATTCTCGCGGCCTCCTGGCATTTCCGCACGGTCGCCCCATAGGTGACAAGCGTGATATCCCTTCCAGACAGCAGGACTGTGCCCTTGCCAATTGGGAGCACATACTCCTGCGGCGGGAAGGGATCTTTCGCGTAGACCTGCCGGTAGAGGTGCTTGTGCTCAAGAAAGAGCACGGGGTCGTCGCACAAGAACGCGGCGCGCAGCAGGCCGGCAGCGTCACGCGCCCGGCTGGGAAACAGCACAATCAGCCCAGGTATATGCGAGAAAAACGTCTCCCCACATTGGGAATGCCAGATTGAACCGCCCTGAAGGTAGCCGCCAATTGCGACACGGATCACAAGCGGGCAGGAGAAGCGCCCGTTCGAACGCCAGCGGGTCGTGGCTGCTTCCGTTTTGATCTGCTGAAACGCTGTCCAGATATAGTCAAAAAACTGGATTTCTGCGCAAGGTTTCAAGCCTCGTAGCGCCTGCCCGATGCCTCGCCCCACAATGTTGGCCTCGGCAAGCGGCGTATTGAAACAGCGTCCGATACCAAAAGACCGCTGCAACCCCTGGGTCACGCCAAAAACGCCGCCTTTTCCTGCCACCTGATCAAGCCAGGACTCCGAGGCATCGGCAACGTCTTCGCCAAAAACCCGCACACGTTCGTCTTTCGCCATTTGCTCGTGCAGGACGCGGCGAATGACATCGGCCATCGTCACAGTATTCCCAAGCTGGACGGCAGGCGCAGGGAGAGGAAGCTCTTCGTCGAGAGACACGAGGTCAGATGACGAGCTTGCGGCATCCACCACCTCTACCTTTTCATCTGATACTGCACTTTTTCCCGTTGCAGGCAGGATATCGTGGCCACGCTTGTCTTCGAGCCCACTCCTGGCATCTGTGGCCTCTGCAACTTCTGCAGGTTCGACAGCCCCTATGGCCTTTATTACCTCTATCGCCTCGCCTCGCAACTCAGTTCCCGGTTCGTCCCCTACGGCCACCGACAAGGCCGAAGACGCAGGAGCAACAGTGGAGGACGCAGGCGAGGCCACGCGAGGCGTCGTCGCGACGGTAGAAAACAGCCCGGCAGGATCAGGAGTATGCGGCTCGGGAATATCGGGAATCTGCACGACATGCCGGGTGACTGTGCCAGGGTCAGGCTTCGAGGTCGCAAGCGCCTCTGCCGCTGCCTGCTGCACTTCTTCTCTCGCAGCAACACGGATCTCCTGGGCTGCTTCGTAAGACAGAATCCCATTCTCAAGCAGCGCCCACTCCAAAGTGTCGATCGGATCAAAATCCCGTTCGGCCTGCAAATCTTCTTCTGAGCGATATTTCGTCTGGTCATCGGAAAGCGAATGCGAATAGGGACGCGTCACCGTGGCATGAAGCAGACACGGGCCGGCTCCTGCCCGTACATGCGCAATCGCCTCACGGCCTTTTTCGCGCACTTCAAAATAGTCACGGCCATCAAAACGCACCACATGCAGGCCGCGAAAACCCTGCACAAGCTCTGACACCGGTGCCGGGGCCTGATCATCAGTCCGCACAGAAATCGCGTACCCGTTGTCGGCCACCACATAGAGCACGGGAAGATGCAACCGACAGGCCGTATTCAAGCTCTCCCAAAATTCTCCCTGAGAAGTCGCCCCCTCCCCCAGCGAGACATACACCAGTTCGTCGCCATGCGCGAACAAACCGCGAATACGGCGACGCGCAATATAGCGTGACGCTTCGGCACACCCCACAGCCGGGAGGCACTGTGATCCCGTTGCACTCGTCTGGGTCACGACATGGAAGTCTTTAAAGCCCCAGTGCGTAGGCATTTGCCGCCCACCTGAAGAAGGATCCTCCGCAGAGCCAACGGCTTGCAACAACAAATCATACGCGGTAATACCAAGGCCCAGCATGAGCGCGCCATCACGATAATAAGGAAAAAACCAGTCGTACGCGGGACGCAAGTCTCGCGCGAGCCCGAGCAGTAAAGCCTCATGACCCGCTCCCGAAATCTGAAAAAACACCTTACTCTGGGCACGGAGCGCTATCTCGCGGTCATCGACAGCGCGCGACACACACGCCAGCCGGAAATCTGCGATTGCCTCTTGCACAGGGATGCCCCGCAAAAGGCTCGCCGGTGTGGCCTGTCCGCCTGACGCACCAGCCTCTTCGTTTGCCTGACCCTCTACCTGGCCCACTGGAACCCCTTTCCTGTGATTCCATCGCCGTTCCCACCACTTCACGACGCACTTCACGACGTAGACACTCCGGCTTCACGCCGCGCGCTCAGCACTCGCGTACTTCCATGTATCCACCCCTGGTCGAGAAATTCCGTTCTGAACTCCATTCTGGACTTTGCTCGGCCTTTCACGCTGCATTCCACTATGGACTGACCAACAAATTCCGCAATGCCACACTTATCGGCATTCTCCCCTACGCGCTGACCCTCTCTTCTCTCTCTACCTTTCTCCGGGGATTCTTCCTCAAAACCGGAGAGTCCGGTAAATCACGACACGGAAGCCGGGCAGACTCCCAGAAGGGGATTTCAAGGGGACTCCAGGAAAAGGTCTGCACGGAAACTCGCACACGCCTCTCCCCCAAAAAATCTCCCAAAAAAATCTCCACAAAAAGACCGCATGCCTCGCTCTCGTCTCCGCCGGAGAAGACACCCTTGGAAAACCTGGAAACACTTCTATTCTCTCGCACTTCTCACACCATTGTGTGGTTTTTTCCGGGCAGCACAATCTTTGGGAAAAAAGCCAGAGAAGACAGGCATACGCCCAATCCCGGAGTGCATTCCCCAGCAAACGCCCTGCTCACACAAGCCCGGCAGCGCTTGCCACCAGCCGGTACCATTCTGCAAGCGAATCGATCGTCTCGTGCGCGTTCAGCCCACTTGGGTTGGGCACAACCCACAATTCCACGCCTTCGAACAGTTCCTCTTGTTTGCCGGTGCGCGCCTTCGGGCGCGCAAAACCTGTACGGTAGGCGGTGATACCGGCCACTGCAACCACCTTTGGTTTCCAGGCGGCGACCCGCTCCGCCAGAGAATCGGCGCCGAGACGCAGCTCTTCCCGACTCAACTCCGCTGCCCGCGCCGTGGCACGCGCGGCAATATTCGTGATACCCAGCCCACGCCGCACAAACCGCTCGCGATCTGTATCTGTCATACCCGCGGCGGCGTCAATCTGCCAGTCCACAATGCCTGCTTTTCGCAAAGCCGGATAAAACCGGTTACCGGGATAGGCAAAATGTGTCGAGGTCGCAGCAGTCCATAAACCCGGATTAATCCCCACAAAAAGCAGGCGAACGTCATCCCCAACAAGATCAGGGACAGTCCGGTCTCGATACGTTTCCAGTTCTGCACGTGTAAATCCCACAGGGACAAAGCGTAGAGGTTCACACCACACAAACAGCAGAGAAAAAACTACCGGTTCTCCCGGCCGGGCATACACCAAGACCAGTAGCACCCGAAAACCCGCACAACCACCCCTTGGGTGCCATTCTCAAGTACCGGTACCAGACAATGCAAGCGCCACGAGAAGCCGGTTCAGCGAAGATCGCGCCGTTGAAAGAGCAGCACGGACACACCATAAAAAACCGCAATAAGGGCAGCGAGAACTCCGGCGTGTGCCCAGTTCATGCCATTCGTGAGCGGATCACTCTTGAGGTAGTAATAGAACGGCGAGACTTTGGCATAACCGGCAAGATCCTCGTTCAGCGGAAGAAAGGATTGCAACAAGTACGAGGCGAGGGCAAGCCCGGCGGTCACATACATTGCAAAATTGCTACGTCCTGTTGCGGCACTCAGCGCCAGCGCGACAGTGCCAAAAACGAGACTGACCAAACCAAGCAGGAAACACGTGGCCGCGACATGCACGCTATTGAGGCCAAGGTCACCGAGGAGTGAGCCGGCAATAGTCCCGACAAAAACCACCACTGCCAAAAGAAAAACATAAACCAGCATTGCCAAGGCTTTTTCACTCAGAACTCTGATTCTGCTTATCGGGTTTGCGAGCAGGAGACCCATGGTGCGATCTGCCTCCTCACCGGCAAGCGAGCGGGCACTCACCACCACTGCAACAAAAATAGAAAGAAGCGGCCCGGTCATACTGAAGTTCTCCGCCTGATACCAGCCTTCAGGAGTTCCTATATCGACTTGTCCGATCAGCGCATCCATTGCTTCGGGCATATCCTCGGAGAAGTCTTGCATCTGATCCTCGAGAACTGGGTAGAGGAGCCCGACAATCACACATAAAAACAGAAGGATAAAGCCTGTCACCACCAAGAGCCCCTGATGATCAGACATGGTCTTGACCCAAATGCGGGAAACACGCGCAGAGCCCGCAAGTCGCTCAATCACACTGTGCATGAAGGGATAATTGCGGAGCCGGTCAAACAAGGTAACTGCAGCACTGCGCGCGCTGAGGTCGCGCCGGTTCATACCGAACACTGCAAGAACAAGAAAAACTACGACACCCGAAAAAAGCACACCGAGATGACCCCAGTCGATACCGTGGAAAATGGGGTTACTTTCCGTGTAGTAGTACCAAGGAAAGATCCTTGAGAGGTCTTTGATCCCTTCAACGAGTGGGAGAATCCCCACAGCCAGATAAGAGACAACCATCACAAGGGCAGGCACACCTGAAGCGGTGGTCTTGTTCCCCGTCCAGGCCCCGATCATCAGGGCAAGAAAGCCGTAGAAGAGGGCGTTCACCAACATATGAAGCACAAGCCCGCCGGTTTCCTTCCCGACAACGTTCACGTCGATCAGGGTGGGGACGAGGTGAGCACCACCCCATAAGATGAGGGCAGCCAAGTTCATCAACAGGAAAAGAGATGCTGCCTTCGAGACCAGCACATGCGTACGACTCTTCGGGTTCGCGAGCAGGAGCCCCATTGTGCCTTTGCGTTCCTCACCGGCAATCGCGCCAGAACCGATCGAGATAGCGATGCCCGCAAGCGTTAAAGCCCCCATAAAACTGTAAACTGTGCCGTACGCCAACCCTCCCGCGTCATCCACATTTGCGATGTTGTAAAGCTCGAGGAAAACATCCGGCAGATCAGTATAAATAGCAATATCCACTGCTCGATAGCTCGCCATCGCGAAAATCAGAAAAAGAACCAGGGTCACGGCACCAATGATCGCACGAAGCCAGTAGTCCCGCAGGGTCTTTGTGAACACGCCGGACAGCATCACGCGCGCACTCCCCGGTGTGAAGTCGAGTCGTTGCCCGTTGCTTCGTCAGGGGTTGCTTCATCGCGGTAGTACGCGAGAAATACCTCTTCAAGGTCAGCTTCTTGGGTTGTGATGTCCACCAGGTCGTATCGGTCAGCCACGGTCCGAAGGAGCACGTCCATTTTGCCATCGTAGGAGAGCACAATCCGGTGGTTTTGCGAGAGCACATCGCGCACCCCGGGAACCGCCGCAAAAACCGACGCCGCAACCGGCGAACGAAACTCCAGTTCGACTCGCCGTATCGACTTCGACCGGAAATCGTGCACAGACTCGACAGCCACAAGCCGCCCATGACGAATAATGCCGACGCGTTCGGCGACCCGTTGCACTTCGGAAAGGGTATGACTCGAAAGAAAAACCGTACGCCCTTCGGCAATGATCTCACGCAGCATACTTTGAAATTCGCGCTGCATAAGCGGGTCAAGACCGGAACTCGGCTCATCCATAATGAGCAGATCCGGCTTGTTCATGAACGCCTGGATCAGCCCAACTTTCTGCCGGTTTCCCGAGGACAAATCACCCACTTTTTTTGAGAGGTCTGCTACAAGCCGGTCCGCAAGCTGCTCGACATACGCCCAATCGACACCGCCCCGCAGATTCGCAAAATATGTGAGCGTGTCGCGACCGGTAAGATTCGGATACAGGGCCAGTTCACCTGGCAAATAACCAATACGGCGACGGATTTCTACAGACTTTTTTCGGGCATCCATGCCGAAAATCGTGATTCGTCCTGTCGTTGGGCGAATCTCATCCATAAACACACGGATCGCTGTTGTTTTCCCCGCCCCATTCGGCCCCAAAAACCCAAAAACTTCCCCCGCGTACACCTCAAGGTTTAGATCCACCAAGGCCTGCACGTCGCCATAATGTTTCGTAAGGCTCTCCGCCTGCAGCACAACCTCGCTCATTATCTGGATCCTTTGTCAATACTGGAATCAACACCTTGCCCACAGCACCCGGAGAACAGCAGAGAACCCCAAACCAGATCATCTTCCCGCACTTGGCTTCTCACACTTGAAATCATCCCCAAGATACATCCCGACATACTACAAATCATTCCAAAGTCCTCGAAACCCAAGAAAAACTAAAAAACCCGAAAAGTCACTGGGAAGCTGCTTTGCACACGCAGGCCGAAAAGTTCTCGCAGTATCCCACACACAACAGCTCGAGAACCCAGCAGTTCATAGGGACAAACCCCATCCGACAGACTCGGGTCATGGAATGAGCCACTAGTACACCACTATCACACCGCTATCACCAGGGCCATTGTGCTCAAGCGCATCGCCAAACGCATTCTCACTACGACACCGAGCCGGCAACGACTGTCACAATGCCCTCAGTAACTTCCCACCAAGGTCGCTCGACAGCATACAAGCCAATCCCAACACAGAGGCTTTGTAGACCCCCTGGTAGATCTTGGACCACTCCGCGAAGCAGGCGAGGCTCACAAACGGGGTACTTGGCGGTCTTTCTTAACAAAGTGGGGCCGGTGGGATTCGAACCCACGACCAAACGATTATGAGTCGTCTGCGCTAACCGCTGCGCCACAGCCCCAAAAAAACCCGGAGCGGTGTCTCCTCCGGGCACCGGAAAGATTAGCGGACAGACCCCAGAAGGGTCTGTCGAAAAAAAGCCTTGTGCCCGCAGCATGCTGCTTTTGCCGGCCTTTCCCTTGGCAGAGAACGCGTAGAGAACGGGTAGAGGACGAGCAAGACCAGGGGCAACGGACAGAGCGAACTGGAAAAAAGAAACAGGACAAGCAGCACAGACACCGTACATGACCTGTGGAAAGACCCCTCAGCCCGAAGGGTTCGTCTCGTTCACGATCGCATCCTGACTGACGTCTTCTGGCACGTTTATTCCAGCATTTTTGTCGGCAGGCTGGGCTTGAGAGTTCGCAGCAACAGGAACAGATACACAACGGGAATGCCAAGAAGGAGGACCAAAGGGGGAGGAAACCTGCCAGGTGCGTCCTTCATCCAGCGAAAGAAAAGACCCCACCTGTGTGACTGCGGTGAGTAGTCGGTCCGGATGGGAAAAAGGAGAAGCACGCAGAGTGCCGTCTTCCAAACATCTGTCGTGCGTCCAGGTGATTGAATCCAGCGCAGAAGCAGCAAGCGCAGTCGCGACTTCAAAAGACACCGCATCCGACAAAACTGAATCTGAGGAAACCTGGACAAGAGAAACAAAGTTATTTGGGCCAAGTGGACTGCAGTCGGAGAGTGCGAGGTCTCTTTGCACACCTCCGTCTGTCGAAACACGAAGCGACACAAGGCGCGAACGGCGCGGGGAGGAATCCGGCATCCCTCCTGTGGCAGCATGCTCTCTCACCGCATCTTTTATGACCACACCATCGGTCACCGCAGCATCTGTCACCAAAGCATCTGAAAAACCAGACACAGGAGCAGCCTGCGAAAAACTCAGCTCGTCAGGCAAGCTCCTGGGAAAGCCGGGAGAAGGTTCCCCCCAGTCACAGTCATCGAGACCCTGCTGGTCCGCAAAAGCAATGAGTACCCCACTCGAAAGGTCAGGCTCTAAAAAGAGACCAACCGGTTCTGTTCCCACAGGAATACACCCTACCCCGAAGGGGGTGCGAGGAGAACGCTGCGGAGAACTCGGCATTTCGTCTGTGACCTCGTCAGCAGGCGAAGACGTTCGCGTCGCTTCTGTGTCTTCTTGCGAAGGCTGCGCCTTCGCCGAGAAAGCTCCATGAGAGGACAGCATCGCAGACGAGTCCCTTTCTCGGGCGAATCCCGGACTGAAAATCTTGCACTACACAAAGACAGAAGCAAAACTTCCATATACCCAAAGCTCATAGGATGAGTAGAATTATCAGGCATTTCCCTGGCATGCCAGGGAAAGAGACATAAAGTTTCACACTGTACAAAAAACTTCTTCATACACGAAACGTATGCCGGAGACTTACTCCGGAAAAAGAAGAAGCTTTTTCTTTCTTAAAAAAAGACCTTTTTTAGCTCTTTCCAACGCTCCCATACAAATGCCATGCACGCGTCCCCACATATGAGAAAGACCCAGTGTCAGGATCCTGTGTCTCAAGATAGCGCGCGCGGACAGCATGCGCTCCTGATTCTTTTTCGGTGCTCTTCTTCCGCACAGCATTTCGGAGCGCACACGTCAGAAAACAACTTCCGCAATACCACCCCGCAGGCAAACCGACTATTCGAGCAATGCTCTCATTCACCCCGTATAGGATCGATCCTCCCCACTCTTGTCTTTAGGAACCCGCTCTCCAGAGCTCGGCAGCCCACCCGATCGCAACATGGGGAAGCGTCACTCTGCGCAGCCGGCACATGAGCCCGCAAACGAATCAGCGCAGCATCCCGGCAGGCCTAGCGCACTTCGCGTTCCTGGTCCTGCCAATAGGGTGCGCGCAACTTGAACTTCTGCAGCTTTCCCGTGGCAGTGCGATCCAAAATATCACGAAACTCGACAGAGGTTGGACACTTGTAGTGGGCGAGAGAGTCTCGACACCAGGCGATGAGCTCGGCTTCTGTGGCCGTGGCATCTGTCGCCAACACAACCAGTGCCTTCACGGTTTCGCCCCACTTCTCATCAGGCACACCGATGATGGCGACTTCAGCGACTGCATGATGAGAAAAGAGGCAGTCTTCAACTTCAATGGAAGACACGTTCTCGCCTCCAGAGATGATCACGTCTTTTTTACGATCAGAGATCCCAAGATAACCATCATCTTCAAGGCAAGCCCCATCACCAGTATGAAACCAACCCTGCACAATCGCGTCCGCAGTGGCTTCAGGCTGTTCCCAATAGCCCTCCAGGACAACGTTTCCCCGGGCCAAAACCTCGCCGTTTTCGTCGAGGCGCACACGTGTCCCGAGTGTCGGGACACCCGCTCTCCCAAGACGTTCGGCCCGCTCTTGCGAACCAAGCACATCCCACTCGGCACGAGAACGGTTCACAGTAAGCAGAGGAGAAGTTTCCGTGAGACCATAGATCTGGATGAATTCCCATCCGAGCACAGTTTCGACCTCTTCGATGGTACGGGTAGGTGGGGGCGCACCAGCCACCACGATACGCACCTGGCCTCTACCGGGAATCTCGCCTTGCCAGTCGCGGGCAGCCTGCAAAATCATGCTTACCACAGTCGGCGCCCCGCACATGAGAGTCACCCCATGCGCTGCCACACGTCGCAGGATCTCTGCCCCATCCACTTTGCGGAGCACAATATGTTTTCCGCCCATTCCGGTAATGGCGTAGGGCATGCCCCAGCCGTTCGCGTGGAACATGGGCAGGGTATGCAGGTAGACGTCTCGATCACTGATCTGAGTGTGCAGGCCAAAAACCGCCGCGTTCACCCAAAGGTTACGGTGTGTGAGTTGCACTCCCTTGGGACGGGCCGTGGTCCCACTCGTGTAGTTCACCGTGGCTGTCGCGTTTTCGTCCGCCTTCCACAAGTCCGGTTCTGCAGTGCTCGCAAAGGCCTGATCGCTTTCTGCCCCCAGCACAAGGCGATGCGGCGCGTGCACATCAGCAAGGTCTTCATCAAGTTCGGGATCCACAAGCAGAACAGACGCGCCGGAATGCTCCACGATATACGACACTTCCGGGGTAGTCAGACGAAAATTCACAGGCACAAGCACCCGCCCGTAGGCACTCACCCCAAAAAAAGCCACCAAAAGACGTGCGGCATTTTGCGAGACAATTGCGACACGCGCGCCGTGTGGCACTCCCATCTCGTCAAGCCCCGCGGCTTGCGCGCGTGCAAGCTTCGCAAGATTCCCATAGGTAAGTGCGCCGAGGCTTGGCGCAGGCTGGTCTGGTTCATCAAGAACTCCGACCCGGTCGCCATACACCTGCGCGGCCCGATCAAGATAGTCGCTGATCGTCAAAGGCACCTGCACCCAAATCCCCCTTCGTTGACAACCATGACAGAACAATGCGCCGTCCTGAACCGGTCGCAAATCCTCACAAACAGTTGTGAAACATCGTGAATGGCCGCGAAACACAGCGAACGCGTCACAAACCAATCAGGAACCGATCATGATGAAGTCATGAGCCATGCATGTGTCATTGTTAGCAGGTACCGCACTGCCGGCACGGTGAGGCCAAGAAAAACCGGACCCATGCATGTGCCATTATGCACAGGGACCCGCCACACACATACCTCCAACAAACCCCATTGGTTGCCTCTCCCCAAAAAAACATGCGAAAACACACGTCGCCGGGGAGAAAAGCGCGGGCATGGAAAAAACTTCCGGGAAACTCTGCGGGAGGGCCAAGAAAAAGCACGAAAGGCAATTTCCCGGAGAGTTGCTATCGTCGATACGCACACTGTCTCGGCTTCTTGCGGGAAACGTCTTCGTCACCAGGCACTTGCTCACGCAAGCCCTCGCAGACTGCCCGCAGGACAAGCCAGGACCAAGCCGGTACCAGCCCAGTGACAAGCCAGGACCAAGCGACAGGCAAAAAACTGGATGCACCCGCACACCATACGCGCGCGAACACGTGAGGCCAGGGCGCGCGGCAGCAGGGAAAACAAGAACGTGGACACACAGAAGAGAACTCGCAGAACGTCCCCGGACGAAAGCGGCGGCGAAGCCGGTGCACACAAGCAGGCAGCGCACACCGCAAAACCCGCCTATCACACAGCACATCACACGACTTCTGCCATTGGTCCTTGTGCCCCTGTTGCCGGACCGAACCCCACAGGAAACCCCACGGTCAGCCCCACAGACAAGCAGGAGGCTGACCGCACAGACGAAGCGGAAAAGCCGGTTCATCTGGCATACAGCGCAAAACTCCGGGAAATGTTGCGTTTGCCTCTACCCGGTATGGCCTGCCCAAACAGTTTTGCCTTCAGCCCGGACGGAACATGGCTCGCGTACCTCCACGATCCCGAAGAAAGCCTCGAGCAGTCCCTCTTTGCTTTGCATATTGCGAGCGGCAAAACAATGCGTGTGCTCTCTCCCGAACAAGGTGGTGTCACCGACGACAATGCCTCGCCCGCAGAACAGCTTCGTCGGGAACGACAACGCCAGCGTGCCACAGGAATCACCCGGTTCTCTTGGATAGGAAAACAATCACGGCTTCTGCTTCCCATCGGAAACACGATTTCGGTGATCGACGAGCCGGGCAGACAAGCCCGCCCAATCCTCGCCGGAGGGCCGGCGCCAATCCTCGACCCCCAGCCCAGTCCAGACGGAGCATCCCTCGGATACATCACGGAAGGCGAATTGTGGGTTGTGCCCACTGCAGGTGGATTGTCCCGGCGTCTCACTTGGGATGCCCGCCCTGGCATACGCGTGAACGGCCTCGCCGAATTTATTGCACAAGAGGAACTTCAGCGTTCTCACGGCTTTTGGTGGTCAAAAGACGCACGCTGGATCGCCTTCACGCAAGTGGACGAGGCAGAAATTCCAGAATATCCGATCGTGCACCAGGGAGCAGATGATCCTGCTTGCGAAACCCATCGTTACCCTTTTGCCGGAATGTCAAACGCGAGTGTCCGCCTCGGTTTTGTGCGCATGCACGACGGGGCCATCTTCTGGTCTGACTTGTGCTTGCAAAATGAGGGCTATCTCGCGGCGGGCAGTTGGCATAAAAACGCCACGTTCTACGCCCAGGTACTCGATCGCCGGCAGCAACACATCGAAGTGCGGGCTTTCACTCCGGACAAGACAACCCTCTCGAAACCCAGCACTTCGCCGCTGCACACAGAAGCGGGTTTTCCCTCTCCCCCAGAGCTTTCCGCACCCGCACCTGCACCTGCAGTGTCGCCTTTGCCCCGCGCTGCCATACCAACATCGCATCACACTCCCCCGCTCATTACCAGCAGCATCGTCCTCATGGAGCGGTCCGAAACCTGGATTAATTTCCACAATGCCTTCCGTCCTCTCGGCCAGGGCCGTTTCCTCTGGGCATCAGAGCGGAGCGGCTTCCGCCACCTTGAAATCTGGGAAAATGGGCAGCCCACCCCGATCACTACTGGAGACTGGGAAGTCACATCTGTCGAGGCTGTCGACACCCAACGCGGCATTGCCTACTACACATCGACCCAGGAAAGTCCGAGGGAACGCCATTTCTACGCCGTCTCCCTGGCCCCGGCAGCAGGCAGCACACCGCAGTACCGCAGCACCCGTCTCACCACAGACGCCGGAATCCACACATGTACGGCACATGCTGCCATGATCGACTCTTCACACAGCACACCAGGACAATTTGTGGACTGCTGGTCTTCGCGCGTGCACCCACCGACTGTGGCGCTGCGTTCCCTCTCGGACGGCAGTCTCATCTCCACTCTGCACGAACCTCCACACGACCTGGAGCACAACCGGCTCGACCACAAACACCTCACACCGACACCGACACCGACTTCCGGTACCCGGCCCTCTCCAGATACCCCATCTGCTCGAGATGAGCCCCGCCACACAGAAAACATGGCGCAACACGCAGCCGAGCACACGCTCGAAAACGAACTTCGCCCCCCTGAATTTCTCACTATCACAAACCGCGACGGTGTGCTGTTGCACGGGGCCCTCTACCGCGCTGCCGGCGAAGGACCGCACCCGCTGCTTGTGGACGTCTACGGTGGCCCGCACGTACAGCGGGTGGTCGACTCCTGGACGGTAACTGTGAACCGGCGCGCCCAACATTTACGCAGCAAAGGCGTGTGTGTGTTCGTTCTCGACAATCAAGGCAGCGCCCACCGTGGCCTTGATTTTGAGGCGGCTCTCCGGCATCGAATGGGGAGTGTCGAAGTTGACGACCAGGTCGACGGGGTAAAATGGCTTGTGGCACAGGGGATTGTGGATCCTGCCCGTGTCGCCGTAAGCGGATGGAGCTATGGGGGTTATCTCTCGCTCATGTGTCTCGCCCGCGCAAGCGACGTGTTTTGTGCCGCCGTTGCAGGAGCGCCCGTGACCGACTGGGATGGCTACGACACCGGCTACACCGAACGCTATATGGGCCTACCTCTCGAAAACCCAACAGGATATCGAGAGGCGTCTGTCCTCTCCCATGTGGGAAACATCAAAGGCCGGCTTCTTCTCATCCACGGCATGATGGATGAGAACGTGCATTTTCGCCACACTGCCAGGCTTATCAAAACACTCACCGAAGCAGGCATCCGCTATAACCTGGTCCTCCTCCCGGAGGATCGCCATATGCCTCGCAAAGAGGCCGGTAGGCTCTACACCGAACGAAGCATCCTGGAATTTCTCGAAGACGCGCTCGCCTGTGGCCCCCTGCTCTAGTCCCTTCGCCTCGCCGTTCCCCTGGCGAAAGGCAGGGAAGCGGAAGCTTTCTCACGTCAGGGCAAAAAAGAACAGGGCACACAGCTCCAAAAATACAAGAACGTCAATATTCTCAAATGCGCAGGGAATGCGCAGCAGACACCCCATGGCCGGGCTATCAAGAACAGAGAAATCCCCACCCACCATGGATCTCACCGGAAAACCCAGGGAAAACGGAAAAATCAGCCTGGTGTCGCGTGCAGCGCACCTGCCACACAGTCCCGCAGTTCCTCCTCTCCCACAGGTTTCCGCAAGAAAAAAACAGCACCAAGTTTCGCGCACTTCTGCTCGGTCACCGGCTCCTCATCAGAGGTAAGGACAAGCACCGGAGTCGCATTACCCTGGTCTTTCATCTGCTCGATCATCGTTGTTCCACCCATGACCGGCATAAAAATATCGACAAGCACACAATCAGGAGAGGCTTCTGCCAAAAGACGAAGACCCATTTCGCCATTCTCCGCCTCCACCACAACATATCTCGCTTTTTCAAGCACAGCCCGGATGATCTTCCGGTCAAAAGCAGAATCCTCAACCACGAGTACCTTTGCCATTGCATGCCTTTCCCACTTCAACCGCACTCTACCTATAGGGCTTCACGCACTTCACACACACGATCCCAGCCTCATAAAAACAAAGAAGAACTTCTGTCTCCTGTGTCTTTCTGACCAATTTTTCCCACCCCCTCTCCCCCATCTTCCGACAGAGCAGGAAAACAAAGGCCTACAGCACCGGCAATAAGACCAGAAAACGCGGGGTCTCCCTGCAAATCGGCGCTTCTCTTCCCCGCTTGACTCTCTCCACCAACCCCACCAACAACCTCACCACTCACCCCAAAACACAAAACCCCCACCAACAACCTCACCACTCAACCCCAAAACACAAGACCCCGGCAAGTGCAAAAAAGAACAGCCGGATCGTCTTCTTCCCCGCAAATATCCAGAAAAACCCGTAGCAGTCGCGAAAGTAGGGATCCAAGGGAAGGAGCGCTTTTGAAAAAGCTACCGAACCAACTGCTCAGAAGTAGCTGACGAGCAGTAGCTGCCTAGAGGACTGTGCAGGATGCGGAAACGTCGGTCTCTTGTGGCATTTCTCGCGTCGCGTCCGCTGCGAGAGAAGTACGGGGTGGCCCAACAAGAAAACCAACTGCACGACTGATATCTACAAGGCGCTCTTCTACAAGACAGTAATACACCCAGCTTCCACGCCGTTCACGAGTAAGAATGCCCGCGTCGTGCAGGAGTTTCAGATGGTGGCTCACGGTTGGCTGGGCAATATCCATGTGAGGCAGCAGTGCGCAGACACATGCTTCTCGGTCCGGTTGCATTGCAAGAAGAGTCAGGATGCGCAGCCGGGCAGGATCAGACAATGCCTTGAAAACACGGGCAAGGGATTCGGCTTCGGTGATGGAGAGAGGGGCAGTGCCAAGAATCGAACAGCACAGAGTGTCGGCATCGGCCTGCCCACTTGCTCGCGGGGGAACAGGGGAAGGTGACATCACAGACAGGGATCGACGAGGAGAAAGATCTTGGCCCATTCTTCTATTTTGCCACTCGCCCATAGGGTTGTCAGGATTACCGGCAAGAATTCCCGCAGGAAGCGACCCAAGCAGCTCCTTGCCGAAGGAAACCCACAACCCAAAAGCACTACACAACCGCACGAACGATCCGGCAGGCCGCACGCACAAGCCTGCCTCTCAATATGCGGGATGCACGAGACGGGATGCGGGGAAAAATACCTTCGTTCTTAGACGTCGCCATATTGCAGGTCGTGGGGGCAAAGACTGCGCGATCTCATCGCGTATTCCCAGCACAAGATATCCCTTCTCTCTACTGCATGCTCGTTCAGAGCGGTCCCGCTGCGCGGCCGGCCGAGCCACGTCCCCATTTTCTCTTCAAGCCCACACTCTCGCCGACCAGTCCGGCCGAGCAGTCCGGCCGAGCAGTCCGGCCGAGCACTCCCACGTAAAAAAAACTCCCCACAATATTGACATCTATCGATATTATGGCAACATAGGACATCATATTCATATTTATCGATATGGCCTCTACTTCACGCACACAACCCAATCAGGCAGAGCCATCGAAAAACACGTGTGCCCCCGTCCCGGAAAACACACAAAACCGCACGCGTGCCCGACACGAAAATCAATCCACACCACAAGATACGAACACGGAGGGAACATGGCTCGTTTGCAACTCGCCATCAATGTGCACGATCTCGAAGCAGGCATCTCGTTTTACGAGAAATTCTTCGACACTCCCGTCACAAAGCGCCGCCCAGGCTATGCCAACTTCGAGATCGCCGATCCCCCACTGAAACTGGTCCTCTTTCACCAACCTGAACAAGCCGGCAGTCTTAATCATCTCGGGGTAGAAATGGACTCGACCGACGGGGTACAGGCAACCCAGCAGCGTCTCGTGCAAGCTGGACTCACGCCAGGAGAGGCCTCCGAAGAAACCTGCTGTTATGCAGCCCAAACAAAATTCTGGGTGGATACTCCCGACCAACAGGCTTGGGAGGTTTATACGGTTCTGGGAGACACAAGCCCCGAGATCACACAGGAAACAGCAAAGGGCGAGTCCTGTTGCGTCCAGTCCTGACGCACGCGCGACAACACCCATAATCACTCACATCACAAGAAGTTGTGGCGCCACCAGGATATTTGTGGCGTCACAACGCGTACTTTTTCACACCTCAGGGTGCCGTCCTGTCTCGACTGTTCTCCCAGGCAAAGCCATGGCACCGGTTCTTTCCGCCTGCCTGCACGCACGAAAACCTGTGGGGTGATTTCGAGAGGGTGCTCCCCACACATCACAGTCGAAGCAGCTCGAACCCGTCACACTTGTGTCTGCAACGCCTCGGCAACCAGGGCATAGTGTGACTCCAACGTATCAAGCCGGTCTTCCATTTTCACGAGATCGCCAACCCGACCCGCCGCTTCAATCTCTTTGCACAACTCCGAAAGCTGCACCGCTCCCATATTCGCGCTGGCAGACTTCATGGCATGCGCCGCCATGTGCAAAGAGGCAGGATCGTCTTCTTGTAGTGCCTTGCGCATTGTCGCGAGATACGGGGTACTCGAGCTGAGAAAGTCACCCACAAGTTCTCGAAGAAAGTCAAGATCTCCGATTTCTTTTAAACTGTCGAGTACAGAAGTATCGAGAAGGTCTACGAGTGTGTCTTCAGACATGACCGCAATGCCCCCTAACTGGGAATTGTGAGAAATATGGGGCAGGGAAACCACCCCAAAGGCACTGGAATGCCAGCAGCAGAAGGGCCGTCAACTATCATCCTTTTTCCGTCCTTTTCCCGTGCTTCTTCCCGCTGTGTTTTCGTCTGTTCCCAGCTCCTCGAGACGCGAGTGCCATCTCGCGATCGTGGATTATCGCCTTCTTCTGCCCTGTCCTCTGTTATCGGACACAAAAAGCTCATCATTCGGCCAGAATCACATTTTCCATTCCTGAAGCGGCCTTCCCTCAAGAGAGTGTTTTTTTGGCAAAAAGGACTGCCGGCCGGGAAGCCCGCAGCTCGAGTGCTGCTGCAACAGGGTCTTGGGGTCTGCCAAAATCATTCGTTCTACAATTCTGTACCGGCGTATGTTCGGGAAAAGCCGCAGGGCAATCCCCCCGCCCTTATCGGGCGCGCATTGACAAGCGCTCAATTCGCCGGCAGCCATTACTTTCCCCGCGTAGAACGAGAAAACTGATCTCCCCACAGTTCCCCAAAAACCGCAAACGCCTCTGAAACGCCCTGACGTCCATGCGCTCGTAGCAAAAAACAAAGCTGCAGGTGCCAATCCCACACACAACACCTGACAGCTGAGCACAGAAGTCTGTTCCCGGAAAGAACCCCTGATGAACGAGACAACACAATCCGATTCGGCAATCATCCCTGGAACTCTCGCAGCCTGGACACACGCTGTCGGAGAACCACGTCTTTCTCCAGACGGTCAATGGGTGGCATTTGCGGGCTCTTGGATGGGCAGAGGCGACATTGTGGTGACGAGCGTCGAAGACCGCCACAGCGTCACTATCACCACTGAACCCACGGTAGGAGCCTCGGCAGCACGTGGTGGCGGCAGCTTCGCCTGGACGTCCGACAGCTCCCACTTGATCTATACATCCACATTAGGTGAGTTGTGGCAGGTCCCGCGAGAAGGCGGGATTCCTGTCCGTCTGATTGGGCAACAGGGCTGTAGTGCGCCGGTTTGCAGGGATAACCATCTTGCCTTCACGCTCGATCTTCCGGGTGGTCCGCACGGAGAAAATACACCTGCACATGGTGTATCTGCCGTCTGCACTGCCCGCTTGCCGGAAGCAGGCGCTCTTTTTCCGCCGCAGAAAGCGCCGAGCCTATTGTGGCCCGAACGGCGTGCCTTTGCCGATTTCTGCTTCGATCCCGACATTCGAGCTGACGGCGCGCTCGTCTGGCACGAGTGGGACGTACCGGACATGCCTTGGGATGGTGGTCGCATTGTGTTCCTTCAGCTCGGAGCTGAGGCAGAGCGCATCGTGCTCGACGAAGAAGCAGGAGTCGCGATGGGAAGGCCTCTCTTCTCCCCATCCGGCACAAAAGTCGCTTATCTCTGTGACCGGTCGGGCTGGTGGAGCGTATGGGAAGTCGATCTTGCCACAGGGACACGTGCTTTGCTGGTCGAAGGCAAAGGGGAAATTGGCGGACCGGCATGGGGGCAGGGAAACAGCTGGTACGCATGGTCACCTGACGAATCTCGCCTCGCCTTTCTCCTCAACCAAGAGGCCCGCACAAGCATCTCCATCACCGATTTGACTTCAGGGGATACAAAACAGGTGGCTGGGGGCGATGGCGTCTACGGCGGACTCACCTGGGCAGGAAACGTACTTGCTGCCACCTGGACAAGCTTCTCAACAGCAGGAGAAATACGGGTCATCCATGCTGAAACAGGTGCGATCACCACTGTCTCGCCTGCAGGTACCGGGAAGTTTCCTCCAGTACGCAGCGCCACCCACTTCACGTGGAAGCACAGCGAAAACCCGCAAAGCCATCCCATATACGGCATCCTCGTGCACGGAAACACGGCACAGCAGCCCGAACCCCCCGCGCCATCCCCCTTGCTTGTCTGGCCGCATGGCGGTCCTACCGGACAATCTCAGTACGCATTCAGCGGTCGGTTGCATTTCTTTTTGAGTCGCGGGTGGAACGTCCTCTATGTGAACCATCGGGGAAGCACGGGCTATGGACGGGCACACACGCAGGCCCTGCGCGGACGCTGGGGAGAAGCCGACATAGAAGATATTGCCTTTGCCGTGCGTTTATTGCAGGAGAACGGGGAGGCAGCCCCGCATCTCACTGCCATCATGGGAGGATCAGCGGGAGGATATGCGGTCTTGCAGTCTTTGCTGCTGCACCCCGAACTCTATGCGGCAGGAATCAGCCTTTTTGGCGTGGCCGATCTTTTGCACTTGGCAGAATCGACCCACCGGTTTGAAGCCCACTATTTGGACTCTTTGGTGGGAGTGCTTCCGCACGCCTTTGACCGTTACCACGAACGATCCCCGGCTTTGTCGCGCCACCATTTCTCTCGCCCTCTCCTCCTGCTCCAGGGAGGAAAGGACAAAGTCGTTCCAAAAGAGCAAGCCGGCATGGTTGCCGAACGCGCACGCAGGTCAGGTATGCCGGCAGAGCTTCATGTCTACCCGGAAGAAGCCCACGGGTGGGGGCGTCCTGAAACAATAAAAGATGAGTTGGCACGGGTTGAAAAGTTTTTGAAGAAGTATGTGTTGCACCTCGCACACTAGAAGCAGTACAGGGATCGTCTCTGCAAGAACTATCGCGAGCATCTCACAATTCCTCTAAAAAAAGACCACTTCAAAGGGCATTTTTCTTTTCTCATGCAAGAGAGACCAAAAATAGTTTGACTTCATCGAGCGGCAGTGCTTCACTGCTGAAGGCTACGCCCTACCGCTGCCAGCGTGTGGTTCTCTTCATGGGCCTCTGCGGGACAGTCATAGACCTGGTCCCAAAGAGCAGTCTCAGCAGGATCGGCTGTGCTGCCGAATTTTGCAAGGTTCACAAAAGTTATCCCACTCTCTTTTTCTTACGAGAAAACAGCAAGGGTCTTGCCAAATCTCTGGTGCATCCAACCGGTGCTCTTATATCCGTATCGTCGTTTTTCGCCGGGTTGCGGAAGAGTGTCGAGGAGTAATACGTGAAATCCAAGGGAAATTTACGAATTGAAGCATTCAACGCGAGAGCGGCGTTGACGCGTCTTTTTTGTCGATTTTCTCAGGGGCCTCGCGCAATCGCCGGCCCGGTCGCCGAAAGATCAGTAGAAGGGTCCGTGTCAGGAAGTAAGGCTTTTTCTTGCTCCTACACAACCCGACGCTTCTTCTCCGCAACGCCGAAATACCAGGTATTGCTCATGTTTCCCGGTCGCTGGCTCATGATTACCGACATTCATAGCTGGCAAGCACACGGGGACTCTTCCTAGAGGATCACAGACAAGAACGATCTGGACTGGGAAAGCCCCCGACAAAAAGTCGGGGGCTTTCCCTTTTCACGGGCAGAAAGCCAGAGACAGACGATGGGGACAACAAGGAAAGACCAATGTCCAGCACCATTGCGATAACGGGACACGCGACAGCAACAGTGCCCGAAATCGAAGAAGCTGATCAGATTCTCGATGCCACTCAAGACGATTTCATAGCACTCGCCCATTGCAACGACGGCACCGGCGGTCTCGTTGATTTGTTTTTCAGCGACTCCATTCCCGATATCCGTCGGGCAAAGGCAATCTGCCACGGATGTCCCCTGCGCATAGCGTGCTTGAGCGGAGCTCAAAAGCGGCGCGAACCTTGGGGTGTCTGGGGAGGCGAGCTCTTCACGAATGGAAAAATCGTCACAGTCAAGCGACCAAGAGGACGACCACCCAAACGCAAAGTCCAGCTCACCGCCTGAGACCACAGGACCGGCGCGCTTTTTTCGGCTTGTTTCCCTCTTCGAGGGAAACCCAACAAGCACGTCATCTCCAGCAAAAAACACACAAAAAACCAACGGAATAGGTCCCCGTCATAACTCGGAATGTGACGAAGACCACAACAAAGGCCCCAACTCCACACAGAAAACAATGCAACGCTCCTTCTTCCCTCCTCAACAGGAGAGCCCAGGGGCACCCGAAACGGAACCCGCGGGAGAGAGCCTCACCACAGG
>Ga0209013_10000804_pt1 | contig 28722 bp, 22 predicted proteins | sample Cruoilmetagenom2_FD_187291 | JGI IMG/M metagenome (GOLD analysis project Ga0209013, IMG submission 187291) | Oil polluted marine microbial communities from Coal Oil Point, Santa Barbara, California, USA - Sample 2 (SPAdes) (version 2) | ecosystem: Environmental > Aquatic > Marine > Oil seeps ...
AACATCGAGGTTCTCGAAAGGAACGTTGATGAGATGCGCTGCCTGGAGTTCAGCGAGGTACTCAAGGCTCGGACCACGGCGATCCAGCCCTATACCTAGACGCTCCAAGTACTCATCCCGCATACAGATCACCATAGAATTTCAAGTGAACTTGAAGTCAAGATCATCCTTCGAGGTATTACGAGTCCGGCCCCGATCCGTCAGCCCCAGCTACTTTGTCGCTCACGAATTGAACCGCGTTGCTGCCAACCACAGCCGGACATCTCCTAACAACCGGATCTCCGGTTACGGAATGCGCAAGCCCGAGATTGCTCGGGAGATGACGAGCTGCTGAATCTCGCTCGTGCCTTCGAAGATCGTGAAGATCTTGGAGTCGCGGTGCCAGCGTTCGACGGGGTACTCACGGGTGTAGCCGTATCCGCCGAGGATCTGGATTGCGTCCTCGGTCACGCTCACGGCGGTCTCGGAGGCCTTCCATTTCGACATCGAGCCTTCACCGTTCTTGAAGGTGCCGTTCTTGGCGAGCCATGCCGCGCGCCAGATGAGTAGGCGGCTGGCGTCGATATCGGTGATCATGCGGGCCAGCTTGAACGCAATCGCCTGGTTCATGATGATCGGCCGGCCAAAGGCATGACGCTCTTTCGCGTACTCGAGCGAGTACTCGTAGGCCGCGCGGGCGACGCCGAGCGCCTGTGCACCAACGGCTGGACGCGTGGCCTCAAACGTAGCCATCGCCGGCTGCTTGCCGGTGGAGACATTGTTACGAGCACGAGCGAGCTTCTCGTCGAGCTTCTCCTTGCCGCCGAGCAGGCATGAGCCAGGTATGACGACGTCTTCGAGGACAACCTCGGAGGTGTGACTGGCACGAATGCCGTGCTTGAGATACTTCTGGCCCATCGACAGGCCGGGCGTGTTGGGTGGAATGATGAAACTGGCCTGTCCCTTGCCCTTGAGCTCAGGATCGACGCTGGCAACGATGACGTGGACATCGGCAATTCCACCGTTGGTGATCCACGCCTTTGTGCCGTTGAGCGTCCACTCGTCTCTTGCCTCGTTGTATACGGCACGAGTGCGCAAGCTCGAAACGTCAGAGCCGGCGTCGGGTTCGCTCACACAGAAGGCGCCGAGCTTCACATCATCGGCCGTGCCGTAGCACTGAGGTACCCATTCCATGACCTGTTCCGGGGTGCCATTGCCCGCAATTCCTGCTGCAGCAAGAGCAGTACCCATGATTGCCATGCCAATGCCCGCATCGCCCCAGAAGATCTCCTCGATGGCGACGGGCATGGTGAGCCCCGTGGGGTCGCCCATGGCACTGAGGATGAAGTCCACGCCATACAGCCCGACCTGCGCAGCCTCCTGCACCACCGGCCAGGGGAACTCCTCGCGCTCGTCCCACTCGTGTGCGGCTGGTCGGATCACGTTCTCAGAGAAATCGTGGACCCACTTCTGGATCTGGATCTGGTCCTCACTGAGGCTCAAGGAGAAATCAGTCATACCTGTAAGTTACCCACCGGTAACAAGATTTCCATCCACTGTTTCCATTCACTATTCCGATTCCAGCCGCCGACGCAATCACCACAACGCAGAGTTGCTGCTGTCTTGTGATGAGTTTCAGCGCGGACAGGTCGCGCCGAAACTCATCGCAAGGGGTGGGCGTCAGCCAGCAAGAGCCAGGAGATCTGGCGCGATCTTCGTATAGATCAGGTTCGCGCCTGGCCGATAAACGTGGACGCCGTCCCAGCGGTAGCTGAGATCGGTAGCAATCGCTTCGTCGTTGCACCACTCGTTCGGCCCATCGACGACCCGCACCTCAGGGCCGTACTGCGACGACACCCACCGCAACACGTCGTTGAGATGGGCCACGCGGGAATCGTCACCGCGCTCAGGGAGTGCGCGAACACCGGCATTTTCAACGTTCTGTGGCCGCATACATGCCACTTCGAGCAAGGCCACACTCGCCTCCTCAGCAAGTATTGCGTCGATTCCTGACATGAGGTTCGCCGCGAAATTCTGGTCCGCCGCTGCGGTGCCGAACGCATAAGTAGTGGACCCGTCCTCGATGTCGAAGACATCCCAAGCTCCGACCACAACGAGTGCCACATCAGATCCTGCGGCAGCGTCTGCCCAATCATCCTGCCATCCCTCACATACGGCAAAGTTGTTGTTGAAGTCCACAGAACTGCGCACCTCACCAGAATCGTGCACGCTGCACCCATCGAGACTTCCGTTGATCACCTCCGAGAAAGCCTCCTCGATGCCCTCCGGCAGGTTGACGGCCAGCGCGTGCGCTTGGGAGTCGCCAACGATTGCGAGACGCGTCAACTCGACCGGCGCGGCGGTGGTTGTCGTAGACGTTGCCGTCGTGGCGTCCGACGCGCCCACGATCGTCGTGGCGGCCACCGGGTTGGATAGAGAAGAGGCAACCGGCTCCGCGAGTTCGAAGACTGCTTCATCGCCACCTTCGAAGAAACTGAATTGGCCGACATTCACATAGAAGAGTGCGAGACAACCCACCAGGAGCGCACCGCCGCCAATTGGCGCATACGTGATTGTCGCCCGATCGTTCCACCAGCGGCCGACAACACCTCGCCGCACCGGCGTCTCCAGCCACCGATAGGACACCTCTGCGACAAGAACCGTGATCAACATGGCAATCACGAATGATCCAACAGCACCGTCCGTCGCACCGACGATCACAAAGATCGGCCAACTCCACAGATAGAGGCCATAGCTGCGCTTGCCGACTTCGACCAAGGGAAACCACCCCATGGCGCGCCGGAATCCGGCGGCGGCAGGGTGAACTGAGGCCATAACTGCAACGAGCGACAAGACCGACACGAGCGGTAGCAGCCACTGGTAGACGTAGCCGGCGGTCAGTTGAGCGACGACCGCCGCGCACCCCAGAGCGGCTACGGCAGCCGCTCCGACGGGATCGAGCACGCGGCCCACCGGAGCATCCACTGCAAATGACCAGCGCCAGGGTCGCCAGATGAACGCGGCACCCGCACCGAGCAAGATGCCTCCGGCTCTCGTGATCGTCGAGAGGTAGAGATAGTTGGTCCTGTTCAGCCCGGCGAACACTGCGGGTGGCCCGCCGAGTGGTGTCGGGGCACGCGACTGCATCCAGAACATGTAGATGAAAGTCACGAATGCGGCTCCGACGACGAGCCCTCCGACCACATGGCGGGCGAGCCGCAACCGCGTCAGAGCTACAAACACAAGCGGCCAGATCAGGTACCACTGCTCTTCCACCGCCAAGCTCCAGAGATGACGTAGCAGAGACTGCTCGCCAGAGAAATACGGCACTCCTCCGAGGATCTGGCCCCAGTTGTTGACATAGAAGATCGACCAAGGGATCTCGCGACGGAGCTGTGACTGTTGTGCTGCCGAACCGGCGAGCGCCGCCCAGACCGCTACGGCGAGAAGCACTGCGTACAGCGCTGGGAGCAACCGACGGACGCGGCGCAACCAGAATTGGCCGAGCGCGATGCCGTCACGGCGGTCGTGCTCTTCGAGCAACAGCGATGTGATGAGGTATCCGGACACCACGAAGAAGACCTCAACGCCGAAGAACCCGCCGCTCATCCACGAGAACCCAGCGTGGTACAGCAGCACGACCGCAACCGAAATTGCTCGCAGCCCGTCGAGCGACGGCTGGTAGCCCATGGTTGGTGGATTGCCAATCGGTTGGCCACCAATCGCCGATCGGCGCCGAGCACCACCGCCGGGCGCGTCGCCCTCAGCGCGGACAGTGCCGTCCATAGGTGCCGTCACCGACGAACTGTCGTGCCGTCTTTGGTCGTTTCGACAGTCCAGCCCTCGGCCTGCAGGTCGGCGCGCAACTTGTCGGCGGCCTCAAAGTCCTTCGCCGCCCGCGCCGCGTCGAGTGCACTCGCGCGAGCCAGCACATCTGAATCCACCTCGGCCGCACCAGCCAATTCGAGCCCAACAGCTGTAGTCATCTCGCGGACAGCAGCGACGAGCGAGTCTGCCGCAGCGTCAGCAGCGTCGAGCGCGGCGTTCGCTCGGCGAACCGTATCGAAGAGCAGGGCAGTCGCCTTCGGCGTATCGAGATCGTTGTCCATTGCCGCACGGAACAGATCCAGTACCTCGGCATCAGGCGCAACGTCACCGACTCCGGCAGCTCGAGCCGAAAACGCATCCAGGCCGGCGAGGGCTTTGACAGACGCGTCGATGTTGTCCTGAGTGATCTTGACCGGGCTGCGGTAGTGCGATTGAAGCAACACCATCCGGTACGCGCGCGGATCGTAGACATCAATGAGGTCGAGCAAATTCGACACGTTGCCAAGGCTCTTCGACATCTTCTCGCCCTCGGCATCAACGACAAAGCCGTTGTGCATCCAATGGTTCGCGAATGTCTTGCCGAGCGCGACTGCCTGGGCACGTTCGTTCTCGTGATGCGGAAAGCGCAGATCTTGGCCCCCGCAATGCAAGTCGAACCCCTCGCCCAACAGGTCGAGGCTCATCACGACACACTCAGAATGCCAACCAGGACGGCCGTCACCCCACGGCGAGGGCCACGATGGCTCGTCCGGTTTGGAGAACTTCCACAAGACGAAATCCGCGGGATGTCTTTTCTGCGCAACGCCGAACACCTCGCGCTCTCCACCACCCGAACGCATGTCGTCGATCGACTGATGAGCGAGCAGGCCGTAGTCGTCGACTGATTCGACATCCATGTAAACGCCATCATCCGTCAGATAGGCATGATCGGTGGCGATCAGTTCGCCGATCATGGCAACCATCTCCTCGACGTATTCGGTGGCGTGAGGTACATCGTCAGGGCGCTGGACGTTGATCCCCTCCATCGCATCGAACCACACCCGCTCGCACTTGGTCGTGATGTCTTGCCAAGGCCTGCCCTCGCTCATCGCGCGATCGATGATCTTGTCTTCGATATCGGTCACATTCGACACGAGGCGCACTTCCAGACCGGTCCAGGCGAGATAACGCCGAAGGATGTCGTAAACCAACGTGGCACGACCATGGCCGAGATGTGGGGGGCCGTAGACCGTCGGGCCGCACAAGTAAATACTGACCTTGCCCGGCTCGCGCAGAGCCAACTCGCGAACCGATCGCGTTGCTGTGTCATAGAGGTGCAGCACGATCGCCGAGTCTACGATCCCGGCACCTCTCAGGTAATTGGCAATTCTCGTTTGTATACAATTTTCGGCGGACCGTTCCGCCGAAAATTGCACACAAACGGGTCTGGGGGTATGCGAAGATCGAGCTTTCGATAAATGGAGGCACAAAGTGGGCGAAGGCGGAGCAGAGAAACGACCGGCAAGGCTTCCTGGCAACGCACCAGCAGCATTGCGGCAGTTCGTGGCATGCACGACCGACCGCGTGGAACTCGATCTCGACGACATGGGTTGGGTTCCGAAGCCAGCAGAACTCCCCGACGCCGTAGTACCTGAGGTAACCGTCGAGGACGGATGGACACCAAGTAGCGCCACCATCCGTGTGGGATGGGGTTTCGTCTCGATCGGGCTGCCGGCAACCATCGTCGATGGTCAGTTGCGCATCGATTCGACCGGCCTTGGGTTTGGGATCGGTGACGAAATCGACCCCTGGGTGGATGCCTTCAACTCGACATTGGAGGCGAACGGCAAGCAACTCGATTCCTTCGATGTCAGAGACGGCAAGGTCACAATGACCAAACGGCCGATCCCCGCGGCTGGCACTGACACTGCGGCCGAAGTTGCTGCGGTGACATCGGCGGTCGCGGCCACTGGTCCGGAGGTGGAAGAACCGGCGAGGAAGAAGACCGGCTGCCTCGCTTGGATCATCGGCGCCGTTGTGGCGGTCGCCGCGGCTGTCGGTGTCGTTCTGGCAATGAACGGGAGTGACGACAACAACTCGGTGTCAACAGGGGAGAGTGAACCGGCTGCAAGTTCTCCGGCATCATCTTCGACGACTTCGACGACGTCATCGACCATCTCCCAGGTCGGCCAAGTCCCCGACGAAGCAGAAGCCGATGCGACGGCTGTGGCCTGCGGCGCATTCGAGGACCTCGGATTCGGCGACTTGTCTGAAGTCTTCGATGGCGATCTCGACGGCTATATGATGATCGGGGGCAATTGCAATTCCATCGACGGCGCCTATCTACCGACCAACTACGACAACGATTCCGATCCCGATCTACTCCTCGCCGGGAGCGCTCCGGGGTGGCGACACACACAGTCGCCTCCTGACTCGTTCACCGGTGAGAGCGGGCCCAGTACTGCACTCGAGCGCATCTTCTACGGTAGGGCAGACACCGACTTGCCATTCATCGCGATCATCACCTCTGATTGCGGAGGCCAAGCAATGTCGGGATCGTCCGTATTCGGCCCCGACCGCACAGCCCTAGCCGAACACCGACTGGTCAACTTCGGACCATGCCAAGTCGTCGACCTCGGCGTGCTCATCAATCCGGGCACCGATGATCAAAGATTGATCACTGTTCCGCCGCGTTCGCTTGAATCGGGTGGAGCTTTTGATGTCGGCTCGAAGGAGAGAGCTGCAGGACCGCTCGCGCTCGATCTGTATCCACAGTTCACCGGGCCGAACCCGATTGCCCCGGGTTGGTCTGCCCCTGTGCAAACGATCGGATCTGCACTTGGGGGTGTAGAGCCCACTGGCCCCGGTTGTAGCCTCCTCTTCGAACCCGGCGCTGTTCACGGATCAACGCTGAACTTCACCCGCGATGGTGCACCCGACTGCAACGGCCGGTTCTGGGTGTTTGCGGCCGCACTGACAGATGTTGAAGTCGACCTGGTTGTCGAGGACACCGTCACCGCCCACTTCGGGACATACGTAAACCCGCTCGGAGATCCCTTGTCCGCCGTCGCCGACACGATTGACCTCCCCCCGGTCACCGCGCTGTTCGACGGCCGCGATGGAACACCCGACACGGCAATCTTCCCGTGCGGATCCGGACATCTTGCCTTCACCGTTTGCCCGGCCGACGAGCAGCCGATGGACTCGGGCGCCTTCGTTTCGGTCGGGATTGCTGCCGGCGGCCCGATACCTACCATGTGGGACGGGACGCCACGCTCGTATACCGTCGACTTCGATCACGTCTCGGCCACGGCACTTCTCGAAGAGGCCGGCTGGACGGCCTCCACAACTGATGGCTCACCGGTTCGGGCCATGATACGCGACAATTCACTCACGTTCGTGTTACCTCAGGACGTCGTCGACTCACCCACGATCGAACAGGACGAGGTGAGCTACGAGCTGACCACGGACATCGATGGTGTAGTAATCACGCAGCCGGCGGTGCCGGTTGTCGGCCTGACCACCTCGCCGCCGAGCATCGTTGAAGTCGAGCCGGAGCCAGCCGGAGGCGCCGAGGAGGAGGCAACCCCTATCGGGGCCACCGAGTCGCTCGATGATTTCTATGCCCAGCTAAGTGCAAGCCTCTCCGCCGGGGACGTCGGCTTCTCGTTCGATCGGCTCGCTCCAACCGTTCTCGAGGTATACCCGACACAGTGCCCGGCTGCACTCGAAAGCTTCGCTGATCCAGAACTGTTAATCGAACCCCTCGCCGAGGGTCTGGTCGGGCCGTGGACGTGGGTGCTCCCCGATGGCCGGTCGTACGAAATCCCAAATGCCACCGAGGTCACTGTTGTACTCACCGGCCGTGGCCAGTCTGGAACGGAATCCGAGGCCCACCTCGAGCTGATCGACGGCGAGTACCACTGGTTCACACTCTGCGAATAACCCCATCTCACCGTTTGTATGCAATTTTCGGCGGACCGTCACTCCGAGAATTGCATACAAACGGTCTGGGAGTGCGTAGATAGCCTCGGAGCTCTATGGCGAACATCCCGGACCGGCCGAATCTCGACGGCATCGAGGCGCACTGGGCTGATCGATGGGAGGCCGATGGCACATACACCTTCGACGTCTCGTCGACCCGCGACCAGGTATTTTCCATTGACACGCCACCGATCACCGTCAGCGGATCGATGCACATGGGTCACGTGTTCAGCTACACACACACCGACATCATTGCCCGGTTCCAGCGGATGCTCGGAAAGTCGGTGTTCTACCCAATCGGTTGGGACGACAATGGCCTGCCCACAGAGCGTCGCGTGCAGAACTTCTATGGCGTTCGCTGCGATCCGAGCCAGCCCTACACCGAAGGATTCGAGCCACCGTTCCGCGGCGACCCGCCGAAGAAGCACCGAGCCGTGCCAATCTCGCGACCCAACTTCCTCGAGCTCTGCGACGAACTCGTCGAGGTCGACGAGAAGGTGTTCGAATTGCAGTGGCGCCGGCTTGGCCTCTCGGTCGATTGGTCTCAGCACTACGCCACGATCGACGAACGTGCCCAGCGCGCGAGCCAACGCGCGTTTCTCCGCAATATCGAACGCGGCGAGGCCTACAGCCAGGAAGCGCCAACCCTATGGGACATCGATTTCCGAACGGCTGTCGCTCAAGCCGAGATGGAGGACCGAGATCGGTCTGGCGCCTACCACAAGATCCCGTTCGCTCGCTCAAACGGTGACGGCGCAATCGACATCGACACAACCCGCCCCGAGCTGATCGCCGCATGCGTCGCCCTGGTGGCGCACCCTGACGACGAGAGGTATCAGCCATCTTTCGGAACCACTGTCCGGACACCGCTGTACGGAGTCGAGGTGCCCGTGCTCGCGCACGAGCTGGCCCAGCCCGACAAGGGCACCGGAATTGCCATGATCTGCACCTTTGGCGACACAACCGACGTCACTTGGTGGCGCGAGTTGAACCTGCCGACGCGCGCGATCCTCGGTCGGGACGGACGCTTGCTGGCCGACGCCCCGAACGGCGTCGATGCCGAGGCGTACGCCAAGATTGCCGGGCTCACCGCCAAGCAAGCTCAAAAGGCAGTGGTGGAACAACTCATCGCCGAAGACCTGCTGATCGGAGAACCACGACCGGTTCAACACCCGGTGAAGTTCTACGAGCGCGGCGACCGGCCACTGGAAATCGTGACATCGCGCCAGTGGTACATCCGCAACGGTGGGCGTGACGCCGGCCTGCGCGATGCCCTGGTCAGCCTTGGCGCGGAGGTCACCTGGCACCCCAGCCACATGCAACATCGCTACGACAACTGGGTTGAGGGTCTCAACGGCGATTGGCTGGTAAGCCGGCAGCGATTCTTCGGAGTGCCCATTCCGGTGTGGTACCCACTCGATGACCAAGGCGAGCCGGTCTACGACCAACTCATCGTGCCCGCCGAGGCCGAACTCCCGATCGACCCGTCTACCCAAGTGCCAGACGGCTACAACGAGGATCAGCGCGGCATCCCCGGCGGATTCATGGGTGACCCCGACATCTTCGACACGTGGGCGACATCGTCTCTCACTCCCGAGATTGCGGGGAAGTGGGAGGAAGACTCCGACCTATTCAACCGCGTGTTCCCGATGGATATGCGACCGCAGGGCCACGACATCATCCGGACATGGCTGTTCTCGTCGATGACACGGAGTTACCACGAGTTCGGTTGCGCCCCATGGAAAACCGCCGCGCTGTCCGGCTGGATTCTCGATCCCGACCGTAAGAAGATGTCGAAGTCCAAGGGCAATGTCGTGACTCCGATGGACCTCTTCGAATCATACGGGTCCGATGCGGTCCGCTACTGGGCTGGTTCGGCCCGACCCGGGGTTGATACGGCGTTCAGCGAAGATCAGATGAAGGTCGGTCGCAAGCTCGCCAACAAGCTGCTGAACGTGAGCAAGTTCGTGCTCCAGTTCGGCGCTCCTGCCGACGAACTCACGTTGGCTGACGGGATCACCAACCCGATCGACAGGTCGATGTTGGCCAAGCTCGATGAGATCGTTTCCGAGGCAACGGTCGCGTTCGAATCGTTCGACTACGCACGAGCGCTGGAACGTACCGAGACGTTCTTCTGGTGGTTCTGTGACAACTACGTCGAATTGGTGAAGGGCCGTACCTACAGTGAGCGGGAGCCAGCGGCGGCAGATTCGGCCAAGCGCGCGCTGCGCACAGCGCTCTCGGCACTACAACGCCTCTTTGCCCCGACCCTGCCCTTCGCCACCGAAGAGGCATGGAATTGGTGGAATGACACGACTATTCACAGCGCCAGATGGCCGACACCAACCAACCTCGGTGGTGACCCGACGTTGATCGACCCATCTGTGGAGGTTCTCACGCAGGTCCGCCGGGCAAAGACCGAGGCCAAGCAGAGCCAACGCGCCAAAGTCGCATCGTTGATCATTAGCGCCCCCGGTGAAATGCACGAGGCCTTGGCGCAGGGGCAGACCGACCTGATCGATGCGGGTTCAATCCTGAATCTCGAAGTCGTCGCCAGCGCCGAACTGGCGACGAGCGTCACGCTCGCTCCCGACGACTGACTCTGCTGCTGGCCTACCGTTCATTCGCATGTGACCCACGTCACACCATCTTCCAGATAATGTAGCTCCGATGCTTGCGAAGTTGGGATTGCTAGTGGCGGCTACGGCCTCCGTGCTCACATTGAGCACAACCGCGCTGGCCGAAGAAACACCACCGTCATCAGCCGAGACCACAACTGAAGTCGCTCTCGAAGGCGAGACCGTAACACCAGAGGCGGACCCGACTGTTCCCAGCGATCCCTCAACGACTGCCCCGTTCGGTCCAGCCGAGCCGGGCGATACACCGCTACGCGGGACACAGAAGCAACTACAACCGCCACCACCGCCTCCGACAACGCAAGCTCCCTGGGACCCGTTCAAATTGCCGGCTAATTCTGGTTCGGGGCGCCGAGCCGTCTATTCGAAGTCCCAACAGACCGTCTGGGCAATCGACGGCAACAACCAGATCATCAAGGCACACCGGGTATCGGGCAAGCAGGCCCCACTCGATCCACGACCGGGCTCGTACCAGGTGTTCTCGCGCTCGCGATACACCTATTCGATCAACAACCCGTCGATCACCTGGGGCTACATGGTCCGCTTTGCCCACGGTGCCCGGGGCGGCAACATCGGATTCCACGAGATCCCTTTCCAGTACGGCAGCCCGGTGCAAACCTTTGCCCAGCTTGGTCAGCCCCTGTCGGGTGGCTGCGTACGCCAGGCACTGCCGGACGCGATATGGATGTGGAATTGGGCTCAGATCGGCACGCGAGTCGTCGTTCTTCCCTGACCCCGCTGGGTGCACTGACGTCCGTCGATTTGAGAGGTAGCGTCGGTGCGAGATGTCCGACGACACCTCCTCCCCGAAGAAGACCCAGCGGGCACCACGCTCCTGGGCGCAACGCCTCACTATCGGCGCTGCGTTCGCATGTGCCCTGGCATCATTTGCAGCCGCAGGAGTGCTGTATGCCGGTCAGCGCGTCGTCGAGGACCGCAACATCGCACCAGAGATCATCGACCCGACGGAAAACGCCGCGCTGGGCTTCGAAGTGTCTCAGAACCCGTCCAGCGAACAGATACCCGAGCAAGACCCTCCGGTCCCGACCTCGACATTTCCACCAGCTGAACCAGAGGCAAAGAACTTCCTGATCACGGGCGCCGACAACAACTCTTGTATCAACCCCGATTCGCCATATGCCGGTGCATTCGGAGACAGAAGCAGCTTTGGAGAACGCAGCGACACGATCATGATGTGGCGTGTCAACCCTTCGACATCGCAGGTCGCCGTGCTGTCATTCCCCCGTGACCTCTGGGTCACGATCGCCGGACGGTCCAGCAAACAGCGGATCAACGTGGCCTACGAGCGTGACAATCCGCAGAAGTTGATTGACACGATCTACCAGAACTTCGGAATCACTACCGACCACTTCGTCCAGGTCGACTTCTGTGCGTTCAAGACGCTGGTCAACGCAGTTGACGGCGTGGCTGTTCCCTTCGACACTCCCGTCCGTGATGTGTGGACCGGGCTCGACGTCCCGCAAGCTGGTTGCTTCACATTCGACGGCGACCATGCCCTCGCCTACGTTCGTTCCCGCAAGCTGCAGACCTTCACCGCCGACGGCGAGTGGGTCACCGACCCAACCTCCGACCTCGGCCGGATCTCGCGGCAACAAGACTTCCTCCGCCGCACGGTCTCAGGACTGCTGTCGAAGGGAGCATTCAATCCCGACGTCGCCGGCGGGCTCATCGAGACAAGCTCCGAATACATCGTCACCGACCCCTCACTGACGCCGCGCAAGATGCTCGAGTTCGCGGGCGTCATGAGCAAGGTCGACCCAACCCAGATCACGACGTATCAAATCGAGGCTCAGGGCAAGATCATCCAAGGCAACTCAGTCCTCGTCCCGACGATCGAGGGCGACAACATGCAGGCAATCCTTGCCATCTTCCGGGGGCAAGCAATCCTCGGGGACATCGTTGAACAAGTCTTCGAGACCACCGTGCCCGACACCAACCAACCGGTTCTGACCGCTTCTGACACCCCAGACACCTCAGACACTCAGGGTGCTCCCACAGTCGTAACAACACTGCCAACGGTACAGGCCGATGAGAACGACAAGGGCTTCGTCCCCGACGACACCATCACCTGCCCCTGACACTTGCGATGAGCTTGAGCGCGAACAGGTCGCGCCGAAGCTCATCGCAACTAGGTGTCGAGGGCTCGGGCGAGGGCGGCTGCCGAGTCGGAGGGACCTGACACAGTGGTCAAGCGAGCTCCTGTCTCGCGCGCCAGATCGCTGGCTTCTGCATCGTCTGATTCAGGAGCGATGATCACCAGCTCATCGAGTCGACGCGCTGCGGCGACGATGTCACCGGGAACGGTCGCACGGCAATCCGAGAGCAGGATCGCGATCTTGCGCCCCGCTCGTGAACGAGCCAGCTGATCAGCCGCCGCAGCAAGCGCCCCCGCAACATCGGTGGTTCCGAAGCCGCGGAGCGCTAGCACTGAATCAACAACGCGCTCGTTCGATTTCGCCGCGTCCTGCGACTTGGCCGCAATCACATCTTTGCCGAACGACAGCACCGAGTAGTCGTCCGGAGCTCGCCACGCGACGGCTGCGGCCGCAACCGCGGCGGTCGCCAGTGGTCGGCCGGCCATCGATCCGCTGCGGTCGACGAGCAGGCATATCGCTGTACCAGGCGTCGACCAAGCACGTATTCGTAGATCGTCAGGGTCGATTGCCACATCACCCGCTCGAGAGGCGACCAAGGCATCAATGCTTGCGTCAACGTCGATGTCACCGGCATCGGGGCGATAGCGCTGGGTGCGAAGTTGTCCGACGCCGCGCGGTTTAGCGGGGCCGCGGCGGGCGATATCGAGATAGATCTTGCTCGCCAGGCGGCGCGCCAGATCACGAAGCTTCGGGTCGGTGGCCCCTGTGAGGTCTGCGAGCAACGCCAGGACCTCATCAGGGTCATCCTCCATCGATGACTCGACAGCGTCCTCGTCGAGCTCACCCACCTCGGGTGAGATCTCCTCGAACTTCGGATTGCGCTCCAAGACCCGACGCGAGATGGTCTTGCGACGAGCTTTGGTGACTTCTTCTTCAGCCTCGTCGCCTTCCTTGGTCTGCGGCGGGGCCGTCAGTGCGCCGTCACTGCCCCGATCGGGGCTTCGTCTTTTCCCTCACTACTACCCCCGTCATCAGCCGTGCGCCCGAACACCGAAACCCACAGTTCGCGGATGATGTCTTCGGTCGATCGTGTGGTTCCCTCCCGCAGTCGCACACGGCCGGAGAGAGCAACCAGCGCGGCATCGAGCGACACATCACTTGACGAAGGGCTCGAGCCGCGAACGGTCGCCAGTGAAGTGGCTACCGCACACATGTCGATCGCACCGCGAACCGATGAACCCACGCGCAGGTCTGCGTGCGTGCGCGTGAGCCGAACCAACTCGACGACCTGCTCGACCCACTTGGGGTCGAGTCCATCGTCTGGAGACTCGCGCTCGGTGATCACTTGTTCGTCTGTGGCGGATTGATAGTCGACAGCGAGACGGCATACACGGTCGTACACCGCTCCCGAGATGCGTGCAGTTCCGATTGCATCGAAGGGATTCATTGCCGCGACAAGGCGAAATCCGGACGCGGCGGCGAGCCGGCCAAGTCGCGGCACGTGAAGTTCGCCCTCACTCATCACGGTGATGAGCACATTGAGGGTCTCCTCCGGCACGCGGTTGATCTCCTCGATGTAGAGCAGCGAACCGTCGCGTAACGCAGCCGCCAGCGGGCCATCCACGAAGACCTCGGGGTCGTACCCCTCTGCGAGAACGCGCGCCGGGTCGAAATGGCCGATGAGGCGCGCCGGAGTCAGCTCGGCGTTGCCCTCGACAAACTCGAAACCGACGCCGAGCTCATCGGCAATTGAACGCAAGAGAGTGGACTTGCCAGTGCCTGGTGGCCCTTCGATTACAACGTGACGACTCGCAACGAGTGCAGCAACAACAAGTTCGATCTCACGCCTGCGGCCGACAACAGTTGTCCCGATCCGCTCGACCAGCGTCGCGGGATCGACCATTCTTGCTGGGTCAGCCATGCACGATGACACCGCGAATGTTTTCACCGTCACGCATCGCCTGGTACCCGACATTGATCTCGTCGAGGGTATAGCGGTTGGTGATCAACTCGTCGATCTTGAGCTGGCCATCACGGTAGAGATTCAGCAGCATCGGGATGTCGGCACGCGGATTGAGCGAACCGAAGAGCGCTCCCTTGATCTCCTTGTTCCACATCGCGACCTCGAAGAGGTTGACCGACGACTCGGTCTGCGTCATCGGCGCAACCGCTGTGACGACTACGGTGCCGCCCTTGCCGGCAAGACCCGTGGCGAGAGTCATCATCTCACCGTGCAGCACACCGGGAGTCATGATCACCTTGTCGGCCAGCATCCCTTCGGTCAGCTCCACCACCGCAGGCATGGCCTCCTCCATTGAGGAGAACGTATGTGTTGCCCCGAACTCCATAGCCTTTTCGCGCTTGAACTCAACCGGGTCGACCGCGATCACCTGACGGGCTCCGGCCATGGCTGCGCCCTGAACGGCGTTCATTCCGATCCCGCCCACGCCGACTACGACGACACTGTCACCGGGCGAAACATCTGCACGGCTCGTTGCTGAACCCCAGCCGGTCGCGACGCCGCACGAAACGAGCGCAACGGCCTCGAGGGGGAGATCACTGGCGACCTTGATTACCTGCGACTCAGCAACGCACGAGTACTGCGAGAAGGTTCCGAGCTTGGCGAACATGTTGAGTTCTGTGCCGTCAGAGGACAGATGATGGCGGCTCGTGCCGTCGGTGATCATCCCGCCGACAAAGGTGCCCGCGCCGGCATTGCACAGATTCTGGCGGCCGGTCGAGCAGTAGCGACAGGTACCGCATGATGGAACGAATGAGGCCGAGATGTGGTCGCCGACGGCGACACTGGTGACTCCGGGGCCGACCTCAACAATCACGCCAGCACCTTCGTGACCGCCGATGAAGGGGAAAAACTCGATACCCATCATCTCCAGGGCTTCAGCCGGCGGCACCATGTCGCCCGTGACGAGATGCTCGTCGGAGTGGCACAAGCCGGCGGCCTTCCATTCGACAATGACCTCGCCGACTTTGGGCGCATCGACCTCGATGTCCTCAATCTGCCAGTCCTGACCGACTCCGTGGATGATTCCTGCACGACTCTTCATGAGATCCCTCTTCCCCATTCCTCAGCTGTTGCTGTCGTCGGCGGTTGCTCGACAATTCGGACGATAGTGGTCATGGGCTCCAGCGGCCGGATCGGCCGACCACTTTCAGGGAGAATTCAGTCGTAGACGAGCACGCCGCGGAGGTTCTTCCCGTTGCGCATGTCCTCGAAACCTTGATTGATCTCGTCAAGGGTGTAGGTATTGGTAACGAGAGTGTCGAGATCTAGTTGCCCCTGGGTATACAGCTCGAGCAGTTGAGGGATGTCCTTGCGGATGTTCGCCGATCCGAACAACGATCCGATGACCTGCTTCTCGAACAACGTCAGGAACGCGCCAGGCACAGCTATGGAAGCCTCACTGGTCGGGTGAATATTCGTGACCACGATCTTCGAATGCTTCCCGCCGAGGTGGAACGCCTCGCCCAGAGCGTCTCCGTTGCCGACGCCCATGGTCATGATCACCTTGTCGAAGCCGCGGCCCCACGTGGAGTCGCCGAGTTGCTCCATCGCTTCGGCAATCGAAGAATAGGTGTGGGTTGCTCCGAGTTCCATCGCCATCTCACGCTTGAACTCGACCGGGTCGATCGCCGCGATCACGCGAGCGCCGGAAAGTTTGGCGCCCTGTATCGCGTTGGCACCGATACCCCCGGCACCGACCACGGCAACAAAGTCACCGGGTGAGACCTCAGCCGCATACACCGCAGATCCCCAACCCGTCACAACACCACAGCCGAGCAGGCAAGCTCGATCGAGCGGGAGATCCTTGTCGATCTTCACGACGCTGGATTCGTGCACCACCGTGTGATTGGCGAACGTACCCAGAAGACACATCAAGGCAAGGTCCTCTCCGTCCTTGGTGTGATGACGCGCGGTTCCGTCTGTGATCTGACGACCTGTCGGAAAGGCTTCCCCGCCAACGTCGCACAGGTTGGAATGACCCGATGCGCAGCTGGGGCAGCGACCGCACGCCGGAATGAACCCGAAGACGACGTGATCGCCGACTTCGAGACCAGTGACGTTCGGGCCGACTTCCATGATGATGCCAGCTCCCTCGTGCCCACCGATCAGTGGCGGATCCGGGGTTGCGCCAGCGAGATCACCAGTAACCAGGTGCTCGTCGGAATGACACATACCAGATGCCTTCATCTGGACAAGTACTTCGCCCGACTTCGGCGGGTCGAGTTCGATCTCCTCGACACTCCAGTCCTGGTTGACTCCCCTGAGAACTGCGGCTTTGGTCTGCATGACAGAACTGTAGGTCAATGGTCGAAACTCGTGCGTATCGGGCCGCGCTGCTCCGGCTCAGCGTGGCAGTACGCGAACTTCGATGTACTGGTCGGACGGCATCCAAGCGTTGATGAAACGCTGGACGTCACTGCGACTGATGCGCGAAACCAACGTCACCTGGTTCAGGTAGTCATCGAATGACGGGTTTCCTGCCGGATCGACGAGCACATTCAACACCTCAGCGTTGATCTGCGGGTTGTTGAAGAGATCGAGCTGTTGACTGACACCTTCGGTCGCGGCCGCGTACTCGGTCTCGGTGGGGCCGTTTGCCCGCAGGTCGGCAAGCTGTTCCATCACAGCGCTGGACACATCGTCGATGAGTTCCCGGCCGGTGGTATTCGAGATGTACGTCTCTGAGAAAGGCGTTCCGCCCGAGGTGATCTGCACGACAGAGAACGGAGAGTACGACTCGCCCAATTCCTCACGGATTGTGTCGGTCAACCGCGCGGTGAGCACCTCTTGCACAATCTGGGCGGCGACGTCATCACGTCGATCACTGGTGGCGGGAGCGGTGAAGAGGAACGAGACGCTGGCCTGCTCCCCCTCACCCGCGTTCGTCTGCTCGACGACGACACCGGCTGGGGGCGGAGGTTCGGCTACTACCGGATCGTCGATGCGGCCTGTGGACGGAAGCGTCCCCAGATATCGACGAGACAGTTCGATCGCCTCGTCGATGTCGAAGTCGCCACTGAACGCGAACGAAAAATCTGATGCATCGCCGAACCGGTCACGGTAGACGCGCTCGATGTCGTCGCCCTCGACCGTCGCCAACGATTCGACAGTCGGCAGCAGAAAACGGGGATCGTCGTAACGAGCATCGAGCAGCGTGACGAACTCCGCATAGCTCGGATCGATCGACGGGTCAGTGGCATACGGAAACTCGTCGTCGAGATATTGCTCTACGGCGACGGGGTCGACGCGCGGCACAGTCATCGCGAGATGGATGAGCTGGAACAACACTTCGAGGTCGCTGGTAGACGAAAACCCCATGAAACCCTCGCTGAAGGCATCAATACTTGCCTCGAGCCCGACCTCCTTGTCGGTGAGGAACGATTCGAGTTGAACAGCGTCGTAATTCGCTACCCCACTCTGGCCGACGACAGGTCCGGCGGCATCGGCTGCCGGGACGTCGATCTCATCGATTACCGCCAGACCGCCCGGGCTACGCCCCTCGAAGGCAACATTGCCCTCGACGATGTCGGTCACGTTCAGTGAGACCTTCACACCATTCTCGAACTCGAGCACCAGTGGCTCCACGAAGCTGACCACGCTGCCGTCGGAAAGCTTGTGAAGCGAAACCTCAGCGATCGGGTCAGGAGCGACCATCAAATCGCCCTCGATGCCCGTCGCCGCTTCTCGTGGTTCGAGCGTTCGATCACGGACAGCCGACGCCTGCGCGAGGAACACGCTCTCGTCGGGAACGTCGCCAGCTTCACCCTCGGGAACAACGACAAGAACATGGGGGGCACTGTCTGCCAGCCGATTCACAAGTCTGTATGCGACAGTTTCCGGAGTCGCCCGATCGAGAATCGCGTTGATCAAGTCGTTGCCATCATCGGCGGTCGGTATCGGCTCGTCTTCGAGAAAGTGCCGGACGTATTCGTCGGCATAGTCAGCATCCTGGCGAGACTCACGACCGTCATAGACCGACTGTGCCGCACTCCGTACAGACGACACGGCTCGGTCGACCTCGGCCTGGCTGAAACCGAAGCGCCGCGCCCGCTCGTATTCGTCGAAGACAGCCTGGGTCGCGGCCTCGAGATCAACACCATCGGCCGAAACGACTATCTGTGGGGCGTCAAGGCCGCGGACGAGGCCTCGCAGGTCGGCCTCCGCATCGTCGAACGGCGCATCACCGCGCAGCGCATCGTCATTCAGACGCGTGCTGACGATGTCAAACGCGAGTGAGTCGAGAATGGCACGCTGCATTGCCGCTTCGGCCGAGCCGGAGTCATCGGCCGCCAGCGGTAGTGCCACGGCCGCAAATCCCTCCGCCACGTCAACATCAGGATGGATGACGACTTTTGCTTCCGTCCCGGGTTCGACCAGCAGCTCGGGTCGCTCGACGGTTGCGCCCCGCGGTGTGAGCACCTCGAACCGGTCGATGATTCCCTGCTCGATGACGTTGGGGTCGACATCGCCCACTATCACCACCGCCGCGTTGTCGGGCCGATACCAGTCGTCGTAGAAGCTACGCAACGGAGCTGCATCCATCGACTTGATCGCTTCCTCAGTACCTATCGGATCACGACCCTCGTACGGCGAGCCACTCAAAAACAGCTCCTCGAGTGCATCAAAGATACGGCCCCCCGAGCTTGCCTCGGACCCTCGCCACTCATCCAGCACAACGCCGCGCTCGCCCTCCACTTGCGATTGATCGATCGTCGCCGCAGACAACCACTGCTCCAGAACATCCAGCCCTGTGTTGACGACATCGTCGTCTTGCGTGGGCATCGTCAGCTCGTAGACGGTCTCGTCGTAGCTCGTATAGGCGTTGATGTCAGCACCGAATCCCGCCCCGAAACTACGCAACACTGCAATGAGTTCGTTCTCGGGAAACTCTGCAGTGCCGTTGAACAGCATGTGCTCGAGGAAATGAGCACCCGCAGTCTGGGTGTCTTCTTCCAAGGCCGAACCAGCGTCGATGGCCAGCCTCATCTCGACGCGCCCACCAGGGTTGTCGTTGTCACGAATCAAATACCGAAGGCCATTGTCCAGGGTGCCAATCAGAATCTCTGGATCCGGATCGCCGACAAGGGGAAGGCCGTCCGCATCGGGTGCAACGATCAACGTGGAGCCGTCGACAGACTCCGCGGGAGCGGCATTGGCTGGAACCGTGCTATCGGGGACCGTGGACTCTTGAGCCGAATCGTTCGCGGTCGGATTCGGCTCGACAGAAACATCCGAAGTCGGAGTGCATGCCGCAACAGCAAGACCGAGACCAACCACGAATGTCTGCCATCGAAGCGTCCGCATGTTGATCACATCGGCAGACTATTGCCGTCGAGCGCAGCGCGGACGGCGCACTTTGTGTACTTTCCGAACTCGCTGCCAGCTGGCCTCTACGCTCAGTGCGTGGACTTTCCCCCACCGACAACGTCCACCGCAGCACCGGCGCTCCCTGCGTCGGGCGCACGTGGGACGGCTCACCACGATATGCCGCTCCAGATTCGCGGTCTCACCAAAGCGTACGGCCTCACTCAGGCGCTCGACCAGCTCACCCTGGACGTACCGAGAGGAGCTTGTTATGGGCTCGTCGGACCAAACGGCAGTGGCAAATCGACAACAATGCGCGCAGTCGTCGGCCTCGTGAGACCCGACGCTGGAACCATCGAAGTGTGTGGCGTACGAGTCGACCGTGACGTTTTGACTACTCGTCGGGCGATGGGCGTCATGCTCGATCCGCTACAACTTTTCGATCGGTTGAGTGCGTGGGAATTCGTTGACACGATCGGATCTCTTCGCGGGATCGACAGCGACACCGTCCGGACTCGATCAGCCGAGTTGTTCACCGTGCTTGACCTGGCCGACGATGCCGACCGGCCCATCGCTGGCTATAGCCACGGCATGCGCAAGAAAGCGGCGCTGGCCGCGGCGCTCCTTGCTCGCCCGCAACTGCTGATGCTCGACGAACCATTCGAGGGGGTCGATCCCGTCTCGACGCGCGCGATGCGGCGCATGCTCGACCAGTTTCGTGCCGGCGGCGGAACCGTGGTTCTGTCAACTCATGTGATGGACATCGTTGAAAGAGTCTGCGACCAGGTCGGCGTCATCCATCACGGCCGCCTCGTTGCTTCTGGCCCGATTGATGAGCTGCGCGATGGCCGGCGGCTGGAGGACGCTTTCATCGACGTGGTTGGGGCCCGAGATTCAGACGACAGCACACTCGACTGGCTCGGGTGAACACACCGATGAAAGCGTGCGAATGACTGGCGATGGGCCGACTGACTTCCAGACCATCAGTCTCTTCGCGCACTTACGATGGACCATGCTGCGCGGAGTTCTGCGCACCAGAGGAACCCAGAAGTGGGCCGTTGTCATCGGGTTTGCTGCATCGCTCGTCATCGGAGTCGTTGCGGGCGCAGCACTCCTGGTAGCAGGAAGACGAACTGACGACCCGGCAACGATGTTCGTCATTGCCACGATGGGAATCACCTTCGTTGTCATGATGATCGGTGTAATTGCCGGCGTCACCCAACCAATCGATCCGCGTGTCATCGCAACAGAACCACTGACCGATCGGCAGCTCGGGTTGGGCCTTCTCTCGGCTTCCGCAGTCGGACCGCCAGGCGTTTCGGCCCTCCTCGTCGGAGTCGGTCTCTTCGCCGGAGCGGTCCGGGGCCCACTCTCGTTCGTACCGGTCGCGCTCGCCGTTCTCGCCTTCATGATGACGCTTCTGCTGGTCTCTCGATCGACGATCAATGCCCTCGGACTCTTCGCCACTCGTTTCCCACGAGCCGGCCAGATCGTGGTCGGAGTTGCGAGCCTGCTGCTGTATGCCGCTCTGCAACTCTTGCCACGAATCGCCGCGGAACTGGACGAAAGCCAGCAACGCCGACTGGCAGACATCCTCGCCTGGATGCCGCCCGGCCAAATTGGGCGAGCGTTGAGCGCGGCCGGAGAATCTCCCGGGCAAGCAATGCTCCATGTCGCCATCGGCATCATTTGGCTGATCCCGCTCGTATGGGTCTTCACATGGACCAATCGTCAACTCATCGTTTCTGTCAAACACGGCGAGGCGCGTTCCACCCGACAGCGCGACGACGAACACCGCCCAGTGTCCGCGCTCGCCAGGCGGATGTGTGGCGGTGGCGCTATCGGTGCTGTGGCATGGCGTGGAGTGCTGACGCGCATGCGTACACCGCGCACCGCGCTCGAGACGTTCACTGGAGCCGGCATTGGACTGGCAATCGTTCTCGTGCCCGCGCTAACGCGCACCGAGGCCGGGGCAGGAGCAGTCCTCGTCGGCGGCGCGGTGCAACTTGCCGTACTCTTCATGGCCGGCAACAGCTTTGGGTCCGATGGCCCAGCACTTGCCAATGAACTTCTCACGGGAATCGATCCAGAATTGCTCGTGCGCGCGAAGGCTCGCTCGGTGATGGTTGTCGCTGCCCCCCTCGCGATTATCGGGCCTCTCATCGCGGCCGGGGTCACTGGCGAATGGAACTATCTACTGGCGGGCGTTCTGGTCGGGGTCGGTGGACTTCTCGGTGGGACCGGAGGCGCAATGGTGCAATCGACCCTCGTGCCCATAGCCATCCCGGAAGGAGACAACCCGCTGGCCAGCGGCGACTCCGGGAAGGGTTGCTTCGCAGGGCTCATACTCGGCGGAGTCCTCTTGGCCCTGGCGATCGTGACGCTTCCCGTCGCACTCGCATTGCTGTGGGCCCTTGACCGCCAATCGGTCGTGCTCGTCACCATATTCGCGGCTGCCACGCTCGGCGCCGGGGTGTTGGTGCTGCAGGGCGGAATCCGATTCGCGACTCGGCGATGGCATCAGAACGGGCCTGAGATCTACGCCGCGGTGGTCCCCGTACGCTGACTTGGCTAACCTCGCGGTATGGACGAAACGACCTTGACGGCGCCTGTTGTTGATGACACCTCAACCGCAACAGGCACAACTGAAACCGACATCGAACTCGTCGATGAAGAGTTGCTCGTCGAAGAGATCTCCATTGACGGGATGTGCGGCGTCTACTGACGCCATCGCCTTGCTTGGCGCCCATGCTCGACCGCCAATTGACACTCGATCCACAAGTGGCGCTGCGGCCCGAACCCTTCGGCGCGCTGGCCTACCACTACGGCAATCGAAAGTTGATCTTCCTGAAGCACCCCGACGTCGTGCGCGTCGTGCAGTACCTCGACAACAACGAACGTGCCGAGTGCACAATCGCCGATGCCCTCACGGCTTGCGACATTGCCGAATCGCGCTGGCCCGCCTTCGAACGTGCACTCGATGCCCTCACCGAATCGGAGGTACTCCATGAGCGTGAACAAGTCACCGCTGGTTGAGCAGCTCAAAGGCGGGCTCGAAGCACCGATCTGTCTGACCTGGGAACTCACCTACGCGTGCAACCTCGAATGCGTCCACTGCCTGTCATCTTCAGGCCATCGTGATCCTCGCGAGCTGACCACAGCTGAGGCCAAAGCCGTCCTCGACGACTTACACGACCTGCAGGTGTTCTACATCAACATCGGCGGAGGCGAGCCGATGATTCGGCGCGATTTCTTCGAACTCGTCGAGTACTCGATATCTCGACGCATCGGAGTCAAATTCTCCACGAACGGAGCATTCATCGACGCCGAGAAGGCCCGCCGGCTCGCGGCACTGGACTACCTCGACATCCAGATAAGTCTCGACGGCGCGGATGCTGTCACGAACGACGCTGTACGGGGTACCGGGTCGTACGACACCGCCATCAGGGCAATGAACCACCTGCGCGACGCCAACTTCGGCGAGTTCAAGATCTCAGTCGTCGTCACACGCCACAACGTTGACCAGCTCGATCACTTCAAAGAGCTCGCCGATGAATTCGGAGCTCAGTTGCGCATCACCCGGCTCCGACCATCGGGCCGAGGCGCCGACTCCTGGCACGATCTTCACCCGACCAATGCCCAGCAGCTACAGATCTACAACTGGTTGCTCGCCCACGGCGACAACGTGTTGACGGGTGACTCGTTCTTCCACCTCAACGCACTCGGCGAAGAGCCGCTCCCAGGGCTCAACACTTGCGGAGCCGGACGCGTTGTCTGCCTGATCGACCCCGTCGGCGACGTGTATGCCTGCCCGTTCGTCATCCACGATGAGTTCAAAGCCGGGTCGGTTCGTGACGAAGGCGGATTCACTCACCTCTGGAAGCAAAGCGAGTTGTTCGCAGAGCTCCGTGAGCCCCAATCGGCCGGGGCCTGTGCTTCGTGTGGGAGTTTCGACGCCTGCCAAGGCGGCTGCATGGCCAGCAAGTTCTTCGTGGGGATCCCGCTCGATGGCCCCGATCCCGAATGTGTCGAGGGCCACGGCGAAGCCGCGATGCTGGCGGCTAGTTCATCCAGGGATTCGGCACCCGTTCCCCGCCCGATGATGGATCATTCCAAACCCGCCCGCCCAACTGAGCCCGAGCGAGTGCCCGTCACCGTCTCCCGCCGTTGAAACCAGTTGCGATGAGCTTCGGCGCGGACAGATCGCGCTCATGCTCATCGCAGCAGGTTCATTCCGAGTTGCGATGAGTTTCGGCGCGGACAGGTCGCGCTGAAGCTCATCGCAACCTTGGCAGTAGAAGTTCGGTCGAGTGGAGGGCGGCGTGGAACAATCGTCAACCGTGTTCTTCCTCGTGCCGACCGCCTACGTCTTGGGAACCTTTCCGAGCGCGATTCTCATCGCCCGCGCGAACGGGGTGGACATCTCGACGTTCGGATCGGGAAACCCTGGCGCATCAAATGTCACCCGCGCGCTCGGCTGGCGCAAGGGGGTCTGGGTGTACGTTCTCGATGCTGCCAAAGGAGCCCTCGCCGCCGGTATGGGGCTGATAGCGAGTGGCCTTCCGCTCGCGTACTGGTGCGGAGCGGCAGCCATTGTTGGCCACATGTTCCCAGTCTTTCGCCACTTCCGCGGGGGTAAGGGCGTGGCGACCGGATCCGGCGTGCTCCTTGTCGTGCAACCGATCCTTGCTCCACTGGCGGTTGGTCTCTGGTGGCTCGTGACCAAGGTGACGGGCAAAGCCGCCCTGGGATCCGTGATCGCTGTCGCGTTGGTACCGATCGGTCTCATCTGGGAGGGTGCGCCAGCTTGGGAGTTCTTTGCAGTCGCTGGGTGCTGTGGCCTCATCCTCATCAAACACTCGGGCAACATCTTGCGGTTGATTCGCCGCGAAGAGCACACCCTCAGCAAGAATTGACATCCTGATGTTATTGCTGTCCCCATACGCCCTCGGACCAAGGACGGCGCCGAATCGTGTGATGTTCGGACCTCACGTCACCAACCTCGGCGACGACGACCGCTCGCTCACGTACCGCCACGTCGCCTACTACGAACGCCGCGCGAGCGGCGGCTGCGGAACGATCGTGGTGGAGGGTGCATCCGTACACCCATCCGACTGGCCGTACGAGCGCGCCCCCCTCGCCGAACGGTGTGCAGATGGCTGGGAACAGATCGTGTCTGCGTGCCGGCCACACGGATCACTCGTCATCGCCTCGCTCGACCACGCCGGAGGCCAGGGTTCGTCGGCATACAGCCAGGCCCCGTTGTGGGCACCGTCAAGAGTCCCCGAGGTGAACAGCCGTGAGGTACCCAAATGGATGGAGCTGGCCGACATCGAAGCCGTTATCGACGGCTTTGCGAATGCCGCCATGCGTGCTGCTGAGTCCGACCTCGACGGAGTCGAGATCAACGCGGGCCAGCACAGCCTCGTGCGTCAATTCCTGTCGGGTCTCACCAATCAGCGCGATGACGAGTGGGGGCAGAACCGAAACCTGTTCGCGACCCGGGTCATCACCGCGACACGGGCCGCGCTGGGTGACGATCGTGTGCTCGGATTGCGATTGTCGTGCGATGAACTGGCGCCGTGGGCGGGCATCACGCCGGAGATGGCCTCGAAAATCGCCGGGGAACTGATCGCGGCCGGAGTCGACTATCTCGTGGTGACACGTGGCGCGATCTTCTCGGCTGAGAAAACCCGCCCGGACTTCCACGAGCCGGAAGGGTTCAACATCGATCTATGCCGAACCGTCAACGACGCCGTTGACATCCCCGTGATTCTCCAGGGATCTGTGGTGGACGCCAACCAAGCTGAGTGGGCGCTCGGTGGCTACGACGATCCGGCGCTCTGTGCCGGAGCCGAGATGACGCGAGCGCAGATCGCCGACCCTGACCTCGTGTCCAAGCTCGCGCGCAACGAATACGACCAGGTTCGTCCTTGCACCAGATGCAACCAAACCTGCCAGGTTCGCGACGCGCGAAACCCAATCGTCACCTGTATCGCCGAGCCAACGAGCGGGCGGGAAACGGAAGACCCCGACTGGTATGTGCCGGCTCCGCACCCCCGCGAGGTGATCATCGTCGGCGCCGGGCCCGCCGGTCTGGAAACCGCCAGGGTCGCCACCTTGCGAGGTCATCATGTGACGGTCATCGAGCAGCACGACCGTATTGGTGGGCTGGCGCGTACAGCCGGCCCCAACGGCTCGCTCATCGATTGGTACGAACGCGAACATGCTCGGCTCGGTACCGATATCAGGTTGAGCATCGACACGTGGGAATTGCCTGGGTTTGATCTGGACACCCATCCGGTCGTCATCCAATGCACGGGTTCGAAGCCGGGGGTGCCTCCATACAAGATCAGCGGCGACAACGGAACGATCCCCGTGTTCGACGTAGTAGGTGTTCGAAAAGACTCGGTCACTCTGCCGGACTCGGGGAACATTGTGGTGTTCGACCCGATCGGCGGACCGATCGGAGTCTCGATGGCGGATGAACTCGGCGACCGAGCGGTACTGATCACACAGGACAACATCGCCGGTAACGAACTTGCCCGAAGCGGCGACCTCGCTCCTGCTAATACACGACTCGCGCAGCGGGGCGTCACCGTTGAGCGTCGTTCACTGCTCCGCTCGGTCGGCCCCGACGGCGTCGTCGTCGAAGACCGGTACTCAGGCGAACGCCGAACGATTCTCTGCGCCGCGATGATCGACTGTGGATTCCGGCTCCCAACTGACCCGATCGAGAAGGCCACGGTGCAGGTAGGTGACGCCGTCGCCCCGCGCACCATCTACGAAGCCGTGCTCGAGGGCCGGCGAGCGGCATTGGCGATCTGATGTCAGTCACACCAGTGGCTCAACACTTGCCGAGGGAGATTGTGCTTTCAGCAGGCTCGCTCCGCTCGATCAAGTCGATCATGTCGATTGGTTCCGTGGCCTCGATCGGTTCGACGGGTTCGATTCTCTCCGTCAACTCGGTCGGCTCGATCCTCTCGATCGGTTCGACAGGTTGTATCGCTTCCGTCGGATCGGCAGGCTCGATCGCGTCGATCGGTTCCGCTGGCTCGATCTCCTGCATCGGGTCCGCCGGGTCGATCGGAGTTGTCGGCGGTGCTGGCGAGGTCGGTGACTGGCGCCGCGCCGCCGCGGTCGCCGGTGCGGCGCTCGCCCTTGCGGCTGTTGCCATACTCTGGTCGACACGCCTGTCCCGATAAAGGACACGACCCGACCCACGCCGACATCATCGTGAGATCACCTGAGATCACGCCGGTCCGGAGAGCTATTGTTGAGGTGAAGACCCGCTGAGAGAGGTCACTATGGCGAAGAGTCCAGAGCAGATGATCGCGATGATGGTTGACGCCGCGCAACCACACTGCGATGAACCACTGCAATCGGCAATGATCTGTTCGCACGCCGGGTCGATGAAGAGCCTGTTAGTGGGAAAGCTCAGTGGTTTCGAGGGTGGACAGACACGAACCTCCGAACTCCCGACACCGCTAGTGATCGCGGTCGGGCAAGACACCGTCTACGCGTTCAAGTACAAACCCAAGGGTTTCAAGATCAGGCTCAAGAAGGGGTCAGAAGTGGCCCGCTGGAGGAAGAGTTCGATTCATGTCGAAACGGGATCCAGCGGCGGGGTCTCCGATTTCGCGATCATCACTGACTCTGGCGACGTCTACGCGTTGGAGGTCACCACCGCACTCGGTGGAGCAGAGGCTTTTAACATGTTCATCGCGACGCTCCCGCCACCACCACCCGAGGCAGGGCAACCCACCTGATCCGACCGGGCCCGAGCGGCCCTGTAACACTCGACAGGATGAACTCCTCCGCAGACCTGTTCGATCTATCCGGACGTGTCGCTGTAGTGACTGGCGGGTCGCGAGGATTGGGGCGTGAGATGGCTCTGGCATTCGCAGGGCAGGGCGCCGACCTTGTGATCGCGAGCCGCAATCTCGAAAATTGCGAGGCTGTGGCCGGAGAAGTCGAAAGGCTCGGCAGAAACGCACTACCGATCAGCTACCACGCCGGCAAGTGGGAAGACAGCGAGCGACTGTATAAGGCGGTGTACGCCCAGTTCGGCAGGTGCGACGTACTCGTCAACAATGCCGGAATGTCGCCGCTGTACCCCAGCGTCGATGCCATCACCGAAGAGCTCTACGACAAGGTTCTCGATGTCAACCTGAAGGGCCCGTTCCGACTGTCGGCCCTCATCGGCACTCGGATGGCCGGGCCGGATCACGGCGGCAGCGAGGGGGGCTCGGTCATCTTCGTATCGTCCACCGCATCCCATCGCCCGAGCGCCGGCGAACTCGTCTACGGAGCAGCGAAGGCCGGCGTCAACAATTTGACTTACGGGCTTGCACGCACGCTCGGACCGAAGGTGCGTGTCAACTGCATCGCGCCCGGACCGTTCCTCACCGATATCTCGAAGGCTTGGGACCTCGATGCTTTCAAGGAGACCGCGAAGACTTCATTGGCGCTGGGTCGCGGCGGCGAACCACACGAAATCATCGGGACCGCCTTGTACTTGGCGAGCGATGCCTCCTCCTACACGACCGGCGCCGTCATTGACGTCAACGGCGGACCACGCTGATCAGGTCTGGACCTGCCGCTGCCTGGTGCCGCTTGGTTCGATGTCACCAGGAGGGTGCTGAAAATCCTGTTCTGAGGAGGATGGTCGGTGATCACTGGGGTGAGTCGTCCGGGTCCATGTTGGCGTCGGCGGCGATGGTGACCGGAACAGTCCTGTTGAGCCGTCGAGACACGAACTGAGGAACTGCTAAGCCCACCCGATCTATAAGAAACATCTTGACTATCGAACGTGTGTTCGGTATGATGGGTTGCATGCCCGCTACCGAAGCCGACCCAGTTGAAGGGCTCG
>Ga0209013_10000805_pt1 | contig 28719 bp, 22 predicted proteins | sample Cruoilmetagenom2_FD_187291 | JGI IMG/M metagenome (GOLD analysis project Ga0209013, IMG submission 187291) | Oil polluted marine microbial communities from Coal Oil Point, Santa Barbara, California, USA - Sample 2 (SPAdes) (version 2) | ecosystem: Environmental > Aquatic > Marine > Oil seeps ...
CAATGCTGTAATCGTACTGAAACCATGAGCTATTGTTTGTTACCCGGTCCGGACAATAAGTGTTTAATGGTGCTGGTCCGGTCCACCTGTCAAAATCGAAACCATCTGGCACCGGAACCTCTTTACAGATGGGGGAATCTACTGGATTCTTTCCGGGAGCCCAAACGTCTACACGCTCAATCTCTCCAATTTTCCCATCTTTTATCAGTTCAATCCCCAGTTGCATGTGTCTCATGGTACGCTGCTGGGTAGCATAGTGAAAACGCACATCATGTTTTTTCAGCTCCTGCTGCAGGATCAGGTAGTTGGGATAGCTTAATCCAAGCGGTTTTGCCAGCATAATATGTTTCCCGGCCCTTGCCGCCTTGATGGCTGTCAGCACGTGCCAGTGATCCGGTGTTGTGATATGCACTGCATCGATATCATCACGCATCAATAGCTCATCAAGATCCAGGTACGGAGTGCATTCAGGAGCTTTCATCCCGTTTTCTCTGTAGTATGACTGGATAAGCTCAACGCCATTCTCCCGTCTACTGTGGTATACATCACAGGTTGCTACCGACCGGGATCCCTCCAGTGGCAGAAAGTAATTTCTTAACTCACCAGTACCCCTTTGACCTACTCCGATATGACCTATCTGTATCCTGTCATTGGCACCTCTCCATTTTCCAAAGGAAGGGAGGATGGTGGGAGCAAGTAGTATCCCTCCGATTCCAATTGATGATTTTTTTATGAAATCTCTTCGGTTCAGACTATTAAATTCAGTGGCTTTCATAATTTCATTGTATGAGTTAGTGGTTCGTTCCATTTATATACTGTTGATATTCTGATTCGAGCATCTCCTGTGTCACATCTCCTTCTAAGTGCAGAATCCTGTAATTGAGATGAATTTCTTTCCCCCGATGCAGCGTAAGTGGCTTTAGATAGAGATAAGCAGGACTGAAGTAGAAAAAGGGTAATTCCGGTTCATCGATAAGGTACCAGGCCTCTCCGTCCCTTCCGGATTGATTGGATATGAACATGGCAGACCCTATGCGGCTCCCATCAAATCCCTTAAATCCCATATAGAGCCAGTCACCGGTGGTGCCGTTTACATCCATATTGTCTCCTTTCACTGTTGTCCAGCCCGATTCCATAAAGTCCTGATTAAACCTGAGAGAGAGGCCGGCATACCCTCCCCATGATTTTCCTTCCGGTTCACCTTCAATGGGTGTCCGATCCATAACAACTTCATTGGCCAAAGGTGTCAACGTCATTGAATAATCCATACTGATCTTATCATTACCGGGAGGTGAAATATGGATGATCCGTTTTTCTTTTAGGAGTGCCGCTTCATTGAATGGATGATAATTAATCTCTAAGGATATGTCTGCAGAGAAATCCGGATGCTTTTCTAACCCTATTTTTGTAATATTTGTGAGTCCCTCCGATCTGAAACTCTCTCCTATATATTCCCAATAATTAACTCCATTAATGTATTTCCACGAAAACCACTGCCCCAGGTGCCAGGGGTGGTCGTCCGGACTTATGCAGGTAACCCTGTTCCTGTTCAAATAGATGGGATGGAAGAATGGTTTCCCATGTTTTGTATTAAAGTTGAACTGCCAGACGATCTCATTATCCTTTAATAATCCATAAGTGGTATCGTTTGTAATCCAGGCATAGGTGGTTTCATTCTTTGAAACAGAAAGCTTCATCTCCTGCGGGATGGTAATGCTGACCTCTCCCGTGGCTGCCCATTCTGCGGCTCTGCTGAGAAGGGTTTGAAATCCTGTATTACGCAAGGCCCTTGCATCATGTCCAAGTATTGTATGGAATATTCTGCCAGCACCATAATTTGACACAAAAATCGCCGGTTGTGTATTACTATCCTGCCCTGAAGGTTCCTTCCTGGACGCACTGCCCAGCACCTGAAATGATTCATTGTGCCCGGCATCGATCCATAATTCGTCGAAGATATAGAAATCCGATAGCCCTCTTGTTATTGGGTGAACCTGGTTGTCAATGGTTACAAGGACTGGACAATTTTCTCCGTGATGTGTCTGGTCTACCCAGGCTGCAGTGGATATATTTTGAAATTCCGGCCATTGATAAAATACGGAAGTGGATGCATGGAAAAACAGCAATCCTCCCCCCTCCTTCACATACCTTATCAATCCTTCTTCCATCTCCTCTGGCCATCTCAGATCATTCTCAGGCCAGGAATTCCAGTTGCTCACAATGGCATCATACTGACATAAATAGTCAAAGTTCAGCGTATCGGGACTGTTTGTAAGATCCACTGTGAATTGCATCTCTTCATCAAAGATCCTTGTCAAAACCGGGGTTGTCTGTTCCCAGTCATGATTATTACTGCCACTTAAAATTAACAACCTGATCTTTTGATCAGTGTTATCTCGATTCTGACAGCCACTCAGGTAGCCGGCCAATAGAACAAATACCAGTTTGCAGAGATAAGGCAGGTGCCTCATATGAAGTTTTGCCATACAAATTACCATTTTTCCTGTTACCAGGAAATGGTTGTACGCACAAACAGATCCAGCTTGTGGAATTAAGAGATCCAGCTTGCGGAATCAAGACTTGAACAGATACAATCGTCTATCTGTTTTTTAGAAAAGGAGTAGTCATCCAGGATTCGATGACCATTTCTTCTTCGGCAATGTTGTTCTCACAGAGCTCAGTCGTCCATGATTCGCTGACCATTTCTTGTTCGGCAATGTTGCTCTCAAAGGGAGTAGTCATCCATGATTCGATGACCAAATGTTCTTCAAAACAATTTTCAACCGGGATCACCATCTGGAAATTAACATCATCAACTGATTGTATGATCTCCTTTGCCTGATTAGAAATGGCAACGTTATTTACTGCCATTATGCTAAGTAATAGATACCATGTTTTCATAATGTTAGTGATTTAAGTGAAATAACATTACGACATTAATTAAGAATAAGTCTAAATAAGTTGATTTTTAACAAGGTAATTAACATACCCTTGAGTGGCAATAACTTATCGTCGGTTGTGCTGCCCGCTAAAATTCGACTCAATGATTATTCGTAGGCTGGCCTGGCTAACTTTCCTATAAACAGGATCGATTTGCTTGTGTTTTCGGTGATGGCAAACAGGAAGGGACGATCCAGGCGAATGTAAGAGGGGGGGCCAATGGAAGTAGTCTCGAAAACAATAGCCGTAACGGCGGCCGCTTCAGTCCCTTCTTCATTCACATCAATGTAGGTTTTGTGAATCACATCGGAGATAAGCAGGTCGACTGGACTGATCCCGGAGAAATCGGCTTCATCAGTGAAAGCGATATCCAACCCCATCTCCTTCAGGTCATCGGCCATTGACCGTTCATACTCAAATTTGAATTTTGGCATGTTCACAGTAAAATCTTCCATCTCCTGGAATTCCTCTCGCCAGCTGTTCCAGGTTTTTCCATCCAATTGTTTCACCAAATCATTTACAGAAGTTCCCTCAGAGGGAAGGAACAGGAACATGCTAAACTTTTCGTTCTTATAGGGAAGCTCTACTGCACTAAAATCATCTGTGAATGCTACATCGAAGGTGCTTTCCAGACGCATCATGTCTACCTGTCCGAAAATCTGGCCCTCTTCAGTATAGAAGGGTGCTTTATCGGTATCCCTGGGATCAAATTCAACCTCCCATACACAATTGAAATAGATGGCATTGATGAGGATCATCATCATGGCTGGATCGATGGCTTGAATAATTTCATCGATTTTCCCATGGGTTTTGTCGCTCACCCAATCGTTAATGGTCTTCACCGCATCGGCTGTCCGGAAATCAATTTCCCGCACCTCCGCATCGTAATAGATGGAATTGAGATCGATGAAATCCAACTCCACCGGAAATCCTTCATCGTACCACATCGAATTGGCGATTTCCAGCAGGTTTCCCTTAACATTGGTGACCAGCACACCGATGAGCTCTTTGGTGATCTCATTCACCTCTTCGCGGGTGAGGCCATCATAATTCAGTACCTCCTCAAAGGCATCACGGGTGGTGGTTTCTGCACCGTTGTAGGCCATACCCAGGGCAATGCTCACCGATGCCGGTGAGATCATGAGATTTGGGGAATCCTCACCAGAAACAACTGTTTTCAGCAAGTCAAGTCCAAAATCATTGTTGGTCTCAATGACCTTGGCTGATTTCAGATTGTAATTGAATACCGGATCGTCCATATTCTGACTGCACCTTGATCCAAGAAAGATGAGTGACAGGGCTAATGTGAATATATATGCAGATGTTTTCATATTTATTTCCTTATTATGGCTATGCTAAAGTACGTTTTTGTCTCCAGCATATTGTTTTCCATGTTAATCTGTTGTTATTAAGACGAACCAGAGTACAGAGAGGTTGCGTCTCAAATAATTTACGCTGGCGCCTTAACTCGTTGAGCTCCGCTTCGCTTCAGTAGCTCTGCTGCGGAGGAGAGTAAATCCTGCGGGGTGTTTTCTCCACGCAACCTTTGGTGCTTGCATCTCATCATACAGATGTATTTAAAGGATGTAATATCCTGCCAATTTGCATAAATTTGTCACAGGAGGAAAACTGGATTGGCAGAAAAACTGGAGATATTAATAAAGGGATGTAAGAAAGGCAGACCTAAAAGTCAGAAGGCTCTCTACCAGAGGTTCGCTTCTGCAATGTATGGTATCTGCCTTCAATATGCCTCCAGTGAGGAAGACGCGCAGGATATTATGCAGGAAGGGTTCATTAAGGTATTTGCAAAGCTGGACCAGGTAAAGAATCCGGCTGCTTTCCCCGGTTGGATCCGCAGGTTAATGATCAATACTGCCCTGGAGAAATACAGGAGCCAGGTGATCCTTCAAAGGGTGGATGATGTCAGGGGTGAGATCCATGAAGAGACTGATGACGGCATCTTCAGCAAACTCACCAGTGAAGAGTTGATGATTCTTATACAGACCCTGTCACCAAAATACCGCATGGTATTTAACCTCTATGCCATCGAAGGATACAGTCACCAGGAGATCAGCGAAGAACTTGGAATTTCAGTGGGAACCTCCAAGTCAAATCTCTCAAGGGCCAGGGGAATTTTGCAGGAAAGAATTAAAAAAATATATGGTTCAGTAATAGTACGATGAGTGATCAAAAAAATATCGGCAAAGGATTTCTGAAGGAGAAACTGGGAGACTACCAGGTGGATCCGCCGGAGAAGGTGTGGGATTCTATTGCCTCACAACTTGGTGGCACGAGCAGAAGGAGGATGATTATTATTACCCTCGCTGCTGCAGCTACCATTGCCCTGGCTATTACTCTTGGGATCAACTATTTTGGACCTGAACTTCCCGGTGGAACCGGGATTGCCGAAACTATAGAAAACGAAACCACAGGGAACAGGCAGGATCAAATAGGAAAAACTGATTCCGGGCAGGATCATGTTTCAGACATCCAGGATCATGTTTCAGAAGTTGAAGAGGAGAAAAAGAGAGAGACTCTGGAGGAGAAAGTGGTCAGGACCATGGAGGAGATTGTAGATGAACCTATTCAGGGACTTGCCTTAGTTGAGGTTCACCCACAGGATGAAATTTCTGAATTTCAGGGACTGGAAAAGCGACCGTTTGAGGTAGTTCCGGTTGTGCCTCTGGAACAACATGTCGCAGGTGATGACCTTGTGGATCAGGTTCTGCCAGATCAGGATATTCCGGATCTGGAGGAAAAGACAAAAGTAGAAGATCTGGAAATAGAGCTACCCGTGGATTTAACACTGGATCCAGAGGAAGAGATCATTTCCGATCCGGTCCCTGAATTTCAGGAGGAGCAACAAAGGGATCTCAGGTGGATTGTTGGTGCTGCACTATCACCTCTCTATAGTTTCCGCGATGCAGAGGCTTCTGCCATGGCAAGCGCTGCAGAATTTGAATCGGGCATGGTCGCTTATGCCGGGGGTGTTCATGTGAGTTACAGGACAACTTCGAGGCTCTCCATTGAATCGGGGGTCTTTTATAACAAGATGGGCATCTCCATAGGTGCACCCGGGATACAACTATTTAATGAGTCCTTTGATTTTTCACCCCTGGGGCAGAAAGCGAGCCAGGCCAATGTGACGACAGTTACCAATTCGGTGGGAAATATCGTTGCCAGATCGGGTGAAGTTTATGTGAACAACTATAAGCTGAATGGTTCCTACGCAGCAAATGCTTTCACTGACCCTGCCCCCCTTGATGCATATGATGCTGATGAGGGGATCCATCAACACCTCGATTACCTTGAGTTACCTTTTAATTTGCGTTACACCGTAATTGACAGGACTATTGAGTTGCAACTTGTGGGTGGATTGAGCACCAACTTCCTGGTTAATAATTATGTAACCATGGAAACTTCTGAGGGGCCTACTGAGATCGGATACCTGACCAACATCCGTAGTGTTAATTATTCGGGGAATGCGGGATTGGGAATGATTTATCATATGCATAAACATATCAGTCTTCGCCTGGAACCAAGGTTCCGTTATTTTCTGAACTCGGTAAACGATGCTACCCTACCTTCCACCCGTCCATACACATTCGGGGTATTTACCGGATTAAACTACACCTTCTAGAACCAATCTTTCCGAAAAGTTGTTTTAAACTTAGCAGTTACTATCCGTAGCAGATTAGAAACAAATCAGTAATTTTGTTGTTTGCTATTTGAGGATATGATGAAGAGAAGAACCAATCAGAGGAAAAGAGCCAGGCATATTCTGTTTATTACACTATTTATTGGTACCGGGATGGCGGCCGTTTTTGTTGCCTTCACTGGATATTCAGAAGGGATAAATGGAGTTCCACTGAAGCCGGAGAATGAAGAATCTTTTGTGGTGTCTGGTGTGGAGATCCCGGATCAGGTCACCTTTGCAGGGGAACCCATTCCATTGGACCTGTTTGATGTTCGGGAGGCACTGGACCGGGAGTTGTTATCCAATACCTATTTCCATTCACAGACCATCAGGCTGATCAAAATGGCCAATCGGTATTTTCCACTAATAGAGTCTGTGTTGAGAAAGAACCTGGTACCCGATGATTTCAAATATCTGGCAGTGGCAGAGAGCGGACTTACACAGGCAGTTTCTCCGGCAAAGGCAGTAGGATTCTGGCAATTGATGAAAGGAACTGCACAGGACTATGGATTGGAAGTGCGACAGGAGGTGGATGAACGTTATCATATCGGTAAATCCACCCAGGTGGCCTGTGAATATTTGATTGAGTCATACAAGAAATATGGGAATTGGACCATGACTGCCGCTTCTTACAATGCTGGAAGAAGGGGAGTTGACAGACAGATCCAGCGGCAGAAGAAAGAGAATTATTACGATCTTTTGTTAAATGAGGAGACTGCAAGGTATTTGTACAGAGTCGTGGCTTTCAAACTGATCTTTGAAAATCCCGAGGCCTATGGATTCAATCTTTCGGCTGAGGAGCTGTACCCTGAAATCCCTGTTTATACCGTTGAAGTTGACACTGTGGTGGCTGATTTTGCTGATTTTGCCCATCTGCAGGGGACCAATTACAAGATTTTGAAATATCTGAATCCCTGGTTACGGGATAACAAGTTGACCAGCCCCGGGGGTAAAACTTATGTGATTACACTACCTGAAAAGGGGTACCGTCGTCAAGATGCATGGGAAGAGCAGTGAAACGAACATGAACTTTTTTAATTATAAATTCGCAAATAAGTATGATTAAAATAGGTTCATGTGAGAGCGTAGCGGTTACATCCGTTCTCAAATTTCTAATTAATTTATGCAGTTAATTAGAAAGTTTTAAATGGATGAAAAAGGATATGCAGAAAATAGAAGTCCTGGGTGCCCGTGTGCATAACCTGAAGAACATCGATGTTTCCATTCCACGGAATCGATTGACCGTTATCACAGGACTGAGTGGAAGTGGCAAATCATCCCTGGCTTTTGACACCATCTATGCAGAAGGGCAACGCAGGTACATCGAGACATTAAATGCCTATGCCAGGCAGTTCCTGGGCAATATGGAGCGGCCGGATGTGGATAAGATCACCGGACTTAGTCCGGTTATTTCCATCGAACAGAAGTCCACCAATAAAAACCCACGGTCCACAGTGGGGACCATCACCGAGATTTACGATTTTTTAAGGTTGCTCTTTGCCAGAGTTGCTGATGCTTATTCTTACGTGACCGGTGAAAAAATGGTGAAATACACCGAGGATCAGATTCTGGATATCATCCTGGATGCTTATGGTGATCAGAAAATCTATCTCCTGGCACCGTTGGTCCGAGGACGAAAAGGCCATTACCGGGAGTTGTTTGAGCAGATAAGACGAAACGGATATATCTACGCACGGATCGATGGCGAGATCGAGGAGGTAGTGCAGGGCATGCGGATCGACCGTTATAAGAATCATGATATCGAGGTAGTCATCGACCGGCTCACTGCCCGGGAGAAGGACCGTGGACGGTTGAAGAAGTCCCTTTCATCGGCGCTGAAGCAGGGCAAAGGCGTGACGATGATCCTGGAAAAAGATGGGAACGAGCCCCGGTATTTCTCCAGTCAGCTTATGTGTCCAACTTCTGGAATTTCTTATAATGAGCCAGCCCCGCACAGCTTTTCTTTCAACTCACCCCAGGGTGCCTGCCCCCATTGCAATGGATTAGGTACCATTAATGATGTGGATATTCGTAAGATCATACCCGATGACTCCAAAAGCATAAGAAAAGGAGCCCTGTTACCCGTTGGTCCATATCGTAACGCACTCATATTTTGGCAACTGGAGGCAATTGCCTCCAGGTATGATTTTTCCCTGGACACTCCTGTAACGGACATACCTGAAAAAGCCCTTCATTGCATCCTGTTCGGGTCAGAGGAGCCCCTGAAGCTGCAGAATACCCCGCTTGGGGCCACTTCAAACTATTTTCTCAGTTTTGATGGGATCATCAATTATGTTCAGACCAGTTCCGGAGATCAAAATGGCCGCAACGGGAAACAGAATGCCAGGCAATTCGTTCGAAAGGTGAAATGTCCCCAATGCAATGGCACAAGGCTTAAATCGGAGATGCTCAATTTTCGGATAAATGAGAAGAGCATTGCGGAACTCTCTTCCATGGATATTGGGGCACTGGCCGAATGGTTCGCGGATATTGAGAAGAGACTGACCGATCGACAGAATATCATCGCAAGAGATATCCTCAAAGAGATTCGTAGCAGGTTGGGATTCATGCTGGATGTGGGACTGAACTATCTCTCCTTGCACCGGAGTGCCAGATCTCTTTCAGGAGGGGAGAGTCAGCGCATCAGGCTTGCTACACAGATAGGATCACGGCTGGTGAATGTGCTTTATATCCTGGACGAACCCAGCATTGGATTGCATCAGCGGGACAACAGAAAACTTATCACTTCTCTCAAGAATCTACGTGACCAGGGAAACTCTGTGATCGTGGTGGAGCACGACCGCGACATGATCCTTTCAGCAGATCATATTATAGACCTTGGACCCGGTGCAGGTCGCCTTGGAGGAGAGTTGGTGGCAGCCGGACCACCCCATAAGATCCTTAAGGGAAGAACCCTCACAGCTGAGTACCTGAACCAGTCAAAAGAGATTGCCATTCCAGTAGTGAGAAGAGAAGGAAATGGTAAGGAATTGCTGGTAAAGGGAGCTGCCGGTAACAATCTGAAAAGTATCGATGCACTCTTTCCATTGGGGAAGTTCATTTGTATTACCGGGGTAAGCGGGAGTGGCAAGTCCACCCTGATCAATGAAACCCTGCAACCCATCATCAGTCAGAAACTTTATAAATCAAACAAGGACCCTCTTCCTTATGAGTCCTTTGAGGGCCATGAGCATGTTGATAAAGTCATTGAAGTGGATCAGTCTCCACTGGGTCGAACACCCAGGTCCAATCCGGTGACCTATACCGGTGTATTCAGTGATATTCGAAAACTGTTTGAACTAACACCGGATGCAAAAATCAGAGGATTCAAGGCCAGCAGGTTCTCCTTCAATGTTAAGGGGGGCAGGTGCGAAACCTGTGGAGGAGCCGGGGTACAGACCATTGAGATGAATTTCCTCCCTGATGTGTATGTTCGTTGCAAAGCCTGCAATGGAAAGCGGTATAACCGTGAGACACTTGAAGTCCGGTTCAAGGATCACAACATCAACGATGTTTTGAAGATGACCATTAACCAGGCGGTGGAATTCTTTGCCAGTGTGCCTTCGATTCTCAGGAAATTAAAGACGTTGCAGGATGTTGGATTGGGGTACATCCGCCTGGGGCAACCTTCCACCACACTCTCTGGTGGAGAATCACAGCGTGTAAAACTTTCAGCTGAACTGGCCAAAAAGGATACGGGTAAAACTCTCTACATCCTGGATGAGCCAACTACAGGACTTCATTTTGAGGATGTCAGGGTGTTGCTGGACGTAATTGCCCGGCTGGTGAACAGGGGCAACAGTGTTATCATGATCGAACACAACATGGATGTGATCAAAGTGGCCGATCACATCATCGATCTGGGGAAGGAGGGTGGCAACCTGGGTGGGACCATTCTTGCCACAGGGACACCAGAGGAGGTGGCTCAGATCAATGAGAGCTATACAGGAAAATTCCTCAAAGAGGAACTTTCAATGGAATAAAATAATAAATTTGGAAATGGAGTCGCTAAAACATCAATAGTATGGGTTCAAGTGAAGATAAAATCAAAAAGGCATTTAAGCAGAAGACCTGGAATGAAATAAAAGCCTCAGATTCCTGGCAAATCTTTAAGATTATGGCCGAATTCGTAGAAGGTTTTGAGAAGATGGGCTCAATTGGCCCCTGCGTATCCATTTTTGGTTCGGCCAGGACTGAAACCGATAGCAAGTACTATCTGTTGGCAGAAGAGATTGCTTATAAACTTACTCAGAGTGGGTATGGAGTAATTACAGGGGGCGGACCGGGCATTATGGAGGCGGCCAATAAGGGTGCGCAAAAGGGCGATGGTATCAGCGCAGGACTTAACATCCAACTTCCTTTTGAGCAGGGCTCCAATCCATATATCGACAATGATAAACTGATCACTTTCAAGCACTTCTTTGTGAGGAAAGTTATGTTTCAGAAATATGCACAGGGCTTTATTGTACTTCCCGGCGGCTTTGGGACGTTCGATGAATTTTTTGAATCGGCGACCCTGATACAGACCGGTAAGATAGGAAAATTCCCCATTGTTTTGGTGGGAACTGACTTCTGGAAGGGTCTGGTGAATTGGATTGAGAATGTAGTACAGATGGAACAAAATAACATCAGTCAGGAGGACATGGACCTGCTTACTCTGGTGGATTCAGCCGATGAAGCAATAGATGTCATCAATAAATTCTATTCAAAGTACCTCTTAAGCCCCAATTTCTAATAAACTCCGGCCGGTGGAGTGTTAGTAATTGTAAGGATTTTTTATGTATTTATTTTGTACATTGTGTCAAAATACAGCTAATCCTATGATGAAGTACTTTTCTCATTGTCTTGTCATAACCACGCTCTGCCTCTCATTTTCGCTGCAGGGACAGGGGGTGAAGATATCCATTGATCATCCGGATCAGGTAAAAGCCGGAGCGGAATTTTTAGTTACTGTAACCATCAATAAAGGATCTCTAACTGATTACTCTCGCTTTTCACAGGATCTTCCGTTGGGGCTTACTGCCGTCAATGTCAGTTCGCCCAATGCTGACTTCAGTTTTGATAACCAGCGCATTCGGATCATCTGGTTAAAACTTCCTGACGCTAAAGAAGTGAAAGTGGTCTACAGTGTCACGGTGGATGAACGGTTGAAAGGATCCTTTATTTTGGGTGGTGTCTTTGCTTTCGTAGTGGAAGATGAACGTAAATTCCTGAATTTTGAGCAATCCAATGAAATATCGATTATTCCGAGTCCGTCGATGGATCCTGCTCTTATTGTGGATATTAAGAATTTTAAAGGAGGTTCGAAACCCGGACCGGTTTCAACAGAAAAGGAGCCCTATGCGATGGTGATCCGGCAGAAACCTATTCTGTTAAGTTCGGGAGAGTATTTGATCCGTCTTCTTATTAATACTCCCATTGGAAGTAAGTATTTGAAGGTCGAGGAATTCATTCCTTCCGGATACCTGTTTGAGGAAATAAATTCTCACAATGGTATAGTTTCACTGGCACCATCCACCGTAAAATTCATCTGGATGAGTATTCCGAAGGATCCATTGTTTGAGATAGAATATAAACTGGCTCCCCTGGATAACCAACCACAAGGAGAAATGGTTCTGGAAGGCCTACTTACCCGTACTTCAGGAAACGAAAACCAGTTAGACGAGGTCAAAGAGATGAATGTGAATTTCGATGATCTGGACCAGGATGAGAAAATGAATTTGTTATTGACCGGATTTATTCCAAGCGGCGCCGGGAAATCGGACGGGAAAGTTGTTCAGCAGACTACGGTGAAAAAGTCGGATCCAAAACCACCTGTTGGTCAGCCTGTCAGCGCATCAGATAAAATCATTGTAAATACCAGGGTGCTTTCCGCAGGTGCCGGAGTTTATTTCAGGGTCCAGGTGACTGCTAACCTAACTGCTATTGATGCCCGTAGCCATTACAGGAATGAGGGACTGGATCAGGAGGTCCTGGTGGAGCTACACGATGGATGGTATAAATACACTGCTGGTTCATTTCAATCCTATGACCAGGCTGTTGCATACAGGAATCAAGTTGAGAGGCTTTCATTTGTGACCGGATCTTTTGTAGTAGCTTACAGGGATGGAAAGCGTGTTTCTATAAATTCAGCAAGGCGCTGATGACCAGTAAAAGATTTGCAAGTGCTTCGATCCCTTTCATATTGGAGTTGTCTTTTTATCTTGATCCTGACCCCATTGCTGGTACAGGGACAGGACATAGACTATAACTCCCTGCTTCAGCGAATCGATACCGTTGAGAATCCGGTATACAAACCGGTAGTTTCATTTTCTTATGGGGTAATGAATTTCCATGGTGACGTGAAGAACAGTTATAATAGTCCTGCCATTGGGAACCACGCAGCAATGGTGAATATTTCCGCTTTTGTGGATAGGAAACACAATTACATTGCAAACTTCAATTTCATGTTGGGAAAACTTAGCGGCAACGAGTATTCCCACTCCGATATATCCAGAAACCTTAATTTCGAAACAAATCTCTCTTCTATTGGCTTGAACCTGGAATACAGGTTTGGTCACTTTTTCCCCAAAAATGCTCTGGTGCGGCCCTATGTGTCAGTTGGACTGGAAAGTATAAATTTCAGTGCTAAAGGGGATCTGGAGGATGAACATGGTGTGACCTATAATTACTGGTCTGATGGGACCATCCGTAATTATGAGGAGCCTCTTGTGGGCGCATCACAGATTTACAGGGATTATGAGTATGAAACAGACCTGAGATTAAGGGAGAACCAGGTATTTGGACTGGGTGACTATAATCAGCGTGCCATCTCTATTCCGGCAGGTGCGGGCTTTCATTTCAGGATCGACAAGCGGGCTTTTTTCAGTCTGGGAATGTCCTATCATTATGCACTCACCGATGTGTTGGATAACGTGGCTTTTGAAGGGACCAGCATCCAGGGAACAAAAGGGAACGATGGTTATATTTTTTCATACCTTTCGATACATTTTGATCTCTTTTCTGATCCAACCACACAGACCGTAGATCTTCTGTATGCTGATGTAGACTTTGATCCCCTGTTTTTTGACGATGAAGACGGCGACTTTGTATTGGATGTGACAGACCGTTGTCAAGGTACGCCTTATGGTGTGGAGGTGGATACCCTGGGTTGTCCGCTTGACGGGGATATGGATGAGGTACCCGATTACCTGGATAAGGAGCTGGAGAGTGCTCCGGGTGCTTGGGTGAATGAGGATGGGGTAACTGTGACCGACGATGAATTCTTGTCCACATTGCAACTCCGCAACAATGCCATGAAACGCGAAGATGTGGCTGCTTATCTGGTCCTGATTATGGATGATTACAGGGTGGGATCGAGAGCTGAAATTCCGGAAAGATTCAGGTCCCTGGATACCAACGAGGATGGAGAACTCTCTTTCGATGAATTGCTTAAAACCATTGACCAGTACTTTGATTTCCAGCTGGATCTGAGCCTTGAAGAGCTGCGGCAGGTGAATGAACTCTTCTTCTCCCAGTAGCCACTTGTCACCCTGTCACCCCTGTCACCTCTGTCACTGGCCGAAGGACCTGTCACTGGGCGTAGCCCCTGTCACTATTTTATTTTCTGAAGCCTATCCATTTGGCGCTGCGTGTCCTTGCGTTTGATGGTTTCTCGTTTATCGTACTCCTTTTTCCCTTTTGCCAGACCGATCTCCAATTTGGCATATCCCGAATCGGCCATGAAGATCCTGAGTGCAATAATGGTGAGGCCACTCTCCCTCGTTTTACGGTTTAATTTCTTTAACTCATGGCGGTTCAGTAGAAGTTTTCTATCACGTCCGGGAACGTGTTTGTTGAAACTTCCCCAGGCATAGTCGGCAATCTGCATTCCCTTTACATAGAGTTCATTGTTTTGGAAAAGGCAGTATGATTCACCCAGACTCACTCTACCCATCCGGATGGACTTGATCTCTGTTCCCAGTAGCTGAAGTCCCGCCACATATTTCTCCAGGATCTCGTAATCGTGGTAGGCCTTCTTGTTTCTTATGTTAATTCTATTTGCCATGAGCAATAGTGTGCTCAAAGGTATAAAAAACCGGTTATTTGGGTATATTTGAATCCTGCTCGCTAACCCCGCTGCTTGCGGCGGGGTTAGCGAGCGCAGATTAATAAACAATAAAAGGATCGGAGATTGGCTACGCCGAGCTTCGGTTCCTCGCCGCTTGCGGCGAGAAGCTTCAATCCTGCTCGCGCATTGACTGCGGCGAAGAGATTCAAATTCATGGAAAATTTTGGGGTAGACCTGGTGACTGTCCTTGGCCATACAGCGGCAGGGAAAACTGCATTTGCTGCACAACTGGCCAGCCGCATTGGTGGTGAGATCATCAGTGCCGATTCAAGGCAGGTTTACCAGGGGATGGATATTGGGACCGGAAAGGATTATGAGGACTACCTTGTGGAAGGTGATCGAATCCCTGCCCATCTGATAGACATCATGGAAGCCGGGTATGAGTACAATGTATATCTCTTCAAGCAGGACTTCCAGAGGGTTTATATTGATATAACCGATCGCAGGATGATGCCTTTGCTTTGCGGTGGATCGGGTCTTTACATTGAATCCGTTTTGCGAAATTACCAGCTAATTCAAGTACCCGTCAACAGGAAGTTGAGGGAGGATCTGGAAAATAAGAGCTACCAGGAGATGGAACGGATTCTAAAGCTTTACGGACCATTGCACAATATTACCGATACGGTTAACCGTAAGCGAATAATCCGGGCCATTGAGATTGCCGAGTACCAGTCATCATTGCCGGATGGTCTATTGGAGGAACGTGTTTTGAAACCTCTTGTTCTTGGCATTAAATACGAAAGGATAATCCGAAGAAAACGAATCACTGAACGTCTCACTGCACGCCTGAACAATGGAATGGTGGAGGAAGTGGAGGGTTTGCTCCAACAAGGAGTTTCTGCTGAAAAGATGGATTACTACGGCTTGGAATACAGGTATGTGACCAGGTATATTCTCAAAGAGCTCTCTTATGATGAGATGTTCATGAAACTGAATACAGCCATACACCAGTTTGCAAAACGTCAGATGACCTATTTCCGTGGAATGGAGCGAAGGGGTGTGAAAATTCATTGGTTGGAAGGTCAGCTACCCCTGGAAGAAAAACTGGAGAAAGCGCTTGCACTCTATCAAGCTGCCCGGGAAATTCAGGGAACTATCACTTGAACTGCCAGGGAAGATCCAAAATAAACCAGATCAAACCCAGAGATATCAGAATATTAAGTGCTGTAATCACGTAATTGTAGGTGACCCTCCAGGAGTTAATCCTTCGCCGAATCATAATCCCAATATTGGGTATGAAAAAAGCAAGTACACTGAATATGGTGAGTGCATTGAGAATTCGCTCTTCATCCACATCCTCAGATGGTTCCGACGTGGCCGAAAAGAAGAGGATCAGGTATGCCATCAGCATAAAGCAGGCAAGGTAAATCAGATAACTGGCTTTGATGAAGATGGTAGATAATGGACGTTTTCGATGTATCCGAAATGGTTTTAAGATAATGATCGCAACAATGTAGATAAGGAGAAACGCTGCAATAAATATAAAATGAAGCAGGAAATTCATATCCGTCGCTTAGATTGAGGTTTGCCCCAAGTTACAAAAAAAGCAGAAATGCCAACTTTGACCTATTCTTTCGGACCCTGTATGGCGGCTTTTATTTTAGCTTCGATCTCCTCTGACAACTCCGGGTTATCCCTGAGTAGGTTTCTCACAGCATCTCTTCCCTGACCCAATCTTGTCTCCCCGTAACTGAACCATGATCCACTTTTTTTCATGATGCCCAGATCCACCCCCAGGTCGATTATTTCACCAGTTTTGGAAATGCCTTCCCCGTAGAGGATGTCAAATTCTGCCTTGCGGAAGGGTGGCGCAAGCTTATTTTTAACCACTTTCACCCTGGTACGGTTGCCCTGGATCTCTTCTCCCTCTTTCAGCTGACCTATGCGCCTGATGTCGATGCGTACAGAAGCGTAAAATTTCAAGGCATTCCCACCGGTAGTGGTTTCGGGATTTCCGAACATGACACCGATCTTCTCCCGGAGCTGGTTGATGAAAACACAGGTGGTATTGGTCCGGTTAATGTTGGCGGCTAGTTTTCGCAGCGCCTGTGACATGAGTCTGGCTTGTAATCCCATTTTTGATTCACCCATCTCTCCCTCAATCTCGGCTTTGGGTGTCAGAGCTGCAACCGAGTCGATTACAATGATATCAATGGCCCCTGAACGGATCAGGTGGTCGGTAATTTCAAGTGCCTGTTCCCCGTTGTCCGGTTGGGAGATATAAAGGTTTTCAATATCCACTCCCAGCTTTTGGGCATAAAAACGATCGAAAGCGTGTTCCGCATCGATAAATGCAGCAATGCCGCCGTTTTTCTGGGCCTCGGCAATGGCGTGGATGGCCAGGGTGGTTTTTCCTGATGATTCAGGACCGTAGATCTCGACGACCCTTCCCCTGGGGAAACCTCCCACACCCAGGGCCAGGTCCAGCCCGATGGAGCCTGATGGGATCACCTTTATGTCTTCAATAGCATCATCTCCCAGTTTCATGATGGTCCCTTTGCCATATCCCTTTTCTATTTTATCCAGTGTAAGCTGCAGTGCTTTCAATTTTTCCGTGTTGTTGCCGCTGGCCTTTCCGTTACTCATTTGATTTTACATGTTAATGTGATAATTCCTCAAATATCTGCTTACTGTGTTCCTTTGTTTTTACCTTATCAATAATCTTTTCAACATATCCATCTTCACTGATAATGAAAGTTTTTCTTCTGATCCCAAGGAAGGATCTACCGTACAATTTCTTCTCTCCCCACGCTCCGTAGTCCTTCAGTACTTTTTTATCAAAATCTGAAATTAGTCTGAAGGGAAGCTCATGTTTACTGATGAATTTCTGGTGTGATTTCTCACTGTCGGCACTTACTCCAATAACCTCAAATCCCTGCTCAAGGAACCGTGAATAGTTGTCCCTCAGATCACATGACTCGGCAGTGCAACCTGGAGTATTGTCTTTTGGATAAAAATAGAGTACGACTTTCTTTCCTCTGTATTCCTCAAGTGTTATTTTCTCTCCGTTCTGGTCCACTGCTTCAATGGGTGGGGCCAGCTCCCCTTCTTTCAATTTTGACATAACGTTATCAAACTATAAATGTACAAAGATTGCCTTAAACAACAGGTCTGGCAGGCCAATGTTTATTAACAATTATGGCGCTCCGGACTCAGGTAATAATTACTATTTTTGATTAAAACTGATTAGTGTGGTATTATGTTTAAACCAGCAATGAGAACCCATATTTATGCAGCTGGACTGCTTCTTTTAATGTCCGGCTTTACCCTGTGGAGTCAGGATTTATCCCGGGACCTGCAGAAGGTCAGTCAGCAATCATTGGCCAGTTTTGAAAAGGGTGAATTCCGATTGGCGCTTACCGGTTTCAGGAAACTGATGGAAGACGACCCTGAGAATGAAATGCACAGTTACCATACAGGCATCTGCCTGGTTGAGTTGAATGAACAATTGGATGAGGCTATTGAGCTGTTGTTCAGTGCTTCCAACCGTAGTGTTCCCTACAATGTCAATTACTATCTGGGACTTGCTTATCAAAGGAATTACAATTTTACGGATGCACAGAAATATTACGGTCGATTTGAGCTGGAAGCCACTCGCCAGGAGTTTAAGGAGTATAATATCAAGCATTTGATAGGAACCTGCCGCAGTGCCAGGGAGATTACTGCTACCTATAATCCTTTTGAAGTGAAGAATGTAACATTTATCGATCTGTTTGATTCGTTGCAATTTGGACAGGTGAAGATGAAAGGAGGGCATTTAAAACGAAAACCAGCAGCCTATTTCAGGGAGAATGAAGAGCGGAACGGACTTACAGGTCTGATGTTTATTCCTCCCAGGGCTGTGAGAGGGGACTATCTTTATTATTCCGGATACAACAGGAGTGGAAAAGAGGGGGCGCAACTGTTCCGGGTGAAAAAAGGTGCGGGGAGATCCTTTAGCGATCCTCAGGAGATCAAAGTACTGAACACTGAGGGAGATGAGGTGATGCCATATTTCGATCCCATTGAAAATGATCTCTATTTTGCGTCCAATGGCCATTGGGGCATCGGTGGATTCGACCTCTATAGATCCCATTACGACAGCGAGCGGGATCGTTGGTCGGAACCCATGAACCTGGGCTTCCCTGTTAATTCTGTCATGGACGAATATCTGTTGTTACCGGGAACTGACCTGGGAATGGTGATGTTCTTTACCACCCGGCAGGGTACCGATAGTACGGTGACAGTTTACAGAGTTCACCTGGTTGAACCCAAAAAGAAGACTGTGGTAAATGATTTTACAATGTTAAAGGATATTGCCCATTTGGGTGGTGCAGCTGCTGATATTTTAGCGGAGATGGAAAGCCTGCAGGCCACAAATGAACCTTCCGCATCTCCGGATAAAGTTGTTATGGCAAGCAGACCTGTGGAGACTGATGAATCCCATATAACAGCTGTAACGGTTTTACCTGAATCCGGAAAGCCTTCCTATCAGATTACGCTTGCTGAAGCCCTGAGGCACCAGGCAGTATCCGATTCCCTTAAAGACCTTGCTTCCGCAGCGCGAGTAACTGTGCGGGAATCCGATGATCCCAACGACCGATGGGTATGGCAAAAACAAATCATGCTCTGGGAGAAGAAAGCCAATGATCAAGAGGAGATAGCAGATGAGCTTTATGCCCGGGTAGAACTTGAGAGAGCAGTGCAACCACAGAAACCCGCTGTAAATGTTCCGGAAACCATCCAGGTGGATACGGTTATGGAAGATCTCACCGTCTATAAGTTCACAACAAAAACCTTGGAGATTGAAGACGAACCTGAAACTCAGCTTGTTCAAATCAATACCCCATCTACCCCCGCACAACCTGACCAGAGTCATGGTTCAAATATCAACAGGTTTGAAATCATGGAACAGTCAACCTACAGTGCAGGGAATCCCATTCCAATGGATGTGACTTTGCCTGGGGGGACATTCTACAGAATTCAGGTGGGTGTATTTGGCTCGGCGGTTGATCCCAATGCTTTCGGGGGTATCAGTCCGGTTGCAGGGGAAAGAATCGTGGAGCGTGGATTGATAAAATATTATGCAGGAAAGTTCTCCTTGTACAAAGATGCTTCGACGGCCCTTTCTATGATTCGTTCAAATGGTTATGAAGATGCTTTCATTGTTGCCTGGTACAATGGTAGCCCAATTTCCACCCAAAAAGCAAAACAGCTTGAATGAGGCTCGTTTAAAAGATAAATTTCTTTATATTTGATCGGTAGTGACACCACCGTATTATGGATAGCAATTTTACCAGCAGACCCCAGAAGATTGGCTCTGAGGATACCGACAATCAGCACAAGGCTACATTGGTGCTCCTTAACGATGATATCAATACATTTGACTATGTGATGGAGACCCTGGTTGAAGTATGTGATCACTCTACAACACAGGCAGAGCAATGTGCTACCATCACTCACCACAAAGGCAAATGTGAAGTCAGATCGGGATCATTTTCTGAAATGAAGGAGCTTCGTTACCGGCTCATATCCCGCGGTCTGAAGGCTTCAGTAGACAAATAGCATCTGGTTATGACTGTTATTATCATTTTGATCGTTCTGGGAATTTTTTTATTCGTGATAGAGTTCCTTCTGGTACCCGGAGTTACCGTAGCAGGCATCGGGGGACTTGTCCTGACAGTTATTGGTGTTTATAAGGCATTTGAGGATTTTGGCTCAACTGTAGGTGTGTGGGTTTTGATCGGGACCATTCTCCTCAGCGTTTTCGTGATCGCCATGTCACTGCGTGCCAGGACTTGGAGTCGATTGATGCTTAAGACAAATATCAGTGGAACAGTGGACAAGAATCTTACAGAGGATCAGGTAAAATTCGGTGACAGGGGAACTACCATCACGCGTCTTGCCCCCATGGGCAAGATTCTTGTGAACAATCTGGTGAGAGAAGCCAAATCTACTGAAGGGTTTATCAATGAACATACCGATATTGAGATTGTGTCCATTGCAGGGACTAGAATCAGTGTAAAACCAATAAAAGATAAATAACTATGGAATTTGACTATTCGTGGATCATCATTGTTGTGGCCAGCATTATCGGCCTCTGGATCATTTTGTATTTCATCCCTATTGGATTGTGGTTTACCGCACTGTTGTCGGGCGTGAGAATCTCCCTTCTACAGCTAATCCTGATGCGCTGGAGGAAAGTTCCCCCAACAGTTATCGTCAGGTCCATGATCGAGGCATATAAGGCGGGCCTCTCTTTTATTAAGCGTGACGAAGTGGAAGCCCATTACCTGGCTGGAGGCCATGTGGAACAGGTGGTCCATGCCCTGGTCTCAGCCAGTAAAGCAAACATCGATCTTTCGTTCCAGATGGCTACTGCCATTGATCTGGCCGGTCGTGAAGTGCTTACTGCAGTTCAGATGTCAGTCAATCCCCAGGTGATCAACACCCCGCCTGTGACCGCTGTTGCAAAAGATGGGATCCAGTTGATTGCAAAAGCACGTGTTACAGTAAGGGCCAACATCAAGCAATTAGTTGGTGGGGCAGGCGAAGAGACTGTTTTGGCCCGTGTGGGTGAGGGTATTGTCTCCTCTATTGGATCCTCCAAGTCGCACAAGGAGGTTCTGGAGAATCCCGACTCTATATCAAAGATGGTTCTTGATAAAGGGCTTGATGCCGGAACTGCATTTGAAATTCTCTCCATCGATGTGGCCGATATTGATATTGGTAAGAACATCGGTGCGGTGTTGCAGATGGATCAGGCCAACGCAGATAAGAACATTGCCCAAGCCAAAGCCGAGGAGCGAAGGGCAATGGCTGTGGCCACTGAACAGGAAATGAAGGCTAAAGCACAGGAAGCACGTGCCAAAGTAATTGAAGCTGAAGTGGAGATTCCCCTTGCCATGGCTGATGCTTTTAGGAGCGGAAACCTTGGGATTATGGATTATTATAAGCTCAAAAACATTGAAGCTGATACGACCATGAGGGATTCCATATCCAAAGGTACACAGCGTCCTACCGATAAGCCCGGAGCGAAGGATTAAGATAAGAAATAGAGCAGCTAGTTTTTCTTGTAGTAACCACCAGATGGGAATCCGCCTTTCACACCTCGTGATGCAGCACCTTCCTCATCCTGATCATCGGGTGACAGCCAATGTTGCAGGTCAGCGATGGATTGATCGGTAATTGGTGGCTTATCGGTTACCAGGAATCCGCCGGTGAGATATGCAAAAGGGTACTGATCTATGAATACATAGAGGTGATCTTCTGAATGTATCATCAATTCAGTCCCTTCCATTCGGGTTATTTTCAACTGCTTTGAATTGTCTACCAGGGTCGGAGCCAGGGTATAGGTCACCATAAAATCGTCTCCGTTTCGAATCCACTTTGTATTCTCGTTTGGGAGGAATTCCATCCATATCACTATGGTTTCGCTAATCTCGCCATCCTTCAAAAGGTAACGAGAGATTTCACTGATTGTAAAGCCGAACCAACCTTCCTCATTGGTTTTGGTGGATGAGTTGAATTCAAAAAGTACCTCCTGGCCCGATTCGGTTTTCAATTGTACTGAAAGCTCGAAAGGCTCATTGCTGATGCTTTTGCCTTCAATATCGGCGAGCATACCCTGAAAATTCAAATCATAAGCAGATTGCCCCAACGTGGTTCCCAGTGCAGCAAAAATCAGAGCGGACAAAAGGAATAACTTCTTCTTTTTTAGGTTCATTGCAAATAGGTTTAGATGTAAATTTACAAAATTCCTGAAATTGTCTGGAGGAGCAAGAGAATTTAATACCCAAAGTATTTGTTGATGAAAGGAAATGAACATCTGTTAGATCTCTCAGTAATTCTTTTGCTAGTCCGCATCAGGTAAAGGGTTAGGATTATTAACAATTGTTAATAACTGTTGTGGATTATTTGTGAATATAGAATCGGCTCATCTTCTTGACTTGCTTTCTCCGATGGTCTATTTTTGATTGTACCGAGTAAGAGATAACAGGCCGCTCGAAGTTTCGCCCGGTGTAGTGAACCATTCCGAAAGGAATCTGATTAGCGAACCGGCCGGTGAAAGGGATTCCCCCTCCACTGGAGATTCATCCAGAGCCAGGCATAAACCGAGGAACAAAGTTTCACGGTTTATTCAACCAAAGGTCCCTTCTTGGTAGATCTTTAAAAGGTTGATTCGAAAGGCTGAAGAGCCAAAAAGAATCCTTTGGGGTTCCGCTAAGCTTTTCACTCTGGCCTCGGGCAGATCGTAAGACCTGGCCGTTGCAGGGGCCTTAAGAAGCCAGTCCCGGAAACAAAGCTCTCGTAGCTGAGTGAAAGGACGGTTGCAAGTCAATGTTCTACGGAACATGGGCTGAGAACCAGGGTGCATCAGTGCACTACCTTTCGGGGTATGTCTGTTGGGCCGGCCATAATAACTGTAGCTTGGCACTGATTGGTGGCTATGGGTACTTATCAGTGAAATGGGAGTAAACCGCAAAGTTTACTCCCATTTTGTTGTGCGCCCTTCTGTTCGGTCATTTACTCCTTTGCGGGTTTAATGGCGTGAACCACAAAACCGAGAAGCAATCCAACAATACAGAATCCAATGGCGTATTGTACAAGGGTTTCAGATATTCCGATGATACTGGCAGGTATGATCACTCCGATAAGGCAAGCGAAAATGGAGAGATTCACACTGTGCCGGTTGATCTTCGGATAGATCCAGATAACCAGGACCAGGAAGCCCAACGACATTGTAAGGGATACAAAGAAGAAGGTCGCATCTACAATATCCCGGAGAATAAGGGCCATCCCAATACCAAGGATCATCAAAACCACCAAGCTGTAGCGCATAGTTTTTCTCAGGTCTTCTTTCTTTGTAAGGCCTGTTTTCTCCAGAAAATCCTGGGTTACAGAGGATGCAGTGGTAAACATGTAGGTATCGGCTGAAGAGGAGACTGATGAATAGATAATCACCACTGATAATCCAGCCAGACCCATAGGCAGCAACCTGCTGAAACCTACGATCAGGGAGGTATCTGCCTCAATGTCGGGAATGTCGGCCCGAATGACAAGTCCGATCAGGAGCAGAATAAAGCCGATGATAATATAGAAAACCGATGACATTATGATACTTCGCTTGAAATGCTTTTTATTCTCGATGGCATACACTCGTTGCCAGAGCTCCGGGGAGGCCATGGGAATGAAGAATCCGGCCAGGAAGAAACTGATAATTTGTCCTGCTGGCAGGTTGAATAGATCCATAAAAGCAAGTTCCGGTTTGGTGTTTGTAGTGAGGAGCAGGTACATCATCAGGACAAACAGCAGGAAGATCCCTACAGTCTGGATGACATCGGTTTTGACTACCGCATCGAATCCGCCAGCGAGAAGGTATAGAAGGATGATAACCCCGACGATGATCACCGAGAAATCATAACTGATGGCTGTATACTCTGAAACCAGTTTGCCACCGGCGGTGAAATTAAGGACCACCCAGCCAAACATCACAGTTATGGTGATAATGGTGGCAAGGTATCCTGCAAACTTTCCTTTAAGGAAGAAAAAGAAGTCAGGCATGGTATAGAACTTCTCTTTATCGGCCAGTTTTTTAACCTTTAATCCAAAGAAGTAGAACACAAACAACCCAAACACTGATCCGATAAAATACCATAAGGCACCCATTCCGTAGAGGTAAACAAGCGCGGTATAAGTAAGCAGGATTGCTGCACCGATCCGGCTTGAGAAGATAGTGGTTGTAGCCTGAAGCGACTTGAGTTTTCGTCCCGAGATCAGGAACTCTTCCTTGCTCTGTTTTCTACCGGTGAGTCCACCGACAACAAGGATCACAATAAAATAGCCTGCAATGATCAGGTAATCTGTCAAGGTCAGCATAGTGGTTAGTTTTAGGTTTCAAGTGTGTAAATATATCAAAATCTTAATAACACCATCATTCTGTATTGGATCCGCCAGATGACCAGGTCAAGTAGTTGGTTATCCCGTGTTGACCCCCCGAGTATGTATTTGACCCTGAACAGGCATCAAAAATTTTCCAATTGGGCATCAAGTATCAGTCAAAGGAGCACAACACACCAGTCAGCAACTGTTTGAAACGGGTAAACGGACAAAAACTGACTTGAATCAACAGTATAGCCTCAATAACCTGCCATTGCTTGATATTATTAGAAAAACAGGGCGCTTTCTGCTTTTTTAGATCAAAATTCTGTCTGAACGGTAGAAAAATATTAATCGTCAAACTAAATCTGAATCTATGAAAAGAGTATTAAGCTTTCTGCTATTTATGGCGCTGGGTACCCTGACCCTTGTGGGGCAGGGCCGATTGGTCACTGGAGCTGTGACCAGCGCCGAGGATGGTTCTTCTTTACCAGGTGTTACAGTTAGTGTAAAGGGAACCTCGGTTGGTACCATTACCGATCATAATGGAGCATACCAGCTCAACATACCCGAATCTGCTGAAGTAATCGTATTCAGCTTTGTAGGTCTTTCAACCCAGGAACTTTCAGTTTCAGGTCAAACCCAGATCAATGTGATCATGGAATCCGATCTGCTGCATATTGATGAGGTAGTTGTCACTGCAATGGGGATCAGGAAGGAGAAGAAGGCCCTGGGTTATTCGGTTCAGGAGATCGACGAAAGTCAGATTTCCGGTGCCAAGAACATGGATGTCTCCAAATCACTCCAGGGCAAGATTGCCGGAGTGAATGTGAAGCAATCCAGCGGAATGCCGGGTGCTACCTCGCACGTAACAATCCGGGGGAATGTCTCCCTCACCGGCTCTAACCAACCTCTCTATGTGGTGGATGGAATGCCTATTGCATCTGAGAAAGCGTTTGTTGAAAGGGTAGGTGAAGGGACCAACCCATCCTCCAGGATTGTGGATCTGAACCCGGAGGATATTGAGTCCATTTCTGTACTTAAGGGTGCTACTGCTTCTGCACTCTATGGGTTGCGGGCTGCCAATGGTGTGATTGTAATAACCACTAAGAGCGGTTCTTCTGCCCGGACTTCAGGGAAGAAAACGCTGGTTACCGTGAACAGTAGTTTCTCTTCCGACCAGGTAAGTCGCCTGCCGGATCTGCAATCGACCTATGCACAGGGTAACGGAGGCGTATTGAACCTCTATTCGTCCGGTTCATGGGGTCCCCGGATTGATACCCTTCAGAATTATCATTCCCAGTGGGATAACGGTCTGGGTCTTGATATTTATGAAACATCCGATGGTAGCGCCCCCGCCCAGGTTCCCAGGGTATATGACAACCAGGAGGACTTCTTCCAGAAGGGGTACACTTTTACCAACTCAATCGATATATCTTCGGCAACGGACAATGCACATTACAGTCTTGGGCTTGGACGAACCGACCAGAAGGGTATCATTGAGACCACCGGGATGACCAGGAATAACGCCAAGTTCAATGGTTTTTTCGACCTGGGTGACAAATGGTCTGCATCGGTTTCAGCCAATGTGGCCAATGTGGATATCGATAAGATTCCCGGAGGGAGTAACCTTGCCAACCCTTTGTTTACAGTCTATTTTGCTCCGAGGAGCTATGATTTAACCAACAAGCCTTTCGAGAGCGAAGAGGACCCTTATATGCAACATCACTATCGGTTTGCAATGGATAATCCTTACTGGGCCCTTGAGCACAATAGTTATACTGAAATCACCAACAGGTTCTTTGGGAATGCGGCCATCAATTATCAGCCTTTCGACTGGATGCGGATCAACTACCGGATCGGTCTCGACAGGTTCCTGACCACTGGTCATGAGGTGATTTCTCTTGGCTCGGGTGGAGCCGGTAGGGGATATCCCGAGTTCGGATGGGAACCCGCAGCCGGCCAGATCGATGACTATACCTATCAGAGGCAGGAGATTAATTCCAACGCCTCCCTCAGTATTACCAAGGATTTTGGCGATTTCGGAATTGATTTGGTGCTGGGTAATGAGTTCTATGACATTACCACCAAGACGCACTCCATGACGGGTACCGATATTACAATCGGTGGATTTGACCATATCGCCAACACGGGAGCTAAGACAGTATTTTATGAGTTAACCCGCCAGCGGGTGGTGGGATTTTACGGAAGCGCAACAGCTGATTATGCATCCATGCTATTTCTGACAGTGACAGGAAGGAACGACGTGGTATCCAATATGCCCTCCGGAAACAGATCCTATTTCTACCCCTCAGTTTCAGCAGGTTTTGTCTTTACAGAGTTTGATTTTATGGCTGACCAGCAGGTGCTTCCTTTTGGCAAAATCCGGGCTTCCTACTCCCAGATGGGACAGGTAGGTGATCTTTATGCCACTAAGACCCTGTTTACAGAAAAAACGGAGGCGGAAGGTCTTGGCAGCGGATTCCTGGATGCTGAATTCACGTTCCCTTACCAGGGGCATCCGGCATTTACAATGGGATCGGTTTTGCTGTCTGATCAGCTGATCCCGCAGAATGTTACTACCTATGAGATTGGGGCTGATCTACGGTTTTATGAGAACAGGGTGGGACTGGACTACTCCTATTATTATGTAAATGCCACGGACCAGATCTTCAGTGTACCACTGGCAACCTCATCCGGTTTCCGTTCCGAATACAGGAATGCAGGTGAACTGGAATCTAAGGGTCATGAGGTGGTTCTTTCCATCGTACCTGTAAGAACCAGTAGTGGATTAGAATGGGAGATTCTGACAAACTTCTCACAGAACAAGAACATGGTGCTGTCACTTTCTCCTGGTGTGGAACGTGTTCAGACGGGTTATAACAACTTCACCAGTGTGGGTGCCTATGCTTATGCAGGACATCCTTACCCGGTGATTTTCGGAAGCTCCTATGTGAGGGATGAGAATAACCGTATCGTTGTTGATTCGAGGGAAACTGTTGCCGGGGAAGAGAACCCATTTTACGGGATGCCCCTACAGGATGGTGATGAGGAGATTCTTGGGAAAGTGAATCCCGACTGGGATGCCAGTTTAACAAATATGTTACGCTACAAAGGATTCTCCATTACAGCCCAGCTTTATTATTCAAAGGGAGGGTATATCTCCAGCGGACTGAACCGACTGCTCAGAAATTATGGCGCAACCTCAGAGTCCGAAGACCGTGAAACTCCGGTAGTACTTCCTGATATGGTTAAAGGTTACAGGGATGCAGCAACGGGAGACCTGGTACTTGAAGGCGACAATGATATCGAAATCTTGAAGGGGGAGGACTACTATAGCACTGTGCTATGGAATATCACTGAATCGGCGATTTTCGATAAGACCCTGCTCAGGCTGAAAGAAGTAGTTATCTCCTATGATATGCCGGAGAAGTGGTTTGCAAATACATTTATCAGTGCCATTTCAGTATTTGCCAATGGAAGGAATCTGGCAATGTGGTCAGATTATCCCAATTTCGACCCCGAATCGAGTACTGCAGAAGGAAACGGAATCGGTGCATTTGAATATGTTTCCCTGCCTAACACCAGGTCCTTTGGTGGTGGTCTTAAAATAACCTTTTAAATATACTATAAGATGAAAAGATATATTTCAATATTCAGTTTACTCCTGCTCATGCTGCTCACTTTTTCGTGCAGCGATGAGATCATGGACGAGATCGATACCGATCCGAACAACCCGACCGATGTGCCCATCAGCATGCTGATGTCAGGTTGTTCGGCGGCCACTCCTTACTGGGTTACGGGAACCACCCTGGCCTGGTACAGCTCTATATTTGTTGAGCAGACAGCTGGTGCCCACGGCCAGATGCGGGATGCCGACAGGCGTGCCAACATCAACTCGCAATTGAGCGAAAACAGCTGGGCTTTTCAGATCTACCCCAGGCTTCTGCCCGACCTGAAGATTATCATTGAGAAAGGATCGGAAGGCGGAAGTGAAGAGGGAAAATGGATCGATGTGGGCATTGCTAAGATCCTGCAGGCCTATACCTTCCTTGTTTCCACAGATACCTGGGGCAGGATCCCATACATCGAAGCAACGCTGGGAGCCGAGAAC
>Ga0209013_10000806_pt1 | contig 28698 bp, 18 predicted proteins | sample Cruoilmetagenom2_FD_187291 | JGI IMG/M metagenome (GOLD analysis project Ga0209013, IMG submission 187291) | Oil polluted marine microbial communities from Coal Oil Point, Santa Barbara, California, USA - Sample 2 (SPAdes) (version 2) | ecosystem: Environmental > Aquatic > Marine > Oil seeps ...
CAGCAGGGTTTTCGACCCGAGGGGCGCGGAGTCGTACTTGACAGTACGTCGAGCACCCCGAGGCGAGAAAACACTGCTGGGTGCGGTGCATCGCCGTCCATAGCAGAAATCTGGTGAGAAGTGCGGGTTAGTTCCTGTATTTACGAAAGCCTGGATCACGATAAGATATGAGTATGAAGCGGCTTGGAGAAATCCTTCTCGAGCGAGGCGCGATTGCAGTTGCGGAGCTGCACACCGCGCTCGAGGCGTGCCACCACAATGGTGGGCGGCTCGGAACCCAGCTACTCAAGTTCGGGTTCGTGGACGAGCACGCGCTGCTCGAGGCGCTTTCCGAGCAACTGGAAGTGCCACCGATCTCTGCGACGATCCTGCGGAGGGCGCCGGACGAGCTGCGTCGGTTGGTGCCGCTCCAGGTCGCCCGCCGGCTCCAGGTCGTTGTTTTCGAACGCAGGAACGGAAATCTCGGTGTGGCGATGACGACCCCGAGAAGTCCCGCGGCCCTGGAGGAGGTCATCAGCTACGTCGGGTTGAACATCAAGCCCCACGTCGCGACCGAGATCGGCATCCTGACCGCGCTGGCCCAGGTCCGGGAGGAGTCGGAGCGGCCGGCCGCTGAGTCGAAGGGATACGGTTACATCGATGAGGCCGACGAATGGCAGTTCATGTGGACCCCCCAGGCGACCCAATCGATCGATCTTCTGCGTCGGCGAAAGCGACCGGAATCGGACGGTCTCCCGATGGCAGCGACCTTCCCGGAGCTGACTCCGGTACCGGTCGGCGAGCGCAGTGCGACGTCCGAGTATCTGGACGACGAGACATTCGCCAAACTCCTGCGTGACGCGAAGCATCGCGACGAGATCGGTGATTTCCTGCTCCGCCGGGCCGCCGCTATTCTCGGTCGCTGCTGTCTCCTGGCGGTGCATTCGGGACGGGTGGTAGGGTGGTTGGCTCGGGGTGTGGGCGTAGTGGTGGATGATGTCCAGGCATTCATGGCGCCCCTCGCCGTCCCCTCCGTGCTGTCCGATCTCGATGTGTCGGGGAGCTTCTGCGGCCGAGTTCCGGCGGGCCTGGTCAACAACCAGCTAATGCGGGCGCTCGGCGATCCGGCGCCGTCCGAGGTCGTCATTTTCCCGGTTCCGGTCAAAAATCGGATCGTCGCCTTCCTGCTTGGCGACAGCCCCGGCGCCGAGGTGTCACCGGATGAGCGCGAGCAGCTCACGTTGGCGACCCGGAGGGCGGGGATCGCGTTCGAAATTCTCATCATGAGGAAGAAAATCGTTTCCTGAATTCTCAATTCTCAATTCTCAATTCTCAATGCCACCCATCCAACGATCGCCGGGAGGGAGGGTGATGGCAATTAAGAATTGAGAATTGAGAATTGAGAACTCGAGCCAGAGGGTGGATGGGCGAGTATAATCCGTGGGTTGGAGGTGCGTTGATGGATACTTCAGCGAATTACACCGAAACCTTTCTCGAGCTGATCCGGAGGGCTTCGACGGAGCTGCCCGCCGATGTTGTTGCGGCGATCGAGGAGGGGCGCGATGCCGAGGAGAGCCAGGGCCTCGCCTCGATTGCGTTGGGAACGATCCTCAACAACATCGAGCTGGCACGCGAAAACTCGGCGCCGATCTGCCAGGATACCGGCACCCCTGTGGCCTGGATCCATCACCCGTCGGGCGTGAGCACACGGAGGTTGAAGGCCGATTTCGAAACCGCGGTTCGCGAGGCGACCGCCCGTAGGTTTCTTCGTCCGAATGCCGTCAACACCCTCACCGGATCGAACACCGGCGACGGGGCGGGGCGGGGCATCCCCTTTATCCACTTCGAGGAGTGGGATGGGCCCGGGATCGAGGTCCGGATGATCCTCAAGGGAGGCGGTTCGGAAAACGTCGGCACCCAGTACAAGCTGCCGGACGCCGGGCTCGGCGCGGGGCGCGACCTTGACGGAGTTCGTCGCGCCGTGCTCGATGCGGTGTTTCAGGCTCAGGGCAAGGGCTGTGCTCCCGGTGTGCTCGGGGTGTGCGTCGGGGGCGACCGGGTCTCGGCCTTCGAGGAATCGAAGCGCCAGCTCCTGCGGCCGCTCAAGGACAGCAACCCGGCGCCGGAGCTTGCCGAGCTCGAGGAGCGTCTGTTGCGCGAGGGCAACGAGCTCGGGATCGGGCCGATGGGTTTTGGCGGCGCGACAACGCTGCTGGCGGTCAAGGTAGGGATTCTCGACCGGTTGCCGGCGTGCTACTTCGTGACCATCTCATACATGTGCTGGGCCGACCGCAGGGCGGCCGTGAGTATCGATCAGGGGGGAGATGTGACATGGCTGAGCTGAAGCTTCCGGTCAGTGAGGAGACGATCCGGGGCCTCGAGGTAGGAGACTTCGTCGAGCTCAGCGGACGCATGATCACCGGTCGTGATGCAGCCCATAAGTGGCTGATGGAAGAGTACCGCGAAGAGGTGGCGCCCTTCATGAAGGACTCGGTCATCTACCACTGCGGCCCGGTGGTGGCGTCGAACGATGACGGCACCCACGACTTCGTTGCCGCCGGCCCGACGACGTCGATCCGCGAGGAGCCCTACCAGGCGGATGTGATCGGCCGCTACGGGCTGCGCGGGGTGATCGGCAAGGGCGGGATGGGGGCCAAGACGCTCGCCGGACTCGCGGAGTATGGCGCGGTCTATCTGCACGCCGTCGGTGGCGCCGCCCAGGTGCTGGCTCGGGCCATCCCGCGCGTGGAGCGGGTCTTCATGCTCGAAGAGTTCGGGGTTCCCGAAGCTCTATGGGTGATCGATGTCGAGCGCTTTCCGGTGATAGTCACAATGGACTCGCACGGCGGCTCGCTGCACGACAAGGTAGAGGAACATTCGCAGGAGAAGCTGAGGGAGCTGCTCGGATTCGCGGTCTAGCCCATTGTCGGTGCCAGGTGAAACAAAGTTAACAAAGTGGCTGTGAGTGATTCCTTTCCGGCAGTTGCTCGTCCGGCCAGAAGCAGCCTCTTCCTCGACCCGAGGGATTCACCACTTTGTTAACTTTGTTTCACCTGGCACCGCGCCAGCGCGGCTTCAGCCTCGTCGAGGCCGTTGCGGCGCTGGCCGTTTTTGGTTTTGCGGTCGTGGTGGCCTCGAGCTTTCTCGATGTTCAGATGAGTTCCGCGCGGCGGCTCGAGGCTCGGGCCGATCTGGTACGCGCCGCCGAGACCCTTCTCGAGAGCGTTCGTGGCGGCGTCATGCCGCTGACGTCGGGCGACGTCGACCTCAGTGACGAGTTCCAACCCATGTCGTCGATCCGGGTTCGGACCACGCTCCGGGTGACGCCTCGCGCACTCCCCGATCTCTATGAGGTGGAGGTCGAAGCTCGGGCGATGGTGCGCTCGGAGGATATGGTCGTCACCATCACGACCGAGTTGTGGCGGCCATGAAGAAAGGCGCCCGCGGCACCACTCTGGTCGAGCTCCTCGTGGTGCTGGCGCTTCTCAGCATCATGGTTCTGGTGGCGACGAATCTGGTGGTCCACTCGGTGCGGTTGTTGGGTGCGACCGGTCGCTCGGTGCGAAATCCCATCCTCGTTCATGTCACGAACCGGCTGCGCAACGATGTTCAGGAGGCGGCCGGGGTCGGCAATCCGGACGTGTTGTGGTCTGAGGATCAGCTCCTGCTCGTGACCCGGACGGGCGGTATGGTGCGCATCGGTGTGGAGGACGGCAACCTCGTGCGCTGGACCGTGGCGCCGGTGAGCGGTGCTGTCGAAGAACGGGTGTTGCAGCGCGGCATCACCTCGTGGTGGTGGCGGTCGCCGGCGGCGGGCGTGGTCGACCTCAATATCGGCTACCTGGTCAACCCGTCGCCCGAGCGCCAGGTCTCCCGCAATCCGGGCTACGGCCGCGAACGACGGAAGGAAAATCTCCGTTTTGCCATCCGAGGGGGTGGGGGAGGGCGGCAATGGTAGCTAGCCCGCACTTCTCACTAGCTTCCTGCTGCGGTCGGCGATGCACCACACCCAGCGGCGTTTTCTCGCTTCGGGGTGCTCGACGTACTGTCAAGTACGACTCCGCGCCCCTCAGGTCGAAAACCCCACTGGGCACGGCACCTCGCCGACCTCGCTACGAAAGCCGGTGAGAAGTGCGGGCTAGCCGTTCCGCCGAGCGGGGTACCGCGCTGGTCTTCGCACTGGCCGCGCTGACCCTGATTGCCATCACGATCGGCGCAGTGTCCGCCGAGATCCAGTCACGTGGCGCCGGGGTGGTTCTCGAGGAGAGGGCCGTACGAGTGACCGCTTTGTCGGACGCTGCGATGGCCGAGACGCTCGCCGAACTCGCCGCCAACGGCGTGACGTTTGCCGGGGTGACGGAACGGCGCTTCGCGGGGGGAACGATCTCGAGCCAGGTTCGCCCGAAGGGCGCCTGGGAGGTGGAGGTGATCGCCGTCGGCCGCCGCGATGATTGGCAGGCGGTGGTGACGGCCAGCGTCTTTGTCAAGGACGGCGCTCGCATCCTGTGGTGGCAGCGCACGCAAGGACCGGTCGCCGAGCCACAAGATTAACCCGGTGAGAAGTGCGGGTTAACCCTGAGCCCTGGGCCCTGGGCCGCTACATTCCCCTGTCGAGGAGCATTTCCGTGGCCTGGAGGAGCGCATCGCGCTCGAACCCGTGGGGGAAGGCGTCGGCCTGCTCAGCAGCCCGGGTTGCATACTCCCGAGCCCGCCGACGGACCTCGTCGAGGACTCCGGACGTGCGGACCATGTCGAGGATTTCGTCTTCCGAGATGGCATCGAAGACACCCCGAGACACCACGTCACCGAGACGTTCTCGATTGCGCCGGTCGAGGCGCGGCAGGAGCAGGATGATGGGGAGGGTCGCGCGACCCTCGAGAAGGTCGGCCATCACGGGTTTTCCGAGGTCGACCCTCGCAGCCGTGAAGTCCAGGAGATCATCAACCAGCTGGAACGAGATTCCCACGTTGCGGCCGAACTCCAGCAGGCGCTCGGTGAGATGGAGGGTGGCGGGTTGGAAAAGGGCCGGCAATGCGCAGGCGGCGGAAAACAGCTCGGCGGTCTTCCGTTGCGTGATCTCCATGTAGGTGGTCTCGTCGATATCGAGGCGGCCGCGAACCTGATCGGCCAGAATCTCACCCTCGGTCATCCTCAGGGTTGCCGAGGTGAGGACCCTCATGACGTCGACGTCGCTGAGCTCGAGGCACAGATCCATGGTTCGGGTGTAGAGCCAGTCGCCGACCAGAACCGCCGTCTGGTTGCCCCAGGTCTTGTTGGCCGTCGGATGGCCTCTTCGCAAATCCGATTCGTCGATGATGTCGTCGTGGATCAGAGTTGCCGTGTGGATCATCTCCACAACAGCGCCATAACGCACGTCGCGCTCGCCCTTGTATCCGAGCATGCGGCTGACCAAAAGCACGAATGCCGGCCGCAATCGCTTTCCACCGCTGCCGAGGACGTAGGTGGCGACGTCGCGAACCATCGGTTGGGCGCGTTCGAACTCGCGTGCGAAGAACTCTTCGACCTCGTCGAGACGTTCGAGGACAGGGCCGAAGACCTGCCGGATCTGCCGGGCCTGCCGGAGAGAGCTCACTGTCGCTTTCACCCGCGGAGGATAGCATGGAGGAGGAAGGTCCATCAGTTCTTAGTTTTGAGTTTTGAGTTTTGAGTTGTCGCACGAACGCCCGACGCTGGATGCGTCCACCCGCGGAGATTTCGGATTTCTGATTCTCCACCTGCCTTACCCCTGTGCGGTGGGGCATGCGGGAGGAAACTCAAACCTCAAAACTAATAACTCAAAACTCCAGGTCCATCGGCATGCCTGGTGGCCTCATGGGTAACGCCATGAGCGCAGGATTGGCCGGAAGATTGTCGGAGAATCAGCTCCAAACGGCGAGCAGACGTCCGAGAGATGTGCGCGCTCTTTGCGCGTGAGGATGTACCGAATCATGGCCGCAAAGAGTGATGACTTTGCGATAACAATCGACGGCGGCTTGCTCATCATCTCGACAGTGCTGGCGGAGGTGTCCCTTCATCAACCAGGCTTCGGTGTGGTGAGGATCTACCTTCAGGATTCGGTCGAGGAAGATCTCGGCAACATCCCATCTTTCCTCGGAAATTGCTCGTGCGGCGTGCGAACGGTAAATTCGAATCTGGGAGTCCTCTTCCATTTTTTTGATTCTGGGTTCACGGCGGAAGATTTCGAGGGTTTTCATCTCTTTCGAAACGAGAATGTCCCATTTTCAAAAATTTGTCAAGAAATTTTCATAAATATTTTTATTCTGATTGGAACGTACGATCGGACTGTCTTTCGGCACGTGCGATCGAGTTCAAATTTGAATATGCGTTGAATAGAATCAGCGATCCTGTTCTGACCCAAGAGGCCTGAAACCTCCTCCCGGAATGTTCTGAGTTTCAGCTGAGAAAATGAGTGCGGAAAGCGAACCGAAGTCGGCCGAACGGCTGCGGGCTTCGGTAACTTCATGAGAAGGCGCCCGGTGGGTGACGAGTCACGGTATGATGGCGCCATGAGCCGAGGGTCGAACCCGCATTTCTCACCAGGTTTCGTAGCCGGGAGCTGGTGAGATATGCGGGTTAACACGCCGCCGTTTGTCCATCTTCACTTGCACAGCCACTACTCGCTGCTTGACTCCGCCATCCGGATACCGGAGCTTGCGGAGCAGGTTGCGCGGATGGGGATGCCGGCAGTCGCGGTCACCGACCACGGCAATATTTTTGGGGCTTTCCAGTTCCACCGCGCCGCGATCACAGCCGGCGTGCGCCCGGTGATCGGGTGCGAGGTGTATGTGGCCCCCGGGGACCATCGTGAGCGGACACCGGTGGCGGGCCGGCGCAAGCCATATGATCACCTGGTTCTATTAGCGGAGAACGACATCGGTTACAGCAACCTGGTGCGCCTGGTGAGCGCAGGCTATCTGGAGGGTTTTTACCACAAGCCGCGGATCTCCAGGGATCTGTTAGCGGATCACAGCGACGGCCTGATCGGTCTTTCGGCGTGTCTCTCCGGCGAAATTCCCCGGCTGCTCTTGGTCCGAGACTCTGAGGGAGCCAGAAGAGCGGCCGAAACCTACCGCGAGATTCTTGGCAAAGACAACTTCTTCCTGGAGATCCAGGACCACGGCCTGGCCGACGAGGAGTTCGTGCGCGATGGCATCTCCGAGCTGTCGCGGGCGACCGGGATCGAGCTGGTGGCCACCAACGATTGCCATTTTCACAAGCGCGACGACACCTTCGCCCACAAGGTCCTGATTGGTATAGGCCTCAACCGCGATCTTGAAGATTTGCAGCGAAGCTACGCCTACAACGCCGAGTTCTATGTCAAGTCGCCCGAAGAAATGTACGAGCTTTTTGCGGATTATCCAGGCGCCTGCGAACGCACTGCGGAGATCGCGTCGCGCTGCCATGTGAGGTTTGATACGGACGCCCTTCACCTCCCAAAATTCAAGATTCCGGATGGCTCGAATCTGGAGGCCTTTCTGGCTGAGAAGGCTGCGGAAGGACTTCGAGAACGTCTCGATAAAGGAGCGCCCAGGAGGCAACCGGCCGAGACGTACACACGACGCCTGGAGACCGAGCTCGACACGATCCGCAAGATGGGTTTTCCAGGATATTTTCTGGTCGTGTGGGATTTCATTCGCTTTGCCAGGGAGGAAGGCATTCCGGTGGGGCCTGGACGAGGGTCGGCGGCCGGTTCTTTAGTTTCCTACGCTCTCGGAATAACCGATATCGATCCGCTCGAGTTCGATCTCCTCTTCGAAAGATTTCTCAATCCGGATCGCATTTCAATGCCGGATATCGATATCGATTTTTGCCAGCGCCGGCGCGACGAGGTTATCGATTACGTGCGCCGTCTTTATGGCGAGGAATCGGTGTCACAGATCGCGACCTTCAACATTCTCAAGGCCAAGTCGGCAGTGCGCGATGTCGGACGGGTGATGGGCATGCCATTCGGGGATGTCGATCGCATAGCAAAGCTCATTCCGGATGACCTCAACATCACGATCTCGCGGGCGCTGGATGACACCCCTCAGTTGCGTGAGCTGGTCGAAGGCGACGAGGACGTCAAGCTTTTGATTGAAACCGCCGGTCGGCTGGAGGGGCTCGCCCGCCACTGCGGCGTGCACGCGGCGGGAGTTGTGATCGCACCGGAGCCGCTGGTCAACCTCGTGCCGTTGAACCGCAGCTCCCACGGCGAGGTCACGACCCAGTTCGACAAGGACGACGTGGAGGCATTGGGTCTCCTCAAGATGGACTTTCTCGGACTGCGGACGCTGACCGTGATCGATGACGCGGTCAAATCCATCCGGCACGCTGAAAACCCCAATCTCGACCTGGATACCATTCCCTTCGACGATCCGAAGGTCTTTTCCCTCTTTTCTGACGGTGACACCGACGGCATCTTTCAGTTCGAGTCGGCCGGCATGAAGGATGTCCTGCGCAAGGTGGAGCCGCAGAACTTCCTCGACATCGCAGCCCTCAACGCGCTCTACCGGCCGGGTCCGATGCAGTTCATCGACGATTACGCCGACCGCAAACAGGGCCGCAAAACCATCACCTATATTTTCCCCGAGCTCGAGGAGATTCTCGGCGAAACCTACGGGATCATCGTCTACCAGGAACAGGTGATGCGCATCGCGGTCGAGATCGCCGGGTTTTCCCTGGCCAAGGCGGACACGCTGCGCAAGGCGATGGGCAAGAAGAAACAGGAGATCATCGATCGCGAGGGCGAGAACTTCATCAACGGCGCGGTCGCAAAGGGCCATCCAAAGGACAAGGCGCGTCAGCTGTGGAACCAGATTGTCCCGTTCGCCAAGTACGGATTCAACAAGTCTCACTCCGTGGCCTACGCCCACGTCGCCTATCTCACCGCCTACCTCAAGGCGCACTACCTGGCCCACTTTATGGCGGCCATGCTGACCTCGGAGGTGGCCAACACCGACAAGCTCGGCCAGTACCTGGTGCGCTGCCGGCAGATGGGTCTCGAGATTTTGCCACCGGGCGTCAACGACTCGATGCCCTTCTTCACCGTGGAGGATGGAGGGATACGGTTTGGGCTCGCGGCCGTCAAGGGGGTTGGCCTGGCGGCCGTTGAACCCCTCCTCGCAGCCCGCGAACGGGAGGGCAGATTCACCTCCCTCTCGCAATGCCTGCGTTCGTTGCCCGCCCGCTCGATGAACCAGAAGGCGCTCGAGTGCCTGACCAAGGCGGGATGTTTTGACGAGTTCGGCCTCACGCGCAAGGGCATCCTCGACAACCTCGAGCGGTTTCTGGAGATGACCGGCCGCGAGCGCGAGCAGAGCGAGCTGGGGCAGGGGTTCCTGTTTGACGACATGCCGTCGGAAAGCCTCGAGCACGAGCTCGAGAGCGCCGGCCACGCTGACCAAAAAGATCGTCTGGCATGGGAGCGGGAGGTGCTGGGTTTTTATCTCACCGGCCATCCGCTCGAGGCCTTCGCCGAGCAGCTCGAACGCTACTCGGATTGCACCGTCGAGGAGCTCGGAGAGCGGTTCGCAGCCGGGGCGGAGGCGGTCACGGTCGGCGGATTAGTTACCGGCCTGAAGATCATGCCGATCAAGAAGGAGGGCCGCAACCACGGTCGCCGGATGGGGGTCTTTCTGCTCGAGGGCCCGGAGGGTGCGGTACGGGTGGTGGCGTTTCCGGATGTTTTCGAGACCTACGAGCGGCTGCTACAGGATGGAGCGGCGGTGTTGGTGGTGGCGAATCTCAAGGGAGAGGGCGACCACGTCGAGCTGATGGCCGACGAAATCGTGGCTCTCGACGGCATCGACTCGCGGCGGGCGGCGGCCCTGAGGGTGGTGCTCGAACTCGACGAGATGGACGAGGAACGCCTCGAGGCGATTCGCGAGTTCCTGCTCGATCATCCCGGCGAGTTGCCGGTGAGGTTCGAGCTCCTGCGCCGCGGTCGGTACCGCGCCCGTCTGGTGCCGCCGCCGGCTCTCACAGTCGACCCGAAGGCGGCCACTAGAGAGGGGTTGAAGCAGCTCCTCGGCAGAGGTTGGTGCAAGTACGAGTTCGACACCACGGCGCGCAACGGCAACGGCAAGGCCAAGCGCCCACCGACGCCACCTGCCAACGGCAACTCTGCTGAGCTTGTCAACTGAACGCGCCGGTGAAGGGTTAAGGGTTAAGAGTTAAGACCGGCCCAGCAACCCGCCTCCAAGCACTCCTTAACCCTTTACTCTTAACCCTTAACCTTCAGAATCTTGTACTGGCCTCCGAGCCAGCGTTTGATGTCGGTCTTATACCAGCGTGAGAATCGCCTGCCCGAGGGGCCGCCGGCGAGGGCGGTTCGTGCCGAGTCATCGCCGAGATCAGTGATGAACCGCCACGACGGGGTGAAGGTGGTCTGGCGGTCGTGCGAGGTAAAGACGCCGCCCTGAACCACCGTGGCACGGTTGCCGGGAAGCTCGACCGGGCCGTGGTCGAAACCCATCCACAGCGGCAGCCGGCCTTCGAAGAAGATGTTCTTCATGACGATCCGTTGCCGCCGCCCCCACGGCGTGATGGCGTCGAGATCGACCTCGGCCAGGACCTCCTCCAGCACGCGCGAGAACAGATGCTCCCGGCCCTCGTCACCGAACCAGGAGGGGTCGTCGCCGAGCAGCACGTTGTCAAAGAGGTGGTAGTAGTCGGCGAGGATCGCGGTCGACGCGACGGTCGCATCCCATGCCGTCTCACCGAACAGACCTTTGCCGAAGACCTCACGCAGGAAGGCGTGGTAGACGGTTTCGAAGAGGGTGGCGCCGCGCGACGCGGTGTCGTACTGCAAATCCCAACCCGCGAGCATCCGCCCGGCGAATGTCGCCGGCAGCAGCGGTCGCAGAATTGCCATGAAGCGCTCGGCCTGCAGCGAGTAGAGGTCGTTTTGGATCCGCTCCATGTCGTCGAGAGTCAGGCTCGCGCCTTCGGAGAGCAGCGCCCGGATCCGGTCGGCGCGGTAGGCGCCCATGGGCAGGTTGACGACCAACGGCCCTGCGGGCGGATTGTGGTCGTCGTTTGCCGTCACCAGAATGCCCTCGGCGGGGTTGAGAACCGAGTGCAGCCGTTCGCCCGGTACCAGGCCCCGCCAGTGCCACCGATCGTCCCACGCGGGGACGGGGTAAAGACCCGAGTGGCGGCGGTCGGGTAACAGCCCCGACTGTTGGTAGCCGATGTTGCCCTCGCGGTCGGCGAGGATCCAATTGCAGGAGATCGTGACCTCGCGCAGCACGACCTGGGCTTCGGGGACCGTTTTCGCCTCGGGGAGCCTGGCGAGGGCTTCGAGCGAACGGGCGGCGCCGCCGCGGTGGGCCGACCATGCGCGGGTGAGGTAGAAACCATCACTCAGCTCCGCCGCCAACGGATCCGCCTCGAGCACGCCGAGATCGTTTTCGCGGATCGTGATGGTGATCGGGTCCTCACCTTTGCGGCGGATAGTCTCGGTGCGGGCGTCGAGCGGCAGGTAGTCGTCGGCGCGGCGGCAGGCGCCCTCATGGCACTCCTCGAGGAAGTAGTCGACCATGTCCATGAAGCCGTAGGTGAAGCCGAAGCTCAGGTTGCGGGTGCGGCCCATGATGAGGCCGGGAACTCCGGGCATCGTCGCGCCGAGGCGGTAGTCGTCGCCGGTTTCCATCACCGTTTCGTACCACACGCCCGGCAGGCGGTTGCACTCGAGGTGAGGGTCGTTGCACTGGATGGGCATGCCCGAGGAGGTGCGCGAGCCTTCCACCGCCCAGTTGTTGCTCGCCATGACGGTCGGCATCGCGGTCAGCCACCGAACGGACGCCGGCAGCAGGGGTTGCACGTAGCGCAGCTCGCGGAGGGCCTCCACCACGCCGTCGTCGAGGCCGTCGAGATGGGGCGCCATCAGCTTCCTCAGTTTGGTCGCGGACGCCCCGGCGTTCAGCGCCTGGATCAGGTACTTCTCCATGTCCTGCTGCGACTGGGCGAGCCCCACGTAAGACATGATCTTGATCGTGAGCAGGGTGTCGGCGACTGTCCACGGCGCCGGCCGGTAGCGGACGAGGGCCAGCTCCAGAGGCCGCCGATGGCGGGCGAGGTAGGAGTTGACCCCCTCCGCATACGCCTCGGCCAGGAGCGTCGCGTCGGCGCCGAGCCCACCGACCTCCCGCTCGGCCTCCCGCCGCAAACCCATTTCGCGCATGAACACGTCGATGGTGAGGGTGTCGTCGTCGCTGATCAGACATTCGCTCAACCGCCCCTGGCCGGCCAGCCGCACCAACATCATCTGCACCATGCGGTCGTTGGCATGCGCAAACCCGAGGCCCCGGGCGAGACTGAGGTCATCGTCCGCCCGCAGTCGCATCACGCCATCCGGCGTGCGCGAGAGCTCTATCCGAGCACCGGTGACATCGATCCGGCGTCGTCGTCCCGTAATGCGCATTCCGAACCCCCCCGATACGGCAGATTCCGAGCAGGATAGCAGGATTGTCGAGGTATTCTGGAAAGGATGGACACGGACACCGATCAGCACAGACGCGACATCATGGCGGCGCTCGAGGAGGAGCGGTGGGAGGATGCTCTCCGCAACCTGGAGTGGTGGTGTGAACGGTATCCGGACCAGGTCGGATCGTGGTTGAACCGCGGTTACTGTCTGGTGCGTCTGGGCCGCTTCAACGAGGCGGTCGAGGCCCTCGACCGATGTCTCGAGCTCGACCCCGAGTCGGAGGGTGCACGGGGTTGGCGGGCGAGCGCGCTTGCCGAGCTCGACCGGGCGCACTCTCAGTCGGAGGATGCGCGGCCGGAGGGTGTTCAATCGGCCGCGGCGCAGCCCGCCGCGTCTGTCGCGACCCGACCCGAGCCGTCCGAGTCGGTGGCCCCGCCGACCTACGCCACCCTCTCCTCCCCCGAGCGCGGGCGCAGCTGGCTCGTCGGTTCGGTGGTGGACGGGCGCTACGAGGTCAAAACGGTGGCGCGGGGTGGGATGGCGGTGGTGGCCATCGTCTTCGATCGCGAGCTGCGGCGCATGGTAGCGGTCAAGACGCCGCTGCCGTCGGTGCTCGCGACCGCCGACGGTCGCGCCCGCTTCCAACGCGAGGCGGAGTCGTGGATTGCGCTCGGCGTCCATCCGAACATCTGTTGCGCCTACTACCTGCAGCAGATCGGCGGCATGCCGAGGCTCTTCATCGAGTACGTGGATGGCGGCGACCTCAGCCAGTGGTTGAAACGGAAGGCGGATGCGAGCCTCGAACAAAGGCTCGACGTGGCGATCCAGATTGCGAGCGGGCTCGATTACACCCACAGTTTCCTGTGGACCGACGACGACGGCGTCGAGCATCGCGGCGTGGTCCACCGGGACATCAAACCGGCCAACGTGCTGATGACCGCCGACGGTATCGCACGGGTCACCGATTTCGGTCTGGTCCGATCGGAAGGCATCGAGGGCGCCGCGGACGACACAGGCGAAGACGTGCGCGCCCGAATCGAGCCCGAGCTGCCGCCTACCGGGCGCCACGAGGACAGCGTAGCCACCGGTTCCTGGCAGACCGTGACCGTCGCCGGCGGGCTGGTGGGCACGCCGCCCTACATGGCGCCCGAGCTGTGGTTGCAGTCGTTGCGCGGCACCGTTGCCACCGATGTCTACGCCTTCGGCTGCATGTTGTACGAGCTGGTGTGCGGACGTCGTCCGTTCGTGATCAACGCCGCCTCCGAGTCGCAGACCCGCGAGGCCCATCTCGGTCTGTGGATGCGAATGCACCTCAGGGATGAGGCGCCGGACCCGGCGTCCTTTGTCTCCTCGCTCCCCCCCCGGCTGGCGGCCCTCATGCGGTCGTGCATCGCCAAGGATGCCGGCCGCCGTCCGCAGTCCTTCGCTCTTCTTCGCGCGAGCCTGGTCGAGATCTTCGAGGAGGCGGTGGGGCGGCCGTATCCGCGCCCCGAACCGCAGCGCATTCAGCTCCTCGCCGACTCGCTCAACAATCGGGGCGCATCCTTTGTCACTCTTGGCCTCGGCGACCGTGCGGATGCGAGCTTCCGCGAGGCGCTCGGTATCGATCCCCGCCACCTCGAAGCCACCTTCAACTCAGGCCTCCTCGAGTGGCGGCGGAATGGCCTCACCGACGCCGAGCTCGAGCGGCGACTGAGCGAAGCCGACCGGACCACGGACGCCGCCGCCCGCACCGGCCTCCTGCGGGCGCGGTTACGTCTTCTCCTCGACGACCCGAAGGGCGCGATGGAGGCTCTGGGGACGCTTCCATCCGCCGAACGAGGCGCACTAGCGGCCCGGCGCGAGCTCTCGTTCGCCCTCCTCGCCCGAGCGCGGGAGTCGGCGGATCCCGAAGGTCTCGACGAGGCGCGCACCCTGTTGGCGACGGTCTTGAGAGAAAGTCCGTCCGACCTCACGGCGGTGATCGGGTTCGCCGAGACCTGCTCCCTCACCGGCGACGAGACGGTGGCGGCCGAGGCCTACGCCGGGGCGCGCTCGATCGATCGGGAATTGCCCGAGGATCTTGACGAAGCTGCCGCCGCCATTCTCCCCGGCCACCGGCTCATCCGGGTGATGGCCCACCATGCGCCGGTGCAGAGCATCCGCGTCCTCACCGACGGATGGGTGGTGGCGCGGACCGGCAACTCGGACGCGGTGGTATGGGCGCCGACAGGAGACCGGCCGCTGCATCGTATCGACCTCGGCGGGCCGGCCCGGCAGGGCCGCTCGATGGCGGTTGCCGACGATGTTCTCGTCGTGTGCTTGGAAAATGGACCCCTGACCCTGTTTGACCTCGGGAACGGCCAGCAACTCCACAGCTTGCACACCCACCCCGGGGTGGCGACCTGCGTTGAGCTGTCGCCCGACGGCCGGATGGCGGCGAGCGGCGGATCGGATCGGGCCCTGCGTCTTTGGAATCTCGAAAGCGGTGAGTGCGAACACACGATCCAGGGGCACGAAGCGTTCATCAGTGCGGTGGCGTGGCATCCGGAAGAACCCTGGGTCATGACCGCGAGCGCCGATGAAACCATCAGGGTCTGGAATCTCGATCAGAGGCGGTGCTTTCACGTTCTCGAAGGACACCGGGGACCGGTTCGCTGTCTTGGCCTCGATGCCGACCGGCAGATGGTCGTGTCTGCGGGACACGACGGAACGGTCGGTGTCTGGGACCTGGCGACCGGCTCGAACATCAGGTTCCTGCGCGGCCACCGGGGGCCGACGACCGCGGTGGCGCTGATCGGAGGGTGTGTCGTGGCGGGCGGCGATGACGGCACCGTCCGCATCTGGGGAATCGACGACGGCGAGGCCTTGCGCGTGATCCGATTGGCCAACCCGGTGCAGGATCTCGTGGCGACAGCCGACGGCGACGCCATCCTTGCCGCTTTCGGCTCGTCGGTCGGCCGGATCGAGTTGCCGAAGCCCGCGGCGGTGCGGCTGCCGCTCGTTCTTGCCGATTCGGCGGCCTCGGGCGAGCTCGCCGGCAGAGAGTTCACGTTTCGGAAGTGTCTGGATGTCGCTCGAGGGCACATCGAGGCGGGCCGCATGGAAGAGGCTATCGACCCCCTGCGGCAAGCGCGGGAGGTGGCGGGCTACGAGCTGCACCAGGAGGCGCTGACGCTGTGGAACAAGGTGCTGGCGTTCTTCCCCAAGGTTGCGCCTCGGGCGGTGGTCGAGCTGCGGCGCTTTGGCGAGGCGCAAGGCGTTGTCGCGGCGTGCGCGCTGACGCCGGATGGCTCGGGCTGTCTTGGCGGCGGGGACGACGGCTCGCTGCACCTCTTCGAGACCGCTACAGGTGAAGAAACCCTGGCGCTCGTCGGCCACGATCAGGGCGTGTTGGCGGTTGCGGCAAGTGGCAACGGCCGATGGTTGGCGTCGGCAGGCCGCGACGGCGTGGTGCGGGTATGGGAGATCGACGGCGGCGAGATCCGGAACGAATTTGCGGGTCACGAGGGCGCCGTCCATGCTCTGGCGTTCGTCCCCGATAACAGCGTCGTGGTGTCGGCCGGCGACGATCGGAATCTGCGGGTGTGGCCGCTCGACGATTCGGCGCTGCCGGAGCTGCTTGGGAGCGCCGACGATGCGGTGTCGGCGATTGCCGTGAGCGCGGACGGGCGGTTCGTGGTCAGCGGCGGCTGGGACAGTCTGGTCACCGTGTGGAGCCTGCCGCGGCGGGCGGAGCTGCGGCGGATGGAAGGCCATGAGGGACCGGTTCACGCGGTGGCCGTCAGCCCGGACTGCCGGGTTGTTGCTTCAGCGGGCGAGGACGGCACGGTTCAGCTGTGGGATCTCGATGGTGGGCGTCGGTGGCGGGTGCTTTCCGGGCATGACGGGGCGGTCCAGGCGGTGGTGTTTACCCCGGACTCCCGCTTCGTCCTGTCGGCGGGCAAGGATGCGACGCTGCGATTGTGGGACGTGCGAACCGGGACCGCGGCGCGCGTGATCGAGGGACACGCCGGTCCGGTCACCGACGTCGCTGTCAGTCGCGACGGCGGCGCCGCCGTTTCCGCCGGATCCGATGCGAGCCTCCGCCTGTGGTTCCTCGATTGGGAGCCCGAGCTTCCCGAGCGCGGGCGTTGGGACGACCGCGTGCGGCCGTTTCTCAAGGTCTTTCTCCGCCGCCGCGAGCTCGCCATGGCTGCCGGTGAGATACCGACCTGGAGCGGCGACGATCTTCGGGAGCTGCTCGAAGATCTCGAGAATCGCGGCTTTGGATGGCTCGCTCCGGAACGGGTGGAGCAGGAGCTCGAAGCGCTTGCCCGCAACCGTGACGAAAGTCGAACGGAGGAGCAGGACCGCACCCAGGCGCTGGCCAGGAAGCGGCAGCGCCAGCATCGCGTCGCGCCGGCCAGGCGCCTGCTCGGAAACCTCACCCGAAATCTCGGTCTCAGGGTAGCCGCGGCGGCCGCGGTGGTGGTCCTCGTTCTGCTGGGTCTGTTCAGCCTGCGGACGCCGGAAAGTGGAGAGGCGGAGTTCAATCGGAGACTGTACCAGGATGTCTCGATGTTGGTCCGCGAGCGCGGGATGCGTCTCAAGCGGGGCACTGTCATCGCGTACCAGAACCGGCCCACGGTCGGCGCCTCGGATTGCGGCGAGGAGTCGTTCGCGGATCTGGTCGATCTGGCGCTGTATGCCGAAAAGACGTCTTTGACGCCGCTCGATCCCGGCGTCCCGGCCGTGGAAGGGAGCATGCGGGGGCGCTACGCCAACGCCGTCAACTGCATCGGCATCCTGGGGGATCTGAACCTCGTCGAGCCGATCTTACGGCGCGCGAGGGCGGGTCTCCATCCTTACCGGCTCGAGGACCTCCTCGGCGTTCTGGTGAGGATCGGCGCAGCCCCCGACCCCCGCATCCGGGCGGCTCTCACCGACAACTCGGAGACGGTTCGCCATCTCGCAGCGCTCACCCTCGTGCACGGGGGAGGTCCCGACGAAATTGGGGCTTTGCGCGCCGCCCTCGCCGGCGACGAGATGAAAGGCGTGGAGGCGGCCAGCTTTGTGCTCACCGAGCTGATCTGCGCCGGCGCCGGTGACGATCGGTCCGCCTTCGAGACCGTGCGCGGGATGTGCCGTAACATCGATCCCCGGGTTCGCCGCAACGCGGTCAGGGCGCTGGTGCTCTTTGAAAACAAAGGACCGGTCCGGGAGGAGCTGAACGACGCGTTGGACGACAACGATCCCGAGGTCGCCGCGGCTGCGGAGAAAGTCCAAGCCACCCTGAAAAGCGCCAAGCTCAACGAGCTCTTCGGGTAGTCACCCACCCCAACACCGAAATTCTCAATTCTCAGTTCTCAATTTTTAATTGCCGCCCGCCCACTCCAACCTGTCATCCTGAGTGAGTGGAGGCCGTAGGCCGGAACGAGTCGAAGGATCTCCTCCGGCTTGGCGAGGAGTTCCATCCCTCAACGTCGCTCCGTACTTCAGGAGATCCTTCGACTCGCTTGTCGAACTCGCTCGCTCAGGATGACAGTTTTGCAAAGAACGAGATTGGGGCGTCGGGCCGTGAACGACCCGCCTACGGCGTCCCGGAAAATCCGCGGTGGGGTGGCTGGGTGGAAAATCCGAAATCCGAAATTTTCTTGCGATGGGTGGACGGCATTCCGAATTCCTAATTCCGAATTCCTAATTCCGAATTCCTAATTCAAACGGTCCGTGTATCATGCGTCGTCAAGCAGTTGGAGGGTGAAGGTGGCTGAGGCCTCGATAATCGGGAATCCATGCGGAAATTGAGAGGGCTTCTGCCGGCCATATTGCTTGTCGCCGGTTGTGGGCTCGACCCACCGCCGGCGACCACGCTGCGCATTGCCTATCCGTACGAGATGGTGACTCTGGATCCCCATGCACACGTCGACATGGTCACCGAGGCTGTGTTGGCGGCGGTGTACGAGGGACTGGTCCACTTTGAACCAGGGCTGCCTGTGCAACCGTGGCTGGCGGACAGTTGGACAACCCCGGACGACATGACCTGGATTCTCCACATCCGCAAGGATGTGAGCTTTCACGACGGGTCGATACTGGAAGCGGCAGACGTGGTCGCGTCGATCATGCGCGCCCGTGCGAGCAAGGTCATGGGTCATCAGCTCGACGAAATCGATCGCATACGCGTGGTCGACGAGGATGCCAGGACGATCGAGATCACGACCGCCCGTCCGGCGCCGCTTCTGCTCACGCGCCTCGAGACAGTGGCCATCGTCCCACGGGGTTTCGACCCCATCAGTCCGGTCGGCACCGGTCCCTACCGCTGGCTGACCGGGTCGACCCAGGGGCCGATCAAATTGCGGCGGTGGGACGGCTACTGGCTGGAAGCGCCGGACTTCGAGGAGGTGACCGTCAGCTTCGTGAGTGTCCTCGAGGAGTTGGCGGAGCTCCTCCACGAGAAGAAGCTCGACGTGATCGCGTCGGTGACGGTGAGCTATGTCCGGGACCACAAGCCTCAGGGCGAATGGCGATTGGTGGCAAGCCCGGCGGTCACCACCACCTATCTTGGCCTCAACGTGACCCAGCCGCCGCTTGACGATCTCAGGGTTCGCACGGCGATTGATCTCGCCATCGACCGCCGGAAGCTCGTGGCGGACATCTTCCCCGAGGGCATGGCGCGTCCGGCGCGGACGCTGGTGCCTCCGGAGATCTTCGGTTACAGCCCTGACCACCGCGTACATGACGGCGATCCGGTACGCGCCCGCGAGATCCTGAACGAGGTCGGGCTGCCGGCAGGGACGACCCTGTACCTGGACTTCATAGGCCGTTATGCGGACGTGGCCGAGAGGATCACCGACTCTCTCACCGCAGTGGGTCTCAAAACCGAGTTGAGAGTTGACTCGATCGAGGATTTCTACCGTGGCCTCGGCGACCGGACGAATCAGCTCTTCCTCTTTTCCTGGACCTTTGGGGTCGCGGATGCCTCTCCATTTCTGGACACCATCGTTCACAGCCGTGATCCGGCGCGGGGGTTGGGAACCTTCAACGGCGCAGGGTTTTCGGGTTCGGATGGCGATGCCGAGATGTTAGACGCCATGATCGACGAAGCGGCCCACGAACCGAGATCGACAATCAGGCTCGAACGCCTCCAACAGACCCTCGCAATGCTGGGAGCGATCGAGATCTATCTGCCCCTCTACCAGCCGTCGACCCTGGCCCTCGTTCACAAAGGCTTTGTTCTGGATGCCTTTGCAGGTTCCGTTGTCCGACCGCAGGACGTGCGAGCGGTCCGCGCCCGTTGACCGGGCTTGACATCGCTGGAGGTCCTCACTACAACCGATGCGGCGCGGGTCAGACGTTGCCGGCCCGAGCGCACCAATAACACTGGAGGTACGAGATGAACGACAAGAAGGCGGACCTCGCCGGTCCCGGTATCAGCACCTATGCAGAGGTGGAGAAGATCCTGCCCGATGACTACGAGCCCCTGCAAACGCCGCTTCGGCGGATGAAGGCGGTGTACGAGGTTAAGCAGTATATCGAGAAGCACCTCGACGAGGAGCTCAACCTGACCATGGTGCAGGTGCCGTTGATTGTCGACAAGGACAGTGGCGTCAACGACTACCTCGATCGGGATGGCTCGCGGACGCCAATCGACTTTCAGTGTGGGCTGGGGCTCGACAAGCCGATCCAGGCTCAGGTCGTGCAGGCCGCGACCAAGTGGAAGCGGATGGCGCTGAAACAGTTCGACTGCAAGGTGGGGGAGGGGATCAACACCGACATGCGCGCGGTGAGAAAGGACTACTTCCTCGACCACGACCATTCGTCCTACGTCGATCAGTGGGATTGGGAGAAGGTCATCACCGCCGAGGATCGCAACCTCGACTACCTGACCGACACGGTGAAGAAGATCTGGAAGGTGATCCGTGGCGCCGGTGAGCGCGCAAAGGAGCTGTTCCCGGAGCTCCGGACCGACAAGTACCCCGACTTTCCGGAGGAGTTGAAATTCATCCACGCCGAAGAGATCCTCGAGCGCTACCCGGATCTACCGCGCAAGCAGCGTGAGACCAGGATTCTCCAGGACTATCCGGCGGTCTTCATCTACGGTATCGGCTGGACGCTCGCCGACGGCTACCCACACGAGATGCGGGCCGCGGATTATGATGACTGGGTCACCGAGACAGTGTCGGCCGACGGCCGGCCGATGCACGGCCTCAACGGCGACATCCTGGTCTGGAACCCGATCACCCGGCGCCGCCATGAGCTCACGTCAATGGGCATCCGGGTGACCAAGGACACCATGAAGGTCCAGCTCGAGATGAGCGGCCAGCTCGATTTCCTCGAGCTGCCCTATCACCAGGCCATCCTCAACGACGAGATCCCGCTCTCGATCGGCGGCGGAATCGGCCAAGCACGCACCTATATGTACCTGTTGCGCACCGCGCATCTCGGCGAGGTCACCGTGACGGTGTGGCCCCGGCAGCTCAAGGAGATCTGTGCCGCGAGGAAGATCTACGTGCTCGAGTAGAACTCAGGAATTTCGGATTTCGGATTTCGGATTTTCGGAACAGAGCCCCCTGGTGGCTTTGGCGTGGGGGCGAGAGGAGGATGTCAGGCGCCTCCTGCCATCGCGCCCAAGCGCGGGCACCAAGCCTCAATTCACTCGAACGACCCGCGCGCCGATAAATCCGAAATCCGAAATCCGAAATCAGCCCGTCAGGGCCACCGCTTCCATCTCCACCTGCACTCCCAGGGGCAGGGCGACGACCTGCACCGCCGAGCGTGCCGGCGGGTCTGAGGGGAAGAACTCGGCATAGACGCCGTTCATGGCCTGGAAGTCGGCGAGATTGGTCATGAAGACGGTCATCTTCATGACCCGGTTGAGACCGCTGCCGGCGGCTCGCAGCACGGCGTCGATGTTGCTGAGAACCTGCCGGGTCTGATCCTCGATGGTCTCGGCCTCGACTTTGCCCGAGGCCGGGTTGATCGGAATCTGACCGGCGGTGAAGACGAAGCCGTCGGCGGCGATGCCCTGGGAGTAGGGTCCCACTGCGCCCGGCGCTTCCTCGGTGGCGATGATCGTGCGTTCGATGCTCATTGGTGTCCTCCTCTGACGTAAGGGTAGAATAGCTGGTCGTGAAAAGCGTCTGGCACATTGTTGCCCTCCCCGCTCGCCTCTACAAGCGGTTTATCTCGCCGTTCATGCCGCCGGCATGCCGCTTCGAGCCGACATGTTCGGTGTACGCGGCGGAGGCGATCGAGACCCACGGTCTCCGCGGCGTGTGGATGGCGATCAAGCGAATCGGAAAGTGCCACCCATTTCATCCGGGGGGCCACGATCCCGTGCCGCCACCCCGTGACGCCGACGCCGCCGATTGATCATCCAGTCTCCCTGCCCGAGGTGCGTAACCAGCGTATCGACGGATGAGAGCCTCACGCTTCGTGCCGGGATTTGTAGCGCAGGCGTCTCGCCTGCATGTGCAGCCGGGACGGCTGCGCTACAAAGCAGACCGAAAGCCTTGTAACGCACGCGTCCCGCGCGCATGCAGCCGAGACGGCTGCGCTACAAAGCAGACCGAAGGCCTTGTAGCGCACGCGTCCCGCGCGCATGCAGCCGGGACGGCTGCGCTACAAAGCAGACCGAAGGCCTTGTAGCGCACGCGTCCCGCGTGCATTTGGATGGGTGGCAAATCCGAAATCCGAAATCCGAAATCCGAAATTTCGCGCCGGGTGGGCGGAATCTCAAAACTCAAAACTCAAAACTAAGAACTCAAAACTCCTCCGGGAGTGGTCGGAAATTCCGAATTCCGAATTCCGAATTCGTTCTCGCCCTGAAGTGACCGTCACGCCAGAATCTGCCCTTCGAGCCACTCTTCCATCTTCTCGAAGACCTGCTCCTTTTCCGGCTCGTTGAACATCTCGTGGTAGAGGCCGTTCCACTCCACGTAGTCGACGAGATCGGCGGGCGCGGCGGCGACCCAGGCGCGGGTGGCCGCGGGGTCGGCGAGACGGTCGTCGCCTGACTGCATCACCAACGCCGGCAGCGCGAGATTCGGCGCCCGCGCCAGGGTGTCGGCCTGCGCCCGCAGGACCTCGGTGAACCAGCGCGCCGACACGGTGTCGCTGACCAACGGATCGTTCACGTATGCCTCGGCCACCTGTGGGTTGCGGCTGAGGAAACCCGGCTCCGCGACCTTCGAAAACATGAGCCTGGGGCTGAAGGTCGAGATGATATTGGCCACCATGTGGAGCGGCGCCGACGGGGCGGCGTCCGGATGCATGCCGAGGAAGGGTGAGGACACGATGACGCCGTTGATGCCATCGACGTCGTCGGGGCGCGTGACAACATAGCGAAGGGCCAACAGCCCGCCCTGCGAATGACCAACCAGGAAAAGCGGCAGCCAGGTCTGCTCCGCGCGGACCAGCCGGTAAGCCGCGGCGATGTCGAGCAGGAACTCGTCGAAGCGATTTACATGCACCCGTAGCCCGGGGCTTTTCCCGTGGCACCGGTAGTCCAGGGCCCAGCAGTCGTATCCCATTTCAGCGAAATGGCGCATCACGTGGCCGTAACGGCCCGAGTGCTCGGCCAGCCCGTGTACGAAGAGGAGCTCCGACCGGGGCGGGTCGTCCGGCACGTATCGTTGCCAGTAGAGCCGGGTTCCATCGGCAGCTTCGGTCCAACCCTCGGTGTGTCTCATGATCTCGGATCCCTGCGGTCGTCACGCACGCGCTTGACCGCCCGCCGCCAGCCATCGTACCGGCGTTCCCGTTCGGCGGCGTCCATCGTCGGCACAAAGCGGCGGTCCTCGCGCCAGATGCCTTCGATCTCGTCGGGGCTTCGCCACATTCCCGCGCCGAGGCCGGCGAGAAAGGCGGCGCCGGCGGCGGTCGTCTCCAACAGCTGCGGCCGGGTGACGGGCAGATCGAGGATATCGGATTGGAACTGCATGAGGGCGTTGTTGGAAGCTGCACCACCGTCGGCGCGCAGCTCACTCATTCGTTCGCCGCCATCGCAGTGCATGGCGTCGACCACGTCCCGAGTCTGATAGGCGATGCTGTCGAGGGTGGCACGGATGATCTGGTCGCGACCGCTGCCGCGGGTCAGCCCGACGATGGCGCCGCGCGCGTGCATGTCCCAGTAGGGTGCGCCGAGGCCCGCAAAGGCGGGTACCACATACACCCCCTGAGTGTCGTCGACGCGAGACGCAATTTCTTCCGTTTCCACCGCGCTGCCGATGAGACCCATCTCGTCGCGCAGCCACTGGACGGCAGCCCCGGTGGTGAAAATCGAACCCTCGAGGGCATAGGCCGGGCGGCCGTGGGCGTCGCAGCAGACCGTCGTCAGGAGCCCGCAGTTGCTCCGGCGAAGCTCGGCGCCGGTGTTGAGCATCACGAAGCAGCCGGTGCCGTAGGTGTTTTTAACCATTCCCGGCCGCCAGCAGCCCTGGCCATAGAGCGCCGCCTGCTGGTCGCCGGCGATGCCCGCCACCGGCACCCCGCCGGGGAGAGAGCCGGAGGGAACGGTCGTGCCGAAGATGCCGGAGCTCGGCAGGACCTCGGGCAGCATCGCCGCGGGGACGCCGAAGATCTCCAGCAGCTCCGGATCCCAGCGCTGCGAGCGAATATCCCAGAGTAGGGTGCGCGATGCGTTGGTGGGCTCGGTGGCGTGGACCGCGCCCCCGGTAAGCTTGTACAAAAGCCAGGTGTCGATAGTTCCGAACACCAGTTCCCCGGCCTCGGCGCGCGGCCGTGCGTCGGGATAGCGGTCGAGAATCCACCGCACCTTCGAGGCCGAGAAGTACGGGTCGATGACGAGACCGGTGCGCTCGGTGATCATCGTCTCGAGCCCGTCCGACCGCAGGGCCTCGCAGATGTCGGCCGTTTGCCGGCTCTGCCAGACGATCGCCCGGTGGAGCGGCTCCCCTGTCGTCCGGTCCCACACCAGCGTCGTCTCGCGCTGGTTCGTGATCCCGATCGCTCGGAGCTCGTGCGGCGCCAGGGACGCCTCTTCGAGCGCGGACTCCATGACCCCGAAACTCACGCGCCAGATCTCCTCCGGGTCGTGCTCCACCCAACCCGGTTCGGGGTAGAACTGGGTGAACTCCTCGGTGGCGCGACCGAGCACCGCGCCATCGCGCGCGAGCACCAGCGCCGTGCTCCCGGTGGTTCCCTGGTCGATGGCGAGGACCGCTTCAGGCATGAATTTCTCCGGAGGACAGTGTACTGAACCCGGTCTCTTCGCTCAGGTTGCGCCCTCTCCTGGTTCTGAATCATCGTGGTGGCGGGCCCTGAAGGACCCGCCTACAAAGGTTGCCAGGAGACCTGTAGGCGGGTTGGGCTATCATCGCTGGCGATGATATGGCCGCGGAGGAACGGATGAACATGGTGGAAATGCTGATCAAGGCGGTCGTCGATCTGTTGCCGATGAGCCTGGTGGTTGTGGTCGGCGGCGGAGGAATATGGCTCCTCAACCGGATCATGACCCGACGGTCGGCCGCGGTGGCGGGCAAGGACACCTTCAGGCGCCAGCTGGTGCTGGCGGTCCTCGGTACCCTGCTTCTGCTCGCCATCATCGTGGCGGCGCCCCTCCCGGAATCGACCCGCGCCAATCTCATCACGCTCTTCGGGATCGCTCTCACAGCGACCGTCGCCCTCTCCTCGACGACCCTGGCTTCCAACGCGATGGCGGGATTGATGCTGCGGATCGTCAACAATTTCAAACGCGGAGACTACATTCGCATCGACCAATTCCTGGGGCGGGTCACCGAGCAGGGGCTCTTTCACACCGAGATCCAAAACGAGCGCAGCGATCTGGTGACGCTGCCGAATCTCTTTGTCGCCTCGACGCCGGTCACCGTCGTCCGCCCGTCCGGCACCTTCATCTCCGCCAACATCTCCCTCGGTTACGACGTGCCGCACGACGTGATCGAGAAGCACCTCGTCGAAGCGGCCGGGTCTGCCGGCCTCCTCGAGCCCTTCATCCGCATCCTCGAGCTCGGCGACTTCTCGGTCACCTATCAGATATCGGGTCGTCTCAGCGATACCAAGAAGTTCCTCGGCGGCAAGACCGCGCTCCACCGCGCGGTCCTCGACACCCTGCACAAAAACGGTGTCGAGATCGTGTCGCCGAACTTCATGAATCAGCGTCAGATCACGGATGTCGGAAAGTTCATCCCGAAGGTGAAGAGGAAGACAGCGGCCAGTGTGACGGACACCGCCGGACCCGATACGGTTGTCTTCGACAAGGCCGACCAGGTGGAGAAGGCCGAGGATCTCCGCAAGCTCCTCAAGGCCCTCGACGAGGAGATTTCCACCCTCGAGGCCAGGGCGAAGGAGGCCAAGGCCGCGGAGCCCGAGGGTGAAGAGGTCGAGCAGATCAAGGAGAAGATTTTCCTCCGCCAGCGGACTCGAGAGCGCCTCGTGAAGCGCATCGAGAAGTTAGAGGCCGAGGTCAACGACTAGCCCGGATTTCGAATTTCGAATTTTCGGAATTGAAACCTAGGCGCCAACAGCGGAGGCCATGGGTCATTCGGGCTTTCCCTTGCCCACCCGGTGCAGCCGAGACGCACCACAAGACGTCTTCGGGAGGTTTTGTGGCAGCACGCGTCCCGCGAGCTGAGTTGGTCACGGCGCAGCCCGATCTGTCACGGCGTCGCGCGCAGCGCGAAGCCGGATGGGTGACAAATTCGAAATTCGAAATTCGAAATTTCGCCCGCCTCACTCCATCGCGGTCTCGAGCACCTCGATCAAACGTTCGACCTCGTCCATCGTGTTGTAGTGCACCAGGCTGACCCGCACCACGCCGTCCTCGGGGTCGAGACCGAGGGCCTCGCATAGGTGGTAGGCATACATGTGGCCGTGGCGGATGCCGATGCCCGAGCGATCGACCACCGCGGTGATCTCGGCCGAGCTCTTCGATGAGTGTACGAAGCTGATGGTGGGGACGCGCGACGGCCCGGCGTGGTCCGGACCGACGATGCGCACATCATCGCGAGACTGCAGGTACTCGACGAGCCGCTCCTGCAGCGGCAGCTCGCAGGCGGCCATCAAATCGAACGCCCGTTCCACCGCCGCCCGGTCGGTCTTCGTCTCTGAGGAGCCATCGGCCAGGAACGCCAGATAATCCTTGAGCCCGAGAACCCCGGCGCAGCTCTCATGGCTGACGCCGCCGACCTCGAACTTGTAGGGCAGCTCATCGTCGGGGATGAAGAAGTGGTTGGGCCCGTCAAGCTCGGCGATCACGTCGTGACGGCCCCACAGCGCGGCCATGTGCGGTCCGTAGACCTTGTAGGTGGAGAAGGCGTACCAGTCGACGTTCCAGGCCGCGACATCGATGGCGCGGTGGGGGGCGTAGGCGACGCCGTCCACGACCACCCGCGCGCCGGCGGCGTGGACGAGATCGGTGATCGCACGGACGTCCACGATGTCGCCGAGGAGATTTGATACATGCGGGAACGCGACCAGCGCGGTGCGCTCGTTGAGCAGACCTTCGAGCCTCTCAATTGAACACGTGCACGTGGCGGGGTCCATCTCCCACCAGCGGATCGGAAAGCCGAAGCGCTCGATCTTTTTCCACGGGCCCACGTTGGCCTCGTGCCCGGTCTGTGCGACGACGATCTCCGAACCCTGTGTCAGGGCTCTCGAATAGCAGCCGGCCAGCATCTGTAGCAGGGCGGAGGTCGACGGACCCAGGATTGCCTCGCCGTCGTCGCCGTTCATCAGCAGCCTCATGAAGTCGTGCGCCGCATCGACAAGCTCGGTGCAACGTTGTGAAAGCGGGTAACCCGCTCCGAGCTGCACATAGCTTGACAGCATGTAGTCGCGGATACCGTCGGCCACCACCGCCGGCACCTGGGAGCCGCCGGCATTTTCAAAAAATATGGTGTCACCGGCCAGCGCCGGAAACTGTCCGCGGATGCGATCACGGTCGTCACGAGTTATCTCGGTCATTAAAGCGCCCTCCATCTGCCGATGATTATGATCGAAAGCGGATCCAACGTCGACCGTACTCTACGTCGGGTAGCGACGCCATGTGCAGCCGAGACGGCTGCGCTACAAGCTTCGTGGTTTGTTTTGTAGCGCAGCCGTCTCGGCTGCATAATTAGATGTCCTGGGGCTGGCCGGGTTCCGACTATGAACCCTTTGTGCCGGCGACACGTATTCTGGTGACGAGAGGTGATCGACTCATGGACGAAATCGAAGCCGTCGATGTTGCACACGATGAAATCGAGGATGCGCCGCCTCTCGATCGACCGGGCCTCATCTGGAGGATTTTCTTCAACCGCTTCAACCACTGGCGCGCCGGTTGGCGGATGCTGGTCTACTGCATTGCCGCGTTCATTGTCGGCAAGATCATCAGCACGCCGCTCAAGATACTCGTCCCCGACGTGCCGGAGTCCGACTTTGTTTCGTGGACCCACACCCTGATATGGCTGGTCGGAACACTGGCCCTGGTCATCGCCGGGCTGCTCGTCCTGAGGTTCTTCGATCGCCGGCCTCCGGCGCTTCTCGGTCTCGGCTTCAGCCACGGTTGGCTGCGGGAGCTGACGCTCGGACTGGCGGGCGGTCTCGTCGCGACCGGGTTGCTGGTGTTCATTCTTGTTGCCACCGGGTCGGTGTCGCTGGCGCTGTCGGCGGATCTGCGGGGCAGTTTCGGTGCTCTGGGTTTGTTCCTGGTGCTCTTCACCCTGGCTGCCGCGGTCGAGGAGCTCGTCTTCCGCGGCTATCTGCTGCAGTCCCTGGCCGAAGGCAGCCGGAAGTGGATCGCCGTGCTGTTGCTGACCATCCCCTTCACCTGGGGCCACGTCGACAACCCCGATGTGACCATGATCGGGATTGCGAACATATTCCTCGCCGGAGTGATTCTGGCGATTCTCTACTTCCAGACCCGCCGCTTGTGGCTGCCGATCGGCTTCCACATATCGTGGAACTTGGCCCAAAGCTGGCTGTGGGGCTTCGACGTCAGCGGCATCAAGATCTCCGACCAGCTCTTCGTCATGAACCCGACCGGCGCCGACTATCTGACCGGCGGCGAGTTCGGTCTCGAGGGCAGCGCACTGTCGCTGGTTCTCTTCGTCATACTGGTGGCGTGGCTGCTATGGAAGAGAGCGCTGACAGCGGCGGACGACGTCGCAGCAATGTGGGCGCAATACCCGGCGGGATTTGGAATGGCGCCCACCCGGAAGGCAGTGATCAGTGATCAGTCACCAGTGATCAGTGTGATGCCAACTACCGATCACTCCTAACCCGCACTTCTCACCGGGTGTCTACTGCGGACGGCGAATAGCAGCCATCTGTCGTGCTTTTCGCAAATCGTGCTCCTGAACGTAGTGTTACTACGC
>Ga0209013_10000807_pt1 | contig 28687 bp, 25 predicted proteins | sample Cruoilmetagenom2_FD_187291 | JGI IMG/M metagenome (GOLD analysis project Ga0209013, IMG submission 187291) | Oil polluted marine microbial communities from Coal Oil Point, Santa Barbara, California, USA - Sample 2 (SPAdes) (version 2) | ecosystem: Environmental > Aquatic > Marine > Oil seeps ...
GTTTTGACCAGAATGCCATGGCCCTCTACCAACAGGATATGATCCGGGGAACAACCCACGCCTACGTCGGCGAGGAGGCCATCGCTGTGGGCGCATGCGCCGCCCTCAAGGGGGATGACTATATCACCAGCACCCATCGCGGCCACGGGCACTGCCTGGCCAAGGGTGGCGATCCAAAACTGATGATGGCCGAGTTGCTGGGCAGGACCACAGGCTACTGCAAGGGTAAGGGCGGCTCCATGCACATCGCCGACCTGGACCTGGGCATCTTGGGCGCCAACGGCATCGTCGGCGGAGGGATGGGCATTGCCACCGGCGCGGCCTTTTCCGCCGATCTGCGCGGCTCTGGACAGGTCGCCCTTTGTTTCTTTGGCGATGGGGCCAGCAATCAGGGGCTCTTGATGGAGGTGGCCAACATGGCCGCCCTGTGGACGCTGCCCGTCATCTACCTTTGTGAGGAGAACAAGTACGCCGAGTTCAGCCCCAGCCTGCCCTTCATTGCCGTCGACAAGATTGAGACGAGGGCCCAGGCATTTGGGCTGCCGGGCGCCACCGTCGACGGCAACGACGTGCTGGCGGTCTATGAGGCGGTACGCCAGGCCGTCGATCGGGCGCGCCGCGGCGACGGCCCGACGCTCCTGGTCGCCCAGACCTACCGGATCGAGGGCCACACTGTCGGCGACCCGCTCACCTATCGCCCCAAGGGCGAGGCTGAAGCGTGGCAGGCGCCAGACCGCGACCCCATCAGCCGCTTCGGTCAGCGCCTGGTCACAGAGGCCAGCTTCACCCAAGAAGAGCTGGAGTCCCTGCGCGCAAAGGCCGGCGATGACATCGATGACGCCATCCAGTATGCCGCTGGCAGCCCCGAGCCCGAGATCGAGGCGCTCTGGGAAGATGTGTACGCCTGGGGGGCAGAGAACCCACGGACCGAGGTTGAACCATGATGATGCGCGAACTGCGCTACGTGGATGCCCTCAACGAGGCCCTGCACGAGGAAATGGCCCGCGATCCTTCTGTCTGCGTATTTGGGGAGGACATTGGTCGCTACGGGGGTCCTTTCCGGGTCACCAAGGACCTGTACGACAGGTTCGGCGAGAAGCGGGTGCGCGACACACCCATCTCTGAAGCGGGCTTTACCGGCATCGCCGTGGGCGCGGCCATGACCGGACTGCGCCCCGTCGTAGAGATCTTGTACGTCGATTTCAGCACCCTGGCCATGGATCAGATCGTCAACCAGGCGGCCAAAGCGCGCTACATGTTTGGGGGCAAGGCCCAGGCGCCGATGGTCGTGCGCGCCCAGGGCGGAGGTGGGCGCGGCAACGCCGCCCAGCACTCCCAGTCCCTGGAGATGTGGTACGTCCACATCCCAGGCCTGATCGTCATCCAGCCTGCCACACCGCACGACGCCAAGGGACTGCTCAAATCAGCCATCAGGAACGACGATCCGGTGGTTTTTCTCGAGCACAAGCTGCTCTACAATACCACCGGGCCCGTACCTGACGAGGAGTACCTGATCCCCATCGGTGTGTCCGACATCAAGCGCGCCGGCGCCGACGTGACCATCGTCGCCACCTCGCGCATGGTGCTCTTTGCCCTGAATGCGGCCAGGGACCTGGCCGGTCGCGGGATCGAGGCCGAAGTCATTGATCCCCGCACCCTGAAGCCTCTGGATATGGTCCCTATCATCCGCTCGGTGCAAAAGACAGGACGATTGGTCGTGGTCAACGAGGGGCACCTGACCGGCGGATTCACGGCGGAGGTGGCAGCCCGCGTGCAGCGTGAAGCCTTCGACTGGCTGGATGCGCCTATCATGCAGGTCGCCACCGAGGATGTTCCCCTGCCCTACAGCGGTCCGCTTGAGTTGGAGGCCCTTCCCAAGGAGCAGGATATCGTCGACGCGGTGCTGGAGGTTGTCCATAGAAGCTAGCGACCCACGGGTCACAGAGCCGGGTCACAGCGATCTCTGAAACCATGACAAAAAGGAGAAGGTCTGAATGAAGCGGGTGGGATTTCTGCTGAAAGTGAAGGAAGACAGGATCGAGGAATACAGGAAACACCACGAGGCCCTGTGGCCCGAAATGCTCGACGCCCTGCGGCGGACCGGCTGGCACAACTACTCGCTGTTCCTGCGGGACGATGGCCTGCTGTTTGGCTACTTTGAGACGCTGGAAAGTTTCCAGACCGCCCTGGATGGGATGGCGGACGAAGAGGTAAACGCCAGGTGGCAGGACTTGATGGCGCCCTACTTTGAAGGCTTGGACGGCGCCCACGCCGACGAAAGCATGGCAGAACTGGAAGAGGTCTTTCACCTGGATTGACCTGCACGCGTGCAGCGCACTTTGGAGAGCGCGTTGCACGTGTTGACCGAAAGGAGAACACAAGATGAATTCAAAAGAACGTGTATTGACGGCCCTGCGGCGTACGGGCACGCCCGATCGGGTGCCCCTCCAGTTCGATCTGTGCCGCCCGCTGCTGGATGCCTTTGGAGAAAAGTATGGCGTCCCCGTACACTATACCGCGGCCTGGTACGAGGACGTCACCTATCGCCTGTCGGCCAACGAGCTCCGGGTGGCCATGGGCAGCGACTGCGTCGTCGTTGGCGCAGGCCTTCCCCGGGGCTACGAACATCCGACAGATGAAGATGGTTATGTCATCAACGAGTTCAAGATGAAACTGCGCCAGGGACCCGTCTATATGGAGGTAGTCGCCCCTCCGCCCATGGCTCATTTTGAGACTGTGGCAGATGTGGATGCCTTTGAATTCCCCGATCCTCTGGCCGAGGGCCGTTACGACGACGCGGCCATGTACATCGAAAAGTACGAGGATGAGGTTTTCATCGTGGGCGACATGGAGCTGTCCATGTTTGACCTGATGCACCTGGCCGTCGGCATGGAGAAACTTCTCATCGATATGGCTCTGGGCAAAGACTATGTACCGGCCCTCATCGAAAAGACAAAGGGTTTTTCGCTGGCCATCGGCAAAAGACTGGCCTCCATGGGCGCCGACGGCATCTGGGCCGGCGATGATTTCGGGGGCCAGAACGGCATGCTTATCTCACCCAAGATGTGGCGCAAGTACTTCGAAGAGCCCTACCGTGCGATCTACTCTGAGCTAAAGGCGATCAACCCCGAGGTGATGATCATGCAGCACTGCGACGGCGCGGTGGCCCCCATCCTGGGGCAGTGGATCGAGGTTGGCCTGGAGGTCTTTAACCCGGTCCAGCCCAACGTACCGGGCCACGAGCCCGAGGACCTCAAGAGCCAGTTTGGCGACAGGCTGTCCTTCTGGGGCGCCATCGACCAGCAGCACCTGTTGCCCTCCGGCTCTCCAGAGGAGATCGAGGCCGATGTCGCCGAAAAGATCCGGGTGCTGGGAAAAGGCGGCGGCTACATGTGCTCTCCGGCCCACATCATCCAGTCGGACACCTCCATGGAGAACGTCGAATCCTTTATCGCAGCAGTGAAGAAGCATGGCGTGTATGGTTAGCCTGGCTGCAGCGCAGTCAGACTTCCGAAGTTTGGGAAAACTTCGGAAGTCTAGGTCGAACTGCCAGTCACAACGCATGCCACTCAGGAGAACACACATTGGATAACCAACCTACACATTCACAGCTACAAAACGCCTACACTCTGGCCAGAGAGCGGTACGCCTCGATGGGCGTCGACACTGAGCAGGCGCTGGCAGCCCTGGCAGGGATCCCTATCAGCCTGCACTGCTGGCAGGGGGATGACGTCGCCGGCTTTGAGTCACCCGACACCGAGCTGGGCGGCGGCATCGCCGCCACCGGCAACTATCCGGGCAAGGCGCGTAATGCCGTCGAGCTGCGGCGCGACCTGGACATGGCCTACAGCCTCATCCCTGGCACGCACCGGCTCAACTTGCACGCCATCTATGCTGAGACGGGCGGGAAAAAGGTGGAACGCACAGATCTCCAGCCCGAGCATTTTGCCAACTGGGTGGACTGGGCCAAGGAGAAGGACCACGGCGTCGACTTTAACCCCACCTTCTTCTCCCACCCCCTGGCCGATGACGGCTTTACCCTGGCCAGCTATGACGCGGGAGTGCGTGCGTTTTGGATCGAGCACGGCATCGCCTGCCGCAAGATCGGCGAGCACTTTGGGCGGGAGCTGGGCACGCCCTGCGTGACCAACATCTGGATCCCCGATGGCCTCAAGGACACACCGGTAGACCGCAAGACGCCACGCCTGCACCTGAAAAAGTCGCTGGACGCCCTCCTTGCCGAGCGCATCGACCCCAGGTACAACCTGGATGCGGTCGAGTGCAAGCTGTTTGGGCTGGGCTCGGAGAGTTACGTGGTTGGCTCGCACGAGTTCTACCTGGGCTACACCGTCGACCGTGCCGCGTCCAGCAAAGACGATGTGCTGCTGTGCCTGGACAGCGGGCATTTCCACCCCACGGAAGTAATCTCGGACAAGCTCTCGGCGGTGCTGCTGTACGTGGACGAGGTGCTGCTGCACGTCAGCCGGGGGGTTCGCTGGGACAGCGACCACGTCGTCACCTTCTCCGATGAGCTGCAGGCCATCATGCAAGAGATCGTGCGAGGTAGCTACCTGGAACGAGTGCACATCGGGTTGGACTTTTTCGACGCCAGCATCAACCGCGTGGCGGCCTGGACCATTGGCACCCGGAACGCACTCAGGGCCCTGCTGCTGGCCCTGCTGGAGCCGATCGATACGATGCGAGAGATGGAGCTGGCCGCCGACTATACAGCACGACTGGCGCTGCTGGAGGAACTGAAGGGCATGCCCTTTGGCGCCGTCTGGGACGCCTACTGCCTGCGGCAGGATGTGCCGGTTGGTTTCAGCTTTATGGGCGAGATTCGGGCTTACGAGAAGCAGGAGCTGACCGCGCGGGGCTAGCAAATGTGCGTACTAGTCTGCCGTGGCCCGTTGGGTACCTAGATTCAACATCCCGAAAGCTTGTCACGGGGCGCGATTCTGGCCCGCTATCACTGCGTTCGAGGGATTCAATTCTCCCACCCGAGCACAGCTTCCGGGAAGTTTGCCCGAGCGTGCGCCATACTGCAGTCTACCCATACTGTCATCACAGAGAGAAACGGAAAGACCATGACAAACAATGAGATCCTTGCACAACTCATCACCATGTCGCGATCCCTGGGTGATCCAGCGAACGATTATGCGATGTTGGGCGAAGGCAATTCGTCGGCTCGAGCAGATGCCGGTACCTTCTGGGTGAAGGCCAGCGGCGCCGAGATGCGCACCATCGAGGCCAGTGGGCTGGTTCGGGTGCGCTTTGACCGGGTCCTGTCCCTGCTGGCCAGGGACGGGCTGAGCGATGACGAGGTCAAAACCGGCTTGGAAGCGGCCCGCGTGGATCCCGAAGCGACGGCCCGCCCGTCGGTGGAGACCGTCCTACATGCCCTGGCGCTCCGTCTGGAGGGCGTCAAGTTTGTAGGTCACACGCACCCCACGGCCGTCAATGCCATCCTCTGCTCGCAGAAAGCGGAAGAGGCCATCGCCGGGCGGCTCTTCCCCGACGAGATCGTCTACTGCGGCCCGGCCCCCGTCTACGTCCCCTACACCGATCCCGGCCTGCCCCTCGCCCGGGCCGTGCGCGACGCCATCGACGAATACCTCGACGTGTACCGCGAGGTCCCCAAGGTACTCTTGATGCAGAACCATGGCCTCATTGCCTTTGGCAAGACCGCATCCGAGGTGGAGAATATCACGGCCATGTACGTCAAGACTGCGCGGGTCATCATTGGCGCCTATGCGCTGGGCGGTCCCCACTTTATGACCGCGGAGGCCGTGGCCCGCATCCATACGCGCCCGGACGAGCTGTACCGGCGGCAGGAGTGGGGGAGCGGATGAGCGCGTAATGCTAGGTCATTCCGGTCAGGGGGTTGTGTCTATGTGCGGTTCTGACAAAGGACAAAAGACGAAGGACGAAAAACCGATGGCGAGGGACCTGCCGCGCATCCCGGATAGCGAGTTTCGCGGCCGCTGGGAGCGGCTGCAGGCGGCCATGGCCGGCGCGGGACTGGACCTGGTCATCGCCTATGCTGACGATCACGCCGTCTTTGGGCCGGCTCACGCCCGCTATCTGGCTGACTTTGCCCCCCACTTTGAGCCTGTGTGCATCCTGGTACCGGCCAGCGGTGAACCACTGCTGCTGTCAGGGCCAGAGACGGAGACCTTTGCCCAATTGACCGCCCGGGTCAAGGATGTGCGCGTTGTTCGCGAGTTCACCCACCCGGACGAGGAGTATCCGTTCACCACGCTGGTCAGCTTGCGAGACGCCGTGGCCGAAGCAGCCGAGCGGGCAGGAAAGGCACCCCGCAGGGTGGGCGTTGCCGGTTTGGAGTTGATGCCGGTCCAGATCCACAGGGCGCTGAGCCAGGCCCTGGACGGCGTCGAAGTGACTGATGCTCAAGATGTACTGACCGCGTTGAGGGCGATCAAAACCCCAGCCGAGCAGGCGGTCATCCGCTATGCCTACCAGATCGCACAGACTGGCATGCAGGCGGCCTTTGACGCTGTACGCGAGGGGGCCACCGAGCGCCAGGTGGCCGCTGCTGCCGAATTTGCCATGCGCTGCCAGGGCTCCGAGGGGATGGGGATCGACACCATCGTCGCTTCAGGCCCCAACACCCGCCCCATCCTGGCCCGGACGCGTCTTAACGAGCTGCGACGAGATGAGCTGATCCTGATGACCCTGGCCCCGCGCTACGAAGGCTACCACGGGGCCATTGGCCGGCCGCTGGTCATTGGACAACCCCCGGCTGCGGTGCGCCGGGCGATGGAGGTGGCTGTGTCAGCGCAGAGAGCGGCAATGGAGGCCATGCGGCCCGGGGCGCCAGGCAGCGAGGTGGAGGGAGCAGCTCGCCGGGTGGTTGAAGCAGCCGGGCTGGGCGAGCATTTCCTCTACTGCGGCGTGCACAGTGTAGGCGTGGTCGAGTTTGAACCCCCCATTTTTGGTCCGGCGAATCACAACCCGCTGCAGGCCAACATGATTCTGTCCATTGATGTCCCCCTGTTTCACGCGCCCTGGGGAGGCCTGCGATATGAGGACGGCTATCTGATCACTGCAGCTGGTGCTGAACCTCTGGATGATTTCCCCACCGGCGCTTTGATCTTGTAGCGGGGCGGCCAGCTGTCAGCAGCCAGCGTATAGGCCACCAACCGTTGTAAGGCGGTTGGCGAGCTTGGACGACATCCCAGTCTGCAGTACGGCGCGTATTCACCAAACTGCTCCTTGACAGCGCTTTCGGGTCATGCTATAATACTCAAAGTTGAAAGTATTACACCATCATTCGAAAGTGAACGAAAGCGACTGGGCGATGTCGGAAAAACTTTTCCTGCAAGAGCGACTGGAGCAGATCCTGGCCATTCTCCAGGATCAGGGGCGCGCTTCCGTCTCCGAACTCAGCGACAGGTTCGACGTCTCCGCCGTCACCATCCGCAACGACCTGGCTACTCTGGACCAGCAGGGCCGGCTGGTGCGCACCCATGGCGGCGCCGTGCTCAGGAACAACCATGCCGCCGAACTCCCAGCCTTCGCTCTGCGAAAAAAGTTGCATCTCTCTGAGAAGGAACGGATCGGGCGCGCCGCCGCCGCGCTGGTGCGCGACGGCGACGCCATTGCCCTCGACGCCAGCACCACCGCCTGGCAGGTCTCCCGCCATCTCAAGGACCACCGCGAGCTCACCGTAGTGACCAATGGTCTGTTCATCGCCCTCGAGTTTATCGACTCGCCCGGCGTGACCGTCGTCATGCCCGGAGGCACCCTGCGCGCTGCGTCAGCCTCGTTGGTGGGCGACGAAGGCGCGTGCATCCTGGAGCTCTATCACGTGCAGAAGGGGTTCTTTAGCGCCGGGGGGTTCACCCTGGAGGAGGGGCTGACCGATACCAGCCAGTACGAGGTCGAGCTCAAGCAGCGCATGGTCGAGCGATCCAAGGATGTGATCGCCCTCGTGGACAGCAGCAAGTGGGGCCAGGTGACCTTCGCCTCACTGGCCTCCGTAGATCAACTGGACCGGGTGCTTACCGATGGCGCCGCACCGCCAGAGATGGTCGCTGCCCTACGCCAGCGGGGGATAGATGTGGTGTTGGTGTGAAGCGTCTGGCGGTGGACGGACGACGAAGGACGAAGACCATGGAACGAATCGCCGAACTTGAGACTCATCTGAATAGCTATGACTCCAGCGCTCGGAGCGAGGCTCTCCGGAAACTGGCTCTCCTCGCCCAAAGAGGAGAGGCACGGCTGGAGCCAGAGACCGATGTGGTCAACATGCACCTCCACACTTTCTACTCCTTCAATGCTCTGGGTCACTCGCCGGTCTCACTGGCCTGGCTGGCCAAGCAACAAGGATTCAAAGCCGCCGGCATAGTGGATTTTGATGTGATCAAGGGCGTGGACGAGTTTCTCGTCGGTTGTGAGATCATGGGGGTGCGCGGCAGCGCCGGGATCGAGTCACGCGTGTTTGTCCCCGAGTATGGAGCCCAGGAGATCAACTCGCCAGGCGAGCCCGGGGTCTGCTATCACATGGGCATCGGCTTCACCTCGAGCCAGGTGCCTGACACCGTCGCCGCCATCCTGGATGACCTGGGCCAGCGGGCGGCGGAGCGCAGCCGTGGCATCCTGGCCCGGGTCAACGCCTACCTCGATCCGGTCACCGTCGACTATGAGATCGATGTCCTGCCCCTGACCCCAGCGGGCAATCCCACCGAGCGGCACATGGTTCTGGCTTACGTCCAGGTTGCCCAGCGCGCGATTCCGGACCAGGCGGCGTTCTGGGCCGGCAAGCTGGGCATTGCGCCGGATGAAATCGGCGCCCTCATGAACGACTCGGCGGCGTTCCAGAACCTGATCCGTGCCAAATTGATGAAGCGCGGCGGCGTGGGTTATGTCCAGCCCGATTCGGGCATGTTTCCCACCCTGGAGTCTTTCCACGAGCTGATCGTGGCCTGTGGCGCCCTGCCTTGCTGCGCCTGGCTGGACGGGACCACAGCCACCGAAGAGGCCATGGAGGACTGGCTGGGTTTCCTGACCGACAAGGGGGTGGTAGCCCTCAACATCATCCCCGATCGCAACTGGAACTTCCCGGATCCGGAAACCCGCCGCATAAAGGTACAGAACCTCTACGACATAGTCGAGCTAGCCCGGGAGTTGGACCTACCCCTGAACATTGGCACCGAGTTGAACAGCTTTGGGCAGAAGCTGGTGGATGATCTAGCTAGGCCGGAGCTGGCGGCAGTGCGCCAACCGTTCGTGGATGGGGCTTATTTCATCTATGGCCACACCGTACTTCAGCGAGCGCTGGGTTTGGGCTACCAGAGTGAGTGGGCGGCGGTCTATCTGCCCACCCGGGGCGAGCGCAACGAGTTCTATTTGCAGGCCGGGCGTCTGATTCCGCCAGGGAGGGCTGGCCTGGACCGCCTGGGGCAACTGGATCCGGCGCAAGACCCGGCCGGTATCTTGACGGCTCTCAGGCGCTGATGGCCACACGACAGTACGGGTGGGACAGAATCATAGCAGGAGCAGACAGCCATGTTTGATGACAAGCTAACTACCTACAGGAACGCCAGTGAAGCATTGCCCGATCAGAACCAGATTTGGCCCCTGTATGGAGCAGGGATGGAGAACCTGGGCGACGAGGGACAGCCGGTCGAGGTCCCAATGCCCGAGTACGGGTCCGACGAGTTGCTGGTCCGCCACGATGCCACGGGTCTCTGCTTCTCCGATATCAAGGTCATCCGTCTCGGCCCGGATCACCCTCGCATTTACCGCGACATGCAGGCTGAGCCCGTGACACTGGGCCATGAGGTAAGCCTGACCGTCGCCGGCGTCGGCGAGAACCTGCGCGATCAGTATCAGATAGGAGACCGGTTCATCATCCAGGCTGACATCTTTGTAGACGGCACCGGCTATGCCTACGGCTACGAGATCCAGGGAGGTCTGTCCCAATACGGGGTCATCGACCAGCGTGTCCTGGACGGCGATGACGGCAACTATTTGATCCCGATCCAGGACGACACGGGCTATGCCGAATCAGCGCTGACCGAACCCTGGGCCTGCGTGATTGCCGCCTATGGTCTCACCTACCGGACCGGTCTCAAAGCCGGGGGCACCACCTGGATCATTGGTGCATCAGCACAGATCGCCACAGGTACTTTGTCGGACCTCAGCACAGGTACTTCGGCGGACCTCAGCACAGTCGCTGGACGGGAGCCAGCTTACTCTATCAGCGCCGGCTTTGATGCCGCATCGCACCCCGATCGATTGTTGTTGAGCAATGTCCCGGCTGGCTTTGCCGGTCGGCTGAAGGAACAGGCGTCCGCGCTGGGGGTGGAGGTTCTGGAGCTGGCGGACCTTGCTGCTCCACCTGTGACCCCAGTGGACGACATTGTCATTCTGGGCGCTGATCCCGACGTCATCGAGGCCGTCAGCCCGCACCTGGCCGACCTGGGCGTGCTGGCCATCATCGCCGACACGCCCCTGCCGCACAAAGTGTCCGTGGACGTGGGGCGCGTGCACTATAACCGGTGGGTCTATGTAGGCGGGTGCAGTCCCGACATCGCCAAGGCCTACGGCGACCTACCCGTGCGGTCCCCGCTCAAACCGGGTGGCCGGGCCTGGTTCGTAGGCGCGGGGGGACCGATGGGCAGGATGCACGTCCAACGGGCCATCCAATCCCACGACGGCCCGGGCACCATGGTCTGCACCGACGTCAGCGATCTGCGCCTGGATGACCTGTGCACCAGCTTTGCCGCAGAAGCGGAGGCCAAGGGCATCGACTGGGTTTGTCTCAACCCTCTGAACCAGGAAGCGTACCAAGCCGGCATGGCTCGCTTCAAGGGCCGGGGGACCGGCGACAACGCCGGGTTCGACGACATCATTGTGTTGGCGCCTGTTCCGGCTGTCATTGCCGACGCCGCCAACTATCTGGCTACTGGCGGTGTGATGAACATCTTTGCCGGCGTGGCGCGGGGCACGATGGTCGATCTCGACCTGAGCGACGCCTATATCAAGGACGCGCGCGTCATTGGGCACTCGGCGTCGACCATCGACGATCTACGCCTGATGCTGGGGCAAGCGGAGTCAGGGCAATTGTCGCCCAACCGGTCAGTAGCGGCTGTTGGCTCTCTCGGCGCCGCCCGGGACGGTCTGCAGGCCGTGCAGGACACCGTATTCCCGGGCAAGGTCGTTATCTTTCCTAATATCAAGGAGATGCCCCTCACCGCGCTGGCCGATCTGGAGGACACGTTGCCCACTGTCTACGCCAAACTGCGGGATGGGCGCGAGTGGACGGTAGCGGCGGAAGAGGAACTGCTGAGGCAGATGCTGCCGTGATGCGTGTTTAGTGTTTAGTGTTGCGTGTTGCGGGTTTCGTGTTGTGTGAGGAGTGGGGGGTATGGGAATAGAGCTGCAGGATAGGATCGCCGTTGTGACTGGGGGCGCGCAGGGGCTGGGCGCGGCCATTTGCCATCGACTGGCCTGTGAAGGGGTGCACGTTCTTGTCGCCGACCTGAATCAGGAAGGTGCAGAGTGTACCGCTGGCGAGATCACGGCCCAGACCGGCCGGCGCGCCATCGGCGCCGGTGTGAACGTCACCGACGAAGCGCAGGTCCAGGCCATGGTAGACCGCGCAGTCGACGAGTTCGGGCGGCTGGACATTCTCGTGTCAAATGCCGGCATCCTCATGGCCGGCGCCATCGAAGAGTTTCCGGCGGCGCAGTGGCGCGCCGTTATCGAAGTCAATCTGATTGGCTATTCTCTCTGCGTCAAGCACGTTGCCCGGGTGATGATAGCCCAGCGGTCTGGAAGCATCATCCAGATCAACTCCAAATCAGGAAAGAAAGGCAGCTACAAGAACTCGGCCTACGCAGCGTCCAAGTTCGGAGGCATTGGCCTGACCCAGAGCATCGCCCTTGAGCTGGCCGAATATGGCGTCCGGGCAAACGCAATCTGTCCGGGGAACCTGCTCGATTCCCCTCTGTGGGTGGATTCGCTCTACGGGCAGTACGCCGAAAAGTGGGGGATCACCGAGGCAGAGGTCCGCCAGAAGTACGTCGACCAGGTACCGATGAAACGGGGCTGCACCTACGACGACGTCACCAACGCGGTGGTATTCCTGGCATCGGACCGATCCAGCTATATGACCGGCCAGGCGATCAATGTTACCGGTGGCCAGGAGATGCGCTAGCTCCAACCTGATGGGGAGTGCTGTGCCTGTGCTGAGGCCCGCCGAAGTAAAGGAGGATGACCATGAGCAAGTACCTGGCCTTTGACCTTGGCGCGGAAAGCGGGCGCGCCGTGGTCGGTCACGTGGATGGCGAGCGCCTGCGCCTGGAGGAGGTACACCGCTTTCCCAACAGGCCAGTGCGGGTCCTGGGCAGCCTGCATTGGGACATTCTGCGTCTGTGGGGCGAGATCAAACAGGGCTTGGGCCGGGCAGCCAGCATCCATGGCTACGAGCTGGCCAGCATTGGCCTGGATACATGGGGCGTGGACTTTGGGCTGCTGGCAGCCAATGGCGCGCTGCTGGGCAATCCCTATCACTACCGTGACAGCCGTACCGACGGCATGATGGATGAGGCATTCAAACTCGTGTCCCGCTCCAAGATCTATGACCGGACGGGGATCCAGTTCATGCAGATCAACAGCCTGTTCCAGTTGCTGGCCATGGCCCAGGCTGGCTCCCCCTTGCTGGGCACCGCCCGGACCTTCCTGAACATGCCAGACCTGTTCAACTATTGGCTGAGCGGCCGCAAGGCCAGCGAGTTCACCATCGCCACGACCAGCCAGTGCTACGACCCTGGCCAGGGCGACTGGGCCCGCGGCATGCTGGAGAAGCTGGGCATTCCAGCCGGTATCTTTGGTGAGGTCGTTCCGCCTGGCACCGTATTGGACGAGCTCCTGCCGCCGGTGGCCAGGGAGACCAACAGCACGTCGATCCCTGTCGTCGCCACGGCAGGCCACGATACCGGCTCCGCGGTGGCGGCCGTTCCCGCACAGGGAGAGGACTATATTTACCTCAGCTCCGGGACCTGGTCGCTGATGGGTATAGAGACCAGAGAACCGATCATCAATGACAGGAGCCTGGACTATAACTTTACCAACGAGGGCGGCGTCAACAATACGTTCCGTTTTCTGAAGAACATCATGGGGCTGTGGCTTGTACAAGAGTGCCGCCGCGAATGGGCCCGCGCCGGCGCAGCCTTTTCATACGACGACCTGACCCGCATGGCTGCAAAAGCCCCGGCCTTTGCTTCTATCATTGCACCAGGCGACAGCCGGTTCCTACCGCCGGGCGACATGCCCGCCCGCGTCCGGAGTTACTGTCAAGAGACTGGCCAGTCCGTGCCGCAGTCCAAAGGGGAGGTCGTGCGCTGTGTGCTGGAGAGCCTGGCCCTGGAGTACCGGTTGGTGGCCGGACGCCTGGACGAGATGGCCGGCTATCCGTTGCCTGTGCTCCACATATTCGGCGGTGGCTCGCGGAACGACCTTCTGAACCAGTTCGCTGCTGACGCCACGGGCCGGACAGTCATCGCCGGTCCGGTGGAGGCCACGGCCATCGGCAACGTACTGGTCCAGGCCCTTGCCCTGGGCCAGATCGAGTCCCTGGCCGAGGGCCGGGCTCTGGTCCGCCGGTCCTTCGAGGTCACGACCTTTGAGTCGAAACCATCGACCGCCTGGGACGAAGCTTTTGACCGGTACCTCAGACTCAGCCAGAGAGAAGAACCATCGTGACCTTGTCCCGCGTGAATAGTAGCCAGCCACCACTCTTGATGACCTCCGAGCCGGGCTCATTCGCTCGCGCCACGATTGTCGAGCGCAAACCCCAGATCATTGCGCAGGTCATCCAAGACAATGACTACCCGCTGGACATCGTACGGGAGCTGGGCGCCTTTGAGCAGGAGCTCGCCCAGGAGCCGGTCCAGATGCTCGCGGCATCAGACCCAGACGCCGCCCTGTGGAACCAGGAGCTGGCTGACTATCAGGGCAGGACCTGGCTGAACCTGCCCTGGTATCTGGCCGAGTCCTACTTTTACCGGCGCCTGCTGGGAGCCGTGCGCTACATCGAGCCCGGCCCCTGGCAGTGCCACGACCCCTTTGGGTTGCAGAAACAGAATCAGGGTCGGGCCGCAGTGGACTGGCTGGCAGCCAACGGAGGACAGTTCTCCAGCGCCGCGCCAGGCGAGCGCTTTGTGGCACTCCTCCATTCCTGCTTGTGGGGCAATCGCGCCGACCTGAGCAACTATACCATTCGCGAACAGGCCCAGGGAGGCCTGGCCACCCGAGCGGAGCGCCACAACATCCTCATCGACCACACGGCAGAGGTGGCGGGCTTGCTGTCGGCCGGCGTAGACCGCATAGACTTTATCAATGACAACGCGGGGCTGGAACTTCTCTTTGATCTGGCGCTGGCCGATTTTCTGCTGGGGCAGGGCTGGGCGCGTAGAGTTGTCTTTCACCTCAAGAACCACCCCTTCTTTGTCTCCGATGCTATGCCCCAGGACGTGAGACAGATGGGCTCTCTCTTGTCTGCGGATCCTCTGGGAGAGCGCCTGGCCCAGCATCTGGCCTCGGGCGACCTCGTGCTTGGGGAGGAAGCTTTTTGGACCAACGGTCTGATGTTCCACCAGATGCCATCATCATTACGCGAGGAATTGGGCTCATCCGATCTGGTGATCGTCAAAGGGGACGTAAACTACCGGCGGCTGCTGGGCGATCGCCACTGGCCGCACGACACAAGGATGGGCAGCGTCAGCACCTACTTTCCAGCGCCCTTTCTTGTGCTGCGCACGCTAAAGGGAGAGATTCTGGTGGGCCTCGAGCCTGGGCAGGCGGAAGCGCTGGCCGTTAAGGACCCCACCTGGCTGATCAATGGCAAGCGAGGAATCATCCAACTTCAAAGCAAATCCAAGGTATCTCCTCAGTAAGTGGGGGGCGAGGTGTTTGCGGGCGGCTTCGCCGCCCGCAAACACCCCATCTTTCCCCACTTTTTGAGAAGATACAATCCAAGTGAGTACAGGGAGAAAAAATGCCTGAAGAGAGAACCGAATTGCTTTTGCAAGGGCATGGGCTGAGCAAGGAACAGGCCCTGGACATGCTACGGCAGATGTGGGAGATCCGTATGTTCGAGGACCGGGTCTATGATCTGCTGGGGCGCAACATCATCAAGGGTGCTTCGCACCTCTACGCCGGTGAGGAGGCCATAGCCGTCGGCGCTGTCTCGGTCCTGCGAGACGACGATCTCATCACCAGCAGCCACCGGGGCCATGGGCACTGCCACGCCCGGGGGGCCGCCATCGCCAAAACCGAAGAGGCGAAACAGGGGCATTATGACAAGATGATGGCTGAGCTGTGCGGCCGGGAAACCGGCTACTGCCTGGGGCGGGGCGGCTCGATGCACATCGCCGACGTGGAAAAGGGCAACCTGGGCGCCACGGGCATCGTGGGCGGCAACATCCCCGTGGCCACGGGGGCGGCGCTGGCCGAACAGATGCAGGGCACCGACCGGGTGGTCCTCTGCTTCTTTGGCGACGGCGCGGCTCAGACGGGCAATTTCCACGAATCGCTGAACATGGCTGGATTGTGGAACCTGCCCGTGGTGTACATCGTGGAGAACAACCTGTACGGCATGTCAGTCCCTCTGAGGAACGCCGCGGCCAAGCCGGACATCTCCGACCGGGCCTGCGCGTACGAGATGCCCGGCATCGTTGTGGATGGTATGGATGTCCTGGCGGTCCGAGAGGCAGTCGGAGAGGCTGTGGATCGCGCTCGCCGGGGTGGAGGCCCCAGCCTCATCGAGTGCCAGGCCTATCGTTGGTATGGACACTCGCGCTCTGATCCACGCGCCTATCGCAGCAAGGAGGAGGAAGCCGCCTGGAAGGCCCGCGATCCCATCCCCAGCTTTGCAGCCTGGCTCGTGAAAGTGGGCATCTGCAGCCAAGAGGAGATCGATGCGCTCGAGGAGCAGGTCGAAGACGCCATCGATCAGGCAGAAAAGTTTGCCCTGGATTCGGCCATGCCCCCCGGCAAAGAGGTAGAGAAATTTGTTTACGCGCCCTTCAAGTGGACCGAGGCGGACTATGCCAAAGAACGCGAGCTCCGGGAGAAATGCCGCGCCGGAGGACCGGACACGCGCAAGATCCTCTATCGCGAGGCGCTCGTGGAGGCAGCCCGGGAGGAGATGCAGCGCGATCCCAGTGTGTTTATCATGGGCGAGGACGTGGGCCTCTATGGAGGAGCCTATGGCGCGACGCGCGGACTTTTTGACGAGTTCGGTTCGGAACGCGTCCGTGACACGCCTATCTCGGAGGCGACCATCGGCGGCGCGGCCGTGGGCGCGGCCATGGCCGGCATGCGGCCCATCGCCGAGATTATGTACGTCGATTTCACGCCGCTGGCCATGGACCAGGTTGCCAACCAGGGCGCCAAGAACCGCTACATGTTTGGCGGAAAGACCATCGTGCCCTTTGTCCTCCGCACCGAGGGCGGCGCCGGGCGGAGCATCGCCGCCCACCACTCCCAGAGCCTGGAAGCTCTGTGGACCCACTTTCCCGGCATCTATGTGGTCATGCCCAGTACACCCTACGACGCCAAGGGCCTTCTGAAGGCAGCCATCCGCGACGACAACCCGGTCATGTTCATCGAGCACAAGATGCTCTACGGCGTAGAGGGGCAGGTACCTGAAGAAGATTATGTCATTCCCTACGGCGTGGCCGACGTCAAGCGCGAGGGCACCGACGTGACGGTGGTTACGTACTCGCGCATGGTACACCGCGCCCTGGAAGCCGCCGAGAAGCTGGCCGAGGAGGGAATCAGCGTCGAGGTCATCGACCTGCGCACCCTGAAACCGCTGGACATGGAGACCGTTGCCGCCTCCGTGCAAAAGACCGGGCGCGTGGTGGGCCTCACTGAAGCCTACAAGACCGGTTCCTTCATCAGCGAGCTGGCTATGCGCATCCAGGAGGAGGTATTCGACTGGCTGGACGCGCCGGTGGTGCGCGTGGCCGCAGCCGACGTGCCAGTACCCATGAGTGAGACGCTCGAAGACGCAGCGATCCCCAACGTGGGGGCCATCATCGCCGGCATACGCCAGGTGCTTCGGTGACGGCAGACGACCGGCGAAAGACGACAGAAAGCTGGATGCAGCATCTTACGTCTGTCGTCCATCGTCAATTGTCATTCTTTCTCCGACATCAGTAGTCAGAAGGGAGGCTTTCATGATCATCTTTCTTGATACAGCAAATATCGACGAGATCCGCGAGATGGTGGGCCTGGGCATCATTGATGGGGTGACAACCAATCCCAGTTTGATGGCCAAGGTAGGGCGCACCGACTACAAGGAGGTCGTCCAGGAGGTCTGCTACCTCGTACAGGGACCTGTGAGCGCCGAGGTAATCGGCACCGAAGCTCAAGACATGATCGATGAGGCGATCCAGATCATCCAGTGGTCGCCCCACGTCGTGGTCAAGATTCCCTTCATCGAGGAGGGACTCAAGGCACTGAAAGCGCTGCGCGGACGCCACGCAGACCCGGCGACCATCTGCGACGGCTGCCCCTGGCAGGGCCAGTGCGCCACACCCCTCGATAAGGCGCGCGAGATCGTGACCGAGGAACCCATGCGCTTCAATGTGACGCTGGTTTTTTCGGCCAATCAGGCGCTGCTGGCAGCCAAAGCTGGCGCCACCTACGTTTCGCCTTTTGTGGGGCGGCTGGATGATGCCGGCAACGACGGCATGGACGTCATTACCGACATCCGAACCATACTGGACAACTATGGCTTTGACACCAAAATCATCACTTCCAGCGTCCGGCACACGATCCACATCACCCAGGCGGCCGTCATCGGCGCTGACGTGGCGACCGTGCCCACAGCTGTGCTCAAGAAAGCCATCACCCACCCACTGACAGAGATAGGGGTGGCGCAATTCGTCGCCGACTGGGAAGCCACGGCTGCTGCCCTGGCACAAGCCAACACAGAGGGGAACTAAGCCATGATCACTGAGGTCATTATGCCCAAGTTGGGCCAAACCATGGAAGAGGGTTCCGTCGTCGAGTGGGTCAAGAAGGAGGGAGATCCCGTCAAGCGCGGAGACCTGCTCTTCACCGTCGAGTCAGACAAGGCGGTCCTGGACGTGGAAGCCACGTCCAGGGGTTTCCTGCGAAAGATCCTGGTGCCAGAAGGCCGAGTGGTACCGGTACTGACCGTGCTGGCCCTCATCACGCGCGCGGCCGACGAGGATATCTCGTCGTACGGGGCGGCAGGAGAGCCGGATACACGGCCGACCGCAGTAGAACCTGGGGCCGAACCTGCCCTGGCTGCTGCTGCCGCCGCCGAGCCAGAACCCGCGCGGCCCGCTGGGCGGATCATCGCCTCGCCCCGGGCGCGGAAGGCAGCACGGGAGCAGAGCATCGATCTGGCCCTGTTGACCGGCACCGGTCCCAGCGGCCGCATCGTCGAACAAGATGTCCTGGACTATGTGGCCTCGAGACCCAAGATCACGCCCGTTGCCGCCAAGACGGCCGAAGCCCTGGGTGTGGATCTGGCCACGGTTGCAGGCACCGGGCCCGGCGGGCGCATCACCAAGACGGACGTGGAAGACGCCGCCCGGCCCCCGGCGCCACCGGTTGAGGCGCCAGTCGCGGTTCCGGCGAGCATACCTGCCATTGCACCTGTGGAGCGAGCCATCGAGCGTATCCCGATGGCCGGTCTGCGGGGCATCATCGCCCAGCGCATGGCAGCCAGCGACGAGGCCACGGCCAGCGTGACCCTCGTCACCGAAGCCGACGCCGGCAGCTTTGTGGAAGCCCGGGAGCAGCTCAAAGCCGCTGTCACCGAAGAGTGGGGCTTTGCGCCAGGGTACAACGACCTCCTGGGCGTCATCGTCGCCCGGGCGCTGCGTGAATTCCCCTACATGAACGCCCGCCTCAGTGAGGATGGGGGGGCCCTTGAGCATCTGCCCTACGTCAACGTGGGTATGGCCGTCGACACCGAGCGAGGGCTGCTGGTGCCGGTCATCCGCGACGCCGACCAGAAAGGTCTGCGCGACTTTGGGGCCGAGTTCCGGACGATGGTGGATCGAGCTCGCGTGGGCAAGTCGCTGCCCGACGACCTGAGCGGGGGGACCTTCACCATCACGAACCTGGGCATGCACGACGTGGACGCTTTCACGCCCATCATCAACCTGCCCGAGGCGGCCATCCTGGGCGCGGGACGCATCCAGCCCAAGGCGGTGGTGCGCGAGGGCGAGATCGTAGCTCGACAGATGTGGACGCTGAGCCTGGTGTTCGACCACCGGCTGGTCGACGGCGCGCCGGCGGCCCGCTTCCTGCAGCGGATCAAGCAGTTGGTGGAGAATCCCTATCTGCTTTTGGGATGAGGGTACGGAGCCAAGGCAAGCACTAGGCCCAGAGCCAGGAAACCTAGAGGACGCAACCGGCGGGATGCGTCCTTTTTGCTTCCGTCCAGGTGCGGTATCTACTCATGGTTCTGATCTGTCTGCTGCTGCAACACGGATCCGGCGCACGCTGCCCTGGAGTGGTTTGACCGGCACACTCTCTGGCCAGGAATAGACGACAAAAGTGTGAGCGATCTTGTCGTGAAAGCCCTGGCGCCTGTTGTCGACAAGGATCCAGAGATAGCCCAACAGCAAAATGGCCGAGACCAGGTAGCCGATCAGGCGCAGCACGCAGTCGCGGAACCGCAAGCGCTCTCCGTTCGTACGGATAATGCGGACGCCCATGAGCCACTTGCCAATGGTCTGGCCGGCTAGCATCCAGAGGACTATGTAGTAAACGAGCGGAACGGTGATGGAAATGGTCGCGCCAACAACAACCGCAATCGCAAACACGGCATCATCGAGGCCAAGCCACACTGCTTTGGGAAAGGCCTGCAGAATGAAGGTGACTGCCGCAACAATAATGGCGACCACGGCGGCGATGATGATATTGTCGATGATCCAGGCTATCAGCCTCGTGACAAAACCTGCATACTCGCCCAACAGCGTTGGCGGACTATTCTCTGTCACTTTCTCGTTGCTCATGCGCCTCCACCATTTGCCCTGCACTCTCTGGAGAATACATAGTCTGGGGTTCGCCGGCCAAGGGCGACTCGGGCAGCGTGCGGCGGGCAGGACGCCGGAGCATTCTACGAACCAGGTCCTCTGCACGTCCGTCAGAAGACACCGTAAACTGACGGGCGTTGTCTCTCAGCGAAGTGGTCAGGCCTGCGGTCTGCCCGGCAAGGATGTCCTGGATCCAGGCTGCTGCTTCGGGGTTCTCGGCGACGAACTCGATCACGTCATCGATGATCTCAAAGACCGCCTCCTGCGCCAGCAGCCTGGACTTCTGTTCCTCAACCTTCCCCTCGCGGATGACCCGCACGCTCTCCCGGTCCAATAGCCGCAGACGCGACTCCACAGGCTTGCGAACGGGACGCATCAGCCAGTTGTCGGTGGCCCGGTTCACCAGGCCGAATGCCCAACTCGCCGTCCCCAGGGAGAGGTCGAAGCCACGGCGCACACCCTGGACGAGCCGGGCCTGCCCACGCCTGGTCAGACCAATGGCCAGATAACGCGCCAGATCGCGCGTCGACGCCTCATCGAGGCTTGCGGTCTGAGCAGTGAACTCGGGATACGCAGCCAGATCTCCGCGCACCTCCCGGATACGCTGCATGAGCACATCGCCGCCCAGAAGCATGATGCCCGTTAGAAAGCGCGTCAAGAGTTCGAGGTCACCGCGATCGGCCACCTGCTGGACAGTCATAAGCTCTGCTTCTGGGGCGTTCTGAGATGGCACTGGCAAGCCGTTCGCGACCGCAACAGGAGCCGCGTCCCCACTCGGGGCCCCCTGGGCTTCCTGTTGCTTGTCGCTGACATCTGGGCCTTCGGCCGAGGGCCCGATCGGATCTCCTGTAGCAGCCACGTCACCAGCCTCCAATCCTATCCTGACTGTTCAGTCCAGTGACACTCATCGCCAGGCACAGAATCGCCTACAATGGATGCCGGTCTCATTCTATTGCGTGTCTGTGCCAAAGTCGGCCCACTTGTCCTTGATCAGATAGCCCAATATGGCCAGAGGGATGATCTCGTGAAATACCCACAACTGCGTGCCTGTCAGGACAAGGCCAACGACAATGCTGACGCCAATTGAGATGGCATAGAGGATCAACCCCCACCGCTGCCAATACCAAATGGCAACCGTCGCCACGACGATGGCGATGGACGCGAGTAGCAGCAAGCCCAGCCAGACGGTTGAATCGCCGCCCTCCTGGTTGCGCTGAGAAAAAATGAGCAGCGAGGATGTGATGCCGTGGATGAGCATCAGGATCAGCCAGCCGGTCAGCCAGCAGCCTCTCTCCTCGGGAGCTTCTTGGGGCTTCTTGGTCATGTTTGTGTCTCGTCTCCTTCATGATTTGATCGATGACTGCATGTACAATGCCATTCTACTACCAGTATGGCCGTTTGTCAATCCCTTCTCTCCGAGAGCACCGGGCCAGATCGTACCTTCTCCTGCAATGGACAGTTCAAGTCGCTATCCTTGTCTTGCGCTCACAGCGAGGAAAGGGAGCAGGGTAAAGGCAGCGGGCAGGCACGGCAGGCTGGCAAACTGGGCCCTCCTGCCCTGCCGCCGGAATCATCGGCCGGCGCCTCGGGCGAGATTCCCGTGGGCGCCGTCCCCTCTGGCGTCGATACAGGGACCGCGGGAGCAGTCGGGCCCAGCCCGGGAATCTCGGCTCCAGCCAGGACAAATAGCGCGCTGCAAACCAGGGCCAGAACCAGGGTCAGCAGCACCACGATTACCCAGGTCGGAATCCGCGCCCTGCTGACCACCTCGCCTCGCAAGTCCAGTGTCTCACGGTCGGCTGATTGCACCCGGACCGTGAAGGGATAGGTCATCTCTCCACCGATCAGTAGCCGGCGGCGCGGCATGGCCTGGACCTGGGCCGTCTCTGTTTGGCCTGCGGGTATGCGCACCTCTCGAGTCGAACCCGCATCGAAGGCCAAGTCATCGTTGAGACTGCGCCACATCAGGCCAAAGACCTGCTGATAATTGCCCGAGTTCTCGATGGTGATTCGGGTGGGATCCCCGGCCTCTGTGCGCAGCGGGTGGAGTGCCGCGCCAAAAGCAGTATAGGCCCCCACCGCAAGCACACACTCTGCCTCAGCTACATCGTCGGGACTCGCCTGACTGATCACCTGGATCCTGAAACGGTGACGCCCTGCCCGGCTCTCGGTCCCGGGCGGCGGCCGGATAGCGACCAATACCTCTTTCTGCTGGTCAGGGGCCAGCGGGATCAATGCCGGAGAGTAGGACACCCAATTGCCCGGAATCCCATCTACGGCCAGGCGAAAGGTGTCGTCTTTGAGACCCTGGTTCAGAAGGACCACCGGGACGGTGCTGCTCTCGCCAGGGACGGCCGAGAACGTGTTTGAGGCCATGAGCAGGCCAACCTGGCCCTCCACCTCGATCACCGCCACCGTCAGCGTACCCTCCAACTCCACCACATCGTCTGGAACGGCGTGGCTGGCCACCCGAACGACCAGAGGGTGTCGCCCAGCACCGATCTGACTTGAATCAGGTGGCTGGATGACCAGCATCACATCCCTCTGTTCACCCTCGCGGATCCGGACCACCGGGGAGGGCAGCGACACCCAGTTGGAGGGAATGCCCTGCACGGAAAGCTTGAAGAAATCGGCCTCCGATCCCCCATTGAGCAAGACCAGGGGGACAGAGACACTTTCCCCTGGAGGCACGGACACATTCCTGGATGTCATGTGAACGGCGACCCGGCCCTTAGTCTCAAACAGGCGGTCTTCCATCATGGGCCTTTCTCTCCTCCGTTTTCCACCGCGCCGCTGTCCGTTGAAGCGGCGCTGGCCGCTTGCTCGGGGCGCGGTTGAGCATCGCGCTCCTCAAGCAGGCGCTTGAGCTCTGCCAACTCTTCCCTGATGGTAGCCAGCTCGTCTCCGGTCCTTTCCTCGCCGCGGCGCAGAAAGCTGCGGGCCAGGTAGCTGGTCAGGACCCCAAAGGCGCCCGCACCGACGCTCATCAAGATGATTGCCAGCATCCGTCCACCACGGGTGACCGGATAGTAATCGCCATAGCCCACCGTGGCGATTGTCACGAATGCCCACCAGGCGCCATCACCAGTGGTGACGATATTGGCTCCGGGAGCCCCTTGCTCCAGATCCACAATAAGCGTACTGGCCAGCAGGAATGCAAGCAGAAGAACTACAATGGTGACCAGCAGCGTGTTCTGGGCCGGGTGGGCCGTCAGGTCCTGCGCCATCTCGCCAGAATCAACTGTACGTAGGAAGCGAGCCGCCCGCGTGATCCTCCCTATCCGGGCCAGGCGCAGGAGCAGAACGCCCGGGATGCCACCGAGAAAGTCAAGCCAGCCCCATTTCCTCAGATACGTCCTTCTGCTGGGGGCGCGACGAAGGCTCCGGCAAAAGTCGGCCATGAAGATAAGGGCGACGCCATTGCCGACGAGGACCAGGCTGCCTTTAACGTGAGCCGGCAGCGGCAGGAAAAGCAACGCCGCCAAAGTGATCAGAGATGAGACACCGAGGACAAGGATAAATATCTCATAGGTGCTGCTGGCCTGCTCGCGTCTGCTGCGCAGCCTGTCCCGAGCGCTAGTCTCTCCTGGCATCAGGCTCTTGCCTCAGCTCTCCAGCCGGCGGCAGGGGAGCAAGGCTGTCCTGAATACCAAGCTGTACAACAATCTCCTCCTTGAGTTCCTGGCGGACGGCCCTGGCACCATATTGCTCCAGCCTGCCGGCAACCTGACCAGTCCAGGGATGCTCGACCAGGACAAGGATGGCCGAGGTACCCGGCCGGAGTTCCGTAGCCATCTCTGCCAATGCCTCGTTGGCTATGCCCAGATCGATCTGATGCGCGGCGAGAGCGCCTGCACCGGCGCCCGCAGCCGCGCCAACGACCACGCCAGCAGGCCCTGCCAAAAGGCCAATCAGGGCTCCGGCGGCAGCTCCGGCCAGGGCGCCCTTCCCCGGCTCGGGGTCAGCCGTCTCTTTGACGTTGACCTCGCCCTCGTCGTCCCTGACCAGGATGGCTGCCTCAACAATCTCGACACTGCCTTCCACTGCCCACTCTCTCAGCTCTGCCAGCGCCACCCCGGCGCTCGCTTCCTCCTGAAAGACAAATACCAGCAGCTCCGTGGAAGACATGGATCGTGCCTCCTTCTACTCAAACGAATGGCCTCCGGACCGAGCCATCAGAGCTGTAACAGATATCCCGATGGACGCCGCCGCCGCAAGCGTCAGCCATGATGGCCGCACAGCCATCATGGCCATTATACCCGCTTTCCACAAGAAATGCAAGAACCAGTGTGGATTCCACTGAGGCTGGCGCCAAAGGGCAGACCTGAGGCCGAACGGGGCCAGACTTGGGTGCCACGAATCCCGTCGCTCTCGGGACAGGTACGCTGGGACGCGGGTCAACCTGCGCCGCAGCCAAGGTGGCCACAGCCCACAGCAGAAAAGGGACGGAGCAATCAAGCCCCGTCCCTCTTTTCTTTTCTAATGGGCTCACCAAGCAGGGCGATGGACAAGTGTCAGGGACGCCCATCGCCCTGGCGCCTACAGGGTGAGCGACGTCAAGCAGATCTCTGCCGGAATGCGGTGATGATCAGGAATATTCCGCCAATGACGGCCGTGAACGCCGCGGCCCAGAGGAAGGCCAGGCCCATCCCTGGGGAGGTCCAGTTGGCCACGAGGTAGATGCCCAGGAGAAGCATCAGGCCACCCAGGATGCCAACGCCCCAGCCGCCACCCTTGAAGGCCATGACGAGCATAAGGATACCCTGCATGAGCCCCCAGATGCCCAGCACCAGCACAAAGATCCTTGGCAGGGCCAAACCGGAAGCTACCGGGTACATCAAGATGGAGGCGCCAGCGATGATGCTAATGACGCCCATGAAGAGCTTCCAGCCCCAGGCACTGTGGTCCTGGAACATGTGGACCAGGGTCAGTATACCCGAGATGACCCAGTAGAGGCCCAGAGCCGCAACCAGGATTTGGTACGTATCAACCTTGGTCTTGGCCGGCGCCCAGAGCAGAATAGCGCCGATGACGACGGCGATAATGCCCTCGATGAGGATTAGCCCCCAGGATCGATCCTTGGTCTCCAAACTTGTTGCTTCCGCGCTCATTTCTTTTCCTCCTTGAATGAATCTGTTGTAATAGAATACACTTCCAATACGACGGGGAAACCAAAAACACTGCGTGCGTTTAGTCGATAGGCAACCCTCCTTTCTCTCTGTGCTACTAAGAAACACGAACACCGGTCGTTCTGAACGGAGCGCCGCGGAATGTAGAACCTCCATCTGCGCAACCGAGATGCTTCGCTTTGCTCAGGATGACGGCGTTCCAAGGGCGAGTTTCTGACAGGTAGAGTGGCGCCTTGCACCATGGATCAGCTCGCAACGATACTCAAGCTACCCAAGCATATTATACTGGAACAAACGATTCTTGTCAACAGGCACGGGCCAAGTTAGCCAATTACGCGGAGACCCTAGCCGTCTGGCTCGCTGCCCTGCATCAGTTCCCCGACCAGTTCATCCGTGAGCGCCTGCCTCAAGACCACACCGTCGTCCCCATCCAGGGCCTCCGACAGGGACTGGGCCCAGTCATTCTCCACCAGGACGACCAGAGCAGAAGACCCAGGCTGAAGATGTTCCTGCAGTCCCTCCAGGTATTCATCGGAGAAACCCAGATCGATCCATCTGGCGGCCAGGCTTCCGGCGCCCAAGCCGGCCAACGCTCCCACGACGACGCCCACCGGGCCGCCGATCAGGCCAATCAGGCCCCCAGCAATGGCCCCCAGAAGGCGCCCTTTGCCCGGCTCCAGATCCTTCATGTCCTTGAATGACGTGGAACCATCCTGCTCTTTGACCAAAACACCAGCGTCAAGAATCTTGAGGACCTTTTTGCGCTGCAGGTCGTCAACAGACTCCAGGGCTTGCCTGGCCGCATCTGGCTGCTCAAAGACCTTGGTCACCAATTCCACGTTCTTGCCTTCGGCCTTGGCCTTGCGATAGTGCCGGGTAAGCGCGACCGACGGCAGCTGCTCGATGGCCCGCTTGTCAAGGTTGAGGTAGACGGCATCCAGTTCGACACGATCGATGGCCGTGAGGGGCACCGTGATCTCCCTCTTGCCCCACAGGTGCCCCCCCTGCAGCACCAGATGGGTGATCTGCTCACTATCAGGGTCCATGACGAGTTCGCCTACCGCGCCAACGTGCCCATCTGTGGCTTCCACCCAGGCCCCGCGGTGTACGGCCAGTTCGCCCGCCGGGACACGCTCTATCTCTTCGTAGAGGGGCATCGCAGGGGTGGCGTAGGGCTCCGCGTAGTACATGTCGCCCGCGGCAGCCCAGTAGGCAGGCTCATCCCACTGGTCCTCGATGAAGCGCAGCTTGACAAAGTGCTCCATGTCGGCCACCTGCTCCTTGGTGCAGCGCAAGCGGATCAACTCCGAGGTCGTCTCTAGCACCTCATCGACAGGCACCAGGCGTTGTTCCGCATCAACGAAGGACCTGTCCTGGACGACAAAATGGGGCACTTTCCTGGTCGCAGGGTTTACGATAACCGTAACAGATTTGCCGCACGGACCATCAGCGCACTCGACGCTGGCCTCGATGGGGATATCTACCATGTCACCTCCAAGCATCCGGGGCGATCCGGTGAAGCAAGGTCAAAGCTCTCAGCCGGGTGGCGCCTGGCTGAGAGCTTTTCTTCTCTACCTAGATCCTTTTCTTCAGGATCCGGCGAAGCTCCTCTTCATCTTGCTCTGGAAGGGTCGTCTGCAGTACTTTGCCCTTGTAGGGCCTCAGGGCGGCGGCGGCTACCTCGACATTCGAGTCGTGGACAATGACAAAGATGGCCGAGGTTCCAGGCTGCATCTCTTCTTCCACTTCCTTCAGGAACTTCTTGTCGATACCCGTGTCAAAGGCCTTACCCACCAGCGCACCGCCAACAGCGCCGATGATGAGCCCACCAATGGGGAAAAAGACGCTGGCCAGCAGGAGTCCAAGCAGTCCTCCACCAACAGCACCGATCTTCACCCCGCGGTCCATTTCGTCCTTGACGTGGACCTTGCCGTCCTCATCCTTGACTACCACAGCCGAGTCATCAAGGCTGATATAATCCCCGTGCTGCACCGAGCGCAAGGTCTCGCGAACTTTTCCCGCTTCTTCCATGTCGTCAAACGTGATTACAATCAGATTGGACATTTAACTTTCCCTCCCTAGGTCTATTGTGAGCGGCCCAGGCCCGCCGCCCGATCCATGTCTACTCGAGCTTCACACGGCTTGAAGGCCGGTCCAGGCCTATTCCAGCGCATGAAAACCCATGCCACGACCATTATACTCGAGACCGCCTCATCTGTCTAGTTGATGCCAGTGCGGCTTAGGCCACTCACCAGCTCGCGGAACGTGGTCAAGAGCCGCTCCGGTGACTCGCCTTTGCTGACGAAAGCATCGGCGCCCGCAGTCATGGCCGGCTGTTCTGTCTCCGGGCGAGCGCTGAGGACGATGACTTTCGGTTTCGACTCCAGTCCGCGGAAGCCAAAAAGCAGCGCCGAAGCCGGCCGGCCTGGAAGCTCCCAGTCCAGAAAAATCACATCGGGCTCAAAGCCCTGGACCTCGACTGCCAGGCATCCAATATCCGGGCATTCGCGGGCCTCAATCGGCTCCGTCTCCTGTGCCAGCAGTGTCAGCAGTGCTGAGCGGACCCGAGCGTCGCCATCCGCGAGCAGGATGCGCAGTCCCGTGTTCTTACCCATAAGCACCCACCCTTTCGCAGGCCACTCACCAGTCGCAGGTCAATCAAAAAGGCTGCTCTATCGGCCGCCAAGCTGCAGAAGCTGGTTCTACCATGCTACTACGGCCAGTGTATCATAAAGTCCCGCATCCCGCATCAGGCATTCGTACAGTCTTTCCCCTGTACATTCGTACAGGCACTGACCTGGACGAATGTACAGATCGTGCCTGCGGTAGAACCGTGCCGGCCTGCTTACCTAAGCGAACCAGATTCCCTGGAATCGAAATGGGGACCCGTTCGCGCTTGCGTCAAAAAGAGAATCTCCCCGGGCACCCTTGCACCTGGAGAGATCGCTTGCCACTGGAACCTTTGTCTGTTATGGTACGAGCCCGTGCCTCACAGCCAGGGTAGCTGCCTGGGTGCGGTTGGCTGCCCCCAATTTGTCCATAATAATGCTGACGTGGAACCTGGCGGTGGAAAGGCTGACTACCAGCTCCTGGGCGATCTCCGCATTGCTCTTGCCCTCAACCACCAGCGCCAATACATCGCGTTCTCGCCCCGTCAAGTCGGCGCCCAGGTCGTGGGGGTGAGCCACCGCTCCTGCCAGGGCCTGGGCAGCCTCTGGTGCCAGTCTCGCTTGCCCCACCAACGCCGAGCGGATGGCAGCGGCTAGCTCATCCATGTCCACGTCCTTGAGCAAATAGCTGATGGCCCCTGCCTGCAGGGCATCCTGCACGAGGCTCCCCTCCTGGAAGCTGGTCAGCGCAATGATCCGTACCTGCGGATGCTCCGCAAGGATGGCCTGCGTTGCGGCCACGCCATCCATGCCTGGCATCATCATGTCCATGAGGATGACCTCTGGCTGGGCCTCAGCACACAGGCGCAGAGCCTCTGGGCCGCTCCCA